>Ga0208196_1000719_pt1 | contig 40827 bp, 32 predicted proteins | sample AD_JPNNA7_MetaG_FD_184443 | JGI IMG/M metagenome (GOLD analysis project Ga0208196, IMG submission 184443) | Active sludge microbial communities of municipal wastewater-treating anaerobic digesters from Japan - AD_JPNNA7_MetaG (SPAdes) (version 2) | ecosystem: Engineered > Bioreactor > Anaerobic...
TTTATCATGCTATTAATCTCCTGCAACTCCTGATATTTTCAATAGTTGGCAAACTCATTGTAAACATCAGTAGCAGAAATTAATAGCATTTTTTATTCAAACCCACAAAATCTATGGGACAGCAGTGAAAAAACATATAAAAAATTGACTGAAACTGATCATGGGAAAAAGGTTCATAGACTACTGTATTTTAATTGGAAATATACTATCTTGAGAAAGATGTATGGTGCCTTTGATGATATATGTAGAAATTCCATGAAAGGGAGTGATGAGGAGGTAATTAATAATTATCAATTAATTCTGAATAGATGCAACAAACTAATTACTGAGATAGGTGGTGAAGAAAAATTCCATGAAATATATCATTTATCAAATGAAGTTTATAATGACACATTGGATAATAAATCAAAAAAAATATTACCTGAACAATTTGAAATGGTTATAACAATAAATAACAATATCAATGAGTTTTTTAATACAAGGTTATTTCTTGAGGAATTATTGAAAAATAGAAAAGAATATATATCTGAAAAATTACAATGGAAAACGCAAAAAGAAAAGCAGTCAACAAAACAGGATCTTAAAAATTATCTTCTTAGATTAACCTGGGTAAGTGGCCAAAAAGAGTTTTTAAGACAGATGAAACTACTGAATAAAGATGAAATATTTTTCAAAGACATAAATTCTGTTATATTGAGAGACCCGGATGATATGCCATATTTTAAACGCGGTGACGAGTGTAAATCTGCAGCTTCGCTTTATCTGTATTGGCATAATGAAAAACATATTAATGGATTATATATAGAATCAAAAAGGAGGCAAACGGAAAACATTAAATTAATAACTGAAAATTTTAAAATGAATTCTGGTAAAGAATTTAATGACAGATCTTTGAGAGAAGCGTTTAAACGTGCAAAAAAAGATAATGCAAAAATTAAAGTATTCACTGATCTTCTAAAAAAATAATCCTCCTATATTAATAAATTCACAACCTGACAGTTACAGACAGTTTCCGACAGTTTCCGACAGCGCTGTTTTAGTTGAAAAACAGTAGCGCCTGTATTTGTATTAATCAATATAAAATCAAGCATAGACTATGTGTGATGTAGATACATACACAGAAACATATGTAAGACTTTATAGATTTATCCAATATATTACCAAGGAGTTATACTATGCAAAACAAATTGCACCCATTAACAGTGGAAATCATTAATAATATGATTTCAGAAAAAAAACACAAAGGTTTAGATGATGCTGTAATGACAAAAATTTCAGACCGTATTATGGACCAAGGACAAAAGCCATACTTTTTAATTAAAGATGCATTAATCTATATGGAGTTGGAAGATTATGATCGAGCTAAATTATGTATTGATGCGGCATTTATTTTTAGAGGATTAACTTTTTCAGATAATAAGGAAAACGAAGAAAATGATGCAAATTGTTTTTACAGGATCTGTGCTATGGCAAGTCATTACAACTCCCTTTTGAAAGATGACGATATGGTGGGGTTATAATTATGAAAGAAAATATAAGTACCAAAAAGTCATTAATTGATGAGTCGGGGCAAGATGATCGACTTCTCGATTATCTAGAATTGTGTGCTTATTTAAAAATATCATCTTCGACCCTTAGACAGTGGGTCGCGCAAGGAAGAATCCCACATCTCAAGCTTGCCAATGGGAAATTAGTTAGGTTTAGTTTCATGCAGATAAAGTCCTGGCTTAACCAGAGTATAAAGGAGGGGGCATGGACCAAAAACTAATTGAAGAAATGATCGGATGGCTTGTCGAGCACGGTAAGCTCAATCCATATTCTGAAGCCGGAATCCGTATTGTTTTTCATGAAGGTCAAATACGAAAGATTGAACGTTTGTCATCTGTGAAAATCCAGATAGGTACCTCCATATAAAGTAAGCAATATAACTGACAAAAAAGGAGAAAAAACTATGTCAATAAATCAAGATGTAAATCCGGAGGAAGATCTTCCGGTAGCTGTTAAGGCAGAGATGGCTTGGACGGACCTTGCAAAAGTGACTGAAAGCTATTCTATTCTGATAACCGATCCAATAGCACAAGCTGCAGTGAAGGGCAGGTGCAGTTGGTATGATTTTTGCATGTATAGAATTAAAAATGCGGAGAGGCTGCGTAAATCCTTCATTACCACATATGTAAATTTGAGTAAGACTGGCATTCATGTGGAGCCACGTATCCTGCTATCATACGGTGACAATATGAGCCACAAGATTGATTGGAACCGGTTTAGAATCATCGGTAATCAGGAAAAAGGTAAAATGATGATTAGGCGGGCTATAGAAAATACATTTAAACCCTATGGAGCGGAGATAGCCAGTGTCGAACCACAAAGTCTGGGAGCGGAGATAGCAGATACCATGACCCAGTTGCCTGGGGGAGTTCAATGACAAAGGAGAAAGCCATGCCTGGTGAAGTTGATACAATACAGTTGGAAGGAGTTTTTAAGAATGGGTATGGTATTGCGCCAAAGTCTATACTCCGAACTCCCGAGCTATCGAAACATGAAAAACTAATCTGGCTTTACTTGAGCTCATTTTCCGGCCGTGGGAAAAGCTGCTTCCCCAGTATTAATCGCATGAGTAAAGAGCTACGTATATCAAAGAAATCCTCTATTCATGCGCTGAAGAATCTGGAGGAAATAGGCTACATAAAAATACAACGCACAAATGGAGGCCCTAATACCTATACATTGCTCTTATCTAAAGAGCCCCCCTTGCCGTTACATGGTATTTCCGCAACGAGGGCGAATATTGAGAGTGCTGCTGAACTACCGGTATCTATACAGCTACCGGTAGTTCAAGGACCACCACCCGGTAGTCGGATGGATACCGGGGTGGTGGCTGGAGGAAACCCTATTAATATCAGTAATAAGAACACTAAAAAAAACAGTGTCTGTCATCATGGCAGGGTGGGGCTGCTGTCGTATGTTCCAATATTGGTGTATTGGAACAACAATGGGAATTTGCAGGCCCATAAAGAGACGACCTTTATGCGAAAATTCCAGAAGCGCCATATGAATATCGTTGATGAATATGGCCTTGATACAGTGTGTCGGGCAATAGATCTTTATGCCAGTGTCGTGAGCAATCCGGATGAATATTTCTTTAACTATCAATGGCAGCTCTGGGATTTTATTGCGCGCGGTCTTGAAAAATTTATTCCTGAGGCAGATCCGCTTAATAACTACAGGCGGTCCCGCAGGAGGATCGATAGGGAATCAGAACCAGAGTTATCTCCGGAAATAGAAGCCCTGTGCATTGACGGCGCCGTTCATTGAGGCTTCGCGGAGCAGGTTATTGCGCCCGGGCATGATGATCCGGCATGAAAATTAATAATCATCAATTTGACGAGGCGATCAAAATGGATATGAGGCAATATTTATCATATAAAGGTTTTCACTGGGACGAAGTGACGCGGTCCAGGGGGAAGAATGCGGTCATGAATTGTCCTTTTTGCGGTGATACCGAGAAAAAATTCGCAATTCAGCTGGAGACAGGGGCTTTCAATTGTTTTCATCGGAATAAATGCGGTGTATCGGGATCGTTCAGGCAATTCCAGAGGATGCTGGGCGATCTGCCGATAAGCCTTGATAACGACAGGGCGTTTTTAAGCAAAAAAGACAAGGTCTATTCACGGCCGGCAGTGAATCTTCAAAAGGCAACCGCCAATGCCGCCAACTTCCTCCATGACAGGAAAATTACCGAGGATTCCATAAGTAAATTCAAGATCGGGCGGACGCAGGACGGCAGAGCTGTTATGCTCCCGTATTTCAAGGACGGCCAGCTGGTCAATGTAAAATACCGGAAAATTGATGAAAAGAAATTCTGGCAGGAGAAGGATCCCGAGCCGGTGCTTTTCAATCGTGATTGCTGCAGCAATGGGAACGCCTTATATATTGTCGAAGGCGAGTGCCCTCTCTCAATATGGAATTGATGCCGTGTCAGTGCCCATGGGTGTTGCTGATACCTCCTGGATAGAACATGAGTGGGACTGGCTCCAGCAGTTTAAAACCATATATCTGATTTTTGACAACGACCGGGCCGGCCAGGAAAACGTTGTCAATATAGCCAATAGGCTGGGACGATGGCGGTGCCACAACGTGATACTCCCGGAGAAGGATGCAAATGACTGCCTGATCAAGGGCGTCGAACTCGCGACAATTACCGAGTGCATACAGAATGCCCATGAGTTCGAGATATCCAATCTTGTCTCCGCGAGTTATTTCGAAGATGAAATACTGGAATTGTTCAAGGATCCACGGCAATTATCCGGGACCTCTACCGGATTTAATGGTCTCGATAAAATATTGAGAGGGTGGAGAATGGAGGAATTGACCCTCTGGTCCGGATCAAACGGTTCCGGGAAAAGCACCTTTCTCAATGAGGTGATCATTAATCTCGCCAGGAACCAGGTCCGGTCATGCATTGCGTCTCTTGAAATGCCGCCGTCGCGGTATCTTCGCTGGGCCATATGTCAGGTGGCCAGGAAAGATAAACCTGCCGTTGAGGAAATCAGGGAAACCCTGAAATTCCTTGATGAATACCTGTACGTGGTCAACGCGCGCGAGGAAATCGATTCATCGGAGTTGGTCAATATCTTTGAATATGCAGCACGAAAATATGGCGTGAAGCACTTTTTCATCGATAGTCTTATGCGTGTTTCATTTCCAATGAAGGACGAGATCAAGGAACATACCAAATTCTGCAACGATTTACTGGCATTTGCAAAGGACCACCAGATCCATATCCATCTCGTTGCCCACCCCAGAAAAGGATCGAAAGACACGTATACTCCGGGGAAGGTGGATGTCTCCGGCACGAGTAACCTTACGAACCTTGCCCATAATGTTTTGGTATTATGGCGTCCCAATGATGAGTTGCGGGACAAAGCCAAGCAAAAAGGTAAGGACATGGCGGATAATTATATTCTTGTCAGGAAAAACCGCGAATGGGGAACGGAGGGCAAGGTTATGTTTCGTTTTAATCCTGATACAAAGAATTTCACCGAGATTGAAAAGAATACATAAATTCCATGTTGAATAATTCCACAGGAGTGAGGATAAAATGAAAACTACTGATTGGCCCACTATACGTGCTGAATATATTGCAGGAGCAAAACCGCGGCAGCTCTCGGAAAAATATAATGTCAATTATGAGACGGTCCGACAGCGGATCCGGCGGGAGAAGTGGCGGGCGGAATGTACCGAATCGTCCCGAAAATGTACCCAGAATTATCTCGCTAAATATGCGGACAAACTCGCAGATAAGCAGTTAGAGGTAAAAGAGAGGTATGCCACGGGCAATGAAAAGCTCGCCGTGGACATTCTTAACGCTCTTAATAACACCAAGAACCCACGAGAACTGGCAGCCTTGGCCCGTGCTTATAACGAGGTCCGGAAGGGTGTTTTTGCATGCTATGATATAGCTGAGACTACAAAAATACAGGGCGATCCAGACAAACCCATGCAACATATCACAACACATGAGATCCCGATGGAGGCAAAAAAGGAAATCGTTGCGTTGTTTATTGCGAGGCAGCAGTGATCATGATGGACTATAATTCTATACTGGATGAAAACCTGCCTGCGTATATCCAAGATGTATGCAGGGATGATCTGATAATGTTTGGGCGGTATGTTGACCCAATATTCAGAACCAAATTCCCTGAGGGGACGGTACATGTTGAATTAATCGCAAAACATCTCGAAGCGGTGGAACGGGGTGAGATCAAGCGGCTCTTTGTTGCCATGCCACCTCGCCATGGCAAGAGCTATACTGTATCACGGTTATTTACCCCCTGGCTATTTGGTAGGAACCCGGCTCGTAATATCATCCTGGCTTCTTATGGTGCAGATCTGGCTGAGGACTTCTCCCGTTATCATTTAAACCTTATGGATAGTGCAGAGTATCAGCATGTTTTTACGACACGATTAAATAAAAGCGCACGATCTCAGCAGCGATACCAGACAGACACTGGCGGGATGCTGGTTGCCTGCGGTGTTGGCGGCCCGATCTATGGCCGCGGTGCCGATATCGGCATCATTGATGACCCCATTAAAAACTGGGAGGTTGCTCGTTCCGAGGCCCAGCTCGAACACTTATGGGAATGGTATCAGGGATTTATCACAAGGTTACATAAAGGCGGTAACGTGGTCCTGTGTATGCACCGCTGGGGTACTCGGGACCTTGCGGCCAGGATCATGGAGCGGGATCAAGAATATGGTGACTGGACGGTTCTTGAGCTGCCGGCTCTGGCGGATCCTACCGAGGACAAGCAAGACCCTTGTGGACGTAAAGCCGGCGAGGCCTTATGGCCTACAGAGTATTCATCAGAGGCCCTTGCCCGCACCATGCGTGAGGTTGATGCCCGGATATGGGCCGCACAGTACCAGCAGAGGCCCACGGATCAGATTAGCCGGATATTCCCAGAGCCGATCTATGCGGAACCGCCGGAGGGCCTGAAAGTTATAGCTTACTTTGACCCGGCATATTCCGAGGAGTCCAGCGGTGATTATTCAGCTTTAACGATTGGCGGAGAATATGAGTGCCTGATCTATATAGTCGGGGGTTTTGTCTGGAAAAAGATCGTGGATGAGGCTTACTATGAGAAAATCGAAACTCTGTGTAAAACTTATACCGTGCAAAGCCTAACCGTGGAAACCAACAAAGACGAGGGAGCTATTGCCCACGAGTTGCGCCGGCGGAAACTCTATGTCCGCGAGAAGAAAGCAACCACCAATAAATTTTTACGTATCACTGACCTTGTACTCAAAAATTGGGATAAGATCCGATTTTCATCGAATGTTACCGGTGCGTATCTACAGCAGGTTTTAGATTATAACGAATTAGCCCGATATGATGACGCCCCAGACTCTCTGGCGGGTATAGTTGAGCGTTTTGTAGTTAATAAAGCACCCGGTGTGATCTTAAAATCGGATTACAAAGAGACAATAAAAGAACAACGACGAAAAAACCCTCTACCTTCTGATCCGGCTTATTTTGATCACAAATTAAATGAGATCAAAAAGCGGTTCCCCGGAGTTGTAATGGGTAAGCGCAGGTAGATCAATAAATCAAAGGCTAATATTTTTTTAAGGAGATAAACATGGAAAAAACGAAAAGATGTGATTTTTGCAGCAAAGATGAAGCTTTATTTCCAGTGTTCGTTCCAGTCATGATTTGGGATTATCAATTAAAGAGTACAGATTGGACACAAGAATGGCGGGAAATCTGTTATTCATGTATTGAAAAATTATGGGAGGCAATAGGGAAAATTAAAGGTCATCCGGATAAGGTCTTTCATTAGAAGTTTTTTCAGATAATAACTTGACCAAACTATTTGATAATCTTATATTATCAAATATGATAAAAACACATAGCGATGACCTAACACCACTCAATGGCAATATCATTGATACGATTGCCAGGAAAATAGCCCATGAAGCTCCACAACTTGCAGATCTTCCTCCTGACCAGCTCCGGAGGATTGCGAAGGCTGTTGTATTTGATGAGCTAAAGGACTCCCTCCGCGTACAGGTTGAGGCAGCTCGGATCGATTACAAGTTAGAGAAAGAGAAGTTTTTAAAAACAACTCACTCAATACACACGGCACGGGCATACAGGCAAGCCCTGGAACGGCTGGAAATATGGTGTAGGGCCAATGACAAGAACCTTGTAACATTAATCCCGAAAGATGCGGATGACTTCATATATGCCATATCCGCCGAAGGCCGTTCCGTAGCATCAGTAAGGCTGGACATTTCAGCCTCGTCCGCTTTTTTCACCTGGCTTGAACGACGACACAAGTCGATCCGTAACCCTTTCCGAGGAACACGGGCGCGACCCAAACGTACGGCAAAGAAAACACTCCAGATCCCGGATAAAAAAGACATGTCAGCTATTATCGACTATTTTAAAGGATCAACGAGGGCAGCAGTGATCACCATGGCTGGGGCGGGCCTGCGGGTAGGGGCATTACCCAGTCTGACAATCCGTGAGGGAAAATACACCTGTATCACCAAAGGAAAGGACCAAAAAGGGATCCTGTCACCAACAATCTTAAAGGCCCTCAAGCCACTTGGTGCCAAACCTTTCATAGACCGGACTGCTGGCGGGATTGCGGAGAGTGTAAAATATGGCATGACAACATTATTCGAAACTGGGTTCATCCGGGCCAAATATAGTTGCCATGACCTTCGTCATTATTACGCTATTCATGAATACAGAAGTGATAAAGACATATATGCCCTTTCAAAAAAGTTGGGGCATAGTAATATAAATATTACCCAGATGTATCTCAAAGGTTTAGACATTCTGGAGGATTAAAGCTTGATATAGGTCTTTATCGGGCATGGGGGTAGTATCACCAAGGCAATTAAAACCCCGTACAGGGCCAATAGTGAAGCCTGAAGGGCTATTTTAACTATAGTGCAACGAGGAACATAATGGATAATATCAATCTAACACTGGATCCGAAACGCTTTCCACATCTGACACAATGGTCAGAGGACAGGCTGCGATCCACTCTGTCGGATATGTGCCAGGCCCAAGAGATGGAGATTACAGAAAAGAACATATATTCGATGGCGGCTATATTAGAAAGCGATCTACAGGAAATGTTTGCTTGACAATTCACTATAAATATAATTTTATGTTTCAATAAGAATCACTCCGAGCTAAGAGCAGAGTCTTTTTATTTACTGCTCACCCTCTAACAATTTATTAAATTATCACTCATTCCATCCCCAGCTTGGGAAACTGATTGAGGCGATAGCCTTATGCAGTTTATTCCCTAAAGATTATGAAAGTCAAGGACATGCTTGAGTGATATCATGCGTAGGGATTTTCTCCCACGTTAGAGGGTAGCGAACGCTACCCTATTTATAAACAATTAATAATAAGAGGTATTTATGAAAAAAATTATCTTTAGTATCACAATGCCTATCGTCTTTATGTTGGTTGCCTATGCTGCTGATATGACCAATGTAAAGCAGTCGTTTTTTCAGGCGTGTCAGTATGTAGCCACTGTTTCAACCGTTGGTCCATTAAATACTGGCCCGTATCAATACTGCCGTTGTCTTGTTCAAAGATTTTCACTAAATGGGCAGTATACACAAGCCCAAGTCGAAGCCATTTTAGAGAAGAATGATGAGAAATTCCGGATTGCCTGTGATGGTATGTAAGTAGCATAGATGATTGTCTATTTAAGTCATTCAAGAGGGTAGCATCAGCTACCCTCTTGTTCGTAGAGGGGTGTACTGTCAGATAAAGATTGAATAACAAAAAATTGAAAGAATAAAAGAGATAATATTTTTCAAAACTTGCTATAATTCAGTGTAGAAGATTTGGAGATGTAGGATATTGAATTACTGTGGAGATTCATTTTTATTCCACTACCTGTCGAATAAATAGTTGCATTCTTCACCATGTTATGTCATTTATTTCACAATTGACGTAAGTTTTAGCCAATGACAGAACCCGGCAGGCAAAGCAGAAAATGGGCATCAAGATAAGCGCCCATACCCTCCGGCATTCAAAAGCCATGTTTTTAAAAGAGATTCAGGGATTGTCGGCGGACAGGATAGCCAAGGCATTGGGACATAGTTCCGTGGTGACTACATTGAAATATTACTTCCATGGGACCCCGACAGCAGAAGAGCAGGGGATTGAATAGCTTAATCTTACATGAATATCTATGATGAATATATGAATGAGAAAGAAAAAATAGAAGCGGCGACAATCGACTATTTTATTGAATCATATAATGCCATGTTCAATACTCATATTGAAAAAGTTGAGCATAAAGATAAGCCAGATTTTACATTGATAAATCGGTATAACAATTCAACAATCGGCGTAGAGGTCGCAACCTTATTATTCGACAGTGACGAAGCAAAAATGCTTCTCGGTCGTTCAGACAAAAAGATGCACAGTATGATGGCATGCTCATCTTTGATAGAAACCCTGAATGATAGAATTAAAAAGAAATGCGAAAAAGCGAAAAACTACAAAAAGCATGATGAATTGTTCCTGGTCGTACGATGTGCATCACCTGTATTCGATAAAAGAAGTTTTGATATTGAAGAATATAAAATCAATATAAGTACAGACAATCCGTTTGATGAAATATGGATGGTATTCTATGATTTCAAAAAACAAAAATGGGGAGTTTTAAAAAGATTAACCATGAAACAAGAAACAATTACCTATTTGCAGCTATTATCCGAGCAGATAAGATTTATCAAATCTCAACAATTGCGAATATCAAATTACTCGCTCTTAATGCAAGCTGGATTAGTATCAATATTTCGACTGGATTATTTTCCATATGCATGTGCATTGATTTGTTTTTCTGTTGTACTTGCTTCATATTCTGTTGCTTTCATCATACATTCTCAATATAGCATGATGAAGTGCCGAAAGAGAGAAAAACGCATTATTGATACAGGTACAGATGAATTGAAATTCGTTATTACCGGAGAATATGGAGAATACCCTGCTTCAAATACTAAATTCTGGAAAGATTGGTTATTCTTCATTCCATTTATAATTATAAATATGATTGCTTGTGTAATAGCCATTATTATCATTTCGAAATAAAGAGAAATTACCAATGTCCCAAAACGTCCGTGAATTAGCAAACTTCATCTGGTCCGTGGCCGACGAGCTGCTGCGGGACCACTACAAGCGCAGTAAATACGCCGATGTGATTTATCCCTTCACCGTGTTCCGGCGGCTCGATTGCATTCTTGAAAAGAACCACGAAAAGGTGCTGGAAGCGTATAATAAATACAAGAAGCAGTTGAAAGACCTAACCGGCGTCCTGACGAAAGCCTCCGGGTATAGCTTTTACAATACCTCAAAATATACGTTCGAAAAGCTGTTGAACGATTCAGTCAACATCAAGGAAAACATGCTGCATTACCTTAACGGCTTTTCAGATAATATACAGGAAATCATCGACAAGTTTAAGTTCCGCCAGGAGATACAAAGCCTCTACGAAAAAGAGCTGCTGTACAAGGTCGTGAAGAAATTCGCGGACCCGCAGATTAACCTTCACCCGGATAACATCACCCACATGGAAATGGGGTATGTTTTCGAAGAGCTTATTAGGAAGTTCAATGAGGCAACGAATGAGAACCCCGGCGAACACTTTACGCCGCGTGAAATCATTCATCTCATGGTCAATGTGTTGATATCAAAAGACAAGGGCAAACTTGGAAAGAAAGGAATTATTACTACGGTATATGACCCTGCCTGCGGTACCGGCGGGATGCTCACGGTTGCAAAGGAAGAACTAATAAACCTGAACCCTGATGCGAAGATAGAGCTGTTCGGACAGGAAAGCCAGGAAGAAACATACGCTGCATGTAAATCCGACATGTTAATCAAGAACGAGGACCCGGATAAGATAAAATTCGGCTCATCGTTTTCGAAAGATGGATTCCCGCGCCAGCACTTTGACTATATCCTATCAAATCCGCCCTACGGTAAAAACTGGAAATACGACGAGGAATTCATCAAGGAAGAAGCTAAAAAAGGCGAGGCAGGGCGCTTCGAGGCCGGTCTGCCGGGGATAAGCGACGGCCAGCTCCTATTTCTCCAACACATGATTTCCAAAATGCACAGGGACGGCCACCAGACGCGGATAGCCATCGTTTTCAACGGCTCTCCGCTCTTCAACGGCGATGCGGGGGAAGGGGAGTCTGAAATCCGACGCTGGATATGCGAGAATGACTTGCTGGAAGCGATAATCGGCCTACCGAACCAGCTTTTCTACAATACCGGCATATTCACCTACATCTGGGTATTGACGAACAAGAAGGAACCGTCCCGCAAGGGCAAGATAGCCCTCATCGATGCCCGCGACCTGTATGAGAAGATGGGCAAGAGCCTGGGCGACAAGCGCAATTATATCACGAATGAGCAGATTAAAGAAATCACGGCCCTGTATCTTGGCAACGTCCCCAACGGAAGGGTGAAACTGTTCAACAACACAGACTTCGCGTATCGCAAGGTCCAGATTGAACGGCCCCTGCGATTGAACTTTCTCGCTTCCGAAGATCGTATAGCGCATCTGGATGCTGAAACGGCATTCGCGAATCTTGCCGTGTCGAAGAAAAAGAAGCAGAATGAGCGGGAGAAGGAAGAAAAGGAAGGCCGCGATTTTCAGGAAAGCATCAAGAACGTTCTCCGCTCTTTGCCGCAGACATTGTATAAAGATTGGAAGGTGTTTGAACCTGTTCTGGATGAGGCATTTAGCAAAAGTGATTTTAAGATTAAAAAGCCAATAAAGACTGCCATCTATAAAGCTCTTTCGGAAAAGGACGAAACAGCGGAAATCGTCTACGATGACGGCCAGCCGGTGCCGGATACGGATTTACGCGACCATGAATATATCCCTTATGAGCAAGATATACAGGCTTACTTCGAGAAGGAAGTCAAGCCATATGCGCCTGACGCCTGGATAAATGAGGAATATATTGATTCAAAAGACGGTAAAACCGGTCGCGTGGGTTATGAGATTAACTTCAATCGCTATTTTTATAAGTATCAGCCGCCGCGACCACTTAATGAGATTGAAAAAGACATTAGAGAAGTTGAAAAAGAAATACTTGAAATGCTTGGTGAAATCAGTCAATGAATCCAATAAAAACCACTGTGGGCGAGTATTCGTCCCGCGAATGAGACGAGATACTGCTACTTGTATCATAAATGCTTTATTTTGAGACGAGTTGAAGTTGGCTTTGTGTATGACAAGTGATATAAAAGATATTTTGTGTCTCAAAATACACCAATTTTGAGACACAAAATTGGACCAGTTTCGGCTAATAAAAAGCGCATTTCTACAAAAAATGTGGCAAATATTTATCAAATCCACAAATATAATCGAAATTTGTGGAAAACGATAAAAAGTATGGCAAAATAGGACTGGTGGTTTAAATAGAAAAAATGGCTACTACAAAAGCACATATTAACCCCGCAGTATTGCGATGGGCACGTGAAGAGGCAGGTGTAACAGAAGAGTACCTTGCAAAAAAAATTCAGACAAAAGCTGACAATGTTCTGGAATGGGAGAGCGGTGATAGCTTTCCTTCCATGCCGCAACTGCGCAGACTTGCTAATTTTTTAAAAAGACCACCTGCTCTTTTCTTTATGAACCAACCTCCTGAACTTTCACCTATGCTGGCTGATTTTCGAAGGAATAGTCATGATTTCCCTTTAAGTGCACAATCTCGTTATATGATACGTTGGGCAATAAATAGACGAAAGTATGCCATAGAGTTGTCGGAAGAACTTGAAGAAGTAAGGACGAAGGATTATCCAATTATCAGTCTATCCAGTAATCCAGAATCATTAGCACAAAAAGTTCGTGCTTTCTTTAAATTAGATATTGAGCATCAAATCAATTTGAAAAAAGTTGATGATTTTTTAAAATATTCTATCCGCTTGCTCGAAGAAAAAGACATCCTTGTATTCCAAACTGATAAGGTTGATTTGGCGGAATTACGAGGATTCAGTTTGAGTGAGCGGCCATATCCCTCAATAGTTCTTAATTCTGATGATTCTCATGCAGGAAGACTTTTTACACTCTTTCATGAACTCGGCCATATACTGTTACAACAAGATGGAATTTGCGACCTTGATTACGATGATTATGATTATAACATAAATAAAATCTCCAATCTTGAAGTTTGGAATAATCGCTTTTCGGCAGCGATATTATGCCCAGAAACTGTGTTTAAAAAATATTCTAACGAGATTATTATTGATAAACGACAAATACTCATTGCGCAGGTGGAGGAGCTTTCTAAAATATTTCTTGTAAGTCGAGAAGTAGTTGCTCGAAGGTTGCTTCAACTCGGCTATACAGATAAAAATACATATCTTGCTTTTCGTGAAAAATTTCAAAAGGATTGGGAGGACTACAAAAAGAGTAAAAAGAAGAAGAAAGGTGAATCAGTTATTATCCCGCAAAAGTATAAAATAATCAATTGGAATGGACGTAAATATACACGCCTTGTACTTGATTCGTTACATAACAAAAATATCGGCTATTATGAAGCCAGCAATTATCTCGGTATAAAACCCAAGCATCTTGTGCCTCTTGCACGAACCCTCTATAACAAGGAGGGTGTATGAGAGATAAGCCTAAATATTGTCTGGATACAAGTTCATTGATAACAGCATGGAGAGTCAACTATCGCCCGGACAATTTCGATTCAGTATGGGATAAAGTATCCGAATATGGGAAACTGGGTTTAATTATTTCACCGATGGAGGTTTTTGAAGAGATTCAAAAAAAGGATGATGAACTTGCCAAATGGGTCAAAAGAAACAAGCACCCATATTCTGAAATCCCAGAAACATCACAGGAAAAAATTACAGAGGTTCTCAACAAGTTTCCAAGACTGATTGATGTAGACAATCCATCTATTCAAGCAGACCCATATGTTATTGTACTTGCGGAAGTGAATAATTGTACTGTAATAACCGAAGAAAGACCAGACAACGCGACAAGAAAAAAAACAAAAATACCAACAGTGTGCCATCATTATGGTATTAAATGGATGTCATTTGCAGATATGATAGCCGCAGAGAAATGGAAATTTTGACATGGTATTAAGTATAAATAAATACAAAAAGTACCTTCATTTCAAGCCATCAAATATTGAATGGATAGGGGAGATACCAGCTGGATGGCATACAAGACGATTCCGCTTTATTTTCTCATTCAACAATGGCTTGAATATAACAAAAGAAAATCTACAAGATTCAGGAGTTCCATGTGTAAATTATGGAGAAATACATTCAAAATATGGTTTTGAAGTAATTCCAGGAACACATGTCTTGAAGTGCGTAGATGATAAATATCTTGCATCGTCAAAAAAATCATTAGTAAATCAAGGTGATTTTATCTTTGCCGATACATCGGAAGACATTGAAGGGTCTGGAAATTTCACTTATGTAAACAGCAATATACCTGCATTCGCGGGCTACCACACAATCATTGCAAGACCAATTAAATCAACCAATTCCAGATATCTTGCATATTTATTTGACTCGATATCCTTTCGCACACAAATACGTTCGGAAGTAGCTGGAATTAAGGTATATAGCATTACAAAGAAAATTATAAAAGATGCAATTGTATTACTCCCTCCTCTCCCCGAACAGCAAGCCATCGCCTCCTTCCTCGACCGGGAAACGGCCCGCATCAACAGGATAATCGAAAAGCAGACCCGGCTCATCGAACTGCTCAAAGAAAAACGCTCCGCGCTCATAACGCAGGCCGTCACCAGGGGGCTTGACCCGAATGCGAAGATGAAGGATTCCGGTGTTGAGTGGATTGGGGAGATACCGGATGAGTGGGAAGTAAGAAAATTAAAGTTTATATGTAGAGTTCAAACTGGGGATAAAGACACAGTAGATTCAATGACAGAAGGTATTTACCCATTATTTGTCCGTTCACAAATTGTTGAACGAATTGATGTTTTTACACATGATTGCGAAGCTGTATTAACTGCTGGGGATGGTGTTGGAGTTGGGAAAGTATTTCATTACTATAATGGTCGATTTTCATTTCATCAGAGAGTCTACTTGTTCTCATGTTTTAAAAATATAATCGGTAAATATTTATATTATTTTTTAAAGGAAAATTTCTATAAAGTAGCATTGGAAGGAAGAGCCAAATCAACGGTCGACTCATTACGCATGCCATTAGTTTTAAATTTTATTTTATCTCTCCCCCCTCTCCCCGAACAACAAGCGATTGTAGATTTCATCGACCGGGAAACAGTTAAAATTGATACTCTTATATCAAAGATAGAAAAGCAAATAGATTTGCTAAATGAATACAAACAATCTCTAATCACCGCCGCAGTAACAGGCAAAATAGACGTGAGGAACGTTCAATGAAGATATTAGAGCGTGACATGGAGAGCATCATTGAAAGCGATTTAATCAATTCCGGTTATTTTCGCGGCTCCCCCGACAAGTATGATAAAACATACTGCATGGACACTGAAAATCTTATAAATTTCATAATAGCCACGCAGAAGGATAAATGGGAAGAATACCGGAAACAGCACGGCGAACGCGCAAAGGATACCCTGATAACAAAAATCAAGCAGGCAATAGACGATAAAGGGAGTCTCGAAGTCTTCCGCAAGCCGTTTAAATCCCATGGAGTATATTTCGACCTCGCGTATTTCAAGCCTGCCAGCGGAATGAATGAAAGCTTCCAGAAAAAGTACCAGGGGAACATCGTAAGCGTCACCCGTCAGGTCAAATACAGCCTTAACAATGAGAATTCCCTTGATATGGTCGTTTTCCTGAACGGCCTGCCCATCGCCACGCTGGAATTGAAGGACAAGCTGACCGGCTCCGGTTATTCCGTCGAAAACGCGATTAAGCAATACCGCAAGGACCGCAGCAGCAAGGAGCCGCTCTTCAATTTCGGGCGCTGCCTTGTCCATTTTGCCGTTGATGAAGACATGGTGTACATGACCACGCACCTGAAAGACGAAAACACGAAGTTCCTGCCGTTCAACAAGGGCCACGAAGGCGAGGCCGGGAACCCGCCGACATACGGCTTTTCATCGGAATATCTCTGGAAAGAGATACTGCAAAAGGATAGCATCCTTGAATTGATACAGCTTTTTATCCAGATGACGGATGAGCTTGATGAAGATGCCAGGCCGACCGGGAAGAAGATAATCATCTTTCCACGCTATCATCAGCTCGACGCGGTACGAAAGCTCGTGGCTCATTCAAAAGAAAATAAATGCGGCAATTATTACCTCATTCAGCACAGCGCGGGGAGCGGCAAGTCGAATACCATAAGCTGGCTCGCGCACCAGCTTTCCATCCTTCACGATAAAGACGATGTGAATGTGTTCGATTCCATAATTGTAGTTACCGACCGCCGGATACTCGACAGGCAACTGCGGACAAACGTTCTCGCCTTCGAGCAAAACCCCGGAGTGGTGGCAGGCATTGAAAGGGGTTCGAAGCAGCTCAAAGACGAGCTGGAAGCCGGGACCAAGATAATCGTAACGACATTGCAGAAGTTCCCCTATATCGAGGAGCAGATAAAGGCGCTGCCGGGCAAGCGTTTCGCGGTCATCATCGACGAAGCCCATTCCTCTTCGAGCGGCGAAATGTCAAAAAGCCTGAAAACCGTCCTGAAACTCAATGAACCGGACGACGACCCGGCGGACTATGAAGATGACGTTACCTGGGAAGATGAGATTGAACAGCAGCTCAAAGCGAGGGGCAGACAGCCCAATATCAGCTATTTCGCCTTTACCGCCACGCCCAAGCCGAAGACGCTGGAACTGTTCGGCACAAAGCAGAGCGACGACACATTCAAGCCGTTTCATCTCTACCCGATGAAGCAGGCCATACAGGAAGGATTCATCAAGGACGTTCTGGTCAATTACACGACCTATTCGACCCTATTGCACCTTATAAAGACCATTACATCGGACCCGGAATACGACAAGATAAAGGCATCGTCTCTTCTGAAAACCTATGTCGAATTGAGCAAGCAGACAATCGAGAAGAAGACGAAGATTATCATAGACCATTTCCGCGATAACTGCCTTAATGAGATACCCGATTCCCACGGGAACGGTCAGGCCAAGGCCATGGTGGTATGCTCGTCCCGCGCCCAGGCGGTTAAGTATAAAAAGGCCATTGATAAATACTTGAAGGATAATAAAATCGGATTCAAGGCACTCGTGGCCTTTTCCGGCACTGTCGAGGACGAGTTCAAGAACAAATACACCGAGGAGGGCATGAACGGCTTCTCGGAAGACAAGACCGCCAACAAATTCAAGGAAAGCCAGTACAAGATTCTTGTCGTGGCGAACAAGTTCCAGACCGGGTTTGACCAGCCGCTCCTGTATGCCATGTATGTGAATAAAAAGCTTATCGGCGTGAATGCGGTTCAGACAATAAGCCGCCTGAACCGTGTCTGTGACGGCAAGAAAGAGCCGATAACTATCGATTTCTACAACACGGCTGATGTAATCAAAAAGTCATTTCAGGACTTCTACGAGGATACCACGCTGGTAGAGGCAAGCGACCCGGACAAGCTCTATACCTACCAGGATACCCTTGAAAGGTTCAGGTATTATACACAGGACGAAATTGATGCTTTTTGCAAGATAGCCATGCAGAATATCAAACAGCAGGATAAATTAAACGCCGTCCTGGTCCCCGTTGTCGAACGTTTCAAACAGGATACGAAGGAGCGGAAAGAGGAGTTCAGGGCCACATTGAAAACCTATGTGCGGGTATATTCCTTCCTGTCCCAGATTATATCGTTTTCCGATGTTGAGCTTGAAAAACTTTATATTTTCGGAAGGATATTATTGCGGAAATTGATTCTTGATAAGGGGACCCTGCCATATGAGGTCTTGCAGCAGGTCGATTTGGATAAAATCGAAATCAAGAAGAAAGGCACCGGCATTAAACTTGAAAACGGCAAGGGCGGCAAGCTCAAACCGGGTGAAAAAGACCCTCATGCCCGCAGCATCGAGCTAAAAGAACATCTATCCATCATTATCAGGGAAATAAATGACAAATATGCCACGGACTTCAACGCTTCCGACCAATCGGTGGCCGATTCCCTGCTGAACGCGGTAGGCCAGGACCAGGATTTCGAGGCGCAGGTCAAGAACAACCCCAAGGAAAATGTCTGGTGGGCCTTCCAGACCAAGTTCAACAAAGAGCTTCAAAATATGATAGACAAGCACTTCGAGTTTTATAAGAAAATCAATGATAACGAAGACATCAAGAAAGACTTCATGAAGCAGATGTTTGATGCGCTGTACAACAAGATGGTTGTGAAGCCGACGTGATAGAGTTACAAGAGGGGCATATGGGTGATAGAAAAAGAAACATCGATTTTATGAAAGACCTACTATCGATTTATAATGGACAGGAAAATAAATCTGGGTTCAGAAAAGAACAAATAAGTTTAATTCAAGAACTATTAGCTCTTGATTATTTGAATGATTCATCATTTTCGTTTAATAAAGGTGGTGGTGAAATCTGGGCTTGTGCTATGACTGGCGAATATCCTTTGACGGCAAAGGGGAGAGAATACATCGAAATGGGATGGTATAGGTCATTGCAACAATCAGGGAAATATCAATTGGCGCGAGATATTGCGGCATTTATTGGCGCTGCAATAGGTATAATTATTAGTATAATAAATATAATATCAAAATAATTCATTTCTCATTTATCTAATTCAAGATGAAAAAATCGACTCCTGAACCTGTAGTACATCTCGCATATCCTCAAGCTGCAAATGATAGTAATGCTGGCTCATCTCGTTGGTTAAATGGCCGGTTATGCTCTGGACCTTGGCTAATGGCACTCTGGCATTGATTAGAAGGCTATTAAACCAGTGCCGCCATGAATGAAAAGTGATATTCCTCTCCCTCCGTTCCTGCTCGGAAATTCCGATTTTACGCATGGCTGTATACAGTGATTTGGTGAATATCACCGGTTCGGCAGGCTTGCCAGGTGTCTTTTGGCTGTAAAAGACGAAACTCTCGGGGTTTTCCGGCTCTGGATTGGATGCCATCAGTTTTTCCAATATCTGCCGAACAATTCTTGGGATAAAGATATGGCGCACCTTGCCTGTTTTGGTAGTGGCATTGAGGCCGAAAAAGTTATCCCATGAACGCCGAACATAGATATACCCCTCATCGAGGTGAATATCGGAAAGGGTGAGTGCCTGCAGTTCGCCCAGCCGGAGCCCGGTCGAGGAAGCGACAAGGTTTCCCGCGTATCCCATAAACAGGTCCCTTGGCGGGTGGCAATGTGCGGCTTCGGATTTCCATTCAACAGAAAAAAGCCTTCTTACCTCTTCGAGAGTCAGGATTCCCTTCAATTTGGGGTTTATTGCAGCCCGGTCGATTTTTGGTACGAATTGGATCAGAGACTGGTCCTCTGCTGCTTCAAGGATTGCTTTGAGTCCGGACAGGATTTTATTTATCGTATTCCCGGCATAACCACTATTGAATAGGTCGTTACGAAGATCTCGGATTACGGCACGGTCTATGGCAGTGAGTTTCATGCTTCCTATGCGAGGGAGGAGATGGCTCTTTAGCAAATAAGTGAGGTTATGGCACTGACGTTTACTTATCCGTAGCCCTCGGACGCGTTTATCAGTGGCCCAGGCACCATCCCAAAGGAAAAAGCCGTCTGCATATTCTGTAAGGGTGATATTCTGTTTAGTTACAATCTGACCAGCTGAAAGGTAATCATACGCCCATCGTTCAGCTTTGAATTTTGAAGTTACTCCAGTACTTTTTGCGGGAGTCAATCGACCATCGGGGAGTTTAAATCGGCAGTAATAAATGGATTTTCTTTTGTAGAGATAAAACAGCTTACCGTTTGACGACATCTTAAACCTCCGTTTAGCGTGCCGCAAAAGTGGAAATATTTTGCTACACTTTTGCTACACTTATGGATTTTTAAGAAACGCCGGTGGTCCGGTAGCCTCTTTTTTGGCCTTTTTCATTCAAAAAAGGCTATTTTCTGTGGGCGCTACTGGACTTGAACCAGTGACCCTCTGCTTGTAAGGCAGATGCTCTTCCAGCTGAGCTAAGCGCCCTGTTGTTTAGGCCTCTTTCCGTTTAATTTGCTTGCCCGGAAGGCGAGGGTGGTCCTGGCCGGAACTTCGATGTCTTTGCCCGCTATGGGTGAAAATACCTTGCGGGCCTTTTTCTCTGACTTGTAGAAGGTGCCGAAACCGCGGATTTCTATCTTGTCGCCTTTGAGCGCGCTTTCCTTGATCTTTTCGATGAAATTATCAACGATATAGAGGACCTCTTTCTTTTTCAAACCGCTCTGCCTGACAAGGCGGTCCACTATATCGGATTTTGTCATGGATACTCCTATGACTGGGCTTTTGCCAGCGCGTTAACCCGTTTCGCTATCCTGGATTTCTTCCGGGCGGCGTTTTTCCTGTGCACCACGCCGACGCCGGCCGCCTTGTCGATGGTGGATACGAACTTGACGTACAGGTCCTTGACCGCGTCCGGCGACTGCTTGGCCGCCACCGCTTTCTCGACCTTTTTGGCCGCGGTGCGGATGGAGGACTTGACCTGGGTGTTGCGCGCCCGCCGTTTTTCGTTCTGCTTGTTCCTTTTTTCCTGGGATTTGATGTTTGCCACTGTTTTTCCCTTGCTTTCTATAATATTGAACCGGCCCTAACGGCCGGTTTTGAGGATACAATTTCGAAAAGCAAATATGACGACACTGCCGGAAACTGTCAAGAATATTTATTAAATTTATTATTTATGTCAGGTTAACAATTGATTATATTTCATTTTGAGGATTTTTATCAACATATGGATTGTGGTCAGTGAATGTATAAGGCGATGCGGCTTTTGTGACCGTATTCCGGCCAAGTAATAAACAGCGATTTCTCTTTATCCAGTATTTGAAATTCACATTGCTCACGCGTAAGGGTTCAGTGTTGATAAAATAGCAGGGTCATGAAAATAATATTGCATAATTTGAGCTGGTTTTTAACATACGCGTTATTGTGGTTGTTGGTTGATCCCCCTTCATTTAATGTAATTAAAACTATCTATGAAACGGTTATACGCGATCATTGCCGGTATACTGGTTTCCTCTATCGGCGCTTTTGCGGCAGGACAGACAGCGGCGTCAGCAGGGGGCGCCGGCGCGGTCAGGAACGACAAAGAAGCCGATGCCGGGCAGATTGAGCTTGACCGTTCGCATAAAACGTTCTATTTCTATCTCAGGAAAATCAACTGTCCCCATAGCGTATATCAGGGTGTAAACGGCAGGTTCAGAAATGAACTCCCCCGCATTCCCTATCTCCGGCTGACCCCGTACCGCGATATGACGGTTTTATTGAAGAAACAGGGCCTGGGGACTGAATGCTATGAGCAGGACTGCGCTCTGAAAAGCGGATCGGCCGCAGGCATGCACCGTGTCATCACCGGCTCGATTGAACAGGAAGTGATTAATTACCTTGAACCGCTCGGCACCGGCAAGCTGGAATACATCCTCAAGAAAAAGCAGACCATCAACTACATGATCCATATGTATCTGTATAATGTTGAAAATAACAATGAAATGGCGCATATATACAGGAAGGTGTCCGATAACGAGCTTGATAAGGCCATATCGGAGATCATCGATGAGCTGAAAAAATATTTCAAACCAAGGCCTCTGGTGCGTAAGATCGCCAGGGATCCGATCGTGCCGACACTTTCATGGTCGCCGACGGCCATTATTGCAAACGGCAAAATGGAAAAAATTATTTCGACGAGCTTTGGTTTTACCATAGATGCGGGCCTCCGGAATGTCGCCTTTAACAACAGCCTTATCATGATATCTGCAGGTTTGCCGGCGGCATCCCTTAGGCGTGAAAGGGTGGACGCGTTCTACACGTTTCCCTTCTCAATCATGGTGGGATATCATTTCCCAATCCTGAACGACCGGCTCTACATCGCGCCCCTGGCGGGCGGTGGTTACCAGGTGCATGTCATCAAGGACGCGGGTATCGGTTCAAAAAGAACCTACTGCGATCCCCTTGCCGTGTTTCGTCTGGAGCTCGGCGTTGAATGCTATAAAAACCTTTATGTTCTGCTCCATGGAGGATATACGCTCTTTTTCGAGAAGACCGTGCAGGGCCACTACGCGACGGTAGGGGCCGGCTTAAAGTATTTTTTCAGGTAGGATATGGAGGATTTGATGAAGAAGAGATCAATGGTATTGATAGACAGGAAGTTCCAGCTGAAACTGGCCCGCAGGGTCATCGCGATTTCCATGGCGGGCTTCTCGCTGGTCATCGCGTTCCTGGTGGTTTCGGCCATCATCACGAACATCGGTTTTTTCAAGAGTCTCGATGACCTGAACGGCGCCATACGGGTCCAGAACAATATCGTCGGGTCGTTCGTTGAATTCGCCCGCCTTGTCGAAAACGCCCAGCTTGTCCTTGCGGCGAACAAGATCATGGTGGATCATACCCGCAGCATACAGATCATCCACAAGTATCTTGATTTGCTGCGGAACTGGGCGCTGCGGAACATGATTTTCCTCGCATTCATCATGCTGGTGATGATTATCCAGGGCGTGTGCTTTTACTTCTACATGCTGCGGGTCACCCACCGCATATCCGGCCCCGCCTTTGTCATGAACAGGTATATCGACAGCATCTTGCGGGGGAAGGAGCCGGTAGCCCGCGAGCTTCGTCCGAAGGATGAGCTGAAGGATTTGTATAACGATATCAAGAAGCTCGGGAGCGCGTATTTAAAGGAAAAAGAAAAGAATAAAAAGCTCAGGATGAGGTCAAGGGAGCTCAAGTCGAAACATATGGCCAGTGATTGACGGAACACGGCGCGGCGCGGGCGCCGTTCCGGCGAGTGGTCCGATGCTTACGGCTGGGGATCGTTATCGGACAACACGCACCCCGAAATCAGGGGGGTTGTGAACCCGTCATAATAGACCGCGCCGCCGCCTAATCCAGACGATCTGTTAAAGGTCAACGTACACGACAGAATTTGGGGCGACCCTCCCATCATCATGCATATCCCGCCGCCGTATCCGCTGTTTATATCGGCTGTATTATAATGTATTCCGCTCGCCTCTATGATGCAGTCCGAATTGTCAAGGTAGACGCCGCCGCCGTTTATTGCGGTGTTGTGCCTGACGGTGCAGTTTGTTATGGTCGACGGGCCGTACATGAGCACGGCCCCGCCGTTTCCCGCAGCGGTGTTATACTCGAAAGTGCAGCCTGCCAGGGACGACGCGTGGAGGCGGTTGCACAGGGCGCCGCCGTCCATCCCCGCGGTGTTATACTGGAACAGGCACTCCTGGACCGTCATGACGCCGTTATTGCACAGGGCGCCGCCGTATTCTCCTGCGCTGTTGCCGGTAAGGAGCGAACCGGTAAGGCCAAGGCAGCTGTCGGTAAACACGTAGACCGCGCCGCCGTCCGATTGGGCGGTATTGCCGCTGAAGATGCATTGCGTGACGACCGGGTGCGACCCGGAACGGTTGAACAGGGCGCCGCCGTCTTCGACGGCGCTGTTCTGCGTGAAATTGCAGAGCGTGACCGTCGGGCTTGCGCCGTAATTATAGATGCCGCCGCCGGAATCCGCCGCGCTGTTAGCGGTGAAAACGCAATTGGACAGGGCGGGACTGCACCCGATGTTTAACATGCCCCCGCCGTTACGGTCGTTATCGATACCGTTGGCGCTGCCGCCGCGTACGGTCAATCCGTCAAGTAGTGTGCCGGGAGCTCCCCGGATGACGTGGTACACGGTTCCCTGTCCGTCAAGGACGGTGGCGTTGAGGACCGGATCGCGCTCTTCAAGACGGAACTCGGAACCGTTAAAGCCGCCGTAGAGGGCGATGTCCTGTTTGAGGACGGCCAGCGTGGTGTCGGTTTCCCTCGTCTTCAGGTAGGTGCCGGCGGTTATCCAGAGCCGGTCCCCCGGGGCCGCCGCGTCGATAGCGTCCTGCATATTGTTGAAAGCGGTGTCCCACCACGCGCCGTCGCCGCCGGCGGGAGCGGAGGCGCGAACGAATATCACCCCATCCGGAATGATCACCAGGCCTACGGTCGCCGTCGGGCTCACGGCGCTGTCCGTATCTTCGGCATGGAACGTGAACGAATCATGGCCGCGATAATCGGTATCCGGAACAAAGCGCCAGAGGGACCCATCGACCTGCGCGAGGGTCCCGTGCGACGGGTTGCCGGATATATGGTAGGTCATCGTATCCCCGTCGGCATCGGCGGCCTGCAGACGAAATTCCGATGCCGTGTTAATGCGGATTACCTGCCGGTGGCCGGTTGCGACCGGGGCGTCGTTTATCGACCGGACGGTGATTCTGACGGTTGCCGCGGCGCTGTCATCTCTCCCGTCGCTGGTATGAAACGTGAAAGAGTCTGCTCCGTGATAGTCTGTCTGAGGAACATACCTGCAGTGCCGCCCGCTTTGATAGAGACTCCCGTGCCGGGGCGGCATGTCGATAGTGAATGTCATGGGATCGTCGTCCGGGTCCTGCCCGGCCAGCTCTATGGCGCATTCCGTGTCTTCGTCCGTTTCCGCCGACTGGTCGAAGGCGGACGGGGGGTCGTTGACCGGGCCGACCATGATGGAAACGGCGGCAATGGTGCTCGACGCCATGCCGTCGTCAACGTAAAACGTGAAGCTGTCAGCGCCGCTGTAATCGGATGGCGGCGTGTAAATCCATACGCTATCGTCGCCGGGGAACGGGATGAGGGTACCGTGGACCGGGAACGAGGCGATATGATACGTCAGGGGGTCGTTCTCCGGGTCCGACGCGCGCAGCGTTATCTCTTTTGACGTGTCCTCCGGCGTGGATGCCGATTGGTCGTACGCGGTGGGCGTGTAATAGGCGTTGCCCACGGCGATGGTCACGGCGGCGTTGTTGCTGACGACGGTACCGTAAGCCGCGTGAAATTGCATTGTGTCGACCCCGTTGTAATCGGGGCCGGGCGTATAGGTCCACCGGTTATTGCTGAGCGGGTCTTTGGCCAGGACGCCATGCGCGGGGGCGGTATCGATGGTAAAGACGGGATCGCCTCCGTAGGTGTTGCGGCACCGCAGGGTGAAATCGATCGGGGTGTTGGACGGCGTCGCTATAAAGCTGTTTTCCGCTTTCAGCTCCCTGAGTCCGCTGAATGGAAAGAGGAGGCCGCCGCCGTCTGCGGAACATCCCGCCAGCATGGTGATCAAGGCGCACAGGGCCGCCGCTATTGCGGAAAGGCTTCGCATCATGGCCATCTGTTTGTTGCTGACGGAAAATCCAACCATATCCATAACGTGTCAAATGCCGTATAACAAGCGTAAAAAACTTTTTACAGCCGATTTTTTTATTTTTTTGGGAGATACTTCTACGGTAATTATCTGTTTGTATGCCTTTAGTAAAGGCCATGAAAAAAAAATCAATTATTTTATTAATGGTGCGGAATAAAATTGTGCTTGATTTTTATTCTGCGCGCGCGTCTCAAGCATTAATTGCACACTATTTATATATAAAACATTCACAACTTGCTGAAAATGAAATTAATGTCACGCATACAGGCGCCGTGCGTCCTCATCGTCATGACGTTATCGGCCGTGTCCTGCTCGAACATGCTGGATAAATACCCGAGCAAAGATATAGGAAAAAATCTTATTGCCATTCCCTCGTTTTTTTCGATCAATAATAACGCCTATCTCACCTATTCCGTGTCCGTCACCCTCAATTGCGGGGTCATCGGCGCCGAGGCGATGCGTTTCAGGAACAGCGGCGGGACCTGGAGCGGCTGGGCGCCCTTTGACTATGAGTCGGCGTGGATCATCGAGAACCGCGCCGGACTGAGGCGGGTTGAGGCGGAGTTCCGTTTAAGGAGCGGCGAAATCGTTTCTTATTATGATGATATTGAATACGTGGACCGCATCACCGCTGTGGAAGGCGCGTCCGTTGAGCAGCTCGGATGGAGCGTGTCGATATCGGCGGACGGGTATACGGTAGCCGCCGGGGCCCCGGGATCGGGGACGGGAAAGGCGTTTATCTATGACTGGAACGGCACCGCATGGACCGGGCGCGAGCTGATTCCCGCCGATGCGGAGGAGGGGGATCGTTTCGGCTTCAGCGTTTCCCTGTCGGCCGACGGGAATACGGCTGCGGTCGGGGCCTGTTGCCATAACGGTGAGCGGGGCGCGGTGTACCTCTTCGAGCGCAACCATGGCGGCACCGGGCACTGGGGACAGAGGGTGAAAACCACCGGATCCGACAGCGCTCCCTATGACAAGTTCGGCTGGAGCATTTCCCTCTCGAAGGACGGCAACACCCTTCTCTCCGGCGCCCTGGCGCATAATTTGGAGCGGGGCGCCGCCTATATCTTCGAGCGTGACCGGGGAGGGGCCGATGCCTGGGGTCAGAGCGCCAAGCTCACCGCGTCAGGCGCCAGCCAGGACCAGTTCGGGGTGAGCGTTTCCATTGCGTCCGGCGACACCGCCGTGGTGGGGGCCTTCTGGCGCCAGGTCGGCTCAAATGCGCGACAGGGGGCAGCCTATATCTTTGAACGGTCCGGTGGATGGGGCCTCAGCGGCACCCTGGCAGCCCCTGATGGGTCTGAAAATGACTATTTTGGGAATAGTGTCGGCATATCAGCAGACGGCGATACGATAGTTATCGGTTCCTGGGGCGATGACGTCAATAGTTATGGGGATGACCGGGGCTCGGCCTATGTGTACGGCCGCGGCCTGGGAGGGGGCGGCGCCTGGGGACTGGCTGCAAAGCTCACCGCCTCTGACCGCCAGGACAGCGACCGGATGGGCTGTTCAGTGGCTGTATCCGATGACGGCGGCATCATTGCGGTTGGGGCTTTCCAGGACGACATTGGCGTGAATTATGACCAGGGATCGGCGTATCTCTTTGAACTGCGGGGCGGCGGATATGCGCAGACGCGCCATCTCGTGACGGTGGAAGGCGAGCGGATCGACCGCCTTGGCGTAAGCGTCGCCCTTTCGGCGACGGGTGATGCCGTTGCCGTGGGCGCGAATTTTGATGATGTCAACTGCAGGGCAGACGAAGGTTCGGTATATCTGTTCCGATAGGACGGCTATCCTTTTTTTGACGGATTCAACGGCACCTTGAAAGTCAGGCCGGCCGTGACCTGGCCCATGTTGGGGATTATTGTATCCATGTACTTCAGTGCCGGGACAAAGGATACCAGGAACCTCACCCCGACATCGACATTCAGGTAACCCGTGACCGGGATGGCGGCGCCGGCCCCGATGACGAGCCCTCCTACGTCATGACGCAATTTTTTCGGTATTTCATGCGTCATTGAGCAGCCCATGATACTGACCCTTTCGTTCCAGGACGTGATTTTCGCCGAATAGTACAATCCCACGTCGGCGTATGCGTATTTCAGAAAAGGATACACCTTCAGCCCCGAAACCCGGATCATTGATACCGCAATAGCCCCCCTGGCGCGCCTGCATTTCACCACGGTTGTCACCTGGGCAAGAACGTACGGCGGCATGAATGACGAGTGCGCCAATTCGGTGCGTGAGACCGCCGACGGGGGATATATCGCGGCCGGCTACGTCAATTCCGACGGCGTGGGGAATTATGATTTTATTTTGAAGAAGCTCGACCTGTACGGCATCGAAGAGTGGTCCCGCACCTATGGCGGCGGCCTCAATGATGTCGCCTATTCCGTGGTGCAGACCGCTGATGGCGGCTATATCATCGCCGGGGGCGCTGAAACGGTCACGGATTCGGGCCAGGTCTATATCGTCAAGACCGGCGCGGACGGGGCCGTGGAATGGGAGCGGACCTACGGAGGTCCCGATTGGGACGTTGCCCGTTCCATCCGCCAGACCGCGGACGGCGGCTATATCGTGGCCGGGTATTCCGACAGCACCGCCCTCAGCAGCATCAGGGTCCTTCGCCTGGATGCGGACGGCGACAGTATATGGGAGCGGACCTACGGCGGGGTCGATTTCGACCGCGCCTATGCCGTCGAGGAAACGGCGGACGGCGGGTTTATCGTGGCAGGGGCCACGGAATTTTTCAGCACCGGTTGCAGCCAGATGTGTCTTCTTAAATTGTACTCCAACGGCGACGAGGAATGGACCAAGCGGTATGCCACGGGCGACCGGAACGAGGCGCGGGACATCATGAACGTGGCCACGAACGGCACGATGCAGGATTTTGCAGTCGCCGGATTCGCGGAATGGGACGCATCGGGCTCCAGCGGCATTCTCGTCAAGGGTCTTGACGGGGACGGTACGGAGCTGTGGGCCGGACCGGTCGGGCCCGGTTCATACTGCAGGGCCTATTCCATTGACCGTACGGGTGACGGGGGTTATATCCTCACCGGCTACCAATGGTCCGATGACTATGACAGCAGAAACATCCTCCTGGTGAAGGTTGACGGCAGGGGCACTACGATCTGGACCAGGGAATTCAACGGCCTGGCAAACGGCCCCGATGAGGCGTACGAAGTGCGGGCGACCTCCGACGGCGGCTACATAATCGCAGGGAAGGCATGGTTTGAGGACACTAAAAACAACATGGCCATTATCAAAACTGACGGTTACGGTGAAATCAGCGGCGTGCGCGAGGGCATCGAATGACGGCGCGCGGCCATAATAACATGTGAGCGTATGAGAACGGCGTCGGAAAAATCAAAAATAACGGCCTGCGGTACGGCCCGCGCGTTTCTCGCGGCGCTGGTCCTGGCCGCGTCCATCCTGGCCGGGTGTACCGGCGGCAGGAGCGGCGGAGCGGTATCGGCGGCAGCCGGCGCGGGCATCATCCAGGAAGGACTGCCGGTCAAAATCGTACCGACCTCTGTCGCGGTGGTCTATCCTGAGAGCGGCATCATTCTGAACCAGGGAAGCGATGTCGAAATGGCCTGGCGGCTGTTCGACGGCAATACCGACACCCTGTTTACCGCGGCGGCCCCCGCGCGGGTGCGGTTTTATATTCGGAAAGGATACACGGTCAGGCGGATAAAAATGTTCGGGCCTGTCCGGTACGGGGTAAAAGCATACATGGGCAGCGGTGCGTCCCGGGAAAACGCCCCATGGTTCAAGCCGGAGCCGGGGAAGGGCGGCAGCGGGTGGACGGGCTTTACGGCGGCGTCTCCCGCGGCGGCGGATTACATTGACTTCGATATCACGCCCGGGGACGATGACGGGTGCGGTATCCCGGAAATCGAGATCTGGGGCGAACATGACGGCGGCGTCGCGTACGGCGCGGTGGCGGCTTCCCTCAGGGCCGCGGCCTCAGCCGACGAGCTGGACAGGGCGGCGGAAGGCGGTCCCGGTCACGTGTTCATCTTCAATGCCCAGCCGGACGATATATCCTTTTCGGCGAACGACAGGGACAATCCCGCCCGGTTCATCATCACGCAGAACCTCAGGCCGACCTCCATCAAGCGGGCATATCTGCGCTACAGCGCGAAAAATGTCTACCGGCCGGTGGGCATCGAGCACCGCGTAAACGGTATGGACTGGTTCGGCGGACTCGACGTTCCCGTACCGGAATCGGACACGGCCGAATGGAGGGAACAGTCCGAGGAGATCAATCCGCAGTGGCTCGCCCCCGGCGACAACAGCGTCGATTTCTGCTCGCCGAAGAGCGATGTCGCCATACGGTCCCTGCGCCTTGTCGTTGAGATCGATGAAGGGTGGGACTTCGCGGAATCCTGCTCGATCGCTGAAGCGGCCGACGGCGACGTTTCCACCGGCGCCGCGCTGAAAGAGGGTCCGGAAGGGATGGAAATCGCCTTCGAGCGGACCATCGAGCCCGATACCGTTCTCATCAACATGCCCGGTCCCCAGGCGGGGGCGCTGTCATTATACTACCTGCGCGATAACGCCTGGCGCGAGGCCGTTCCCGGCTGGAGGCTTGACACATCGAAGCTGAAAGCGGGCTGGAACATCATTGCCCTGCCGGTCTCGCTGCCCGCTGACGCGGTGCGGCTGTCGCTTGACCCGGCCGGAACGGGCAGTCCGGTCACGATCAACGAACTCCGCATCGGCGCGAGTCCCGTCGGCGGCGGATTGAGCAACGCCCGTGTCGTGGTGAGCTATCCCCGCGCCGGCGAATTTTTCGGCAGGACCGCCTACGTGCAGGGCTTCACCGTGCCGGCGCGGAACAGCGCCGGCATGCTGTCCCTTTCGGCGGGCGCTGACCCGATGGGCGCGGTCAATGCCGGGTCGCCCTTCGCCATATCCTTCACCAAGGACGATGCCGGGTTCGGCGGACAGGGCGACGACGAGGCCTGGGACCCGGTCATCATAGCCAGTGACGCTTTGTATTACGGCGCCAGGGTGGTGCAGCTGGACAATAATCTTCTTTCGTCCTCCGCCGGATCGGGAGGCAGCTCCGGCGGCGGCTCCAGCGGCGGAGGTTCCGGCGACGGAGGCTCCGTGTCCGGAACGGGGGGCTATTCCGCCGACGTGTATCCCGATTCCTCGAAAACGATCACCTGCGGATCACTGACAATCACGGTCCCGAAAGGCGCCGTGAGCGAAAAGGTGACCATCACCGTGATCCCCCTGGGGCGAAACGACATTGCCGCCCTGAACGAGGGCATGGTCAACGTCACTTCGCCGGACGCCGGGTACCGTTTCCTGGTAAACGGCAGACCGCACTACCAGTTTAAAACGCCGATCCAGATTTCGTTTACCTACGGCACGGCCCTGCTCCCGCAAGGGCAAGGCGACGGCGACGTGGCCATGTTCTATCACGATGAAGCGGCGAAGATCTGGAAACGGCTGCAGCGCGTCAAGACCCCTGTCCCGGTAACCGGTCCGTCCCCGGGTACGTCACAGTCGGTCATAAGCGCGGTCGGCGCGGTCATGACCGATTCGGCCCACGGGCTCGTCACCTCGGAAACGGACCATTTTACCGACATCATCAACGCCACGCTGACGGTCCCGGAACATCCGGACCCGCTGGCGTACAATCCCAATTCGATAAAGGACATCAAGGCCGCGGACCCTTCCGCCGGGATCAATCTCATCGAGGCGCCGGAAGCGAACAGCAACGGCGACGCCGTCCTGTCGTATCCGATCGAACTGCCCAGGGGGCGCGGCGGCCTGCAGCCGCAGCTGGCCATCAGGTACAATTCCTCCGGCGGCAACAGCTGGCTGGGGCAGGGATGGGACCTGCCGGTGCCGTCTGTCACGATCGACACCAAGTTCGGCGTGCCGCGCTATTCTAATGACGAAACCTACCTGCTGGAAGGGGCGGAACTGGTGGAGACCGCGCCGGGAAGCGGCGTATTCCGCCAGCGCGTGGAGGGCCAGTTCAAGCGGATACGGCGCATGGGGAGCGCCTACAACAACTACTGGTGGGAGGTCACGGACAAGAGCGGCACGGTATTCGTGTACGGCCAGACCGACCAGGCCCGGCTCTCCGGCAACGCGCTGCTCAAGCCGGGGGCCATCTTCACATGGTTCCTTGAGCGCGTAACGGACCGGAACGGCAACACGATGTCCTACGAGTACGAGCGCGTCACGTATCAGCCGCCGGGCTCATTAGAAACCTTTACCCAGCTCTATCTCAGCAGAATAACCTATTCAGGATCATACACCGTCGAGTTCGCCCTCGACCGCACCTCGCGGGTTGACATCATCACATCGGGCCGCAGCGGTTTCGGTGTGGCCACCTCGTGCCGCCTCTCGTCCATAGACGTAAGGTTCAACGGGGGCCTGGTGCGGCGTTACGGCCTGGTTTACAAACAGCTGAATGAATCGCCGTTTCAAAAGTCGCTTCTCGAACGGATCGTCCAGTACGGCGAAGACGGATCGACCGCTTTCAACGAGCACAGTTTCGATTATTATGACGACATGCGGGACAGCGGGAATAGCTTTATACCCTCCGTCTGGGGTAACGCGCACCAGTCGTTCATCCACCTGATCCTGTTCCCCTGGTACACGAGCGCCCTTGGCTCAAACCTGGGCAACAGCGGCAGCACTTATGTTGATGTCGGTTTTTCCCCGCTCTATTTCAACCAGAAGTTCATATCCCTGGGCGGCAAGGGGGGCGTGAACTTCGACATGAACGATGCGGTCAGCGCCATCGGCGACGTCAACGGCGACGGCCTGGCGGACCAGATATACCTTGACAGCGGGTTCATCGGCGGCGCGGCGCGGTATCGGCCCAACCTGGGCAACGGCTCGACCATGGGACCCGGCCTCTTTGGCGGGGGCATACCCCTCTTCGGTCTCGGCGGAAGCCTGGGAAAAGAAATGAGCATGAGCGGCAACGGCGGGCCCACGCTTAATATGGGAGTGGGCGGTTTCCTGGACATGAGCTTCGGCACGCAGACCTCCATGAGCTATCTCACCGACGCGAACGGCGACGGCCTGACCGACTTCGTGAACATGGGCATGGTCATGTACAATCACGTGCAGGACCTGGACGTGGTCTATCCCACGCCCGTGTATTCGGTCATTCCCCCCCTGTACGGATCCGCGGTCGAATTCAACGGCGATGGCGCCGCGGATCTTTCCGATGTGGAACTGGGTGAGGTGCCCTCGAAGGAGACGCAGATCAATTCGTATAATTATTACCGCGACGATGCGATACGCATGTGGAAGGCCCCCTACCGCGGCCTGGTCCGCGTCACCGGCAGCGCGCGCCTGGGTGATTACAAGCCGCCGGCGGGCGAGATCGTCCAGACCTACACCGGCGAGGACGGAGAGCCGGTGGAGATCAAGAACGTCGTCAGGGAATATCTCACGGACGACGGTGCGCGCGTAAGCATAGAGAAAGGAGGCGCGGTGCTCTGGTCGGCGGAGCTCGGCAGGGGAAACTTTGAGCCGGTGGATCCCTACGGCGTCGACGACATATGGGTGGAGCAGGGTGACGAGATCTGCTTCAGGGTGAATTCGATCAACGACGGGGCCTATGACATAGTTCTCTGGGACCCGGTCATTGAGTACCAGGGCGTTGACACGGAGCTTCACGATGAAAACGGCCTCCCGGTCAACCGCTACCAGGCGTCGGAAGACTTCAACCTGGCCGGAGAATCAGAGCGTTCCTTCACTGTCCCCTTCAACGGGAGCGTGCGCATGACCGGCGCCCTCCGGAAAGAGGCGGTCACGTCGGACGATATCACCGTGACGATCAACAGGGTGGACGCGGGCGGCAACAGGTACTTTTTATATTCTGAAACGGTTCCGGGCAATTACATGGGAGAAGTCAACCTGGGGATGCCCCTTGACTTCGACGTCACGAAAGAGGGCACGAGCGCCGATAGGATTATCTGCTCCCTGCATTCCGACACCCCTATCAACTGGAACAGCGTACGGTGGGTCCCCCAGCTTCGCTACACCGGGACTTCCATAACTTATATTGACGGTGACGGCGCAACGCAGACCCTGGACCCGGAGCAGTACAAGCTTGAATACGCCCTGCCCGTAACCGTCCGGATCTACCCGAAAACCGACCGCGATCCCGCTGAGCCCTATGAAGTGCCGGCTGGAATGGGCGGCGCCGCGCGGGTTATTTACCAGGTGCAGCGCATTGCCGGCGTGCCGGTCCCGGCCGATTACCAGGCGCGGGTGGCCCTGGCCGTGAAAAAAGACGGCGCCCTGGTGCGCAAGGAAACCCGGTTCATCAGCCCCCTGGACAATGAAAATATTGTTCTTGATTTCGAGACTAACGTGATCGCCGGCGACAGGCTGTATTTCGTATGCGCTTCCGATAGGAGCGATTTTACCGCCTATGCCCTGATCGGCACGCCGATGATATACTTTGAATCCGAAAATCCCCGCGTAGCGGGGATCATCCAGCCCATCATCGGCCATGAAGCCATGGGGTTCGTGTACCGCGCCCGGGAAAAGGAGAGCGCCTTCGCGGGCGGCTATCGGGCGTGGTATTACGGCCGATGGAACGGCGAGATAGACGTGTTAAATCCGGCGGACATGAGGCCCCTTGACGAGCAGGGCCTGGACCTGCCGAATCAGAATGACTCAATGGACGTACTCCGCACAAAAGTTGAGGCGATAAACGCGAAAACGCGTACCTTCTCCGCGATGGCGCCGAATCCGAATCCGGTGAAGGACACGAAAAACCAGTTCATACAGCCGCCGACAATCGCGATACCGGACGGGGACCGCGGTATGTGGTTCGGCAATGACCAGGATTGCTGGATCTCGCCGGGGAAGATGAGCGCCACCCGCGTCGGCCGCAAGTACCTTGAAGAGGGCCCTCCCGGCGATGAACCGGGCAAGACGAAATTGACCCTGGCGACGAGCGGCCTGGCGGGCTTTTTCGCCCGCGCGGTTCCCAAGTTCACCACCACCGAGCACAAGGGACGCGGTGTGAGCGCGTGCGGAGTCGGCGGTGATGAGACAGAAGGTGAAAGCAAGACGTACATGGATTATTTCGACCTTAACGGGGATCGCTTTCCCGATATCGTGAGCAAGGGGAGGGTGCAATATACCAACAAGAACGGCATCATGGATATAATGCTTCCCGTCGCTACCATGGGAGGGGCAGTCCGGGAAAACAGCAGCAATAATAAAAATCTCTCAACATCGTCGGGCGGTTGTTCGAGCGTGGAAGCGGTCCTTACCGAAACAAGCCTTACCGGCGGCGGCGACGTCAAGGGGCACAAGGACAACGGCGGTAACGTGGGGTTCTCCTTCTCGGGATCAGCGGCCGAGGGCACCACCGAGACCCTGTGCGATTATATGGACGTCAACGGCGACGGCCTCCCGGACCGCGTCTATAAATCCGACACGTCGGGGCCCGCCTGGGTTCAGCTCAATTACGGCTATTATTTCGGCATCCCCAAATTGTATCCTGGATATGATAAAATCCGGACGAACACGACCTCGTCCTTCGCCATGGGCGGCACCATTTCGAGCGACAAGGGGGGCTATGGCGGAGGCGCATCGGTGAGCTTTACCCGGTCGGCGGTCGACCAGGTCTACATAGACATGAACGGTGACGGTCTTCCGGACCGGGTTTTCCGGTATTTCATTTCCTCTCCCATCGGCCTGATCCCCTATATTCCGGTCGGCGAAATGTATGTTTCCTATAATACGGGCGTGGGTTTCGGGCCGCCCATCCCGATCAGCAATTCGCTGCTTGAGCCGATAAACTATTCGGAAACGATGTCCCAGTCGCCCAACGGCTACTTCACCATCGGCATACAGATCTGGGTATTGTGGCTGCAGATCGGCACGGTGCAGATCAACATGGGCGGCGGCGGCGGGCGCCGTCTCGGGTCTGAAAAAGTGACCCTCACCGACATAAACGGCGACGGCCTGCCGGACCATGTGCGCAACGGGGCCAATTCCATGGATGTACGTCTCAATCCGACCGGCAAAACGAACCTCCTCCGGTCGGTGCGGCGGCCCCTGGGCGGCTCCATTTCCATCACGTACGAGCGCCGTGGCAACACCAGGCGGATGCCCCAGTCGCGGTGGGTCATGACCGGGACCACCGTCGCCGACGGCATGGAAAACCTCGACGCCGGGGCCGGGAGCGCGCACCGTTACTCGACGTCCTATAATTATGAAGACGGCAATTACAACCGCGGCGAGCGCGAATTCTACGGCTTCGCCCGGGTGACCGAAACCAGGGCGGACGGCAGGGTCCTGGTCAAGGACTACCTGAACGGCAATTTCTACAACAAGGGCCTCGAGGTAAAAAACACGGTCCGGGACGCCGGAGGCAACCTCTGGCTGGTGAAGATGTCGGATTATGATATCCGCGAGGTGATCGCCAGCCGATGCTATGCCCCCTACCTTGACCGGACGGAGATCCGCTACTACGAGGGCCTCACCGGCGACGAGAATTCCCCCGAGAAGAGCACGCTCCAGACCTATGATTACGACGAGTACGGCAACGTGACCGGTTTCGTCGACTACGGCGACGCCTCGTCCCTGGACGACGTGCGCGCCGTGATATCGTACCTGTACCAGCCGGGGCCCTACATCATGGACCGGCCGGGCCTGATCCGCGTCACCGGCGCGCAGGGGGAGGTGCTCCGCAGGCGGGTGGGGACCTACGACGCGAAGGGGAACCTCCGCGAGCTCCGGGAGTTCCTCGACGACAGCACGGCGGTTACCACCACCCTGGCGTACGACGGCTACGGCAACCTGGCGCAGGTGACGGGACCGGAAAACGCGAAGGGCCAGCGCTATTCCCTGACCTATTCATACGACGACGTCGTGCACGCCCATATCACGGGGGTGCGCGACTCCTTCGGTTACACGTCGTCGTCGGTGATCGATCTCAAGCACGGCAACCCGCGCTCGACCACCGACACCAACCGGAACAACATGATTTATTCCTACGATCAGTTCGGCCGCGTGACGCGGATCATAGGGCCGTACGACGTGGGCGCCGACCGTCCCACCCTGGCCTTCGGCTACGGCCCGCCGGTCCTGGACGCCGCCGGGAACATCACGGCGCCGGCGTTCGCGCGCACCATGAACAAGGTGAGCCCGTCGAGCAACCGCACCGTTGACACCGTGGTCCACGTGGACGGCCTGAAGCGCGCGATCCAGACGCGCAAGAGCGCGGAGGTGAACCACGTCATAGGCATGACCGTTTCGGGCAGGGCGGTCTACGACGCCCTGGGACGCATGGCGGAGGAAAGCCAGCCGAGCTTCGTTGCCTCGGTCGGCTCGGCCTATATCGCGCCGTCGCGCAGGAACCCGACCCTGTACGCCTACGACGCCATGGACCGGAAGACGGCCATAACGTACCCTGACGGCTCCGCCGTGACGATGACCTACGGATTCGAGGAGGGCGCCTTCAGCACCCGGACCCGCGACCAGGAGGGGAAGCAGAAGACCGTGCTGAAGGACGTCCGGGGCAATATCACCGCGGTGAAGGAGCTGTGCGGCGGCATGTGGAACGCCACGCGCTACGCGTACGACCCCCTGGGCCAGATAACGAAGGTGACCGACGCGGCCGGGAACAGCACGCGGATTGAGTACGACGGCCTGGGCCGCCGCGTATCAATCGACAATCCCGACGCGGGCCTGGTGGAATACCGGTACGACCATGCCGGGAACCTGGGACGGAAGATCACCCCGAACCTCCGCGCCCAGGGGAAATACATACAGTATTTTTACACCTATAACCGCCTGGAGCGGATCGATTATCCCGACATGGCCGACGTGCTGTACACCTACGGCGCGCCGGGGGCCGGGAACAACGGCGCGGGCCGCGTCATAGCGGTGGACAACGGCGTCATGAAGGAAAAGCGGGAATACGGCAGGCTGGGCGAGGTGGTCAAGAGCGTGCGCACCGCCTCCATCACCGTGCCGTCGAAGGCGACGAAAACCTTTACCACGGCCTATGCGTACAACAACCTGGGGCAGATGGAACGGATGGTCTACCCGGACGGGGAGGCCCTCTCCTACGGGTACGACTACGGCGGCCAGCTCATGTCCGCGTCGGGGACGAAGGGCGGCGTGACCGAGCAGTACGTGAAGGACATCGCCTACGACGAGTTCGGGAGCAGGACGAGCGCGCTCTACGGGAACGGGGCCGCGAGCGAGTACGCCTACGACCCGCTCACGCGGCGCCTCACGAGCCTCCGCACCACGCGGGAAGGGCGCGTGCTCCAGAACCTTGCCTACGAGTACGACCGGGCGGGGAACGTGCTGCGGCGCACCAACAGCGGCTTCGTGACCCAGGGGGAAACGCCGAAGAACTCCGAGCAGACCTACGCCTACGACGATATGCACCGGCTGGTAACGAGCGACGGGACCTATACGAGCGACAAGGGGGAGAACGCCTATCACAACTCCTTCACGTACAACAGCATAGGCAACATTCTCAGCAAGGTCCAGACGAACGACTTCGACCCGTCCGACGGGCCTAAGGAAGCGCTGGCGAAGACCACGTACACCTTCAATTATACCTACGGCGCGAAGCCCCACGCGGTGCTGTCAACCGGCGACACGGCCTACACCTATGACGCCAACGGCAACATGGTCACGATGAAGAACAAGGACCTGGACCGGAAGATTTTCTGGGACGCGGAGAACCGGATCACCAAAACGATTGACAACAAGGTGGAAACCGTCTATTCCTACGACGACGCGGGGGGCCGGGCCATAAAGAAGGGCCCTTACGGCGAAGTGCTGTACGTGAACAGCAACTACGCCCTCCGCAACGGCGCCATCGAGTCGAAGCAGATCTTCGCGGGCAACACCCGGGTGGCGACGAAGGTGACGTCGAAGGCGGGGGCGTCGTCCACGTACTACTACCACGGCGACCACCTGGCGTCGAGCAACTCGGTGACCACTAGAACCGGCGCCGTGCACGAGTATCTGGACTACTTCCCATATGGAGAAACGTGGATTGAAGAAAAAGCTGATGAAAGTGTAAGTCTACCATATAAATTTTCATCGAAGGAATTGGATGTTGAAACTGGATTGTACTATTTTGGAGCAAGGTATTATGAACCAAGGATATCAAGATGGACTACAGTTGATCAAATTTTTGATAAATATATTCCAAATGAGATTGATGATTTCGATGTTAGCCATGATTATTATTATCAAAATTCCCATGATAGTAGTGATAAGTTAAGAGGAAGAGGTGGGGTATATAATCCAATCAATCTACATCAATATTGCTATGCAGAAAATAATCCTCTTATGTTTTTAGATCCAGATGGGAATGAAAATATTTTATTAGTGAAAGCGAAAAATTCCTCTAATGGAAGATTTGAATCAGAAGCTTTATCCTACAAAAACAATACATTTTCTGGATTTAGATTCGGTTTATTTAGAATATGGGCTGCTATAAAAACATTTTTTGGCGGTCATGTGAGTAGAGGTGATGCTGAATTTTTCTTGGGAAAGGCTGATAAAATATTTAGTGATTTTAGTTCTTTGTCGGATAATCCGAAAGAATACGGAACAGTTTCAACTGGGAATATGTATGATTATTCATTATCAGACTGGAAGCCTAGTGGTGCGATTTCTGCATATCGTTTAACTGACAAGAGCGTTGGTAAAGGGAAAGTACCGCAAGATTCAAGATATAACAAAGGAATTAATCCGAGTAAACCTGCTGGAAGAAATTATGTCGAAGGTGCTCATCTGCATAAAGCATATGACATGGGAGGAGGAACATGGGGAGGTTCTACCGGATGTTTAATACAAAAAGGATTTGATAATCCAGGAGGTCTTGGACATTATTTAGGAGGCAGTCGAACACGTCAGAGCGGCAAGGTTTTAATTTATAGGTAAAGGTTGAAAAAAATAATGAATTTAAAAAAAATATTGTTTTTGATAATTGTAATATTTCAAACATCCGTTTTTTGCATGAAAGAAGAAGAACCTCTAAAGAGAATAAAATTGCCTAATCGTTTATATGGGATAGATTTTTGTATAAATAACCCTTTGAGGAATGTAATACAAGAATTACATAACCGAAAGGCAAGTTTTAAGTGTTGGGACTATGATGGGAAGCAGCTTCTTTGTAAAATGGGAAAAAGAGAATTGGAATTAATATCTCGAGTAGAATCTCATGTGTTTATTGGTTCGTGTTTAGATGCAAGTAAAATATTAAGTGTTAAATATGCTGATATTTATCCCTATAAGTCTTTTACGCTGACTGTTAAATTTACGGAAAATTATTTTGAAGTACTATTCAATAATTTAAAAGAACAGTTTGGATTAATAAATGCAAATATAAATGCAATGAATTATAATGAAATTTCATGGTATTCAAATCGAGAAAACCCTTATTGTATAAAAGAAATAACAATATCAAAAAGACTTAGATGGGAAGAAAAGCCTATGAAAGGAGTATGTTATTTAGTAATTAGTGGTAAAGAAAGAGAAAGGCATGCATTTTAAATATAATGTGAACAGTGACGGTATTTGCCTGACAGTCTTCTCAATCAAAGTTGCAATTCAATATTTTGATCTAAAGCGAGTTCTTTGAAAACCTTCACCACTCCACATGAGGGAGATGCGGAGGGCTAGGCCCTCCGCAACGGCGCGATAGAGTCCAAGCAGATCTTCGCGGGCAACACCCGGGTGGCCACGAAGATGGCGAACAAGGGGAAAGACAAGGGGACATACTATTACCACGGGGACCATCTGGCGTCGAGTAATTCGGTGAATGTCCCTAGGCATGAATTAATACAGAGAAAATCGGCATTGAAAAGTACAGAACAAAAATGTAAATCTGAACAATTTTATTGTTCAGAGGTAATCCATGATATCACGGGAGAAAACTATGGACATTTT
>Ga0208196_1000721_pt1 | contig 40814 bp, 42 predicted proteins | sample AD_JPNNA7_MetaG_FD_184443 | JGI IMG/M metagenome (GOLD analysis project Ga0208196, IMG submission 184443) | Active sludge microbial communities of municipal wastewater-treating anaerobic digesters from Japan - AD_JPNNA7_MetaG (SPAdes) (version 2) | ecosystem: Engineered > Bioreactor > Anaerobic...
CCCCATAACAAAAGAGGCGGTGCTTATAGATCCGGCAGCCGATTTTGATACAATCATGCAGGCAATACATAAACACAACGCTCATGTAAAATATATCATTAACACCCATGGACATTTTGATCACACATCAGGCAACAACACCATGATGAAACTAACAGGTGCAGAGCTTTTAATCCACGAAAACGATGTACGGCAGCTTACCGGTATTACCAACCGCCTCATGTCACACATAAACAGGGGGAGTGCTTCTCCAAAGCCGCTGCATACAGTAAAAGAAGGCGATACCATTATTTTTGGCAACGAAAAACTCACGGTGATGCATACACCCGGTCACACGCCGGGAGGCATCTGTTTGTATTCGCCAGGAAATATTTTTACCGGCGATACCCTGTTTACCGAAGGCATGGGACGGACTGATTTACCCGGAGGTTCATATCAACAGATCATGGAATCTATTTACCGGATACTATCGCTACCTGATGACACGGTAGTATGGCCTGGCCATCACTACGGACGATTTCCTAAAAGCACCGTAGCCGAGCAGAAGTGTTACTATATGTAGAACTATTAGATTGTGGGGTACAGTATATGAAACAATGTGCTATCATGCTTATAACACTGTCGCTCATCATCAACAGCTCGGCATTTGCTGACTTCCCTCCCTGGGATGCAGATGTTATCGTGGCACAAAAAACCACTGAACGGAGGCAATCGGCACCAGCCATACACAATGCAGCCGGAGCAATAGGTTATTTCTTTATCCGGATGTTCCAGGTAGTTATTTCCCCCCAGGATGGACCAAACTGCCGCTACCGCCCAACATGCAGTGAATACGGCAGACAGGCAGTTATGCGCTATGGACTTGTCATGGGTGGCTTTTTAGCGGGAGACAGGATTATACGCTGCAATCCCTTCGCCATACCAAACCATGATCCCGTGCCACAAACACTGGCTGAGCACCCATGAGCGCATTGCTGTTACTGACACTCTTCTTTGTACATCCTGATGACGCCTTTGTCCACAAGCAGCAGCAATTAATTTCCACACTGTATTATACGGCCAATTATTACCAGTGTATAGCCGAATCCAGACGCTATAGTATGCTTACAGATGACAATATGGATTACACCATTGCACTGTGCTATTGCAAAGGCAACCAGCTTGCTACAGCAGTTGCTATCTTGCAAAAAAAAGAAAAAAAAGAATACTGCGATTACCTTCTTTTATCAAAAGTGTATACATCGCTGCAACACTACCAGGATGCGCTCCAGGCACTTTCTTTGTGTGATACATCAGCGCAGGATAAACCTTTACAAATGTTGTATTATCAAAATATATTGGCGGTGTATATCAATCGCTATGACTGGGACAATGCACTGAATGTTTATACAGAACATAGCGACAGGCTACAGCAGATGCACCAGATATACACTATATTGAATGCAGCCCAAAAAGAAAAAATTAATCCGTATGTTGCAGTAACACTTTCTGCCATCATACCGGGAAGCGGTCATTGCTATGCCAGGCACCATGCAGACGGACTGATAAGCTTTATAACCGTTGCTGTTCTGTCAGCGGCAACGTATATAGCATATTTAAACGGCAGCTTTGCTCTTACCTGCACTTTGGGGACATTAACTGCAATAGGGTATGCAGGCAATGTTTACTCAGCATATAATAGCGCAATCCATACGCAGGAAACCATAAACAATAACTATCGCACAGAACTTAACAGGTACCTGGAATACAACCCTGAACAATTTTTACCGCAATGGATGAAAAAGTGAAACGTTGCATGATATTGTTTTTTATTTTTATGGTGCATGCACAACAGATTGATGCTCACCCGCTTCTTGAGCTGGCTGATACTTTTATGAACAACAAAGAATATTATCATGCCATCACCGAGTGTATGCGCTATCAGTTTCTTTTCCCTGATGGCAAGGAGTATCCTCAGAGCATGCTGATAATGTCAAGGGCATATTTTTTAGGGGGCAACTATTACCGGGCAACTGATATAGCGTACGATTGCTACAAAAAATACACGGGCACCATGTATGGCGATAGTGCATTGTACAATCTTGCAGTGATGCGCCTTATGGAAGGCTCGCCATTTTTTGCGTATCGCACCTATCAGGAATACTTTTCCATATACCCGGATGGCAAATACAGGGAAACTGCACGGTTGGATTTTATCTATGCACAAATTTTGTTAAACAACATCCATGATGCAAAAAATAATGTGGATGCATTTATTAAACAAACATCTGATGAAGAGCTCCGCAATGAAGCTATGGCATGTTTACAACTGTTGCATGATTATGAAAAGCGTCCCCAAAAAAATATCTGGGTTTCAGCAACCGGTTCATTGCTGGTGCCTGGTTTTGGTCATTTTTATGCTGGAAAATATACAGTAGGTGTGCTTTCATTTGTATCAACAACGCTGTGTGCTGCACTTGCATACAGAGGGTATACCCATGATAATAATTTTCAGCTTATCTTTTTTGGGCTTGCTGGATTTACCTTTTATCAATATTCACTGGTAAGCGCGGTGCTCAATGTAGGTGAATACAATAGCAACAGCATCAACCAGTTAAAGAAGGCTATACACATTACAGTGCAAAAAAGGTTTTAATGTATGGATGAAGAAAAGCAAATTAAAGATATTGAATCACTGTTGCGAGAACGCAAACCACTTGCAGAGATTGCACAGTATATACTTGAAGGTGCATTTGTTGAACTCGATATGGAACGGAAGGACTCACTTGACCGTTTTCTTGAATTTGTCTATAGCAAAGTACAGCGAGGCAATCCTTACATTATACACCTGGCATACCCAACAAAACGAATGACCGACACTGAATTAGAAACAAAAGTAAAAGAGCTAATCAACGTGCACCTTAATCCTGATATTGTGCTGCCTTTGCTTAAAATTTTTACCCGTAATGTTCACAATGCCGATAGTAACCTTTATATAGCTTATCTTATAGAAGCAGATAATATTATAAAATCAATCTTTGATACCTACCTGCTTTTTAAAAAAGATATATTTGAAACTGATAAAGAAAAACGCACTCAAAATGTCAGGCGAATGCAGCAGTTTTTAGCTCATATTGAGTCAGAATCCGCATCTCCACTGGATGCTGCCGCACGGTTAAAGTATATACTGGAATTTATTGCGCTAAAGCAAAATGTTAAACACATCTATACTATGGATGATATTGCCCTATCACATTAGAATCCATATTTTGGCAAACGCTCAACAACTGTCTCCCTGTCCAGTTCCATCTCCCGGACATATATGTTTTTATACCGCTTTGAATCTTCATAATTTTGTATATCGTTTAACTCCGGTTCATAGTTTTGAATCAACCACCACAAAATATCCTGAAGATCAAAAGGATTTGAATCTACAACAGTATATTTATACCATAGCTGTCTTCCTTCCATCGCTTTAGCAAGATCAGGATGTCGGGTAAAAATAGGATCAAATAAATTTTTTAAACCCAAACGCATGCCATCACGCCAGCAGCTATAAAAAAGTATATAATGATACGTTTCCTCACTACGTTTTTCCATCAATGCAACTATACCGGCAAGCTCAGGGATAATTTTTGTTATTGAATATTTATCAAATTGATACATTGGCGACCACGCTAACGTATAGAGGACTTCATCCTGATATATTTTCTTTTTCATACGATTCCTTTTCCCTTTTTTGCTTAACATTTTTAATTAAATCATTCAACAAGGCAAGTATTACATCAATTCTGGATGAAACATCACAATTATTTAATAACATCACCCTTTTATCATAATCCAGAATAAAATAATTGGCAATAAAGTCTGAAAGCTGTACCGCATCAGAAATAAAATTTAAAAGGTGAATGAGTTTATCTGACTCATCTACATTGATTAAAAAAATAAGTTCCTGTGACTTTTTTCTTATCTGCTCTGTTACCTCATTAGTAACTATCGCCCGCTCATGAATTTCAGTAAAACTGCATTGGAATATTCCATGCCTTTTATCTATTGTTACACGTTTTATCCCTTTAAACGTAATAGTATATTTATTGTTTGATAGTTCTGATTTAACAATTTCGGCTAATGTTGCAACACCCTGCATTAATATGAAATCCGCAATTTTTTTTACAGGATACACAATAACCTTATCACCTGGTTTTAACGTATACAAAAACCGGCTGCGCTTTAGTTCTACTGTAATAGTACAATGTGGAAACAACACCTTTTTAGAAAGATAAATAATATGCAACGATATCACCTGAATAGTATTATTTTTATAAGGGAACCTTAATAATTGCTATGAACATTTGCAATCATTTTATTTGTTATTCAAAAAATTACCCCTATTATATCATTATAAACAATGATAACCTCGCAGCAAGTAGAGGCGTATTGCAATGCGCCCCAAAAAGCAATACCTCTCCATTTACAGAGAGTTGCATAAAAAAATATTGCAATATTATTTTATATAGTTTATCATTACAGTATCAATTATTCATCATAAATTTAATGGTAGCAGAGGTTACTATGGCAGAAAAACGAAAATATAATCGTGTCCAGAAAAAATGTAAATCTGTTGTTGAAAGCATGGAAGGTGTAACATACAGTACAATAAATGATATCAGTGAAGGTGGAATCTTTATATCAACCCCCGAGCCAATCCATCCTGGCAGTACAGTTGATGTAGAGCTGTGCCTTTCACCTGAAGAAAAGATTACCCTTAAAGGAACTGTACGGTGGATACGAATTAAGGAAGAAGATAATAAAAAAGCCGGCATGGGTATTCAATTTATCCCAACCCATAAAGAAATTGAAAAACTGAAAAAAGTGATATCACGGTAGTTGCTGTTTACAGATTAAAAGCCCTGCATTGATAAGTTTAGCATCCCACTGTATAGTGATAAAATTTTTATACTGCTGCAGTTGCTGTAGTTTTTCCTCTTCAAGGTTTTTTATTGTATTCCTTGAACGTGTTATGGCACTGTGCATGTCCCTATCATACCATCTTTGCTGGCATTCCTGCCATTCCAAACGTTGTTTAACATGAGCTATCTCTTTTGAGTAATGGTCTTCAACCCGTTCAGTATAAGGATCAACCTCCAGTAGCATCGATTCTTTTATCCCGGCTATGATATGGTGTATTTTTTGATCGAGCACTTTGCGGGATTGATTATAGCAACTATAGATATTGTGTTGATAGTACTTTACCACAGCATCATCAACCACACTGCTAACAATACCAAACTGACGCATTGATTCACTGGCAATGTCTTCTATTGTTGCATCATCTGCTGCATCATCCATTGTGTTATAGGGGATAAAGACAGGTACAATGCGCTGCATCGTTTCCTTAGCATGAATAGTAAGCAGATAGTTGAATACAATTCCACTACAATCATATGAATATTGTATTTGCTTTATGCCCGACAATCCACCAAAAGTATACTCTTTACAATGCTCAACACACCAATCCACCACAGGATGACCAAAAGCTAAAAACTCCAGTGATTCATTTTCCAGCGCAACTGCACTATCAAAGGTACCCTGTGCATTAACAGGTTGTAATGTAAATGGATTATGATGCACACCATAGAATCGTGTTTTTTTATTTTGCACAGACAAAAAATCAACTGCAGTGGGCTCAATGTTTTTAAGCGTGTTTACAAAATTTTCAATCCTTTTATTGGAAAAATCCCGTTCCTGTAATGTTATGGTATAATATTCATCAAAATTGAGATCAATCTTTTTAGTTACCGCTAATTGTCCCATTTTTTCATAGCTGGCTTTTGCAGCCTGTATGTGCAGTTCAATATCCTTTGCAACACGCTTTTTATTTTTTAGCCCTGCAATGAGCTCCATAAATATATTATTGAAAAAACGTTCATCGGTAATATCACCTAAAATAATATCAGGAGTACCCAGTGATTCCTCAAAAAGTTTAAGCTTGTGCTGTAACACCTCAAGGACACGTTCTGCCACGGTATTTCGGGTTGCAAAGTTATAGATGATGACATTGCTGCTCTGTCCAAAGCGATGAATTCTGCCAATACGCTGTTCAACCTTCAGCGGTGACCATGGCAGATCATAGTTGATAAGCACATTACAAAACTGCAGATTACGTCCCTCACCCCCTGCCTCAGTGCAGATAAGAATTGCTGCCTCACTTTTAAAATATTCTATTGCAGTTTCCTTCTCATCCCTGCTCATTGAACCATGAAAAAGCACTACTTTGTAATGACTCAAAAGTTGTGCAAGATAATCCTGCGTGGTACGAAATTGCGTAAAAATAAGAATCTTATTATGCTTTTCAGCAAAAAGCTTGCGTACAAGCTGTAATAATTTTTCACCCTTTTTGCTGCGGACAATACTCTGAGCCATTGTTATCAGTGTTGCCAGTGTATTCATTTCATTTTCAAGTTCAGCACTCTCTACCTGTACAATGCGCTCCACATCTTCAGCTTCAATGACATTCTCATCTATTTCTTGCATACTCTGTATTGCATGGTGATGGTTATTATATATTTCTGTTAAATACTGATAGCGCTTTTGCAATGCACACAGCAATGCATACGATGACGAATCCAGGAGCTTCTGGAATACCGTCATAACAAAACCAATAGTGCGGTTATTTGTTTGCATTGCTTTGTTAAACTGGTCGGCTACATATTCCGTAGTAGCGTTATACAACTCCCGTTCTTCAGGATATAGTTCAAAACGTATGGTCTTTGCCAGCCGTTTTGTAAATCCGCCAACCTCGTATTTAGTACGCCTTATAATAACTTTAGAAATGGTATCTCTAAGCAACGTAAGATCTGCTTCCGGCACACAATAGGTTTCCTGAAAGCTGTGAATTGGCCCCAGTAAATTTTTATCTAAAAGCGATAGTAAATAATATAACTCCTCCAGCTTACCTCTAAAAGGGGTTGCCGAAAGCAACAGCAATGCCTTGCTATTTTTTGCTAATATCTCCGCTACCTGATATGACTTTGTCTGGCTATTTGCATCACGCCGTAAGCGATGTGCTTCATCTATAACCACGGTATCCCAGTATGTTTGTGAAAGTTTCCCGGCAAAATGCTTATTCTTGATAAAATCTATGGAACACAGCAATTTATTTAATTTCCATGGGTTTCCCTTTTCACTGCGATATACCCTGCTGTCAGCGATAATAAAATCTTCATTGAATTTGCTTTTCAACTCATACTGCCATTGATACAATAGCGACGCAGGGCATACAATAAGGATTCGTTCATAGTTAAAGCGATAAAAAAGCTCTTTTATAATCAAGCCGGCTTCAATGGTTTTCCCCAATCCAACCTCATCAGCAATTAAAAAACGTTTGTGCAACGCATTGACAACAGTGTAGGTACTTTCAATCTGATGAGGTAAAATCCGTGTGCGCGAGTTTGAAAGCGACAGCATTTTATTATTTGCATATGCACATGAAAGGACATAGCTTTCGGTTTTTAAAAGAAAGCGGCTGTCGGTTGCAAAACCATGTTGAGCAATATGTTCTATAATGGCATTATCATCATACTGCATTACGGCATCGGCATGATATGCTTTAACTGTTTGCATGCTATTCATTGTCATGTATAATTATTCAATACAATAGTTATGTGCGATAGTTACTGTTTATTTCACTGGTTATTGTAATATAGGAGACATAATGTAGTAATGAGTTACTTTATTCAAGTAAATTTTTCTAAGATAATCACATTCCAGCCAATCACCAAAGATTGTCTCTTCATTTGAAGAAATATGGGCATCAATTATATTTTTAACAATTTGTTCAGCCGTTAATATATATTTTGCTTTTAATAAATACGGATTTTTTCTTTTCAACACCTGTGCTTAATTGAAACAAAGTTATTTACGCATGTCTTCTCTGTAGATATCAATGCTGTAGGGAATGCTTTCATCCAGTATTGGCATAATGGGAGTAACACGCGGTTTAAATCCACGAGCCAAATTTACACGTGCAAATTCATTTTCCCTCCCAATACGGGTAGCATACTCAATGGCTTTCCAGTACGCAATGCTGCTTTTTGTTTCATTCCCCTGTATTTGATATACTGCACCAAGATTATTATATGCCGAAGCCAGCGATTGGAATATAATAATATGCTCATTCCTTTCAGGCATTGGCCTTCGTATGGATTCTGCCTTTCTTTCAAAAACTGCAATCATCTTGAGGTATTCACCTTTACTGGCTTCTAAATTATTCATATGATAAAACGCATTGCCAATAGCCAACATCACCTGGGGGTTGGTAACAATATCTTCATACAGATTAATCCACTGCTCAAGCGCCTGCTGATAGTTTTGATTTATATAGAATATTCTGCCTAAATTATATCGCAACTCAGGGGAGCTATAATTTTCCTGCAAGGCTAATTCATACTTCTGGCGGGCAATATCAAGATTTGCCATTTTATCACTATCTTCATCCAATAACGCTTCATCTAATTCATCACCAAATCTAAATTTAACCTTATCAAAGAAATAGTAAAATATATTTCCTAAGTATGCGTATGTTTTCCCTATTGTCTCCGATTCATAATAAAAGTCTTCATAGGTAAACTCAGGTGGATATTGATACGCAGTAAGTGCAGCATTAAAATATTTATATGCTTCAACAGGCTGTTTGATGGTATAGTGGTATTCGCCTAAAAGATGCAATGCCGCAAAATAGCGCTCTCCTTTTTCCTGTGCTTTTTCTTCTGCTTCCTGTAATAGCATCTGTGTAAGTTTAAGGTTTTTTTGTGCTGCTGCTAATTTAGCGCTTGCCACATATAATGGTGGATAATCAGGATCTTTTTCTTTTAATGCATCAAGCACCCCACGGCATGCAGGGATTAAATTATCCTCTTCATCCTTCAATCGAGGCGACTGCACCCCCAAATCAACCCGAACGTTGAAAGTATCTGAGCGGTTTTTACCTAAGTAGTAATGCGCCAGCTTTGCTAACAGCGGCGAAGGAATATCAGTTAAAATATCCCTTGCACGGAGATCAGTATGAATTGATAACACCTCGGGCAAATTATCTCTTTCAATGAAAAGATTAAGAAGTCCTGCATAGCCAATCCATGAATCAGGATTAACCTTTATAATATTTTCAAAATACTGGCGCGATTTTAAATATTGTCCCTGATACAGGTAAGCATTCCCAATACCAAACATAGCAGTGATATTGTTTGGATCAAGCGCTAATACTTTATTGTACAGCGCAATAGCTAAATCAACCTGTGATATTACATAAGTATCTTTTGGTGCAAATGTCTTAATGGCATCATTCTGAATGCGGTTATAATAATGTTCCGGAATTTTAGCAAAAAAATATCCTGTATTATTGAGTGTTTCAACATCACGATTGTTTATGCTATACGCTCGTTTTAATTTTACATAAGCATAATCAAACTCACGTTTTTTAAAATAGGCACGTGCATAAGCATTATAGCCGTACAGATAATCTTTTTTATAGTGCGCATCAACATCTTCAAAAAGTTGTTCTGCCTTTTTATAATCCTTCACCTTTTTTGTTGCTGGATCACCTGGCTCAAGAATAAGTGCCACCCCTTTACTAATAAGCCGTCTGGCCATAAATGGTTTATAAATATACTGGTAGACAGTTACTGTTAATGTGAAACCTACCACAACAGCCAGTGCTAACGTTTTCGTTTGACGCAGCAGCCGTTTCTGACGCTCCATACCCTCACGGGTATACTCGGGGCGAGCAGTAATAACCCTCCGGTGGGAGGGAACTTCTTCCTCAAGTTCAAGAGTAATGTTGAGCCGCTTTTCAATAAAACGCTGTATATTCTCTTCAGGTTTCCCTGATATAATAAGATCAATGAGTTTACGTGTATCCTGTGGCGACAGTTCATCCCTTAAAATTATCTCTTTGATCTTCTTTCTTAAAGCAGGATGGAGCAAAAGCAAAGCTTTTTTTAATCGTCGTAACTCAGCATCTGAAATTTCTACACCTTCTTCAATCGGGGCTGGCTCTTCTTCCTCAACACTCAAGCCTTCAAATTCTGGTTTAAATTCATCAATAACGCTCTCAATTTTTTCGGATTTCTTTAAAGGCTCTTCAAAAGTATCAAGCTCATCAAATGAAGGAGTTTCAAAACGAGCACGTGCAGGTTCCTCTTTTATTTCTTCTTCAAATGCTGTTGGTTCTGGCATTTCTTCTTCCATTCCCATTGTTGATATATCAACCTGCGGTAGCTCTTCAGCCTTTATTTCAGATATTTCGGATATTTCTTCAGTTTCCAGCTCTGATAGGTGTATATCTTCATCAAGATGAACATCTCCATGAATGCGGGGCTCTTCGGTCACAAATTCATCGGTACGTATATCATGCGCTTCAACTGTTTCCGGTTCAAATTGAGTAAGTTCTTCAAGTTCATCTAAAGGGCTGATTGCTTCTTTTTTTAGGGGCTTCCTTTCAGGGACTTCTTCGGCAGGGAATTCTTCTTTAAACTCCGGCGGCAATACTTCTTCGGGAGCTATCTCCACAGCCTCTGAAGGCAACTCTTCCACGGATTCTATGGTTTCCTCAACCTCTGGCAATACAGCTTCAGATGCCAGCACTACATCTTCCGGAACCTCTTCAATCATATCGGTTATATCTACAATATCCTCCGTCTCTTCAAAGCCTTCTACCGGTGCAGATGTTGTTTCCATTTCTTTTGAGCGCATACCGGGGGTAATGGTAAAATCAGCATCGGTTGAATCAGCATGCAAAATGCCAATCTTCCCTCGCATCTGGGCAATGGAAGACAACTCGCTGTCAAATGCATCAACAATCTGTTTTACTTCGGCTTCTTCTTCAGGGGTTAGATTCTTTATCTCTTCACTTACCGCCATAACGGGCTCTCATTATACAGTATATAATGTGACATAAACATATAATTCATACTCTGCACATAAAATCAAATACATTTTTCTAATTATATATTAATATTTATTTTCATCAAAATCATATAAATATTTTCTCTATACCTATCGACATATTAATAAGTAATTCATGAGCGTAAAATTTTCAATGAGCCTGAGGTCTGGTGTGATACAAAAATCATTGCGGTGGATTGCACTCATAGCATCCCTTTGTTTTTTTTCCAATCCTGGCGGCTATCCTATAAAAACAATTCCTTACTACTCGCTTTATACATTGGCAAGAGCATCTGCACCTGCCCCAATAACTGTCAGTCATAGCAAGCCAGGCATGCCTGCCATAATAAGAGGCACTCTTATTACCTATAAAAACAGAAATGCCCGCAAGGTATACATTGCAGGTGATTTTTCATACTGGAAAAGGCAACCAATGGAGCGCAGCAATAATGGTGTGTGGTTTTATATAATACCATTTGATGATGAAGAGCGCATAATTCGTTACAAGCTTATGGTTGATGGCATCTGGATCAATGACCCGGTAAACATGGATATTGATGATGACAATACAGGCTCATACTATTCCATTGTGCGTCAGGATAAACTGCCTGAAAGCAAACAAATCAGCTTCCACATAGTGAATGAAAGTACACGCCTTGTTGAGTTCAGGGTATATGCCCCCCATGCAACGATAGTTGCGCTTGCTGGCGATTTCAATAACTGGAACACGGAAGCTGACCTGCTAAAAAAAGACAAAAACAACATCTGGCGCTTACAAAAACGCTTGCCTGAAGGTGTATGCCGTTATAACTTTGTTGTCGATGGCACATGGCAGCTTGACCTGTACAACCCCCATACAGCATCAAATGCTGCAGGTATGCTGTGCTCGGTAATTAGTTTACCATAAAAGCTAATAATACACTACTGCATGGGCGATAGTTACTGTTGATGCTATAATCCCTTTATAGCAGTTGCCAGTGCTAAAACAATAAACCCAATACATACAAGCCACCATGAATAGGCTTCCAGCACCGATATATGAACAAACTTCCCAACAATACCTAATACGCCGATAATAACAGCAATCCACCATGTAGCTGATTTGGGTGCATTGGTATTCATAGCAAACCTCCTATTATATTTTATTGCTTAAAAGATACCATCAGAATGATGGTGTTGTCAATATTATTTTCTAAAAAAAAATTTACATGACAATACAATCACAACAAAAAAATATTTTTATCGCTACACTGACAGATATCCGAAACATCAAGAGGCTGTTTAGTGGTGATGATAGTGGTATAATTTTATTTTGGCAATTGTACGAAAGTCATTATAAATTTTATTTATGCATCATATTGAATTGTCACAATAATCACTTATTATTTATTTAGCCACATCATATTCTTTGCATTCATCTGCAATACAACACTCATTGCACGCTGGCTTCTTTGTACATCTATCCTTTCCGTGTTTTACTATCAAGGCATGAAACTCATTATAATCGTAAGTGTTGCCAGTAAAATGCTCATGAAACATAGCCTGTATTGCCATATAATCTTCGTTGCCGGTTAAAAAACCAGCGCGGGTAAATATCCGTTTTGTATATGCATCAACAACAAATACTTTTCGGTGCAATGCATATAAAAGTATTGAATCGGCTGTTTCATAACCTATACGCTTTATTGACAGCAGTTCTTTTCTGAGTAGTTCTGTTGGTATAGCATTTAATGCATCAAAGCTAAAATCATAACGGTGAAACCACTGTAAAAATGATTGTATGGCAAAAGCCTTTTGATTGTAATAGCCTGAAGGCTTAATATGATGAGCTATCGCCACACTATCTTCTTTAAAAAGTTTGTGCGGTGTTAGCAGGTTGTGTGCTTTTAAGCTGGCTATTGCCTTTGCAGCATTTAACCACGAAACATTTTGTGCAAGTATGGCGCCGATAGTTATTTCAAATGGAGTTTCACCGGGCCACCAATGCTGCGGTCCATAACAGGCAAAAAGTTTTTGATACACCGTATTAAGGGAAAACATTGCAAACTAAAAACTTACCGGTAAACGTTTGCCCTCGGGTTGCTCTACCAGTATATCACCATCTTCTTTATATTTTTTCAACATAAAATGAGTAACAGTAGATTGCACATGGTCTATTGTTGCAAGCTTCTCTGCTACAAACATTGCTACTTCACGAAGCGATGGTCCTTCCACCTGCACCAGAAGATCATAACCGCCTGATAACAGATACACTGAGGTTACTTCGGGAAAACGATAGATAACCTCTGCAATGGAGTCAAAACCAACACCTCTCTGAGGCGTCACTTTAACTTCAATGAGGGCACGCACCTCATCATGCTTTACCCGCTGCCAGTTTATATGAGTTTTATACCGCAATATGATGCGATCCTTTTCCAGCCTGCTGATACTTTTTTTTACTTTATCAATACTTACATCAAGCTGGCGTGCTATATCTTCAACGGTGGCTTTGGCATCATGTGAAAGTATTTCTAAAATATCCTCGCCTAATGTATCTATTTTATAGGGACGCATGACATTCTCCTTTTTTTATAAGTGTTGTATATTCTCTCAATAAATTATTGCGATAATAAAAAAGTTCTTCACAATTCAATGGTGTTATACTTAATTAGTCAATATAATTTTACTACTATACCAATATAACACCATAAAACTAATGGAAAAACCATACTGCTTTATAATACCTCATGGTGGTTATCAGATTCCTGAAGAATTGGCACAGCTTTGTGTGCTCAACGAATTTGAATTGTTCTTTGAGGCAGATACCTGTGCCAACGACCTTTTTGATCTACAACAAATTGGCACGGTGATACATACCTCCATTCACAGGCTATTTATTGATGTAGACAGGGACCCTTACACATTGCCTCCACGCTCAAGCAATGGGGTTATGAAAATGCATACATCACAAAAAAAATTAATGTTTACCAGCGGAGTTTTTCCTGATGAGATTGCAATAGCTGCCATGATGAAACGGTACTGGTTCCCATTTCACAATAGCATAGAGCATACAGTTAAATCTACTCGCTGTATCATTGTATGTCACACCACCATGCCTGTTGCTCCAATTGTTGCTCGCGATGCGGGAATACCACGTCCAATCATTGCCATAGAACATGGCACTACCAATGGTTCCGATATTATAACCTGCGAAGAAAATACAGCTTTGAAACTGTTGTCTTTTTTCCAGAAGGCTTTTGGCAGTGAAGACTGTACCGTAGCAGCACCTTTTGTTATTGCAAAGCCAGCACAACGGTATATCATGCAGCGATATGCCAAACATCAAATCCCCATTATACGGGTAGCCTTATCAAAGGCACTTTTTTTAAATGAAAAATATTTTGATCCGCACAGCTTATCCGTTGACAGCAACCGCATACAACATATTCAGGAGCGTCTGCACGATTGTTTTAGTAAGTTTGCTCGTTATATATAATTGTGTACAATGTAATACTGCATATAACAACGACAAACCGTCACCAATCCTTATGCGTTATATATTCATAAGCACTAATAGCAGCCGTTGCGCCATCAGCAGCAGCCATGAGTACCTGCCGTAAAGAATTTTCACGCAAATCTCCTGCTGCAAAAAGTCCGCTGATGGGTGTTTGCATCTTCATATCAACCTTTACTTCGCCTGAATCATTCAGCACCTGTTCAGGAAGATATGTTGTATTGGAAGTATTCCCTATAAAGATAAACAGTCCCTGTATTGCAAGTTCACGGCTTTCACCTGTCTTTTTATTCTGCAGCGTTATGCTGTACACTTTTTCATCACCATGTACCTGCGTTACCAGTGTATCAAAAATTGGCTCAATTTTGGGATTGGATAGCACCCTGTCCTGTAAAATCTTCTGACCCCGGAATTCATCACGACGATGGATGATATATACCTTGCTTGCAAACCGTGTTAAATACAGTGCTTCCTCAAGCGCTGTATTCCCACCACCAACTACTGCTGTTACTCTATCTTTAAAAAATGCCGCATCACAGGTAGCACAGTACGATACGCCCCTGCCGGTAAATTCACTTTCACCGGGAACTCCTAAACGCTTGAGCGAAGCACCTGAAGCTGCAATAATAGCCCGCCCCTCAATAACAGCACCATCTGTTGTTTTTACATGAAACATGTCATCATATTTTTCTACTGACACAACATCTTTGCTTTCTATGGCTACGCCAAGCCGACGTGCCTGCTGCTCCATGTTGTAGGCAAGCTGCCATCCTTCAACTGGCTCAATAAATCCCGGATAATTTTCAATCGCATGGGTAAGCATAACCTGCCCGCCAGGTGAAATTTTTTCAAGCACCAGCGTATCAAGTCCCGACCTCACCGCATATATGGATGCAGCCAATCCTGCAGGTCCGGCACCAATAATAATGAGTTCTTTCATGAAATATACCTCTCATCCATACATAGCATTATCCCCACCTGCCCCTTCCCTTTGTACGAGCAGGGGAAACACTATTGATCGCCGTGCATGTTGATGACAAAAACATAAGCTGTATCTCCTATCATTGAATCACAATATTTAAGCTTTTTCTAAAATACTGTGTCTAAAAAAATGATCGCATCCATTTTTTTATTGTGACATTCTGTTTTGTTCCAAAAACTAATGTCAAATACTTTATTCGTGCTATACTTTCTTTATTTAACACAACCACTATTTCTGCATAAAGCAGTAATCTTTAATAACGAGTTGATACCAGGAGCTATCGCCAAAAAAATTTTTATGTGCGATAGTTACTGATAATTAAATCATATTGCATACGAGAGAGGCTATGGAAACAATCAAATATGAAAACGGCATTATTGAAGTACCCGATAATCCTGTTGTGTTATTCATTGAAGGCGATGGCACCGGTCCCGATATTTGGAAAGCCACACAGATTGTGCTGGATGCAGCCGTGAACAAGGCATATAACGGGAAAAGGAGAATACACTGGCAGGAAATACTGGCCGGTGAAAAAGCTAACACCAGCACCGGCAGCTGGCTGCCCGATGAAACACTTGAAAAAATTAGACAGTATAAGGTGGCAATAAAAGGTCCGCTCACCACACCGGTTGGCGGTGGCATCAGAAGTATCAATGTTACCCTGCGTCAGGTATTGAAGCTCTATGCCTGTGTACGTCCCGTGAGGTATCTTACCGGCGTACCCAGCCCGCTGAAAAAACCTGAACGTGTCAATATGATTATCTTCAGGGAAAATATGGAAGACCTGTATGCTGGTATAGAATGGAAGCAGGGAACGCCAGAGGCAAAAAAGGTGATAGCCTTTTTAAACAACGAGATGGGACAGCACCTGAGTGATGATACGGGAATAGGCGTAAAACCAATAAGCATGTCCAATACTAAAAATATTGTTAAAAGTGCACTACGCTATGCTATTGAAAACAAGCGCAAAAGCGTAACCATTATGCACAAGGGCAATATCATGAAATTTACCGAAGGGGCATTTCGTGATTGGGCATATCAAACCGCACAGGAGGAATTTGCTGATTACATCATTACTGAAGATGAACTCTGGTCAACGTATCAGGGCAAACAGCCGGCGGGAAAAATTGTCATCAAAGACCGCATTGCAGACGCACTGTTCCAGATGGTGCTGCTGCGTCCTGACGAGTTTGATGTTATTGTGACACCCAATCTCAATGGTGATTATATCTCGGATGCGCTGGCTGCTCAGGTTGGTGGGCTTGGTATGGCACCGGGTGCTAACATTGGTGATGATGCAGCAATTTTTGAAGCCACACATGGTACGGCGCCAAAATATGCCAATCAGGATAAGGTAAATCCCGGTTCACTTATCCTTTCAGGTGAAATGATGCTGCGCTTCATGGGCTGGACGGAAGCTGCTGATTTGATCATCAAAGGGCTTGAAACAACCATACAGCAAAAGCGCGTAACATACGACCTGGAACGGCAGATGGAAGGAGCAACGCTTCTTAAATGTTCTGAATTTGGGAAGGCTGTTGCTGACAACATGTAGCAGGACAATAATATGGCTATACCCACATCTCGTGGTAATGCAATCACAACGGCAGGCATTGATGAAAAAAGTTGCACTGGCTGTGAGTTATGTGTAACGGCATGTCCGGAAAAAAATATTTTTATTAAGGATAAAAAAGCTGCATTCCAATTAAATCCTTACTTTGGATGTATTGGATGCGGTCACTGTATGGCAATATGCCCCAAAGGTGCTATTGCTATTCACGGCAGGGACATAGATGCCAGCAATGTCTTCCCGCTTTCATACACTACCAATGCTGCAACCTATGCACAGTTACTATCGCTAATGCAGAAGCGAAGAAGCACACGCTTATTCAAAGACACCCCGGTAAGCAAAGACAGTATAAACAAAATAATTAAAGCAGCACAGACCGCACCCATGGGCATACCTCCATCCGAAGTGAATATCATCGTATGGGAATCAAAGGAATCTGTTTTAACATTTACCAAAGATTTCTGCAGCCTGCTTGAACAAATGAATTGGATGGTTTCCGACTGGTTTTTATTTATAATGAAAATTTTTTTAAGTAAAACTAATTACCTGTTTTTTAAAGACTTTGTAAAACCCCTTGTAAATATCTATGTTGATAATATGAAGCATGGCATAAACTATGTTACCTATGATGCACCAGCAACGATATATTTTTATGGCTCTCCCTATTGTGACTATGCCGATCCTATTATTGCTGCAACATACGCAATGCTTGCTGCAGAATCGTTGGGGCTTGGAACCTGTATGATTGGCGGGATTCATCCATTTCTACAAAATGGAAGCAAAGCAAAAGCTTTTAGAGAAAAGTATGGTATTACATATAAAAGCAAAACCGGTCTTTTTGTAATTTTTGGTTACCCAAAAATAAAATTTAAAAAAGGAATAAAGCGAAGCTTTGCTTCAGTTACAACAATACCGTAAACTTTTACACGGGTGTTTTCCAGATATTAATGGCAGGATTTTCATTGCACTGTTTACAAAACGCCTTTGTATCACCGTGTCCGCATCCATAACACCATATGTCAAATAAGCGGCATTTTTTACACAAGGCTTTCCCGCATCCATCACAGCGAACGACCGCCTCATTTTCATGACATACTTCACACAGTATTCCGGATACTATCTCCATAATGTCACCTTTATCAAAAAAATCCACAGGATGCAAATTGCTATATTCACTTCTATCCCGGGTTTATCCTGTAAAGGAAGGGTAACTGCAAACCCATCTTTAAAAATATTACCTTTTTTCAGGATAACCGGTTATTTCTCTAATTTCCTCATATAATGGGCGCAATCGTATATACAATTTTTGATATACATTTTTATAAAGCGCATCATACATTGCCACGTCTTTTGGATTGGGGTAGAACACCTTGCCAACACGTGTCATTGCAGCTACAGCAGTTTTAAAATCGGGATATAGTTTAAGCCCAACTGCTGCATCAATAGCAGCACCTAATGCCGAGGTCTCAAAGGTATGAGGCCGTTCTGCTGGAAGATTAAATATATCAGCAGTCAGTTGCATAGCTACATCACTTTGTGCACCACCACCCGACACACGCACCTTTTCAATGGGTACTTTGTTACGCTTCTGTGTGCGCTCTGCACCCTCCCGCAGTGCGTAGGCTAATCCTTCAAGGATAGCCCGGTAAATATGTACTCGTGTATGTACATCGCCAAATCCTATAATGGCACCTTTTGCTTCTTGCCCTGGTATCTTAATACCCGGTGACCAGTATGGTTGTAATGTAAGCCCCATTGAACCAGGAGGAATTTCTTTTACCAGTCTATCAAACAGAGCCTCAGGTTTTATGCCCATCTTCTTTGCCTGCATCTCCTCACGAGCCCCAAACTCTTTAACAAACCAGCTCAACATCCAGTAACCCCTGTAGATGATAACCTCAGTATTATATGCACCGGGAACAGCACTTGGATATGGTGGAAAAAATGGTATGATTTCGACATATCGGGTATTGGTAGTTTCGATAGTAGCAGTAGTGCCATAACTTAAACAGGCTATATTTGGTGTTAAGCATCCCGAGCCCAATACTTCACAGGCTTTGTCAGCAGCGCTTGCAATGAGCGGCAACCCCTGTGGGATGCCTGTTGCATTAGCAGCTTTTTTGGTGATATAACCCAATACTTCAGATGGTTTTACCAACCGCACCAGATTATCCTTATTCATAGGGAACAGTCGCCACTTAAAATCAGCCGGTGGCGCCCAGCTCTGCTTTTTATAGTCAAATGGTACAAATCCAACCTGGCAACCTGTTGAATCAACATAGTCATCGGTTAACCGGTAAGTAAAAAATCCTGAAAGAAAAACAAATTTATATGTTTTTTCCCATATTTCTGGTTGATACTGCCTAATCCAGTTTGCTTCAGATTCAGTAATAAAATATTCAACTGCATCAAGCATATTGACTAAACGCAAACCTGCTTTCATATAGAATGGCAATTTCACAATAGATTTATCTGCACGTCGCTGATCAAGCCAAAGAATTGCTGGACGCAAGGGTTTCCCATTTTTATCCAGATTTATCATGGTATCACGCTGCGTGGTAAGCGTTACCCCCCGTAGCGCGTCTTTTTTAACCTTTCCTCTGGCAAGTAGCTTTTTACAGGTTTGGCATAATGTTTTCCAGTAATATTCAGGTTCCTGCTCTGCCCATCCCGGATAATTGCTAAAATATGGTTCAATGGGCGTTTTTACCATATCAACAATATTTCCCTGCAGATTAAAAACAATAGCCCTGATCGACTGTGTTCCTGCATCAATTGCCAGTATGTGTTCATTATTTTTAGCCATATCCATTACCTGCCACTAATGATATTTATTTTTTATACCTTTTTATAACATGATAGGTATTTAAATCAATAGAAAATTTATCAAACTATCAATATTTATTGTAAGTATCTTGCTTTTAAAAATGTCTTTACAAAATAATGAGTGTACGATAGTTATCGGTACTATATACACCACTCTGGAAGGAGGAACCAATGACCATTGAAACAACCACCTGTATCAGCATCAACCATCTGACATTGCTCAACCGCTATACTGAGCAATACAAGCTTCCGCTGCACACCTTTATCTTTCTTCTTGTTAACTATGCTGCAAAGAAGGAACGATGCCGTATGCAGGCATTTAACCGCATTGCCTACCGAAAGCGGAGTAGCGAAAAGAACTGGAAGCGGGTGCATCTGTATGTTTACCATTCAGAATACGAGCTGTTTCTGGATGTGAAGAAGCTGTGGAAGATGTCGCTGGCAAAGATTATTGAATTTTGCATCGAGAAGGTGCTGGTAGAATTTTTACAGTATTTCAATCATCGCTTAAAAGAGATGAATACCGATAACTATCCTAACTATTATGAAAGCAGGGCATACACCTTTTCTTTTTATAAGGAAAATGGCATACATTGCTGCCAATATCACTGGGGACCACCACCAGAAGTACTCCAGCAAGCAATGTAAATACTGAATAATTATATTTTTTATTTTTATTACAATAAAGTAATGTACGATTACCAATCGCTATGCTTATAATAGTTATAAGCATTGTTTAATTTCACACAATTCTTTAAAAAATAGTATTGCAAATTGCACTCATGCTATAGTGTATTGTACTATAGCACCTGAGGGTAAAAATTATGTTTACATTAGTATCCACAAAATCTGTTGCAAGTGACCATTACCTGCTAACATTGCAATCGGAGGTACTCGCAAGTCAGCCAGGTCAATTTATTAATATTAAGGTTACCAATAATACTGACCCGCTTATTCGACGTCCATTCTCAATCTTTGATCATTCGGGTACCAATCTTCAAATTGTTGTTCGTGTTGTTGGGAAAGCTACCAGGCAGATTGCAGCGCTGCACCCCGGAGCAATTGATTGCATTGGCCCTTCAGGTAAAGGTTTTGCGATAGTTACCGGTAAAAAAGCTTTGCTGATCGGAGGTGGCGTTGGCAATGCTCCTCTTTTTTATTGTGCAAAGAAGCTGCGAGAACACAACTCAACGGTAACCTATATATATGGCGCAACTTCACAAAACACTATCTATATGCTGGACGATTATAAAAATATTTCCAACGAACTCATCGTTGTCACTGATGATGGGAGCGCTGGTGTGGAAGGCAATCCGGTTGATATAGCCAGAGCTATCATTAAAACAAACAGCTTTGATATGATTTATACCTGTGGCCCTGAGATTATGATGCAAAGGATTACACAGGAACTATCGCCAATACCCATACAGGCTTCACTGGAGCGCTATTTTGGATGCGGAATAGGTTTGTGTTCCGGGTGTGCTGTTGCCACTAAAGCTGGATACAAACGTGCATGTGTTGACGGGCCTGTATTTGATGGGTATGATGTACTGTGGGATAAACCTTAATCATTGAAAAAAGCTATTTAAACAATGGCGACAATTTTTTAAAGATTTCAGTTCCTGCTTTTTCCAGCATCATAAACGCTATTGTCTCAGTTGGATACACAACAGCGCCTGCCTGTCGCAATGTCTGTATTGCCATGTCCCATTCATGGGTTCGTCGTGAACAAACAGCATCAGATGCTATAACAACATTATATCCTGCTTTCATAAGCGAAAGCGATGTTGTCAAAACACAGATATGTGTTTCAATACCACAAACTATGAGATTCCTTTTATTAAGGCCTGCGACCTGTTCCCTGATACTATCATCTTTCATACAATCAAATGTCAGTTTATCAAAAGGAACTACTCCTTCCAGCTTATCCATAACCTCTTTTATGGTTGAACCTAATCCTTTACGATATTGCTCGGTCACAACTATAGGGAGGTTATACTGTTTTGCAAGCTCTATCAGGATTGCCACATTCTTTGCCACCTTCCTGCGCATTTCATATTCCATTGAGTTAAATAAACTATCCTGTACATCAATGACAAACAGTGCTGTATCCTGGGCTTCAATATAAAAATTTTTTAAATCCATAGCAATCCCTTAATCCTTTATTGTTTCAAAGTATTTTCTATTGAGTCAAGTATATCCTCGGTATCCTTCCTTTTCATTTTTTTCATTATCTGCTCTTTTTGCTTTTCAGATACATTGATATGTGGTATTTTGGTTGTTGGCAGTGAAATCCCACCTGCACATTTTGCACATTCTTCCTGCGGTTCGGTTCCTGGTATAAAAAGTTCATCTATCACCTTTTTACAATAATAGGAAGGCAAAAGTCCTGACTCAGCACACACTTTTGTTACAGCAATATTGCCATACGGCGCAAAATCAAGCACCGGTTCCTTTTGCAGTGCACAGCTCATATACCGTCCCCACACCGGAGCAACAACTGCACCCCCCGATTGTCCTGGCCCAAGCGATAATCCCCTGCCATCATATCCCATCCATATTCCTGTTACAAGCTGCGGTGTAAACCCAACAAACCATGCGTCTCGATAGTTACTGGTAGTACCTGTTTTGCCGGCAACGGGTCTGCCTATGGCAGCGCCTCTTCCCGTACCTGATGATATAACACTCTGCATCAGGCTTACCACTATCCGTGCCGCATCAGGAGAAACTATCTGTATACTGCCATCCTTTTCCTGCTCTGCCAGCTCTGCCATTATCTCCTCTTCCTGATTATAGATGATCTTCCCTGTTTTATCCTGCACATAGCGTATGGAGTACGGAATAACATTTTTGCCGCCATTTGCAATGATGGCATAGGCACGGGCAAGCTCAAGCGGTGAAACCTCAAAAGAACCCAATGCAATGGAAAAATTCCTGGGAACGCGGTTTTTCATCTCATTACGTGAAATCTTTAAAAGTTTTGCATAATTGTTGAGCACGGTATCAATACCAAGTGTATCGGCTATACGCACCGAAACAACATTGATGGATAAGGATAAAGCCCTGCGTAGAGTAACCAGCCCATAATATTCGCCTTCATAATTTTCAGGAATCCAATCGCCGCCTTCCATGTCAAGATATAATATAGGCGAGTCCATAATGGTAGTGGCTGCAGTAAATTTTTTTGAATCAATAGCAGCTATATATAAAAGAGGCTTTATTGCAGAACCAGCCTGACGCATGGATTGCATAACACGGTTAAGCTGATTGGTGCTGGTAAAATCACTGCCGCCAACCATCGCTTCAATATAGCCATTGCCTGGATTTATTGAGACAAGACAACCCTCAACGTTCATAAACTCTTTCTGATCATAACTGCCTAAAAAATACTGTTGCAATACATCATCAATAGTATCAAGCCCGGTAATAAGATTTATCATCTGCATCTCATGAAGCAGCCCATCCTTCATATACCGGTTAAACGTACGTTTTTGAGCTGTACCGGCACTTTTTATAGCAGGCAACCCAAACATTATGGTCAATAAATTGACTTCATCAGCATAGCGATTGGTGATATACTCTTCATTATCAAATGCCAGCCCGCGCGAAACAGTAGTTTGTTTTTCCACTGCATCTTTCAATAAACTTTGTGCACATTGTTGTTTATCGACATCAACCGTTGTATACACAGCCAGCCCATCTTCGTATACTGCTTTTTCACCAAACTTATTAACCAGAATACGGCGTATATGCTCAGTAAACCATGGTGCCTTGTTAACACGTGATGACCATGTAGTCATTGTAGGTGGCAGGTCATTTATATATGCTAAATAATCAGGCCAGAAATCAAGGTATGCCTTCTCTGCCTGTGCAACAGTTATAAAACCCATATCCACCATTTTAGCTAATGCTATACGGTGACGCTCCATTGAAAGACGCGGATTTCGTATGGGCGATAGTATATTGGGAGCTGAAGGCAGTGTTGCAAGCAAGGAGCTTTCGGCAATATTGATCTCCCAGACATGCTTGCCAAAATAAAATTTTGACGCTGACTCAACGCCATAAGCACCATGCCCTAAAAATATTTGATTGAGATACATCTCCATAATCTCATCTTTAGTATAGAACATCTCAATCATAATAGAGATAAAAGCTTCCTTAACCTTGCGATAGATAGAGCGCTCACCCGAGGTGAGCAATATCTTGGATAACTGCTGCGTAATGGTGCTCCCACCCTGTTTTACACGCCCTGAAACTATGTTCACAAAAAACGCTCGCACAATACCCTTTGGATTGATACCAAAATGATCATAAAACTCGTTATCCTCCATTGCAATAAATGCCTGTATCAGATGTGGTGGAATTTTTTTAAGTGGTACCACCTCGCGTTTTTCTTTGAAAAACTCCGCTACAAGAACATTATTTTTATCATAAATCTTTGTTGTTTGATAGGGGGTATAGTGAGCCAGGGCTCGTACCTTATAAAAATCTATAACAAGAATGGCACAAAATGCAATAATGGCACCAGCAATAAGCCCAATAATTATCGGGCGGATATTGCCAAATCGCAGTTCAAGAGCATACAGCACATCTTCAAAAAAATGAACTATTCGGGTAAAAAAGCCGCCTGTACCTGCATACCCCTTTTTACTGAACTTCCTGTTGTTTAAATTATATCGTTGCATGCCTTTCAATACTCTAATTTCATCGTTACCAGTTACGGAAATATCTGAAATGTAAGTCAACTAAATATTGCAACAACTATTTTTTTATTTACCAATAACTATCGCCACGCTATTTAAACATTTTCTTGACACATAACGCCTTGTATTATATCTATTACAATGACAGTGCATAGAATATAGAGGTTACCTATGATACCATTTACAAAATTACACGGTATTGGCAATGATTATATCTACATAAATGCAATAAAACACTCGGTTAAAAATCCAAAAAAATTAGCTATAGCCATGAGTAACCGTAACTTCGGGGTAGGTTCTGACGGACTTATTTTGATACTGCCATCAGATAAGGCTGATTTTACCATGCGCATGTTCAATGCAGATGGCAGTGAAGCCGAGATGTGTGGAAACGGCATCCGTGGATTTGCCAAGTATGTGTACGATCACAATTTAACAAAAAAAACAACAATAGCCATTGAAACGTTAGCTGGAATAAAACAGGTCAGGTGTACTTTAAAAAATGGAAAGGTACACACCGTAACCGTAGATATGGGCGAACCCATTCTATTAAGAGATAAGATACCCATGATTGGTAATCCCGGAACCGTAATAGAGGAAGACCTTCACGTTGATGGCGTAAAGTTTTCCATTACTGCTGTCTCTATGGGTAATCCTCATGTTGTCATCTATGTGGAGGATGTTAAAAACTTCCCTGTTGAAAAATATGGTCCTATGATTGAGAACCATGAATTGTTCCCAAAACGAACCAACGTTGAATTTGTACAGATAGTAACCGGGAAAGAGGTTATACAGCGAACCTGGGAGCGGGGAAGCGGCGAAACGTTAGCCTGCGGCACAGGCGCATCAGCGGTTACCGTTGCCGGTGTGTTAACAGAAAAAACTGATAGAAGGTTAAAAGTACATCTCAAAGGCGGCAACCTTGCAATAGAGTGGAATAATAAGGATAATCACGTCTATTTAGCAGGCCCTGCTGAAGAGGTGTTTGAAGGTGTATGGCCGTGATACCACGTATACAGGCTTATTTCTATTACCAGAGATTTTTTCCATAAATACCATGTTCAAGCACTTCAACTTTCGTTACACCTTTCACATTGTGACATATCGTTTGGGTTAAGGCTTTTGTAAACGCTTGGAAAGAATCAGCTATAGAGGGCACATGTCCTTCTATTGTGGACAGCTCACAGTCAATAATACAGGTGGTATCATAAAACCATATATGGCGCAGGATTATATCTACAGGAGCTATCGCCCTGGTATTCTCAAATTCAGAGCCTTCGGCTACCAGCTTTAAAAGCCTGTTAACTTTGCCTTCATCATCCTGAGGAAGTAACACCCTCCTATTTTCTTTTAATATTGATTTTGCATCAATATCAGCAACAAAAATATCAATGGTTTTTCGGGTATCCAGCGCAGGCAATGATGGATAGATATCAAATAAATTTTTATCATCAAGAACTGAAATTGCGCAGTAGTCAACTATGCATACAACACTTATTGCCAGAAGCAATGCTCTATACCGTTTTTTTGTATCCAGCGGTGGATTACAAATCCAGTATAAACATAGATCCATAAGTTTATTACTTCCGGCTGCTATTGCTTGATAGTACGTTAACAGTTTCATTTTTAGTATACCGGGCAACGTATCAAGCTTGTGTCTGGTTATAAAATTTTTAACACCTAATCTCATTATATTCCTCAATAATTGGCTATATTCCTGTTGTATTCGTTTATAAATGCAACAATGCCTGCTGTTATCCCCTGTGCAAGCCTTTTTTGATAGTTTTTATCTATTAAATATTTTTTTTCTTTTGGGTTGGTAATATACCCCACCTCAACAAGTACGGACGGCATAAGACACCCCCGCAGTACAAAGAAGTCAGCTTTTTTTACTCCTTTTGATTTAAATTCATGTATTGTTTTGTCAAGATATCTCTGAACTGATGCTGCAAGCATCGCACTTTCTTTTTGTATCTGTGTTGTAATCATGAGCGCTTCAATCATCTCAACATCACCGTATCGCTTGCGCTTTTCAGGATTTTCAAATATAATAACGTTGTTTTCAAGCACCGAGGTTGTACGTGCCTCTTCATTTGAAGGATTTTGTGAAAGGTAATATGTCTCAAAACCTGATATCTTACTCACCACCGCTGCATTGCAATGTATACTTATAAAAAGCCCATTAACACCTTTTTTTAACATTGTATTTGCTATCTCTGTCCTCTCACCCAATTCTATAAATCTATCTGTAGTCCGGGTCAAGATTACCTCTATTCCGGGTAACCTTTGCTGCAAAACCAGCTTTACCTCTTTAGCAATCTGCAGCGTTATGTGCTTTTCTTTTATGCCACCTTTACCTATAGCACCGGGGTCCTTCCCTCCATGGCCTGCATCAACCACAATAAAACCAATAGCATCCTTTGATACTTTTGTTACGGGTGTTTTTTTTTCTTTTTCTTTTACGTACTCAGGTATCTTTTTGAGGGTGATTGCATTGTCTTTTATATCTACTTCATACTCGGGAAGCAAAGCTGTCAGCATGGTGAAGGCAATCTCCAGCGGAATCATTACCTCACCATGCCGCCTCATAACAGGATAGTCACTCCTTACCAGAGAATCATTCACCAGAGCTATCGCCAGACCAACATGATACAGTGCATACCTCTCTTTATTGACAATCCTTCCCCGTTGTAACACAATATCAAATGTAGATTGCAGGGGAAGTATCGTTCGTATGTCATATTCAGAAACATATGTGTTGCTGTTTATAATTTTTACCGGTATGACAATGCTATCCTGGGGAAACAAAGGGAGTAAACATACAGTAAGTAACATGATGATACTATAACAATGGCGGGATAGATTTTTGTTATAAAAAAGCATTCTGTTTATTTAGAGGAAACACTTTTGCTTGTAAAGTAAATTTTAGAATATATGTTCCAGTGAACAACCGTTGATAGAACAATAAGCGCAGTGGTAAGTGCTACAAAGATGTGCTTTACGCTTATCCCCATGACTGAATATGACAGGTTAATAATATAGATAAAACCCGTCATCCCCAAAATAAAAATCATACACTTCCCGGCATTGCTGGGGCGCACCTGAATATCATGGGTACAGAAAAGAATAGCTCCAGCAGCAATATGGCCTATATCCCTGACTACTATGACAATGACCAACCACAATGGAAAACCCTTAAAAATATACAGTATAAGCGAAAGTATGAATATAGTCAATTTATCGGCAATGGGATCAAGAAATTGTCCAATGCGGGAAACCTGATGCAAATAGCGTGCAAGATATCCATCTACAATGTCAGATAGAGCTATCAATACATACACTGTAACTGCAATTGAGCAGTATACTGTGTCAGCAGTAGCCTTTTCATAGTATAACAATATCCCGACAACTGGCGATACTACCACACGCAGCAAGGAGATCAGATTTGACCATGTAGCAATACGTCCTTCAAAAAGATCACTCATTTTCATTATAGTGCAACCATTTTCATTATAATGAAATTACTTATTATAATTAGGCACATGATATGTAATAATGCACTGCGTCAAGCTAATTTCCTTAAATACTTTTTTGCAATTTTTTTCTATAATGAGCGTACAAACTTTAATTTTTTAACAGCCGTATGAGCTCCCAATAGCACTATCCCTGCACTACCATGGTTGTGTACAGGGAAAAAGCGGTTTTTCTTTGTGTCCACCATAAAACGTTATTGACGAAATAACATGCCATGACCTATATCATTATCGTTGTTTTGTAATCATCATAGTGGCGATAGTTACCCATAAACTATCGCCCAAAATATGGTAAAAGTATTTAATCAGAGGAATCCCAATGAAAGTAAGGTTGATTATCTGCGTTATTGCAGCATCATTTTTTCTGGTACAATGCAGCAAATCTGGCGAAGAGTTGAAGTACACAGCAAAACTATCAAAGGCTGTCATCATCAATGACAATACATCGGTACGTATCGACCCCTATATTTTTTCTTCACGCGTCAGCACCGTTGACAAGGGGACAATAGTAACTGTAACCGATGTTTCAAAAGAAAAACAATGGGTTGGTGGGCAGATAGATTATTGGTATAAGGTCATGTTACCCAATACTATACGGGGCTGGGTATTTGGGAGCTCGTTAGCCTTGCAGATAGATGCTTCGGAAGCAGCTATAGAACGATATGTTGACACCTTATGGAAAAAAGAAGCCGACACCGTTCGCAGGGAAATAGCTGGCAAGTGGTGGAGTGTCAACAAAAGCGGTGATTTCACCGAGCATGCACTTGAGTTGTATCCCGATGGAAGTTATAAATCATATAGAAAAGGGAGCAATGGCATTGAAGGAAGCTATTCACTTAATTTCAGAACTAGCGAAATAGTTTTTTTAGACAGTACCAGTTTTGGAAAAAATCTATACTTTGCAAAGCGAGGTAATGCCTACAAGCTTACCGATGCAATAAACGATCCTGGCATTGAATTTAAAAAGATTGCTGAATTCAAAGATTCCATGTCTGATATTGAACCCGAATCGAAAGTTCCCAACTCACCGGAAGGAGCGACACCCGATGATACAGCAACGGATACGAATCAATAAATTCCTCTCACTTTGTGGATTGGGATCCCGCAGAAAAACAGAGGATTTGATAACGGGTGGGCTTATAACAGTTAACGGTACTGTCATGCGCGATCTATCGTATCAGGTAGATAGTGCTGCTGATATCGTTATGTATAAAAAACAGGTGCTTACTCCTGTACAAAGTTTTCACTATCTTATTGTAAACAAACCCAAAGGATTTATTACCTCTGCAAACGATGAACGCAGCCGTTCAACGGTATTTGATTTGATACCACAGCGCTTGAAAGAATTGGGGATTTTCCCCGTTGGAAGGCTGGATAAAGATACTGAAGGATTGCTTTTATTTACCAATGATGGCGATTTAGCCTATAGATTAACTCATCCACGGTTCAAGATACCTAAAACCTACGAAGTACTATTAGACAAACCACTACGGGATGATCATAAATATTCTATTGAACATGGCATAGAGCTGTATGGATCAATAACATTACCTGCAATTATTAAACCACTGAATGATGAATGGACTGCGGTTACCATAACCATCACCGAAGGGAAAAAGCGTCAGGTACGCCTTATGTTTACCATGTTTGGTTATGAAATTGTATCCTTAACCCGCATACAATACGGACCCATTGCACTGGGTAACCTTCCAGAAGGAAAATACAGAATTTTAACCCGTCAGGAAATTGAACAATTGAAATCCCTGCCCAAATTAATTTCTTAATACACTATTTCATGAATGACGATAAAAATAATACTACACGTCATTGAATCTTAACACATAAAGGTTTTGGAATTATGCAAAATTTTGATTTCTACCAAAACAATAAAAGTCATTATAATGATTTTGTAACACAGGATTTACAACATTACACTATTGCACAAAATACGATACCCCATACCCATTCACAAAGAAATGCACACCGTATGCTGGCTGCTATCATTGCATTAATCATTATTTCATTTACAGCAGGGATTGTTGTTGGCATTAAGTTTGCTACAGGAAATACCAGAACAATAATTGACCCCCAAACAAAAATAGCTTTGAGCAACGCAGCACAAAAAGCAAAAACAATAATGGCACCACAACAAAAACCTCAATTTTCAAAAATAGAGTACCCGTTTGCAATAAAGATAGGAAATACATTTAATAAAAACGAAGCTACACAATTAGCTGCTCTCTTAAGTAAAACAGGACAGCGCATCATTATAGCAAAAAATAAAGAACACTATCATATTTTTGCTGGTCCATATAAAACAATTGATGATGCAAAAAAATCCTTGAAAATTATAATGGGGCAGCAAGAAAATGGCAATTTTAAAAATGCCATTATAATAAAACGCTAAACTTACATGAACTTCACCATACGAAAAGCAAACAACAACGATATCAACAATATCCTGAATATCCTTTCACCGTATGTAAAACAAGGAATACTACTCCCACGAAATACTGATGATATTGCAAACAATCTTTCTACCTTTTCAGTTGCCGTAACACCAAAAAAGCTTGTAGGCGTTATATCATTTTATAAATATAACAACAAACTTTATGAGATTCGTTCATTAGCTGTCAATGGACGATATCACCATCATGGAATTGGAAAACAGTTAGTTGAGTATGCCATCAATGATATTGTACAGCAAAGTAAAGAAGCAGTTATTTTTTGTTTAACCTATAATCCTGCCTTTTTTAAAAAAACAGGATTCACAGAGGTTGAAAAAAACACATTGCCTCATAAGATATGGAAGGACTGCCAATACTGTAAACATAGAGATAACTGTACCGAATCAGCAATGATATATAAAGCCCATATTAAGGAGTAGAAAATCCGTCAATGATTGCTGATATTTCACCTTTATATTGGTTAAACCGTTCTTGTGTAGTAAAAATCCTGACCATATACCCTCTGTTTTCTTTTATTATTAAAAGCTCTAATCCTACCAGTTGCAATGCATCACCGGTAATAAATGAATACAGAGCCATGCTGTCGTTACTCTTAATCAGTGTACGTTGAAATGTATCCAATGCAACATTTTTCCAATGTTGTTGCAATACAGTAATGGATTCGATGGTACCTGCAAAGCTCTCGGCCGCTATTGTCATAATGGCATCAAACCCTTTTGTTTGAGTAAAACGTATACCCGTCCTCAATACTGTTTGGGAGTACTGCAATGAATCCAGTGATTTCGCTGAAATAACCTCTGCATTCCCTGCAATCGATACAATATAGGGCACTTTATCATTAAATAGATACATACGGTTACCTTCCCTTGTTAAATATAACCATGCCTCCCTGCTAATGTCAACAAAACGATTGCCATGCTTCATCTGATTTTCACGCAAAAATGCTGCAATGTCTTTTTTCCCATTGATAACATGCTGTGAGGTTTCCTGCAATGCCATGATTGATTTAGCTATCGTCAATGCCTGCTTTCTGTAACCTGCTTTCCACAGTGTTTTTACTTTTGATGTATAGTATTCCAGTTCATCGTTTGCAACAGCTTTATAGGCCGGTTCAATATTTTCATCGGTATAAATTTTCCCACTTTTGTCAAAATAATAGGTATTTCCTTCTCTGTCTTTCATCATAGCCCAATCGGGCATCTGTGCTTGTACAGAGATACTCACGGTAAGCAGTAAAATAACGATAGCATGTTTCATTATTTTTGTTTTATATACTCATTCATTTCATTGACAATCTGTGTTGCAATAGTAGTAGCTCGTGCAGCATCATGTTCGTCAGGCTCTCCTAAAGGCAACAAACCAATATCAGCGGGATATCTTCCCTTATAAATGCTATCAATAAAAACAATATCATCATCAGAAAGCGAAATGTGTATGGTATAATCGTTGCATAAAGCCATGAGACGGTTAACATTGTGAATCTTTTCTAGATCCCACCCCTTATTCAAAAGAAGTGCTTTAATAGCTTTTTCAATTGCTTGTTGTGCGTGATAACATGAGCCTTTATAAAACTTACCCTGTAGAAGATATAATGAAACATTCAACTCTTCTTCTGCCTGCTTCATCCACTGGACAATTGCTTCTTTCATATACAGGCTCCTTCCTTCTTTTATAATGAGCTTTACAAAATAGCTGCCCTTATTATAATACTCTTGCAGGACTGATTGGTTTACAACAAATTCATCAATTGCAAATTTTTGATAATAGTGCTTTAGTTTTTTTTGCAATATGGCAACTGTTGCTTTTGATGATACGCCATCATCAACAACTATAAATAAATCTAAATCCTGACCTCTTCCTTCACGCGCAACAGAGCCAAATACCACTATCGACAGTGGGTTTACTAAATTAACAATTTCTGTTGCTACTGTTTTTGCATCCTCAAAGGTTACCATACCACGTTCACTCGTTTATACAATGGTTTGATAGATTCAACAATTGCATAGCAGATTACATGAATTTAGTCAAGTATGTTTATCGGTGGATTGCCAATACCTATCGCCCACAATAAAAATAATTGACATAAAGTATTTGTAATATAACATTTACCCTTAATTGAAATATGGAGCAACGTTTTCTTAAAATTCCGGATTTATAGTTTTATACTAATAATCTATCTCACATTGACTGAAGCACAGCAGATGAAATGGGTTGTAAACCTATCACTGCTGCCGTTCTGAAGTCCGATTCAGGATCTCATGGTGAAAAAGAGATTCCAGATCAGGTCCGGAATGACGGTGTGGTGTAATTCTATTTTCGGGAACAATCCTCTCCTCGCCTTACAAAGGGCAAGGGGTGAGGTTACTATTTCTATTTTTGGAGGGTATGTTATGCCTGACGATGTATATAAAGAACTATCGAAACGGCTTATGTTTGAAAATTCTACACTATTGCCACAGATATGGAAATGTATAGCAAATGAATTAGAAGCGCAGATAATAGCATTTTTACCTGCCAATGCAACGACCATTGCTGAGAACTTTCATATACCCATGGATAAAGCTACACAAATTCTTGAGGAACTTTTTAAGCGCGGCGCCGTATTTAAAAAAGCAAAACCTGATGCAGTTGAATACCGCCCTCCTAAACATATTGTTCAATTTCATGATGCCTCACTGTTATGGAAAAATGCTCCATCTGACTTTAAAAATTTGTGGGTCCAGTTTATGGATACTGAGTATCCTCCACTACTGGAGGTTGTCACCAGAGTTGGCATACCTTCGTTTATGCGAGTTATCCCTATCAATGCAACGCTTAAACCGCGCAGTGAGGTTTTAATCTATGAAGACGCATATAGCATTATTGAGCAGGCAAATGAGATAGCGGTTGTTGATTGTGTTTGCAAATTGTCACATGGCAATTGCAGCAAACCGTTGAATGTCTGTATACAGATTAACAATGGTGCTCAATACTCATTAGAACGAGGCACCGGTAGAAAAATTACTAAAGAAGAAGCCCGTGATATATTAAAGCTGTCTGAAAAAGAGGGGCTTGTGCACATGACCGAAAACAAAGGCTTTGGCAATGCAATCTGCAATTGCTGTTCATGCTGTTGTGAAATGTTGCGCTTTGCCGGGAACAGGGCAACAATGGGTGTAGTTGCAAAAAGCAGATTTATGGCGCAGGTTAATGAAAACAACTGCAACTCATGTGACGTTTGCACAACGGTTTGTCCGGTACATGCTATCAGCATAGATGACATCGCTACCATTGATACTGAATTATGTATTGGTTGCGGATTATGTGCATCGCATTGTCCAGCACAGGCAATTGAGCTTGTGCAAACTCGTCCAAGAGAACATATACCACTGTAATACATACAAGGGGCACAGCTTTTTAGCATGTATATATTTCACAGTAACTATCGCAAAAATGCCTTTACATTTTTTTACAATACTTCATAAACTATATTCGTTATACTAAAAGAACGTGATACATCGTTAATAAGTGAGGTGAAACTATGGAACTGCACAACCCGGAGGCTACACAGCAAGCATTAGCTATTTTACGAAGCGGCGATCCATTTCAATGGTATGTCATCACCCTGCTGGCATTGGTAGTATATGTCTATTTTACCGAAATTCAGAATAAAAACTGGCAAGGCATTGCTGCAGGGCTTTCGCTGTATATGGTTCACTGGTTTGTTGAGATCATCAATGCACTGATACAGCATTTTTCCGGGCATGCGCTCTGGACAGTCCCCACCGGCACAGCGTTTTTACTTCTTATTGGTGTTGGTGTTGAACTGAGCTTTATGTTTTCAATAGCAGGGCTTATCTTCAGCAAAGTATTACCAAAAGATCCCAGAGCAAAAATTTTGGGTATCAACAATCGTTTATTCATTGCAATTGTCAATGCAGCATTCTTCTCAATCTTTGAGATATTTCTTGTTAAAACGCCGTGCTTTGTATGGGTATATCCATGGTGGGGAGCGTTGCCCGTTTTCATAACAGTATATATACCATTCTGGGTAGTGTCATTATATTGCTATGACTGGCAGCTAAAGGTGCAGAAAATGGTGATTGGCAGCATGTTTGTTGTCAATGCTGTCATGCTTGTTGTTTTTGCTGGTTTCCTACACTGGATATAGTTGAAACAATAATTGAGGTGTTTTTTATTGAAGTTTTTATTTTCGCCGTGCGGGCACAGTCAGGATACCTATCGTTAATGGTATACGCTCCACCATTTTTAAAAGGCTATAAAGCAAAGGATGGCGATAGTATATCAGGATTTTACCTGCTGAACATACTATAGCTATACCCTATCAAACCAAATTGATTAGCAATAGCCAGAGAAATAGTATACAAGCATAAAAAATATTGACAATTATTCTTTTATTGCTACTTTGTGACTATATAGTAAAATTATTGTTTAATTAAGAACTTAAAAGCTTGTTTACTATTGTGACATTAATGGCATTATATCATTTGCGTGGAGGAATTATGCATGCTGTTTTCTGAAGAACAGGTTGGATTTACCAGTGAGCTTTTAAAATCAATTGCCCATCCCATACGGCTTAAAGTTCTGTGTTTTTTAATGGACGGCGAAAAAACCGTTGGCGAAATAGAAAAAGAATTTGGATCAACTATCTCCAATATTTCCCAGCATCTTACCATTCTTAGAAAGATGCACATCATTCATAGGCGTAAAGAAGCAAACTTTATGTATTACTCTATTAAAGATGAACGTATTTTAAAGCTAATCTCAACCTTAAAAAATCTATACTGTGGACAATAAATGGCGTTTTAAACTGATAGTTATTATTGTATTTTTCCCTGCCTGCGTATTTGCTCTGCCAAAAACTGTCACCTTAAAAGGTCTGGTGATATTTAATCAGGAATATGTTATTCGTGCTGCCAATATCGATACCATCCCTGCCAGCAGATTTACTTTTGAAGCCATTGCCCAGAAGATTACGAAATTTTATAATGATATTGGCTATACATTAGCAACTGTACAGTTAGAAAAGGAAACCCCTACTTCTATAATCCTCTATGTTGATGAAGGACGCCTGAACCGCATCATTTTTAAACGTTTAAATACCCTGGATACATTACGCATCCAATATGATTTTAACCTTCCCCATCGTATTTATCATAAGCCAACGGTTGAAATGCAGCTTACTCATCTAAAAAAGAAATATGCAATTAAAGACATTGTAGTAACCATACAACCTTCACGGGATTATTCAAATTCCCTATTCCAGATTGACAGGTTACGAGAACCATTTAATACTAACAAGTTGCCAATGATACCTGTTATTCCCATTACTCCTGACCCGCGCTATGATTTGATACTCACGGTTATCCCTTATACCGCTGAAGAAATTGGAGGTATACGCTGGGGATTTGATACAAGTTTGCGGCGTGGGCTTATCCCATACATACAGTATACTCACAATGATGTGTTTCAAAAACATGATGCCTTTAAAGTAGGGTTTAGAACCGGTTTTATGTATGGCATCAATGGCAATTTTTCTTCACCACCAAGCAATACATTTAATGAAATTAAGTCCATGTATAATTTTAAGCCATATTTCAGGGATCTCTTTATCCCCCAAATTTCATCAAAAATATATCACTCAAAAACAGGGCGTAAAGATTTAGGGCTTGACCAGTACAACTATATCATGATGAGCGGGCTCATTGAGCCAGGCTTCATCCCTATTGAACGTTTGAAGGTATATCCCGGTTATGGTGTAGAAAAAGTTTTTATCTTCAAAGTAAAAGAAGACCCGGATTCTGATGAAGTACAACCCGATATAAACAAAAAAACACAGGTTTGGCAATTCATTGGTATTGAAGCAAATTTAGACCTCATCCCCTTTTCATTGAAACAAACCACTAAAAGAAAATTAAGATTAACTCTCAGGCGTTATAGCAGCGATACTCATTTTTATATGGTTACTATCGATGCACTATTTCAATTTGAATTTGCAAACTACGATCTATTTCTTTTACAGATGGATTACCGATACACTAACAACAATGTGCCCTTTTACTATGAGGAACCTGTATCTTCAAAAACATTTAAAGGCTTCATGACTAAGGACTATTACTCAACACATATTGCACGAACATCGGGTGAATATCAGGTTTCAGTATACCGTGATTTTGTTTATATGGGTGTATACAATGACATAACACTGTTTAAAGGTAAACATATTTTATCAGGCAATCAGTTTGGTATTGCCTACGGTTTAAGTTTTCACTACATCTTCTTTGAACAGTTTGAATTTGCTCTGTGGTGGGGTAAAGACTATTTATTTTCAAATCAAGAGTCCCAATTTAATTTTAAATTTTCGTTATCGAAGAAATGGTAATATTTAATTTAACAACGAGTATTTACAGCGGCTATCTATAAAAAAATTAATACATTGCCGGGCGATAGTTACTTACAATCTAATGCACAGCCACAATACGTGCAGTGTTAAAATATCGTATCTCATTCCGCAGATAGCAATATGCCTGTATATAATTATTTTTCCCAATTATAAAATATCGTTGTGGCAATATACTGCGTTCAAGCATATTACCCGAAGCATCCTTATAGATGATGGTAATGCGATAACCCAATGGTATACGACTATCAATGGGATTACGAGTGCTGCGCATGGCAAGCGAATCAGCACTTATGATGCCACCATGATATCGCTCTAAATCACGGATACACCAATTTGCAGCGTTAAGCTTTTCAATTATTCTTTTAAATATTTCCATAGATCCTTCAGCATCACTTAAAGCATGATGTGCATTAATGGTAATGCCAAAATATGAGCAAAGTTTTCCTAAATTGTAGCTTTGCATTTGCTTAAAAGTTTTACGGGCTAAATGGACAGTATCAAAAGCTTTTATATCTGGTGTTGTTTTATTATACTGATGAAAAGCAGAATCAATAAATGAAAGATCAAAACGAGGATTATGGATAACACAATATGCTTTAGCAGTAAACTGTTCAATTGTGGCAAACAATTCAGCTATTGTTGGAGCCTCCTCCACCATTGGAGCAGTAATGCCATGAAGCAAGGTAACGTGTGGTGGGATAGGCTTGAGAGGATTCACCAGCGTATAAAAAGAATCAATAATCCTATCAACAGTAAAATGAATAAGTCCAATAGACACAATCCTGTCAATAATAGGATTAAGACCGGTTGTTTCACAGTCCAATGCGCAAAATAATGTATTATTGACAGGTGCCGTAAATTCCATAGAGCTTAAAATTCTCCAATAAATCGTATTTCGGGTTCTAAATGAATAGCATACAGTTTAAATATGGTTTCCTGGATAAATTCAACCAGATGCTTTATATCAAGTGCAGTAGCTTTACCAGTATTAATAATAAAATTAGTATGCAACTGTGATACTTTAGCTCCACCAATGCCGTAACCACGCAATCCAGCATCATTGATAAGCTTCCATGATAAATGCCCATCAGGATTTTTAAAAACAGATCCGGCGGAGGGGTAATCTAAGGGGTGTTTATTTTTGCGTTCTATAAGTATTTCTTTTATTGTTTTTTTAATATCCTCCACATTTCTGGCATGGTTAAGCTTACATTCAGCACTAATAATAATAGCTCCATCAGGAATCATGGATTTTCTGTATGAAAATAATGTTTCATTGCCAATGGTTTGAAGCGTTCCATCCACATCATAAAAAGTAATATGTGAAATTATATCAGAAAAAGTACCCACAGTGGTGCCAGCATTCATAACAATGCCACCACCAATACAACCCGGTATACCTGCCATGAATTCCATCCCTTCAAGACCATGTTCCAATGCTTGATTAACAAAAAACTTTTTGGTTGACCTGGCATCAACTGTTACAATGTTCCCCTGAATAATAATAGCGACAGGGGTGTCATCACTGCTGCCAATTCGTAAAACCAGTCCTCGTATTCCTTTATCACCAACTACTATATTTGAGCCACCACCTATAACAGTCACAGGCATTTCTACCTGCTTTGCGATAGTTACTATAGAAGGTATTGTATCATTATGATATGGTTCAATCAAAATATCAGCGGGGCCACCCACTTTAAATGTAGTTAACTTACTCATTGGTATATTAGTATATACTCTGCCATGGTGCGACAACTCTTGTACTATATCATTTGAACACATTTGTTCCACAGTGTTAGTACTACCTCCTGAAAATTAAAATTATATAGTAATTTTTTTCAATTTCATGCAAGCAATCCTTCATTATATGCATTATCGCATACCATTATCTCAAGCACACAGGGTTATTGTATTTTTTCAACTATAGTTATTAAGCCTGTCGCAAATCATGATTGCAGTGCTGGTGCTAAGCCTGCCACAATACGTTCACTGACCATGTTGAATTATGTTGCTAAATCCTTATCCTGAAATGAGTTTGGATAATAGCATTGCTATATAATTATTGAATATACCAGTATTAAGATTATAGCATGAAAATCAATTATATTTTTTTTAACTTCTTCATAATATAGTATTTATATAACTATTACCTGTAATTCATCAGCCCTTTTTAGGGCACCTTCAGTATGTTCCTTCCCAATCACAACAGGTATTCCAGGTAAACCCATACATTTTTCAATAACCTTTGTTCTGGATGCAGCTCTTTCAACATCCTGTTTATCAACAACAACTGATACTTCGGCAACTATGAGTACTTTCCGTTCTTTATCACTTCGTAATGCACCGGTAACCACTATATCACAAAGCAGAGCATCATCACGTTCATCATCGCCTATAATACCGGTATCAAGTGCATCATCAAGAATATTTGCAAGCTCTATGTGGCTTATTAGCTTACATTTTCGTATTATTTTTCCAAAGTACGATGGTGCACGCTCACGAACCTTTCGTTCAAAACTGTCACCTTTTAAATCACCAACATCTGACTTCAAAACGCCAACATCTTGTTTCAATACTGCAACATCTTCTTTTAATACTGCAACATCTTCTTTTAATACTGCAACATCTTCTTTTAATACTGCAATATCTTCACCCTGTTTCTGGACAGTTTGTTTTAACGGTTTAAACTCATTCTCAATAAAATTTTGATACTGTTTGACAAATTCATCAAATTTTTTTGGTAAATTAATAAGCTCTTCTGTCAAAATAAGCTTACGTAGCTCATCCAGCCAATCAGGATGCTCTCGTAAAATAGATATCAGATCAAAGTATGATCGTATCTTAGCTTTTTTCATCTCTTCCATACTGTCTGTAAGATAGCTATCAGTTGTTATTTTGTCAACTATCATTATTACCTCCTGGCACACATTAAATATATTTATCAAGGAATCTGCATCCCTTCAATAAAAAGATTATTGTCTCTCCCTCCTCTTAAAATAAAATGATGCGCTCCTATCATGCCGTATTCATTCCAGCATTTTATTGTTCCATAGGGAGCCTGAAACGACTTTGTAATCAATCTATTCTGATACTATACTGCCATCCCGAATGGTGTTTAGAACAATTGGAACCATTCATTGAGAAGATCTATCTTTTTTTTGTTTTTAGCAATAGTGCCTTTTTCTTTTTTTGACCAGCTTTTCCAATATTGTTTTTTGAAATTTTGCCACCTTCAATATGATATTGTACATTGCTTGCTTTAACAATACGTTCATCATGTGTTGCAATAATGATAGATATGCCTTTGTCATCCCTCAGTTGTGCAAATAGTTTCAGTATATCATGTGAGGTTGCTGTATCCAGATTACCGGTTGGTTCATCTGCCAGTATTAATTTGGGTTCATTGATGATGGCTCGGGCTATCGCAACACGCTGGCGCTCGCCACCAGATAAGGTTGTGGGATTTCTTTCCAGGATATCTGAAATCTGTAAATAACGAGCCAGCTCCATAATCCTTTGACGGAGATTGCGAGTTTGTTTATTTAAGATAGCAGGGAAGGCAATATTATCATAAGCAGATATATCTGAGAACAGATTGAAGAATTGGAATACAAATCCAATATCCCTGTTTCTGAATCGTGAACGTTTAAGGTCGCTCCATGTAAAGATATTGTCACCCATAAAAAGCACGGTGCCTTCATCTGGTTTTAAAAGTCCTGATAGTACTCCTAACAAAGTTGTTTTACCCGAACCTGATTTACCAGTAAGCGCAGTAATAGTACTTTCGTTAATTTCAAAACCAACCTTATCAAGGACTCTTCTTTCATCATATTTAACACTAATAGAGTTTACCGACAATAATGCCACGATTCCACCTCACTGTTTACTTAATGCTTTAAATAAATTCATATTAGAA
>Ga0208196_1000727_pt1 | contig 40569 bp, 26 predicted proteins | sample AD_JPNNA7_MetaG_FD_184443 | JGI IMG/M metagenome (GOLD analysis project Ga0208196, IMG submission 184443) | Active sludge microbial communities of municipal wastewater-treating anaerobic digesters from Japan - AD_JPNNA7_MetaG (SPAdes) (version 2) | ecosystem: Engineered > Bioreactor > Anaerobic...
GTGCGGGCCGTGCCGCCCCTGGCGCTCGGGGCGGTGTTGGAAGGACGGAGCTACGACGCGGCTCTGGTGCACATCATGGCGGCGGGGGATCCCGACCCTTATCCGTTCTGGCATGAGACGCAGGCGCTGGTGGGACAAAATTACACGGGATTCCGGCATCGGCGCATCAGCGAGGTGATTGAGCAGGCGCGTCTGACGGTGGACCGGCAGCAACGCTTGGCGTTGTACCGCGAGTATCAGCAGCTTTTCATGCGTGAAGTGCCGGCGATCCCCTTGTACGTCCCGGTCTTCAACTACGCCGTGGATGTGCGCGTGCAGGGGGTCCAATTGCCCCCCCTGACGCGTACGGGGGACCGCTTCCGCAATATCGCCGAGTGGTACGTGCTGCAACGCCGGGTGGTGGTCAATGAGCTCGGCGGGCAGAGCGAAGGTAGCGAGCGTTAGGTGAGCTGTGGTATACTAAAGGGCAGATCTGTGTCATCATATGAATTGCAGGAGGAAACGATGAGTAACAAATGGGTTTATCTTTTTGGCGAAGTTGAGCAAGTTGAGCGTGAAACGGGCAGCTGGGACGGCGTCCGCGGGATGTTGGGCGGCAAGGGCGCGGGCCTGGCCGAAATGACACGGGTGGGCTTGCCAGTGCCTCCTGGTTTTACGATCACTACCAAGGCCTGCATGGCCTACATCCAGGACGGCAATAAGTTTCCTGAGGGATTGTGGGAGCAAGTGTTGGCGGCGTTGGCCGAGGTGGAGCGTCAGACCGGTAAGAAGTTTGGCGATCCGAAAAACCCGCTGCTGGTTTCCGTGCGCTCCGGCGCCAAGTTCTCCATGCCCGGCATGATGGACACCATCCTCAATGTGGGCTTGAACGACAAGGTCGTCCCCGGCCTGATTGCGTTGACGAAGAATGAACGCTTCGTGTGGGACAGCTATCGTCGCTTGCTCTCCATGTTTGGGCACACCGCCATGGGCATTTCCGACGAGGCTTTCGATGAGGAGATGGGGGCCCTCAAGGCCGAACTCGGCGTCAAAGACGACACGGATTTGACGGCGGATGACCTCAAAGAACTGGTAACGCGTTACAAGCAGGTCTACGTCCGGGAGCTGGGGCGCGAGTTCCCCCAGGACCCCCTGGAGCAACTGCGGATCGCGGTGCAGGCGGTCTTCAATTCCTGGATGGGCAAGCGCGCGGTGGATTATCGCCGCGTGGAGCACATCCCCGATGACCTGGGCACGGCAGTGAACGTGCAGACCATGGTCTTCGGCAACATGGGCTGGGACAGCGGCACGGGTGTGGCCTTCACGCGCGACCCCGCAACGGGGGAGCGCATTTTCTACGGCGATTATCTGCTCAACGCGCAGGGCGAGGACGTGGTGGCGGGAATCCGCAACACTAAGCGGGTCGCCGATCTGGGCGAGGACATGCCGGAGATTGCGGAGCAGCTGCGCGAAATCGGCACGAAACTGGAATTGCACTACAAGGACATGCAGGACACCGAGTTCACCATCGAGCGCGGCAAGCTCTGGATGCTGCAGACGCGCACCGGCAAGCGCACCGCGCGCGCTGCCGTGAAGATCGCGGTGGACATGGTCGCTGAGGGACTTATCACCAGGGAAGAGGCCGTGATGCGCGTGACCCCCAAGGACGTGGACTTCTTTCTGCATCCGCAGTTTGATGAGAAAGAGGTGGCCGCGGCCAAAGCTTCCGGGCGCCTGCTGGCGGAGGGCGTGAATGCTTCGCCGGGTGCGGCGGTGGGCAAGCTGGCCTTCGATGCCAATACGGCCGAGGCGTGGGGCAAGGCGGGCGAAGCGGTCATCATGATCCGCGCGGAGACCAAGCCCGATGACGTGCACGGCATGGTGGCCTCAAAGGGGATTCTCACCAGTCGTGGTGGGGCGACGGCGCACGCTGCTGTTGTGGCCCGGCAGTTTGGTATCCCCGCCGTGGTCGGCGCGGCGGCCCTGAGCATTGATCAGGACTTGCGTCAGGTGACGGTGAGCGGTCGCACCCTCAAGGAGGGCGATGTGGTGTCCCTCGACGGCGCGACGGGTGAGGTGTACGAGGGCGTTCTGCCGACGGTGACGCCGGACTTCCAGAAGGAAGTGGAGCTCGCCACGCTGTTGGGCTGGGCGGATGAGATCTCGGCGAGTCCCGCCGCGCGCCAGTGGGAAGAGGGGCTGCAGAGCTTCCCGACCCGCGGGTTGCAGGTGTGGACCAATGCCGACTATCCCAAGGACGCCCGGCGCGCTCGCGAATACGGCGCCAAGGGCATCGGCCTTTGCCGCACCGAGCACATGTTCTTCGAGCAGGAGCGCTTGCCGCACGTCCAGGACATGATCCTCAACGCTGAGGAAGCGCAGAAGCTGTTCAATGTCGTCACCCGTTACGAGCGTGTCCTGGCGACCGGCAAGGAAGAGGGGCAGGCGATCAAAGAAGAACGCCGTGCCGAGATCATGCAAGAGCTGGAGGTGGCGCGCCGCGCGGTGGAAGCATCGCCCGCGGTCAAGGTCTATCGCGAGGCCCTGGACTTCCTGCTGCCCTATCAGCGGGGCGACTTCTACGGGCTCTTCGAGGCAATGGACGGCCTACCCGTGATCATCCGCCTGATTGATCCGCCCCTGCACGAGTTCCTGCCCGGACACGACGAGCTGCTGGTCAAAGTTACCGAGATGCGCGTGCGCGGCGAAACCGGCCCCGAGCTCGAAAAGGCCGAGGTGTTGCTCAAGGCCGTGGAGCGGATGCACGAATCCAACCCGATGATGGGCCTGCGCGGTATTCGCCTGGGCATCATCTTCCCGGACATCATGAAGATGCAGGTGCGCGCGATCTTCGAGGCGGCCTGTGATGCGGCAGCGGCGGGGCACGTCGTGCACCCGGAGGTCATGATCCCGCTGACCGGGCACGTCAATGAGCTCAAACTGACGCAGGCCGAACTGGAAAAGGTCGCCAGGGAAGTGATGACGGAAAAGGGGCGCGAGATTTCCTACAAGTTCGGCACGATGATCGAGATCCCGCGCGCGGCCGTGACCGCCGACGAGATCGCCGGGCTGGCGGAGTTCTTCTCCTTCGGCACCAACGACCTGACCCAGATGACCTTCGGTTACAGCCGCGACGACGCCGAGCGGCGCTTCCTGGTCGAGTATGTGGAGCAGGGTATCCTGCCCCTGAACCCCTTCCAGACGCTCGATGCTGAGGGTGTGGGCGCGCTGCTGCGGATGGGCGTGCGCAAGGGTCGCCAGACGCGCCCCCAGCTGGAGGTGGGCATCTGCGGTGAGCACGGCGGGGATCCCCAGTCGGTGGAGTTCTGCTACCTGGCGGGCCTGAACTACGTCTCCTGCAGTCCCTTCCGGGTGCCGGTTGCGCGGTTGGCTGCAGCGCAGGCAGCGCTCAGGCATCACGGCAAGGTGTTGGATTAGGTTTTTGTGTGGCGTTGAGAGCGCCCCTTCCACGGGTTGGCACCCTGGAAGGGGCGCTTTTTTTGAGCGAGCGGGCTGCCTTATTTTTGTGTTTTTTCTCAGGTCGTTCTATAATCAGTCATGAGCGCTTTCCTGCCGCTACACTTGCTGGAAATTTTATTCCCGGCCCTGTGGCGCAGGGCGGACCTGCATTCATTGTAGTCGGTGTCAACTTCACAGAGGCAGGTGTCATATGGGGACGATGTTGCTCGTCGAAGCTCTCCTTGTCTGTGTAGTGGCGCTGCCGGTAGGACGGGGGATGTGGCGTGCGCGGGGGGCAACCTCGCGCCTGTCCAAAGAACTGCCGGGCTTCGTGCTCCTCATTTTTTCTACTCTCGCGCTCACGGGCTTGTTCTGGTACCTCGTCGGGCATGAGGCCCTGCCCTTACAGCAACTGGACCCCTTCGCCTTACGTTACGAGAGGGATTGCCTGGGCGGCATCGTCTTGACCCTGGAAGTGGGAGTATGGCTGACGCTGGTGGTCGGGGCGCTGGGATATCTCCTGGGCGGGTTGCCCTCGATGGCCTCGGCGCTGCTCGCGTTGGGCGGCATGATGGGGGGAGCGTTGTGCCTGGCGGCCATTGCCGGGCGGATTCCGCTGGTAGGCCTGGATGTGTTGGTCCTTGGGGTGGGGGTCTGGCTGCTGGGACTGCTGGGGGTGAGCTACATCGGGTGGCGGGGACGCGCTCGCAGCATCTCGCCGCTGGCCTGGAGTTGGACGGCGTTCTACGGGCTGACCGTGCTGCTGGCTTTTGTGATCGGACGGCTGGGGGTCTGGCTCATTTTGCTGCCCGCCGTCCTGGCATTTTGCTGGCTGCTCTACGTGTATAGCGGGCTGTTGTTGCCGATAGAGACCGCGCAGGACCACTGGCAGGCCTGGCGCAGTCTGCTCACTTTCGCGCTGGGCACCAATTTTCCCTTCTATGTGATTGAGGACTGGCACACGCGCGACCGTCACGAGGAAACGCTGCCTCAACCGCGCGTGGCCGGCGATCCGTATCGCCGCTTTTTTTCCGGGCCGGGGATCATCCTCAACGACGCTGCCCATGCGGCGGTGTTGTGGGATAGCCTGCAGTACCGGGTCGCTCCGCCGGGGCTGAACTTCACCCGACCGTTTGAGCAAGTATTCGCCGCCGTGGACTTGCGCCCGCAGCTGCGCAACGCCACCATCGAGGCCGAGACCGCCGATGGCATCGTCACTCACACGCTGGTCTTCATGCCGCAGCGCATTGCCATGGGACAGCAACCGCTGCAGCTGGGCGCCTCCTATCCGTATGCAGAGGACGCCGTCTTGCGCGCCGTTTGCGACAACGCCTTCCTGCAGCATCATTTCACGCGCCAGGAGAATCTGGCCGAGGAAAAGCTCGAGCCCATCTCCTGGGATTCGCTGGCGCAGATGTTGGCGCCGCCCATCCTCCGCGAGGTGATCCTCGCTCGCCGCTGTGATGAGCTCCATGAATCGGGGACGGCCCGCGTCGAGATTGCGCAGGAGTTCGTGCGACGCCTGCGCGAACAACTGGCGCAGGTCGGCATTACCCTGGTGGGGGGCGGTATCAGCAACATCAAGGTGCCGCCCGAGATCATAGAGCAGCGCCTTGCGAGCTGGGAAGCCAAATGGCAGCGGGACATTGAGGCCCGCATGGGGGAGGAGGAGGCGGAAATCCTGAAGAAGCTGGATCCGATCTGGATGGAAGCCCAGCTGGACGTTTACACGGAGCTGGCGCGGATTCTCAAACAGGCCAGCGATCTCGATCTGGATCTTGACACCATCGCCCTGCAGCTGGTTGATGCGCTGGGCACGATGCCGATGAAACAGAAGAACGTGCAGGATTTGCCGACGTTCATGTGGATGTTGATGCGTCAGGGTCGGATGCAGGAAGGAGGCGACGGCAATGAAGAAGCATGAGGGCCTTCCCGAAGATGATGAAGTCAAAGGGCAAGTGGATGGGGCGGCCTCTTGGATACTGGCGTTGCTGGCGCTGCTGGCCCTGGCGGCCGCGTTGCTGGGGCGAGTGCTGACGTCTGGGACTCCCCTCACCGTTGGCTCTTTGCTGTGGGCGGCGCTGGTGGGATGGCTGCCTCTGCTGTTGGCGGTGCTCCTGGCGGTGTGGATCGCGGCGCGCTTTGCACAGCGCTTCTATGATTTGCCAGCGCTGAAAGATGGCTTTCACCTCCTGGGTTACCTCCGGCGGGATCGCCCCGACTTCCCGCCGACGTTTTCTGTGGCCCGACAGGGTAAAGTGCGCCATCACGACGTGCTCATGGAGCGCGTCGGCGGCCCCGGGAAGCTCTTCGTCGCTTCGGATTCGGCGGTGATTTTGCAGCGCAATGGGCGCCTCACGCGCCTGCTGCGTCAGCCGGAGGCCGGTCCGGTGCAGATGTTCCAGCTGGAGCCTTTTGAGAAAGTCTGGGACGTGTTGGATTTGCGCCCGCATCGCTGGGTCTATGACGTGGAAGCGATCACGAAAGACGGCCTCCCCATCACGTATGCGGCCGACGTGCGTTTTCAGATTGACCTGCAGGGCACGCTGGAGGAACAGGAAGCCGCCATCTGGCGGGCCGCGACGTGCACGTGGATTCGTGACGCCTGGCGCACGGAGCCGGATCGTTTGATGACCTGGCCCAAGCGGGTGATCATCAGCGCGACCGAAGGGGCTTTTCGCAACATCCTGGGGCGCTACCTGTTGGATGATCTGCTCGCGGGGCAACGCCGGGCGCAGCTGCGGAAGGACCTGGAACAGGCGCTGAACGAGGCCCTTCCCGGCTTCGGCGTGCGCTTGCTCAGTGTGGAGCTGGGAGATCTCAAGGTGGATGACCGGGTGGTGCGGCAGTGGCGGGAGGTCTGGAAGGCCGAGAAGACGCGCCAGATGCATCTCGCACTCGCCGAGGGCCTGGTTGACCGTGCGCAGGCCGTCGAATTAGCGAAGACGGAAGTCCAGCGTGACATCCTGCAGAAGACCCTGGAGCGCCTCAAGGAGATTCAAAAGGACGACGGCGAGAAGATTCCGGCGCGGCTGGTGCTGTTGAGCTGCATCGAGGTTATTAAGCAGACACAGTTCAGCCTGCAACTCTTCCTGCCGCGGGACATCATCAGCGTGTTTGATGCGGTGCAGACGCAGCTGCGCCTCAGAGAGGGACCTCCTGACGGCTCCACGGGATCCTGATGCAGGGAGCGCCCTCACGCGCTGGCTCTGGGTGGCGTTGCTGTTGCTGGCCGCGGCCTTGCGGCTTTCCGGCGCGGATTGGGACGGCGGCCTTGCGGCGCACCCCGATGAGCGCTACCTCGTGGATGTCGCGCTGGCTACGCCGTTGTGGGGCGATCCGGCCCTCGCGGCGCCGGAATTCCCCTATGGACATTTTCCGCTGTATGTGCTGCGTCTCCTGACGGCTCTCGCTCCTGGCGCCGACCCCCTCTATGCCGGCCGATTGCTTTCGGGGTTGCTGGGGGTGCTCCTCGTCGCGGCGGCGGGCGCGTTGGGACGATGCCTGGCCGGCAGGCGCGGCGGGCTGCTCGCTGCGGCGCTCCTGGCGTGCGCCCCCTTTGCCTTGCAGCAGGCGCGCTTCTTCACCGTGGACGTCCCCGGCGCGGTCTGTGTCTCGCTGGCGTTGCTCCTGGCGCTGCGACGGCGTTTCGGCGGCGCTGGCGCGTTCTGGGGACTGGCGGTTGCCTGCAAGGCCTCGCTGATCTGGGGTGGCGCGCCCCTCCTTGTGGCGATTTTCTGCTTGTCTGGGGCTTCCCCTGCTGGTGAAACGCCTCCGCCGGGGAAGGCTCGCGCCGTGCGTCGGGTCGCCTCCCTGCTGCTGGGGGCCGCGTTGAGCTTTGTCCTGGCTTCGCCGTGGGCGGTGCTGCGTCCCGCAGCGGCCTGGCGGGGACCGTGGATCCAAAGCCTCATGGTCGCCGGGCAGCTTGATTTTCCCTACACCCGGCAATTCGTGGGCACGCTGCCGTTTCTCTATCCGCTGGCGCAGCTGGGCCTGTGGGGGATGGGGCCGGCGGCGACGCTGACGGGGCTGCTGGGGCTGCTGGGGGCCGCGGGGCGCTGGCGACGGCTTTCCCCGCCGGCGCGCCTTCTCTGGGGGGGAACGCTCATGGGTTTCGTGGCGCTTGCCGGAGGGTATGTCAAGTTCCCCCGCTATTTGTTGCCCCTCTACCCGCTGTGGGGCGCGTGGGCCGCGGCGTTCCTCGTGCGTGGGGGCGAGGGGACGCCGGCAGAGGGCCAGGGGCGGAAGGGGAAAGTCGCGCGACGGATTGCTATCGGCGCGGTAGTCCTTTCAACGGCCCTCTTGGGCGCAGCGCAGCTCTCCCTCTACGTGCGCCCGCATCCGTGGGAGACCGCTTCCCGCTGGCTCTACGCGAACCTGCCCGAAGGGGCGCAGATTGCGGTAGAGCACTGGGATCACCCGCTGCCGATTCCCCTGCCCGAAGGGAGCGCGGAGCGGTTTGTGCAGCGGAGCCTGCCGGTGATGGACGAGGACACGCCGGAGAAGCTCGCGCAGCTGGAAGCGGCGCTGAAAACGAGCGACGTGATCGTGTGGGCCAGCGCGCGGGGATATGGAGCGCTGGCGCGTCAGCCGGAGCGGTATGCGGCGACCCTGGCATGGTACGCGCGCGTGATGACAGAGCGGCAGCTGCTGGCTTTCGGGCGCTGTCCCCGCCTGGGGCCGCTGGCATTGAGCGACGATCCCCTCGCCGACGCGGGGCTGCCGACGCCGCTGACCCTGGCGGAGCGCTGTGGCACGCCCCTGGCGTTGCGGCTACCCCATTTAGATGAGAGCTTCCGCGTCTACGACGCCCCGATGGTGTTGCTGGCGCTGCGCGCGCCGTGAGAGCCGCTCATTCCGTGGCGGAACGAAGCTCGAAGCGCAGACGGGTCTCGCCAATCTGGATTTCATCCCCTGAGGTAAGCACGCGGTTGGAACTCACCCGCTCGCCGTTGAGGTAGGTCCCGTTGTGGCTGCCCAAGTCCTCGATGTGCCATTGCCCTTCGCGCCAGACGATCAGTGCGTGATGGGCGGAGGCGAAGGGGTCTTCCAGCGGGAGGGAATTGTCGTCCGCGCGCCCCAGGCCGGTGACCGGCCCCAAGGCGAGGGTGGCTTCCTCCCCGGCTGCCGTCTGCCAGCGCAGCAGCGCCGGAGCCGGGCGCGGGATGGCCAGTTTATCCTCGCGGCGCAGGTCGCGCCACAAAATGTACAGGGCAACGCCCAGGAAGCCGTAGAGCAAGAGCGCCAGCAGGATCCGCAGCGCTAACAGCGTCTCACCCATGGAGCTCCTCACCGCTCATGGCTGCTCCCCCTTCGGTCGCGTATCGCCCTGCTGGACCGCTGCGGCTGGCGCGGCAGAACTCCCTTCCACGTAAATCACTTCCAGACCGCCGAGTGAGAGGACATCCCCCGGACGGAGGGCCACTTCCTGGATGGGATAGCCGTTGACAAAGGTTCCCCCGCTGCTGTCCAGATCCTGGAGTACGTAGCGCCCGTAGCGCAATCGCAACCGCGCATGGTAGCGCGACACTCGCCGATCTTCCAGGATCAGGTCGTTGTCGAAAGCGCGCCCGATGCTGATCATGGGCAGGCCGAGGTCGAAAATGCGCTGCCCGCTGATGATGAGGTAGGCATTTTGTGGCGGGGTGAGGGAGTGCTTCACCAGCGCCTGGAGCTTCTCAGGCTCCAGCTCGTGGGTCTCCTCCAGCAGCGGCGCGGTGTTGAGCGCGATGATCTGCACCCCGCGCAGCGGCAGCGTTGCATCCGCGCTCAGCAGCACTTCGGGGAGGCGATTCAGGCGAATATTCATCCGCGTCATCAGGTCGGCAAGCCCCTGGCTCAGGTCGGTCTCGATGGCGGGATGCTCGCGCCGCAGGGCTTCCAGCGTGGTGGGGTGCAGCCGGATGCGATAGCAGCCCGGCGCTTCGATTTGCCCGTCGGAGGTGAGCTGCTCCCCATCCTCGATGGCGGCGACCAACCGTCGTGCGACCTCTTGCGGCAGCAACTGCCCGTTGAACAATCGCACGAAAGGTTCTTCCACAATCTGCTCAATCCAGTTTTCCAGCCGCATCAGGCCTTTCATAAGGCAGATTATAAAGCCAAACGGTGGAACGCCAACCGGGATTAGGACTATTGCATTTGGCCAACTGTAACAGGGATGTGGCCTAAAGATCGGGGATAGAAAAAGAAGTAACTGTTCAGTTGCAAAAATGTGTAGATTCCCAAGCCACTGCTGCAGATTAGGAATCAAATTTGCTCACACAGTCAGCTTTTACCCCCTATCCCCTGCCCCTTTCCCCCGCGCTGCACGGGGGAAAGGGGCACTTTCTTTTTGGGTTTTTGCAGGTGGGCACAGCCCGCCTGCAAAAACCCCCTTATTTTTCTCCCCCTCCCCAGCGGAAACGCTGGGGAGGGGGGAGGGGGCAATCTGAAAGCTATGGATCGCAAAAGTTCATCAATTGTTGTGTTTCCTGGCTATTTGAGCCAGGCCGAACAGTCACAAAAATCCTCTCTAAAAAGTCGTTTGAGCGGGATGGGACAAGTTTCCTGAATGCAATAGCCCCGCCGGAAGCGTTTGTGAGCTTTCCCCGGCGGGGGTATAATTTGTCCCATGGACAGGCGGAAATCGGCGGTTCTTTGCGGCTTTGGAGCGGTGCTGTTGGCCGTTGCCGTCTTAAGCGCATTCCAGCTCTCCGCGCGGCAACAGTATCTGACGCGCGGCTGGGAGACCGAGGCGCCGTCGCCATTCCCGGACACGAGTTATCCACCTCTGTGCGTGAATGCTGCCCTGGAACAGTATGACCCGCAGCGCCTGGAGTGGGCGCTCGACCTCGCGGCAAAGGGCGGTTTCACCTGGGTGCGGCAGCGGTTCCCGTGGTCGGAGATCGAACCGGAGCCGGGGCGTTTTGAATGGGCCCCCTGGGACGCCATGGTCGCCGGCGCCGTGGAGCGGGGCCTGCAGCTGTTGCCTGTGCTCACTTCCCCGCCGGCATGGGCGGGCATGCCGCCTGATCCTGAGGCTTTCGCGCGTTTTGCCGCCGCTCTGGCGAATCACTACTCCGCGCAGCTGGTCTACTACCAGATCTGGCACAATCCCAATCTCGGCGAAACCTGGGGTGGAAAAGCGGATCCGCTCGCCTACGCCGACCTGCTCGCCCATGCAGCGCCCGCCATCCGCGCCGTGGATCCGGACGCGCGCATCGTCCTGGGCGGGTTGGCCCCGACCGTCGAAGATGGCCCGATCAACTACAATGAGTCACGCTTTCTGGAGCTCCTTGTCGCTGCGGGCGCCTCTCTGTACTACGATGTAGTTGCCGTACAGCCGTTGGGCTTTAGCGCCGGCCCGGAAGATCGCGACGTCGCTCTGACGCGCCTGAATTTTTCGCGGGCGGTGTTGCTGCGGGAAACTCTCGTGGCGTTGGGCGAGGGCGACAAGGCGCTGTGGGCCACCCTCATGGGTTGGAACAGCCTGCCGGCGGATTGGCCCGGTCCGGCCTCCATTTGGGGACAGGTTGATCCGCAGACGCAGGCCGGGTACACGACGGCGGCGTTAGCGCGCGCGGAATCCGAATGGCCCTGGATGGGCGTGATGTGCATTAATAACCTGCAGCCGCGTCCGGCGGATCCCGCCCGCGCCGTTCCTGACGCCGAGGAGCATTGGGGTTTTGCGCTGATCGGTCCCGACGGCGAGCCGCGGCCCCTCTATACGGCGCTGCAGGCGTGGGCCGCGCGACCGAGGGTGGCGCACGCCGGCGCGTATCCCGCGAGCTCGCCGTTGATCACCTACACCGGCGGCTGGCGGCTGGGCCCGTTGGGCGCCGACATCCCGTTGAACGCCAGCGCAGAGGCCGGGGACGCCCGGGCGACCCTCACTTTTGAGGGCACGGGGGTGCAGCTGACCGTGCGGCGCGGCGCCTATCTGGCCTTCCTCTTTGTCACGGTAGATGGCCAGCCGGCCTCCGCGCTCCCGCGTGATGAAGCCGGGCGCGCTTACGTGGTGCTCTACGATCCGCTGGCCCAGGTGGAGACGGTGACGCTGGCGCGCGGCCTGCCCTATGGGACCCACACGGTCGAGCTCCTTGCCGATCGCGGCTGGTATCAATGGGCGCTGGTGGACTGGCGCGTGTTGGATGAGCCCTCTACCTTGCCCTGGCCCGTTGTCACGGGAGTGCTCATGGTCCTCGGCGTGCTGAGCATGGGGATGGCCGCCCGGCATGTGGAGTGGCGCGCTGTTGTGGCGGGAGTGCGCGCGGCCTATGCGCGCCTTGGCACGCCGGGACAGGTGCTGTTGGGCACAGCGGTGAGCGCGATTTTCGGCCTCGCTGCCTGGACGGTGTGGGCGCAGGGCGCATTCCGGCGTTTGGGAGAAGGCGCCGGTTGGGGAGCCCTGGCGCTGGCTGTCGGGCTGTGCTACTTCTCGCCGTGGGTGGGGGTCGCTCTCGTCAGCGGCGTGCTCTTGCTCGTGCTGACCCTGTTGCAGCCGGGGATGGGCCTGGCGATGACCATTGCCGCGGCGCCCTTCTATCTGCATCCCGTCTCGTTGTTTGGACGCTCCTTTGCGCTCTCTGAACTGCTGTTGTTGCCTGCCCTGGCGGGGTGCGCGGCGCAGATCCTCGTCGCGCGGCGCCGCGGCGGACGTGAAGCGCCACCTCTGTGGCATCCGACGTTTGCGGCGACGGGGGCCTTGCTCGCTACGGCGGTGGTGGCGACGCTGCTGGCGCAACATCGTCACGAGGCGTTGCGCGAGCTGCGGTTGGTGCTTCTGGAGCCGGCGTTGTTCTACGCGGCCTTGATCCTCACGCCGTTGGAGGGACGCGAGCGGCGGCGGATCCTGGATTTCTGGCTGGCGAGCGCCGTGGCGATCGCCGTCATTGGCCTGGTGCAGTATTTCGTCCTGGGCGACGTGATCACCGCGGAAGGCGGGGTGCCGCGGCTGCGCAGCATCTACGGCTCGCCGAACAATGTGGGGCTGTATCTGGGACGCGCCTGGCCCGTGCTCCTGGTCGAGTTGGGGCAGCGATGGCGTGCGGGCCGGAAAGATCGCCGTTTCTGGTTCACGGCTGCCGGGCTGGTCTGCGTCGGCGCGGCGCTGGGGCTCAGTCTCTCGCGCGGCGCGATCCTGCTGGGAATTCCGGCGGGCCTGTTCACGCTGGGGGTGCTGGCGGGGCGACGCTGGCGCAAGGTGATGTTGCTGGGCCTGTGCATACTCGTCGTGGCATTCATCCCGTTGTTTTCCACCCCGCGCTTCGCAGCGCTGTTGAATCCCGCGAGCGGCACCGCTTTGCTGCGCGTGTCATTGTGGCGCAGCGCCTGGACGATGTTCCGCGAGCACCCGTGGGTGGGGGTCGGCCCGGACAACTTCCTCTATGCCTATCGCACGCGCTACGTTTTGCCGACGGCGTGGGAGGAATTCAACCTTTCGCACCCCCACAACTGGATTTTGGACTTTGCGACGCGCCTGGGGCTGCCGGGCCTGCTGGCCTTCCTGGCGTTGCAGGTGGGATTCTGGCGCCGCGTCCTGCGTCTGACGCGCCAGGAGGGCGCGGGGAAGGCATTGGCCAGCGGGCTGGCGGCTTCGATGGCGGTGATGCTGGCGCACGGCCTGGTGGACGCCTCGTTCTTCTACGTGGATCTCGCCTACGTCTTTTTCCTGACGCTGGCGGCAGTGGAATGGCTGGGGCAAGGTGCGCTTGATTAATTGGCGTCCCCCGTCTATAATGGGGGAGTTGGCGCAGGGCGCACGGCCGTGACCGTGCCGGGCCTGCATCATGGAGACGTGAATGGAGCAAAAAGGAAGCAAAACGCGGGTTTTGTGGATTTTGCTGGCGCTGATGCTGATCTGTGGCATTCTGGCAGTCGTGGGGGGGCAGCAGCTGCTCAACCGTCCCAAGTCGTTGGCGCCGCCGTTGGGGCTGCCCACGGGGCTGATTCCGCAGCCAACGCCGACCGTTTACCCCAGCGCGGTCACCGTCATCGAGCAGGTGCAGATGCTGGGACGTCTGGAGACGGTCTCTTATCACATTGAAAAAGTGGTCACGGCGGAATCGGGGCAGGGGCCTTTGGGCTTTCTGTTGGGCGATAAACTGTTGCTGATCGCGCGGGGCACGGTCATCGCGGGAGTGGATTTGAGCCAGGTCGGGCCGGAGGACGTATTGATCACCGACGAGGGCACGATCTACTTCCGGCTCCCCAAAGCTACTGTCTTCATGGCGACTTTGGATAACCAGCGCACGGAGATCTACGATCGCCGTACCGGCTTGGTGGGGATGAATCCGCAGCTGGAGACGGCAGCACGCCAACAGGCAGAGCTGCTCATCAGAGAGGCGGCGGAGGAAGATGGGGTGCTGGCAAAGGCAGACGAGAATGCCCGCCAGGTCATGCGCTCCCTGCTGCTGGCGCTGCGGTTGGAGCACGTGATCTTCGTGGACGAGCTGCCCACGCTGACTCCCTCGCCGACGCCGGGCATCACCTCGACACCCGTCATCATGCCATAACCCTTTAGCATTGGACCCACGGAAGGGACATCATCCATGCAGATCAAACGGCTCCCAGACGATTTCGTGGTAGAAGAGCAGGTGCACCTTCCCGGACAGCATGGCCCTTATGCCTACTACCGGGTGGAAAAACGCAATCTCTCGACACTGTCGGTGCGCGACGAGATGGCGTCTTTGTTGAAGGTCACCCCCAGTTACCTGTCATTTCCGGCTTTCAAGGACCGCTCCGTGGTAGCGGTGCAATACACCAGCGTGCGCAAGCGGGCGCCCGAACGGCTGGAGGGGCGGGGGTTTGTCGCCGAGCGCATCGCCTGGGGGTCGCGCGCGCTGCGGCCTACGGATCTGGTGGGCAATCGTTACACGCTGACGCTCCGCGACCTCGATGCGCAGCAGGCCGCTGCCATTGCTCCCCTGTTGCAGACTTTGGGCGAGAAGGGCCTCCCCAACTACTTCGACGATCAACGCTTCGGCTCGTTCTCCACGCACGGCTTTATCGGCAAGGCGATTTTGATGCGCGATGCCGAAAGGGCCGTGTGGCTGTACCTGGCCGGGCCGATGGCCGGCGACAGGCGGGAGATCCGCAATTTCAAGCGACTGGTGCGCACGCATTGGGGACAATGGGGTTTCCTGCTCCATCAGGCGCCGCAACCCTCGAATTTCCGCAGCGTGTTAACTTTCCTCAAGGACAACCCGCAGGATCATCGCAAGGCGCTCAACCTTATCCACGATCGGCTGCTTTCCATCTATCTCGTGGCCTTCCAGTCGTGGATCTGGGATCGCATTTTGGGACATTATCTGACCAGTCTGGGGTACACGGATCCCACGATCCTGATCACGGGGCTGGATTTCCCCCTGCCGCCGGCGTTACCGGAGGAGCTGCTGGAGATGCAGCTCTCGATGCCCAACCTCACTGTCCGTTACCCTGACGCGGTGCTGCCGTCGGTGGAAGCGGTGCTTGGCGAGGAAGGGATGACGCTGGAAGACTTCAAGGCGCGGATCCTCCGGCGGGTCTATCTGCCCAAAGGGGAGCGCTTCATCTGGTTCAAGCCTTCGGAGGTCGTGGTCGGAGACGTCACGCCCGATGTGGTTTTCCCCGAGCGTTGGGCCGTGCCGGTGTCATTCACCCTGGCTCCGCGACAATACGCGACGTTGCTGGTCAAAGCGATAGCGGCCCATTTGGGAGTGCACGTCCGTGTCCGCTGATCCGGGCTTTCACGCAGCAGCGACGGCGGACACTTCGGTGATTGTTTTGGGGACAGCGGCAGCGCTGGCAGACGCTGAGCGCGCCAACACCTATCTCGCCGTCGTCCGGCACGGGCGTTACTGGTTGGTGGATTGCGCCGACAGTCCCATCGGGCGGTTGCAGCGCGTGGGGCTTGATCCGCTGGCGGTGCGCGGGGTCATCATCACGCACTTCCACCCGGATCATGTGTTTGGGCTGCCCATTTATCTGATGGGACTCTACCTGCTGGGATTCTTCCACAAATGCGTGCGCCGCGAGCCGTTGCCGATCTACGCCCCGCCGGAAGCGCTGCAGCTGGTGCGCGCTATGATCGGCCTGTTTCAGATGCAGGACTGGACGGAGATGTTCTCGCTGGAATATCACCCCATTGAGGCCCGTTCGGGGTGGGCGGTGGCTGAGGACGAGGATTTCATCATCGTCGCTGCGCCAACCCATCACAGCGTCAGCTCGGTAGCGCTGCGGTTTATCGCTAAGAATACTGGACGCAGCCTGGTCTATTCCGGCGACACGGCTCCCTGTCCTGAAGTCGAGGCGCTGGCCTGGGGGACGGACTTGCTGATTCACGAAGCTGCCGGAGCGGGTTTTGGGCACGCCTCGGCGGCGGAGGCCGGGATGGCGGCGACACGGGCCAACGCCGCCCGGTTGTTGCTGGTGCACTACTTCGCCGAGGCGAAGCCCCGGCTGCTAACTGAGGCTCAACAGACGTTTTCCGGGCCGATACAGATCGCCGAAGAACTGGCGACTTACGCATGGTAGGGCCGCGCCATGGCTCCCTTTGTGGACCTCCTCTCTCTGTGCCTGGGACCTCGCGCTCATGAGTGATTCACGACAGCGGGTTCTCCGCAACATGCTCATCGTGATGGGAGCCTTCGCCCTCAGCCGCGTCCTGGGCCTGGTGCGACAGATGGTCTTCAGCTACTATTTCGGCGCGGGCGGGGAGATGGATGCCTACGTCGCGGCGGCCCGCATCCCTGAATTGCTGTTCCTCGTCGTTGCCGGCGGCGCGCTGGGATCCGCCTTCATCCCCATGTTCACCACCCGCCTCACACAGGGCGACACTGACGGCGCCTGGCGCCTGGCATCGGCCATCATCAACCTTCTCATCGTCATTATTTTGCCGTTGAGCCTCCTCGCGATAGCGCTGGCCCCCTGGTTGACGCGCGTCCTGATCGCGCCGCAGTTCTCGCCGGAGCTGCAGGCGCAGACGACGTTGCTGCTGCGCATCATGCTGCTCTCGCCGGCGATTTTCGGCGTGAGCGGGATTTTGATGGGCGTGCTCAACGCGCATCAGCACTTCCTGATTCCGGCGCTCGCCCCGAGTATCTACAACGTCGTGCTTATCCTCGGCGCGGTGTGGGGTGGGCGTACCGGCGCCGGCGCGTTGGGTGCCGCGATGGCGACGGTCGTGGGGGCGCTGGCGCATTTGCTCTCGCAGGTGCTGGGATTGCGCTTGTTCCCCGCGCGCTACAGTCTCACTTTTGGGCGCGGCGATGGTGCCGTCCGTCAGGTGCTCGTGCTGATGTTGCCCCGCATGTTGGGTGTGGCTGCGGTGCAGTTCAACTTCGTCATCACCAACAGCCTCGCTTCGGGCCTGGGGACGGGCGCAGTCTCGGTCCTCAACTATGCCTGGAATCTGATGACGTTGCCGCAGGGCATCATCGCGCAGGCGATTGGGACAACGGCCTTCCCCACGTTTTCCGAGCAGGCGGCGCGACGGGATTTCGCGGCATTGCGGGCCTCGGTCTCCGAGATGTTGCGGATGACGTCGGCGTTGCTGTTCCCCTCCGCGGTGGGCTTGATCGTGCTGGGACGACCGCTCATCGCGCTCTTGCTGGAGCGGGGAGCCTTCGACGCGGCTTCGACGAACGCGGTCGCGGGGGCGCTGGCCTTCTTTGCGCTGGGGCTGATCGGCAACGGCCTGATCGAGATTGTCGCGCGGGTGTTTTTCGCGCTGCACGATACCTGGACGCCGACGCTGGCGGCGATCGTTGCGGTGGCGGTGAATCTGATGTTGGGGCTGCTCCTGCCCGGCGTCTTTGCGCGGCTGGGACTGTTGCCCTACGCGGGCCTGGCCCTGGCCAACAGCGTCGCGGCGTTGGTGCAGTTGGGCGTGCTGTTGCGCCCGGTCAGCGCGCGCCTTGGCGGGATAGGAGGCCGGCAGATTTTGCGGCAGGCGTGGCGGTCCCTGGCGGCAAGTCTGGGGATGGGCGCGGTGCTGGCGGGCTGGTTGCAGCTGGCCCCCTCGCAACCGCTCGTGGCGGGCGGGGTGGGGGTGTTGCTGGGCGTCGGCGTGTACTATGGCCTGGGGCGAGCCTTCGGCGTGACGGAGCTGCAGGAGACGTTGCAGCTGTTACGGCATCGCAAGTGACGTGAGATTTCTGGGTGAGGGTTGAAGATGTTGATCTCATTGACCACCGATTTTGGCGAACAGGACGGCTATGTGGGCGTGATGAAGGGCGTGATGGCGGGTATCGCGCCGGGAGCGACCTTCGTGGACCTCACGCATGTCCTTCCGCCGCAGGACATTCGCAGCGCGGCCTACGTCTTGTGGACGGCGTTGCCCTATTTCCCGCCGGAGAGTGTCCATCTGGTAGTGGTGGATCCTGGTGTCGGCACTTCCCGCCGCCCCATCGCCGCGCGGACCGCTTGCGGGACGCTGGTCGGCCCGGATAACGGCGTCTTTTCCTATCTGTGGACGATCGCGCCGCCGACCGCCATCGTCGAGCTGGCCAATCCGCGCTACCGGCGTACGGACGTCTGCGCCACCTTTCATGGGCGCGACATCTTCTCGCCGGCTGCGGCCTATCTGGCGCGGGGCGTGCCGCTGGAGGAATTCGGCCCGCCGGTGACCGATCCCGTGACACTCTCGCTGCCCGCCCTGGAAGTGGAAGGCGACGTCCTGCGCGGCGAGGTGCTCTACGTGGATCATTTTGGCAATGTCATCACCAGCATTGGACGGTTGCTGTGGGAGGGTGAGCAGCTGCACCTGCGGCCAGCGTTCGGCAGCGCTCCGGCGGTGATGTTGTCCGCCGCCCGCTGTGCAGTCTTTGCGGCGGGACGGGCACTGGGGGCGATCCGGCGCACCTACGGCGAAGTCGCGCCGGGCGAGGCGCTGGCGCTCGTGGGCAGCGAGGGCTTGCTGGAGCTGGCGGTCTCCCACGGGCACGGCGGGAAAGCGCTGGGGCTGGAGATCGGCGCGCCGGTGCTGGTGCAAATGTACCAACGTGTGAACGGGTGAACGTAGAAAGGGGAGTAGAGATGCCCGAATACTTTACCATTGAAGGTGGAAGGCCGTTACGGGGAGAAATCGCCCCTAGCGGTAACAAAAACGCGGCGTTGCCGGCTCTGGCAGCGACGCTCTTGACCGATGAGCCGGTCATCTTGCACAACCTGCCCGCCATCCGCGATGTACAGACGATGGGCGCCTTGCTGCAGACGCTGGGCGTGGAGGTGCAGCAGCGCGATCCCCACAGCTGGGAATTGAATGCGAGGGGCGTGTCCGCGCCGCGCGCCCCCCAAGAAGTCGAGCAATTCGTGCAGGCCATTCGTGGCTCGATCCTCATCACCGGGCCGTTGCTCGCGCGCCTGGGAGAGGCCGTGATCCCCGCGCCGGGCGGCGACGTCATCGGCCGGCGGCGGGTGGACACGCACTTCCTGGCGTTCGAGGCGTTAGGAGCGCACGTCACCGAGGGGCAGTACTATGGCGTCAAAGCCGAACGGCTCCATGGCGCGGATATTCTGCTCGACGAGGCCAGCGTGACCGGCACGGAAAACGCCGTGATGGCGGCCGTCCTGGCGCAGGGCACGACGATCATCCGCAATGCGGCGTCTGAGCCGCACGTGCAGGACTTGTGTCAGCTGCTCAACGCCATGGGCGCGCAGATTGGGGGCATCGGCACCAACGCTCTGGTGATTCAGGGCGTGGAGAAGCTCCACGGCGCCGAATTCACCGTCAGCGCCGACCACGTCGAGGTGGGAAGCTACATCGCGCTCGCGGCGGCGACCTGCGGCGAATTGCTCATCCGCAACGCCGGGGCGCAGCATCTGCGCATGATCAAGATGGTCTTTGAACGCCTGGGCGTCACTTTTGAGATTCGCGGCGCGGACGTTTTCGTGCCTGCGGAGCAATCGCGGGTGATCGCCCCCGACATGGGCAAAGCGATCCCGACGATCAAGGATGCGCCGTGGCCTGCTTTCCCGGCCGACTTGATGAGCATGACGCTGGTGCTCGCCACGCAATGCGACGGCGTGGTCCTCTTCCACGATCACATGTTTGAGAGCCGGCTCTTCTTCGTGGATAAGCTGATCCCCATGGGCGCGCGCATCGTCCTCTGTGACCCACACCGCGCTTTGAGCTACGGCCCCTCGCCCCTCCACGGCGATGAGATGGAGAGTCCCGACATCCGCGCGGGTATGGCGCTGCTCGTCGCGGCGCTGGCGGCGGAAGGGCAGAGTATCATCCGCAATATCCGCCAGATTGACCGGGGGTATGAGCGCATTGAGGCCAAACTGGGTCCTCTCGGCGCACGTATCCGGCGCTGCTCTGCCGACGAGTCACGGAGCGGCGGATGAAACCGCTGCGACTGGTCCTGGCGACCCACAATCACGGGAAGCGCCGTGAGTGGCAGGCGCTGCTGGAGGGGTTGCCGGTCACCCTCGTCCTGCCCGATGAGCTGGGCCTGAGCGAGCTGGTGGAGGAAACGGGGCGCACCTATCTTGAAAATGCGCTGCTCAAGGCGCGGACGTTGGCGGCGGCGTCGGGACTGCCGGCGTTGGCGGATGATTCGGGCCTGGAAGTCGAGGCGCTCGAGGGGGCGCCGGGCCTGCATTCGGCGCGGTACATCCTCGGCGGCGATGAGGTGCGTTACCGGGCGTTGCTCCGGGCGCTGGAAGGCGTCCCGCCAGAGCGGCGCGGCGCGCGTTTTCGTTGCGTTGCCGCGCTGGTGCTGCCCGACGGGCGGGAATTCCACACCGAGGGCGTGTGCGAGGGCGTGATCCAGACAGCGCCGTCGGGGGAAGGCGGCTTCGGCTATGATCCCGTCTTTTTCCTGCCGGAGCAGGGTTGTACGATGGCGGAGCTCTCCTTCGAGGCGAAGAACCGCATCAGCCATCGGGCGCGGGCAGCGCAGGCCATGCGCCGGGTGTTGGAGCAGCTATAGGGCCGGTTGTGCCGCTAAAGCGGCTTTTTGGAAGGGATTTTTGTGGTGGAGAAAGTCCGCTACAAAAATCCCTTTTTTATCCTCGGCCTTCAGGCCACAGTTCTGCCACAGGGGCTCACAGGTAACGGCCCCGGTTCTGTGGACAGCCCGGCGGTCATTGCTAATCTTGCCGCGTGTGTTAGAATAGCACCGAGTTTATCAGAAATGAGGGTAACGGTATGCCTGATTTGAATCTGTCGCCGTCAACGTCATTGGCGAATGTGGTCTTGAACCTGACTGTGGGGTTGATCCTGGCGCTCGTCGTCGCCTGGTATTATGAACATTACGGGCAATCCCTTTCCAATCGGCGCAAGTTCGCGCAGCTGCTGCCGGTGTTGACGCTGACGACGGCGCTCATCATCACCATCGTCAAGTCCTCGCTGGCGCTCTCGCTGGGGTTGGTGGGCGCGTTGTCCATCGTGCGCTTCCGCACCGCGATCAAAGAGCCCGAAGAGCTGCTGTTCCTCTTCATCGCCATCACGATTGGGCTGGGCGTGGGCGCCGATCAACGGTGGCCGACCGTCGTCGGCGTGCTGCTGCTTCTGGCCTACATGGCGATCCGCCTGCTGGTGCGACGCCGCCCGGCGCCGAGCAATCTGTACCTGAATGTGCTCCTTCACGAGGGGGCGGAGGAATCGTCGCTCTTCCAGCAGGTGAACGAACGCCTGTTGGCGCACGTGCCCGCCCTCGATTTCCGGCGCCTCGACAGCCGCGATGGGATGTTGCAGCTGACGTACTTCATCGAATGCGAGGACCCGCAGACGCTCGACGCCCTGATCACCGACCTCAAGCGTCATCTGCCGGTCGCTGAAGTGAGCTTCATCCAGCAGGAACAGGTATTGGGGGGCTAAGTGCGGGTTCAACATTCCGGTCGCACCTCTACTTCTACGGCGAGGTTGAACACCCTTCCTCTGTTGCTGGGGCTGATCTTTCTGGCGGCTTTTGGGCTGGGATACCTGGCCCGGCAACAGCAGTGGGGCGAGGTGATGGTCGCCGGGGCCCAGGCGTGGGCGCGCTCTCCAAAGGCCGCGTTGACCGCCTGGCGGGCGCGGCAGCAGCTTCCGACACTCACCGTAGACCTCCGTTTTGCCGATTATGAGCAGCTCTCTTCCGCCCGTGAGCGCGCTTTGCAGCAAGGCGTGTACGTCCCCCTGTCTGAGGAAGCAGTCACGGCGACTGTCACCTTTGCCGATGCAGGGGGGCAGGTCGCCGCTGAATTGCGCCTGCCGGGCGGCGCGGCGCAGGGGGCCGCTGACGCGGGCTGGACTTTGGAGCTGCGTCCGGCCGGCGCGCGCGCCTGGCGGCGGCTGACGCCCGTCGTGGACGCAGCGCTCGCGTGGCGGCAATGGGGCTATCTGGAGACGCTGCGTCGGAATGGTTTCGCGGCGGCGACATTGGAACCGGTGCGGCTCACCGTCAACGGCAGCTCGTGGGGGCTGTACCTGCTGGAGACGCCGGCGACGGAAGCGCTGACGGTCGGTTTCGACGCGCGCGCGGCCTGGCAGGCGTTGGCGGATGGCGAGGTGCTCGCCGATGGCGGGTTTCGCTACGCCGCGCCGGCGGTGAGCGCTGCCGACGATCCCGCCGCGCCGGCTGCCTGGGCGACCCTGGACGCGGCGCTTGAGGGCGAGCGCGCCCTTTCGAGCGTGACCGATGCCGAGGCCTTGGGGCGCTTCGTGGCGTTGACCATGCTGTGGACGGGGGCGCCGGCCCCCGATTGGGCCAGTCTCCGCTGGAGCTATGACTCCGCGACGGGGCAGCTCGCGCCGCTGGGAAGCGCTCAGCCCGCCGACATAGCACCCCTCCCCGAAGCCTTCTTCGACGATCCTGCGGTGCAGACGGCCATCGCCCGGGCGCTCATGGCCTATAGCCAGCCGGGCTTCCTGGAGACGCTCCGCGGTGAATTCGGCGCTGACCTCGACGTGCCGGGGTACGTACTTGGCGGCGCGACCCGGGCCGGCGGCGATCCCTGGCAGGCACTGACGGCGCATCAACGCGCGATGCGCGCTCGCGTGGCGCCGGAGCATCCCCTGCGGGCGATGCTGGAGCCGGCGGGGGAGGATTTCGTGCTGCGCCTGACCTCTCTCCAGCCGTTTCCGCTGGAGGTGACGGGGCTGGACGTCGGCGGCGTGGCCCGGCGCGCCCTCGATCCCGCGTGGGTACGTTCCCAGGATCGTGCGCTCTTGCTGAAGGCTGAAAATGCCCTGGTGTTGCGCGCCATGGAGGGGGGGAGTCCTCAAACCGTGGAGCTGCTTCTTCCCCGTGAGGCACTCGCTCCCGGCGGCGAGCTGACGCTGTTCTGCCGTGTGTGGGACGCCGACGCGCCGGAAGGGCGCGTGGCGGTGCTCGAGACCCTGCCGCTTTTCGAGGAGACGCCATGATCCCCCGCTATGAGTTCAAAATTCCCTGCGCCGCCTCGCTGCTGCCGCAGATCGAGGCCTGGGTGTGGCTGCATCCGGCGCACTGGCGGGTCGCCTATCCCCCGCGACAGGTGAACAACCTCTACTTTGATTCTTTCGACCTGCAGAGCCTCAACGCCAACCTGAGTGGAGTCGGCCGGCGGGAGAAGCTGCGCCTGCGCTGGTACGGCGGCGACCTGAGGCGCGTTGCCGGCGCGCAGCTGGAGCTCAAATGTCGGCGGGGGACGACGGGATGGAAGGAAATCACGCCCTTCGCAGGGACGTTGGACCTGGCGCGAGGGTCCTGGTCGGCGCTTCTGGCGACCTTGCGTGACGGCGTGGATATGCGCGCCCGGCAATGGCTGGCGCTTTACACGCAGCCGGTGCTCATCAACGTCTACGAACGAGCCTACTACGAGACGCCCGACGGCCTGCTGCGGCTCACGTTGGACACGCAGCTGCGGGCCTACGATCAGCGTTTCGCTGCGCTCCCGAATCTGTGTCAGACGGGCCTTTCAACCAGGGAAATGGTGGTGGAATTGAAAGCCCCCGTGGACGATGCGGCGATGCAGCGGGTGAGCGACCTGCTGACGACTTTCCCGGCGCGGGCAGAGCGCTTTTCCAAATATTTGCAGGGCCTGCTCGTCGCCCCTGATTTCGAGGGCATCCTTGCCTGAGTCCATTTACCCATCACCCATCACCCATTCTCTCAAGGTAGCCATCCAGGGAGCCATCCATGAAAATTGATCATGACCTCATATCCGGCAATGACGGCGTGAAGAAACGCCGTGCGGGGCGGAAGCCCTTCTTCGCCGGGCGCGGCTTTATCTGGTTGACCGTGGCTGTGGCGGCGCTGGCATTGCTCGCGCTGCTGCTGAGCGTTTTCTGGCAACAGCGGCCGGCGGTCAGCGCCGCTGTGCCGCCGGCCGCGCCCCCTCTGCCAACCCCGACGTCGCTGCCTCAGCCAACCCCGACCCCGACGACGCGCGAGATGGGAGACGCCCTGGACACGCTCTACATCGAAATCGCGCCGCGCGACTTCGCCCAACTCGAAGCCAGGCGCGCTGAAGCGCTGGAGCGCTGGATTTTGCTCACCGGCGATGAGGATCTCGTCCCCGCGACGGTGCGCCTTGGCGAGCAGACGCTGCCCGTGCGGCTGCGCCTCAAAGGCGACTGGGCCGAGCATGTAGCGACCGACAAATGGTCCCTCCGTATCGAGACCCGCAACGATACCTATCTGTATGGGATGCAGGTTTTCTCCATCCAGGACCCCTCGATGCGGACCTTTTTGTATGAAGATGCCTACCTCGAAGCGTTGCGGATGGAGGACGTCCTGGGTGTGGGCTACGATTTCGTGCGGGTGGTGCTGAACGGCGAGCCCAAGGGCATTTACGCGCTGGAAGAGGGTTTCGCCAAAGAGCTGTTGGAATCCCAGGGGCGGCGCGAAGGGGTGATCATCCGGTATGCCGAGGATCTGCTGTGGACTTCCCGCGCCTTCTATGATGAACAGGTGATCCCGCCGGGGGTGGAGAAGTTTCACATCATTGACGACTTTGAATCGGGGCGTGTGGATGCCTCGCCGACGCTGTCGGCGCAACGCGACGCCGCCATCGGCCTGCTGCGCGGTTTCCTCGAGGGGCAGCTTCCCGCCTCGGAGGTCTTCGAGGTGGACCAGATGGGGCGTTTCCTGGCACTCGCCGACCTGTGGAGCGCGCCGCACGGCCTCATCTGGCACAATCTGCGCTATTACTACAACCCTGTCACAGCGCGCCTTGAACCCATTGCGTTCGATAACGATCCCTTTTCACCGGAGCTGGATCTGGAGCAGGTGGGGTTGCCGGAGGACAATTTCTACGGCGATCCGCAGCTCCAGGCGGCGTATGTGAAAGCGCTGGCGGAATACAGTCAGCCCGGCTACGTGGAGGCCCTGGAGGCGCAGCTCGGCCCGCGCTACGAGACGTTGCGCGCGGCCCTGGAGCCGGAATTCGGCGCGGACGTACTCACCCCGCCGTGGGATCGCCTGCGCCGCCGTCAGGAGCTCATCCGTGAACGGCTCGCCCCCTTGCAGCTGACCTATGCCTATTGCGTGGATCCCGCCGACCTCAGCGCCGCCGTCGCGCCGACGGGCACGCTGAGCATAGAAGTCGGCAACCTCATGGACCTGCCTGTTGAGATTGTGAGCGTCAGCGTGGCGGAGGTGGAGCTCCCCGCGACGCGCGAGTGGGTTTCACCGGAGACGCGGGAGCTGACGGCGACGCCGCTGGAATCCGCGCCGGAGGCTCTCGTGCTGCGAGCTCTGCCGGCGCAGACGGCGAGCCTGCCCTATGTGCGCCTGCGCTTGCCCGTGACGACGACGCTCACGGAGGGACTGGTGCTGCGCACCCGGTTGTGGGGGCTGACCGAGACGCTGACGCAGACAGTTTTGCCGGCGTATGTCCTGCCGTTGAGTGACTCCCCCCGCCCCTCCTGGCCCATGCTGGAAGAGGCCCTGGCGCGTCATCCCTACCTGCAGCCTGTACCGGGGGAGCAGTTGCTCACGATCCCTGCCGGAACCTGGGACATCAGCGGGACGTTGGGCCTGCCTGCCGGATATGGGCTGCGCCTTGGCCCCGGGACGACGCTGCGCTTTGGCCCGGAGGACTCTTTGCTCAGTGAAGGGCCACTCGTCTTCGAGGGGACGGCGGAAGCGCCGGTGACGCTGCAACCCCGTGACGAGGTGTGGCGGGGGATCGCCGTCATGAGGGCGGGGGCGCCCTCGCTGTGGACCTACACCATCATCGAGGACACGGATGCCATCGCGCGCGATGGCTGGATGACTACCGGCGGGATCACCTTCTACCGCAGCCCGGTGAGGATCAGCCACAGCCGCATCCTGGGCACGCGCGCCGAGGACGGGTTAAACGTCATCCATGCGCCTTTCGAGATCACCGATACGGAGTTCGCCGCTACCGCCTCCGATGCCTTCGACGCGGACTTTTCCGACGGTGCCTTCGAGCGCTGCGTCTTCCATGACATTGGCGCGGATGGCATTGACGTCAGCGGCTCCGAGGTGACGGTGCGCGAGGTGCATTTCCAGAATTTGGGCGACAAGGGGCTTTCGGTGGGCGAGCGCAGCGTCATGACAGCCGAAGATATTTCTGTGGATGGGGCAGATTTCGGATTTGCCAGCAAGGATCGTTCGCATCTTACGGTGAGCCGGGCGACGCTGAACCACATCGCCATCGCCGGCCTGGCGGCTTATATCAAGAAGCCTGCCTATGGGCCGGCAACGATGACGGTGACGGCGATTGACTTCGGCAACGTGCCGGCGGAGCGGCAGGCGCTGGTGCAGAGCCGCAGCTGGATTGACCTGGACGGCGAACGCATCTGGGGCACTGATGTGGACGTCGAAGCCCTGTACGAGAAATGGGCCAAATAAAGGTCGCGCGGCTGTTGGGGGTGTTGGTCCTCGTCGCCGGGCTGTGGGGTTGCGGCAGCGGTGCGGCGCCGACATCGCTCTACCGCGAGGTGGGGCGCTGGCTGGCGACGAACGCTTTGCCCGATGAGGTCGTCGCGCTGCAGGAACCGGAAGCGCTCCAGGGGATGACGTCGCAGCCGGTGATGGCGTTGCCGCTTGAGGGCGGCGCGTCCGCCGTGCTGGCGGCGCTCCAGGAGGCGCGTCCGGCGTATTGCCTGGCGGCGCGCAGCGTGACCTGGGAAGGGGTCCAGGCGGATCCCTGGTTCGGCGAGCATTACCGGCAGGTAGCGGTCAGCGCCGACGCGCAGGTGAGCTTCTCGCCGCTGGTTCTGTACCGTTACACGCCGTCGCCGTTTGACGACGGCGCCCTGGTCACCCTCGCCGCGACGCGCCGTGTTCCTGAGGTGGGACACGTGACGGTCGAAGCGGTGCAGCTCAGCCATCCCCGCCGGATCTGGCCCGGTGAGCCGTTCTACCTCACGGTGACATTGCGGGGCGAGGTGCGGGAATCCCTGCGCGCGGTGTTGATGTTGCGCGCCCTTGCTGATGGGCGGATCTGGCTCCGTGAGACGCGCGAGCAGCCGGGCGGTCTCCCTACCGAGGCCTGGTCGGGGGAGCAGTCCTTGACGGATCGCTATCACCTTGTCCCGCCGGCGGGGCTTCCGCCAGGCGCCTATGCGTTGGAGCTGGTGTGGCTCCGTCCCAACGACGCCCCTTTTGGCGAGGCGGTGACGCTGGCGCAGCTCACGCGGCCCGCGGAGGTCTCGCAGGTCGCGCCGTCGCCGGATCACGCCGCGCCGGCCACGTTCGGCGACGCGATCGCGCTTTTGGGCTATGACGCGCCGCTCCAGGCTTCGCCGGGGACGACGATCACCGTGACCCTCTACTGGCGCGCTCTGGCCAGCGCTCCTGGCGATTACAAGGTCTTTGTCCACGCCTTCGCGGCGGATGGAACGCTCGTCGCGCAGCACGATGGGCAGCCCGCGAACTGGGCCTATCCGACGACGGCGTGGCAGGCTGGCGACATCATCCTGGATCGGCATCCTCTGGCTCTGGCGGCGAACTTGCCGCCAGGGGAGTATCGGCTCTTCGTGGGGCTGTATGAGGCGGCGGCGCCTGCGACGCGCCTGCCCGTACGGGACGCGGAGGGGGCGCTCCAGCCGGACGGGCATCTGGGATTGGCCGTCTTGCGGGTGCGCTGAAGGGGCGACGATGATGAATTTCTGGCACTCGAGTTTTGCCCACCGTTGGCTGCCGCTGTTGCTCTTGGGGCTGGCGCTGGGCGGCGTGCTGCTGCTCGGCGAACGCCTGGATCGGCTGCCGGGAGCGTCCCTCGCGCCTTCCGGGCAGTTGCCGTTGACCGGTTGGCGGCGGCGCCTCGTCGAGAGTGGCCAGGTGCTGCCTTCTGCTGTGAACGGGACGGCAACGCCGGGCTTCTCCCCGTCGCCGGGGGTGTACGAGAAATCCCTGCGGGTGGAGTTGCGCCCCACCGATCGGCGGGCGTCGGTGGTCTTCACCACCGATGGGACGCTGCCGACGGCGGAGGTCGGCACGCTGTACCGGGAGCCGCTCTATTTGGATGCGCGTTACCCCGGCGTGACCGTGATCCGCGCCGTGCAGGTGCTCGATGGCGTCGCCGGCCCCCCCGCGACGGCGGTCTACGTCGTGGGCTTGAACTCGCGGCTGCCGGTGCTTTCCCTCACCGCAGAACCGGACGCGCTGTGGGGCAGCGCGAGCGGTATCCTGGCCAACGCTTCTTTCCGCGGCGCTGAATGGGAACGCCCCGTCGAGGTGGTGTACTTCGAGCCGGAAGGAACCGGGAGCTTTGCGGTGTCGGCCGGACTGCGCGTGCATGGCGATGTCCCTTTGCAGGCGCCCAAGCAATCGCTGCGGCTCTATTTCCGCGCCGAATACGGCTCTGCTCGCCTCGGCTACCCGCTCTTCCCCGGCCATCCCGCTCAGCCTGAAGTGGAACAATCCTACAAGCGGCTGCTGCTGGAGGCGGGGGATCGCCATGGCTGGTGGACGCTGTTCCGCGATCAACTGGTGGCCGATACGGCGGTGTCGGTGGGCCTGCCGGTCGCGCAGGGGCGTTTCGTGCATCTCTTCATCAATGGCCGTTCGTGGGGACTGTACCGGCTCACCGAGCGCGTGGATCGCTTTTTCCTGGAGGACAACTACGGCTTCAACGCCGTGGATGTGGTGCAGGAAGGACGGGCGCAAGAGGGCAGCGATGAGGGGTGGGATGCGCTGGTGTCTTGGGCGACGGGACACGATCTGGCGGAGGCTGAAGCGTTCGCGTATGTGGCCTCGCGGCTGGACCTGAGCAACTTCATGGATTTCGCCGCGCTGCAGCTGTATTTCGGCTTCTCGCCGGAAGACCTTTTCGCGGTGCGGGATCGCGGCGGTCCCTGGCGCTTCGTCTACGGCGGGAGCGGGCAGTATTTCGCGCAACGCGCGGAGGAGGTGCCAGCCGCGTTGGCGCATGACGCCTCGGATTTCGCGCTCCTGCTGCGGGCGTTGCTGGCCAATGACGCTTTTCGGAGCGCTTTCGGCGTGCGCACCGCGATGCTGCTCAATACAACCCTCGCGCCGGAGGCGTTGACCGCGCGGTGTGACGCGCTCGCCGCAGTGCTGGCCTCCGATATCCCGTATGAAGAGGCGCGCTGGCCCGCGCTCACGCCCTGGGAAGGCAACGTCGCCGCGCTGCGCGCCTTCATCGCGGAGCGACCGGCCGTGTTGCGCGCGACTTTCGCGGCGAGCCTGGGGCAGGGGGAGCCGCTCGCGGTGCGCCTGGCGGCCGAGCCGCCGGAGGGCGGTGCGGTCTTCGTGGAGGGCGAACCGCTGGCGGAGGGCCGCTTCTTCGCGGGCAGCGAGGTCGCGTTCACGGCGGCGCCGTTCGAGGGCTACGCTTTTGAGGGCTGGGAAGGGATTGCTGCGCCTTCGAGCGCGCCGGTGTGGTCATGGACGGTGACCGCGCCGTTGACGCTCACCGCGCGTTTCCGGGCGCTTGCCGCTGACGATCCGGCCTTGCGCCCCAATGACGTCCTCATCCATGAGCTCTGGATCAACGACAACGGCACGTCCTACGCCAGCCTCGACGGTCGCCCCATCACCGGGGATTGGGTGGAGCTCCTCGTGCGCCGCCCGGCGACCGTGGATTTGCGCGGTTGGCGTCTGACCGATAACGACATCAGGACCGGCACGGAAGAAGGCTCCCTCATCTTCCCGCAGCTGACGGCGCTGGCGGCCATCCCGCGCGGCACGGTCATCCTCATCGTGGCGACCGAGAATGCCTCCAACGACGCTCATTTCCCGGCGGATGATCTCGATCCGGCAGATGGACGGCTGCTGTTCTACGTGGGCCACGGCACTCTGGACGTGACGACTGACCCCGGCTTCGGTATGGGGACGCAGAATGAGGCGCTGGCGCTGCTGGCGCCGGGCCCGTCGGCGGATTTCGGCGACGACATCGGCGTGGATTTTGTGGCCGAAGGCGCGGCGGTGACCCCGTATTCCTTCGGCGTGTTGCAGGATGGCGTGCGCTTCACCTCGCCCTTCCGCTGGCTGGGAGGGGATGACGGCGCTTTCTTCACCGCGCTCACCGCCAACGACGACGGCAGCCGCGATTGGGTTGTGGATCCCTCCGCGTGCGAATCGGGCGACGCCTTTTGCCTGGATGCGGTCAATCAGCTGACGCCAGGGGCGCTCAATCCGGGGCAGCGCGCGTTCCCGACCTGGGTCTTGTGGCTGGGTGGCGGCGTGCTGGGATTGCTGGCAGGCATCGTGCTGTTGCGGCGCCGCTGAGACGGCGGGCGGCGCTCAGGGGGCGATGCGGATGACGGCGAGCTGCAGGCGGTCGTCGGGCTGACGCTGCCCCGCGACGGTGAGGGGCAGCCGCGCGAAGCTCGCGGTCTCGTACATACCGATGTAGAGCGTGTAGTCTCCCGCCGGCGCTTGCGGGCTGACGGTGACGGCGTGCTCATCCAGGATGATTTCCCCCGTTTCCCAGCCGAGGGTGGGGCGCTGCCATTGCGCCGGGACGCTGTCGTCCTGCCCGTAGATCAGCCCATCCGCCCCCACGAGATGGACGAAGACTTTGGCATCGCTGCCCGGCCGGCTCTCGGCGCGCCAGACCAGGCGCAGGGAGAGCATCTCGCCGGGGCGCAGGCTCTCGGGTGCGAGGTCGTAGCCGAGGAAAGTGATGGCTTCCCCCAATTGCGCCGTCAGCGGATGGCTCAGCGGCGGCGCTGTGTAGAGCCGCGCCTGCCCGGCGACCTGAACCTGTCCCACGGCGAGCCTGCCGCCGTTTTCCACCTCCTCGAGGCCGAGCTGATACAGCCCCGGCGCGAGCGCCGGCAGCGGCAGCAGATAGATCACCCGCACCGTCTCACCCGCCTGCCACAGCGACGTGGGATAGCTCGCGCCGAGCGGCGTTTCCTGCGTGACGAGGGCCTCACCCGTCGCGTCGCGCAGGGTGAGGGTGACGGTGATGTCGCGCCCGGGGGCCTGTGTGGCCTGCCAGGTGACCTCGAATTCGATGCTGCTGCCCGGCGTCGCGGTGCGCAGCGTCTCCTCGAAGGCGATCGCGCGCAGGGGGCCGAAGTCCACGCCCGCTTGAAGCGGCTTGAGCGTGCGCCCTTCAACTTCCAGGGTGAGCGGCCCCAGGACGAGCGCGCTGCCGCTGGGCCGCCCCTCGCGGAGCACGGGGAGCTGTCCCCCGCCTTCCCGCGCGAAAACCAGCTGGACTTCGTAGCGTCCTGCGGGGATGCCGTCGGGCAGGGGCAGTTCGACCAGCTCGTAGACGGTGTCGCCGGCGTGCCATTGTTCGGAAAGGTAGGTGGCGGCGTCGCCCTGGCTCCAGAGGACGCCGTTGGCATCCACCAGGTGCACTTTGAGGACGCGCCCTTCGGCGACTGAGCGCAGCGCGCGCCAGTGCAGGAACACTTCCACGGAAGCGTCGCGGGGCGTTGTCGGGGGAAGGTGCCAGTCGAGGATCTCGATCTCATCGGCGAAGGCGGCCTGCGCCGGCAGGTCGCGTTCCGCTTCCAGGGCGCCGGGCTTGAGGCGCGCCAGGGTCACGGCGGTGCCGCCGAAGGGGTCGGGGAGCGGCGCCAGCGGTTCGGTGAGCTCCGCCGTCAGCGCGGCGATGGGATCCGCCAGGGGATTATCCGCCGCGCGGAGATAGGTCACCGTGCGGTTGTCGCGCTGCGGGATGACCAGGCTCCGTCCGCCGTAGAGCCACACGGCGTCCACGGTGCGCGGCGCGACGAAGATGACTGTGGGATGTTTGTAGTGCAACGCTTGAATGACGACCGTCTCGCCGGCGTCCAGGCGCGCGGCGGCTTCCTGGGCGAGCTGCACGTATTCCGTGTTGAAAATCTCGTAGGTCTCCGGGCGCCGGACCCATTCGCCGAAATACGTCCGCACCGTGCTGCCGCCCTCGAAGGCGAGGAGGACGACCAGCGCGAGGGGCGCGACGCGCCGGAGCGGGGGGCTGAGGCGGCGTTGCGCGGCGGCGAGCAGCGTTTCCAATCCCAACGCCGCCAGGCCGAAGATGGCGGGGGTGATGCCGAAGCTGCGTTGTCCCTGGGGCATCAGGTCTACCGTGAGGATGGCGGGCAGGCACATTCCGGCGGTCCAGATCAGGAGCAGGGCATATTCGGGCTTCCGCCACTGCTTCAGCGCTACGATGATGCCGATCCCGAAAGCCGCTGCCATGAGCGGGTCGAAGATGGGCTTGCCGGGCAGATTGTAATGCCAGCGCGGATCGCCTTTGAGGAAGAATCCTCCCACGGTTTTGAGAATGTTGTCGCCATAGACGCGGAATGCCGTGGCACCGCCCGCCTGACGCAAGGCGAGCACCTGATCGGCGCGCTCCCAGAAGTCGTGGGGATGGTGGATGAAGTGCAGTCCCAGGGGGGCAAAGACGAGCGCGGCGATGAGCGCGGCCAGCACGAGTCCGCTGAAGCGTGTGAGAAAGCGCTGCCGATCCACCAGCAGGCAGTAGAGGAAGAAGAGCAGCATGGTCACCGGGAACAGGCGCGCAGCCAGGTAGGTGTACAACACCAGTCCCACAAACGCGCCGCCGAGGGCGAGCCAGCCCTTGTGTCCGTCGCGGTAGCCGCGCCAGAGGCAGAGCAGCGCCAGGCATTCCAGTGGGGGGATGAGGATGTTGGGGTAGCCGTTGCGGCTCACCGTCAGATGCCAGTACGAGAGGGCGGTCACGCTCGCGGCGATAAGCGCCAGGCGGCGGTTGCCATAGAGTTCGCGCAGCAGCAGATACACCAGGGGAATCGTCACGGCGCCGATGAGGGCGGAAGTCAGCCGAATGCCGACGATCCCGATCCCGGCGAGGCGAAAGACGCCCGCCATGAGGTACATGTAGAGCGGCTCGCGGCCCGTGTAGGCGGAGAAGAAGACGGGCAGTTGGCCATGGTAGATTTCCAGCGCCATCAGGCCGTAGACGGCCTCGTCGAAGTGGAGCCCCGGCGGGAACCGCTTGAGGCCGATGAGGCGCAGTGCCGCGCCTCCCAACGTGATGAGGGCGAGGCCCAACTTCCAGCGGAAACGGGCAATCGTCGCGACCGCAGATTTCAAATCCGATGACCTTCTCAGAAAATAGAACCCGTGTCCAGGTGCTCACGTTCGCACGTGTCCATGTGCCCACGTTATTTTCGGGCTTGCCCGGTGTGCGCCAGCACAGGGTGTCTCCTTTATACCTGATCCCGTGTCCTTGTCAATGAAACGGCAGCGTGCGCTGATTGACAGACATGTGTTCGGCGTTATAATCCAGTTTGAGGTGCTATTTCATGAAACTGCGCTGGTTATTTGATCCCGATTATTCTGTTAAAGACGACCCTGAGGGTACGGGCTTCGATCGGATGCGCGAACTTCATCATTTGCCGATCTGAAGCTGATTTGTTATTGATGCTGGTGTCGGGGCTGCGATGAGGTCGCAGCCCCGTTTTTTTGTCTGCAGACATCTAGCTCTTCTTACAGGCAAAGGCAATCAAGAGGGGATGCCAGGTGCTCGCGCACATCATGCAAGCATGAAAATGTGCGGTTACTGTTCAGCCTGGCGCCAGGTAGCTGCGATGGATGAACCTTTGTGAGCTGTAGCTTTTGCCCCACCCCCTGCCCCCTCCCCGACGGCGTATGCGCCGTCGGGGAGGGGGAGAAAAAAATTGGGTTTTTGCAGGCGGGCGTAGCCCGCCTGCAAAGCCCCACAAAAAAAAGTTCCCCTTCCCCCCGCACTGCGCGGGGGGAAGGGGAAGGGGATAGGGGGCAAAAATTGATTCTAAATCTTCGGTGATTACCATAAAATCTTGCGTTTTTTAGTCAGTGGCGGTACCTTTGCCACGTAAGTGATTTTTTCGCTGATTCGCTGACTGCTGACCGCTGATCTCTATTTGCGAAGGAGGTTATTATGTTGGAACAATTCATCAATCCGAATAGCAGTATCTGGTTGCTCTCGCTGGTAGGGCTGGCGGCTATCGCGTTGCTGGTTTACAGCGCGAACGTAGCGGTGACCAGGCTCATGGGGCTGGCGGGGTATTTTCGCCTCTCGACTACTTTCATGGGGGTGACCGTGGTCTCTCTGGCCACAAGTATTCCTGAAATCACCTTGCATTTCACGGCGTCCGTGGGCATCCTCACCGGCGCGGTGGATTTCAAAATTGGCTCCTCTTTGGTTTTGGGAGCGAACATCGGCTCCGATGTGGTGCAGCAGACCTTGATCATGGCGATTGTGGTGTTCATAGCGGGCACGTTGCACTTTCGCCGCTATTTCCTCGCCAAGACCATGATCCCGATGGTCGTGACGACGCTGATGTGCCTGGTATTGGGCTGGGACGGGATTTATTCGCGTCTCGACGGTTTCATTCTCTTTGGCGGTTTCATTGCTTACCTGTATTATCTCTACCGCGATGAGCGCAAGTATTACAAGCCAGAGGATCATGGTTTTACGGCAGAGGGTGAGGTGCCAGAAGGTACGCCGCAATCGGGCAAAGAGGCCTGGCTTTATGCGTTGATTTCGGTGGTGGCCTTGACTGTTACCGTTGCCAGCGCGATGTTGACATTGAGTGTTACCGAAGTCATCGTGGGGCGTACCGGCATCGGCGGCTCGTTGATCGGCGTGTTGACGTTGGGTGTGGCCTCGGCTTTGCCGGAGCTGATTACCGCAGTCTCTGGCATCCGCAACGGGGATGCCGGCATCCCGTTGGGCACGCTCGTGGGCAGCAACATCACCAATCCGCTCGTCGCCATTGGCGGCGGGGCGCTCATTTCCACGTATTGGGTCCCCCGTCCCCTGGTGCTTTGGGATCTCCCCTGGGAAGCCCTCACCGGCACGATTCTCTGGATCTACTTGTGGCTCAACAAGGGCCGCATTGGGAAGAAAGGGGGCATCTATCTGGTGGTGTTGTACTTCGTCTATGTGATTTTGCGCTCGATTTTCTTCGCGGTGGACTGAGGACAGTGTTGCCGTCTTCAGAAGGGAAATTGCGGGCAAGGTCTTCTCTCTTCTTGTTTTGGGCAGCGGATGGATTGCGCAAATTGCAGCTTCTGGCTATAATGAGAGCAGGTCAGGCGACCCTATCTCTGCTTGCAGCCATCATCGGAAGGAGGCTTTCCTATGCGTTTCTCAGTACAGGACGTGGTCAGTGTCATTCTCGGTGGGGGCGCCGGCACCCGTCTCTATCCGCTCACGAAAGTGCGCGCGAAGCCGGCCGTGCCGCTGGCGGGTCACTATCGCCTTATTGACGTGCCGATCAGCAATTGCATTCACTCCGGCATTGATCGCATTTACGTCTTGACCCAATTCAACTCCGAATCGCTGCACCGTCACATCACCCGTACCTATGTGTTTGACAATTTCTCCCCCGGCTCGGTGCGGATTCTGGCCGCAGAGCAGACGCCTTCGAGTTCCTCCTGGTATCAGGGAACGGCGGATGCGTTGCGCAAGCAGCTCTTCCAGCTCCAGGCCTCACGGTCCAAGGAAACGTTGATTCTTTCCGGTGATCACCTGTACCGCATGGATTATTCGGATTTTGTGGCGGCGCACCGCGATGCCAATGCCGACATCACGATTGCCGTGCATCCGGTGTCGCCCGAAGAAGCCCCGGAGTTCGGCATCCTCCAGGCGGATGCGGAGTCTCGCATCGTGCGGTTTGTCGAAAAACCTGCCCTCGATCACCTCAAGGGGCTGGAGAGTTACACGGGGGACAAGCCGTATACCGCTTCGATGGGGATCTACGTGTTCCGCTCCCAGCTGCTCTATGACATGTTGCGTCAGGAATCCGGCTCCGATTTCGGCAAGCATCTGATTCCGGCAGCGATCGAGCAGGGCTTGAACGTGCGCGCCTATCGCTTCGACGATTACTGGGAGGACATCGGGACTATCGAGGCGTACTACAAAGCCAATCTGGCGTTGACGACCTCTAACCCGCCCTTCGACTTTTTCGACGCCGATTGGCCGATCTACACGCGGCCGCGCTACCTCCCCGGCAGCCGGATCATTGATTCGGACATGCAGCAGGTGTTCATCGCGCCGGGCTGCATCGTGGATCAATCCACGATCCGCTCCAGTGTGGTGGGCCTGCGCAGCGTGCTCTGTCCGGGGGCGCATCTGCATCGGGTGGTGATGATGGGCGCGGATTATTACGAGACCGAGACGGAGCGGGCGGAAAACCGACGCCTGGGAATCCCCGATGTGGGGGTGGGCGAGGGCAGCGTCATCGAGGGCGCGATCCTCGACAAGAATGTGCGCATCGGCCGCAATGTGGTGATCCGCAGCCATGCCGGCGAGCCGGATTCGGAGACCAAGAGCTACGTGATCCGCGATGGGATCGTCGTGATCCCCAAGGACACGGTGGTTCCTGACGGGACGATTATTTAATTGGGGAATAGCCGGTGCGGAGAAGCGCGAAACCTGGCCAGGTTTCGCGCTTCTGTGTGGGGCGTCAGCGGAAATAATTCGCGGGTTTATTCGCGTCTTTGCCGCGTGAAATCTAGAACATTGTGCAACTGCCGTCGGTCACTTTGGTGTGTCTTCCACGAATTGATTGGTGAAGGCCGCGTTGACGTCCAGGGGGGCGCTGAGGGCATGATAGTGCAGCAGGCTATCGGCGAGCGCCTGCCATTGCTCCGCCGTCTGCCAGCCGATGGGGCGCCCCTCGACCTGCGCATCGCGCAATTCCGTCTCCAGCATGAAGCGCATGTGTTCGGGGTCGGCCTCCGCGCCGGCATAGCGCATCACGATTTCCACGGCCTCATCGGGATGCCCGGCGGCGTAGTCAATGCCGCGTAACGCGGCGCGAATGAAACGCGCGATGCGGTCCGGGTTCTGCGCGACGATTTCCGGTGTGCTGACATAGGCCAGCCCCAGGGTGGGGACGCCGTAATCGCTTGCCTGCCATTCCTGCAGCTCGTAGCCCCAACTGCGCAACAGATACGGCTCGTTGGAGTTAAAGACCGGATAGATGTCCACCAGCCCCTCGACCAACACGCGGGGGTCGAAACCCACGTTGATCAGGGAAACGTCGTCCTCGCTCAGCCCGGCAGCGTCCAGCAACGCCGGCAGATCCGGCGGCGGCGTCCCCTTGTAGCCGATGCTGTGGCCGGCGCAATCCTGCAGCGTGACGATGCCCGAATCCGCCAACGCCACGTAGGCCTGTTGTCCGCGCTGCCCGATGAGGGCGATGGAGAGCAGCGGCAACCCCGGATCGGCGCGCCGCTGCAACAGGATGGCGGCGTCCTGCGTGGTGACGTCCACTTTGCCGGCCGTGAGCAGCTGCAGATGTTCGCCTCGGCCCGCCGAATGCTGAATGGTCACCGTGAGGTTCTCGGCGGCGAAGAAGCCCTTCTCCTGCGCCACATAAACGCCCACGAAAGGCAAGTTGGCTTGCGGTTTGTAACCCGCCATGAATGTCAAGGCGTCTGGCGGTAGCGCCTCGCGGCGACAGCCGCTACCGCTGAGGAGCAGCAGCAGCGCCATGCCGGCAGCCAGTATCCGCGATGCTGAAAAAATCCCTCGTAATCCGCTCATCAAAGATCCTCCTTCCTCTCACGGGTGTCGCGCCAGAACAGCGTGCGCTGTTCGGCCAGAGTCACGACGCCATACAGCGCTATGCCCATCACTGCCAGGCAGAAGATGGCGGCAAAGAGCGCGGGCATGTTGAGATTGCTGTAGGCCAGCCACATGGAGCGTCCCAGCCCGGCGGAGGCGCCGGCCCATTCCGCTACCACCGCGCCCACAAGCGAGAGCGGCGCGACCACTTTGAGCGCAGCGAACAAGTAGGGCCACGCCGAGGGCCAGCGCGCATAACGGAACACTTCCCAGCGGCTGGCGTTCAACGAGTGCAGCACCGCCAGAATCGCCTCATCCGCCGCCAGCAACCCCGTGTAGACGTTGATGAGGACGGGGAAGAACGTGATCAGCGCCGTGATGATGACTTTGGGCAGCGGCCCGAAGCCGAACCAGATGGTCAACAGCGGGGCGATGGCGACCATCGGTGTAGCTTTCACCAGGATGGCCAGTGCCAGGACCCCTCGCGCGATCCCGGTCCAATAAGTGATGAGGATGGCGATGGCGATGCCCGCCGCGAGCCCGGCCAGCAATCCCAGCAGCGCTTGCGTCAGCGTGACCGCGGCGGCCAGCCCGAAATCTTCAGCGCGTGCCGCCAGGGTTTGCAGGATGAGAGAGGGCGCGGGTAGCAGATACACGGGGATGTCGCGCAGGCGCACGACGATTTCCCAGAGCCCCAGCGCCAGCCCCAGGATCGCCGCCACCGACACCAGGTCCCAGGCGACGGGAGATTTCCCCGCCGGGGCTTGTGGCAGTTCGTCCGTGCTCATGCGTGCAGCACCTCGCGCACCGCGCGTTCCAGGGCGACGACGTCGGCGGAAGTCGCATCGCGCGGATAGGGCAGGGGCACGGGGATGAGGGCACGGATGGCGCCGGGGCGCGCGCTCAACACCACCAGGCGCCTGGACAGGCGTACCGCTTCGGTGATGTTGTGAGTGACCCATAGCACGGTGGCGCCGACCTCCTTCCAGAGCCGCAGCACTTCGTCGGTCAACGTCTCACGGGTGAGTTCATCCAGCGCGGCGAAGGGTTCGTCCATCAGCCAGAGGCGCGCGCCGGTTGCCAGCGTGCGCGCGAGCGCCACCCGTTGCTGCATCCCCCCGGAAAGCGTCCCGGGATAGGCGTCGGCGAACTCGGCCAGGCCTGTCAGCGTGAGCAGGGTGTCGGGTAGGGGGGCGGGGCGGTTATGACGGCGATTGACCTGCAGAGGCAGACGGATGTTATCGCGTACTGTGGCCCAGGGGAGCAGCGCCGGATTCTGCGCCATCCAACCGATGGCTTTTTCGGCGCGGCGGACGGTAGGCGATTGCCCGTCCAGCCATATTGCGCCCGTCGTGGGGAGCAGCTGATCGGCGATGAGGCGCAGCAGGGTGGATTTGCCGCAGCCACTCGGCCCGATGAAGCTGACGAACTCCCCGGAGGCAATTTCGAGTGAGATCGGCGCCAGCGCTTTCACCGGCGCCCGACGGCCGTTGAAGGTTTTGCTGAGATTGTGTAGCGTGACTCTCATAGGGGTGTATTATAACCCCAGTTGAGAGCATCTGTCCAATTCTTGCCGAATGCTTAGTTTATGTTACAATGTTTCCGCTTTTTGTGTGAGGGAGCGCTGTGGAGGTAATCGTGAGGCGTGAGCAGCGAGCAGAGGCTGCGACGGTTTTCTTCTCACTGCTCTCTATTTTCTGGGATCACTTACGCATCACGCATTACGTATTTTTAGAGGAGACGCCATGTGCTGGCGCACATTATTCAAGCATGAAAATGTGCGGTCATTGTTCAGCCTGGCGTCAGGTAGCTCGACGGCGATGGCTGAACCTTTGCAAGCTGCAGCTTTTGCCCCTCCCCCGGCCCCCTCCCCAACGGCGCCTGCGCCGTTGGGGAGGGGGAGAAGAAATAAGGGGGTTTTGCAGGCGGGCGTAGCCCGCCTGCAAAACCCCACAAAAAAAAGTTCCCCTTCCCCCCGCGCTGCGCGGGGGGGAGGGGCCAGGGGATAGGGGGCAAAAGTTGATTCTCAATCTTCAGCAATCGCCAGGAAATCTTGCGTTTTTTAGTCAGTGGCGATACCTTTGTCACGTAAGTGATTTTTTCGCTTATTCGCTTATTCGCTGACTGCTGCTCTCTATTTTTGAAGGAGGAAACTGCATGAGTGATGAGAAGAAGTGGCATGCGCTGAGCGCCGAAGAAGCGCTGGCTCTGCTGGAGGTCCGCCCGGACCAGGGTCTCAGTTCAGCAGAAGCCCAAAAACGGCTGGAGATCTACGGCCCCAATCAGCTTCAGGAACGTCCCCCGGTTTCGTTTTGGAAGCGTTTGCTCGATCAGCTGCGCGGCTTTGTGGTAGTGATCCTGATCGTCGCCGCAGTTATTTCGGCCTTGTTGAATATCCTGGGTCTGGACGAAGGTGGATTGGTCGAGGCGGCCGTGATCATGGCCATTGTGGTGTTGAACGCCGTGATCGGCGTGGTCCAGGAGAGCAAGGCCGAAGAGGCCCTCGCCGCGCTTAAGAAGATGGCGGCGCCCGAGGCGCATGTGTTGCGCGACGGCCATCGCACCGTCATCCCTTCCCCTCACCTGGTCCCCGGCGACATTGTCCTGCTTGAAGCCGGCAACATCGTCCCGGCGGATGTACGCCTGATCGAATCCGTCAATCTCAAGGTTGACGAAGCGTCACTCACCGGGGAATCCTTGCCAGTATCGAAAGATGCTTCGCGGGTCCTCGATCCTGAGGCCGGGCTGGGCGATCGGCGTAACTGCGCCTACATGAGCACCATGGTCACCTATGGGCGCGGCATGGCGGTGGTGACGGCGACGGGGATGCAGACGGAAATCGGTCATATCGCCGAGATGATCCAGGAAGTGGAGGAAGAGGAAACCCCTCTGCAGCGCAAGTTGGATGAAGTCGGGCGGACGTTGGGAATTGCGGCCCTGGCGATCTGTGGGTTGGTGTTCCTCATCGGCGTTTTACGCCCCATTTTGACCGGCCAGACGCTGACCATTTCTATGGTCACCGAGTTCTTCATGATTGCGGTCAGCCTGGCGATCGCCGCGGTTCCCGAGGGTCTGCCTGCCGTGGTGACCATCTGCCTGGCGTTGGGGATGCAGGAGATGGTGAAACGCCATGCCCTCATTCGCCGCCTGCCGGCCGTGGAGACCCTGGGTTCGGCGACGGTCATCTGCTCCGATAAAACCGGCACGCTGACCCAAAACCAGATGACGGTGACGCAGGTCTCGGTGATGGATCATGAGTACGTCGTCACCGGC
>Ga0208196_1000736_pt1 | contig 40232 bp, 25 predicted proteins | sample AD_JPNNA7_MetaG_FD_184443 | JGI IMG/M metagenome (GOLD analysis project Ga0208196, IMG submission 184443) | Active sludge microbial communities of municipal wastewater-treating anaerobic digesters from Japan - AD_JPNNA7_MetaG (SPAdes) (version 2) | ecosystem: Engineered > Bioreactor > Anaerobic...
GTATTGCCAAAAGTGGGGCTGACGTTTTTCAATTTATCTTCTGTACTCATATTAAACTTTTGTTTTTCAATTTAACTTTAGTGGTTTAATGCCCCACCTTCGGCAATACCCGAACCGTTGTACACCATTTAGGAAACACCCTTCATAAAAGCCATCCAAATTGTTTTTGCTTGTTTCCCAGATGTATGGCCAAAAAGCGGTTTATATGGTATTAGGTCTAAAACCTGTCTTGATTTAATTTCGTGTTCATTCCATTTGAAGATTAGAGTTCCTTGTGGTTTAAGTACTCTCATACATTCATCAAAACCCTTAGCAATCATAAATTCCCAGTCATTAGGCAATCTTCCATACTTCTTGGCCATCCAGCTATTTTGTCCAAGGGTTTTTAAATGCGGTGGGTCAAATACAACCATTGCAAATGATTCATCTTCAAATGGCATATCAGTAAAATCTGCAATTAAGTCAGGTTTTACTTCAATAGTTCTTAAACCACTTTTTTGACTGCTATCTTTTGCTTCTACCGTTTCACTTCGCTTGTCAATAAACAAACAATTTGGATTCTGTTTATCGAACCAAAACATTCTACTGCCACAACAGGCATCGAGAATAAACGGTGTACAACACTCGCTATAAGTAATGGCGGGTGTTGTGGTATTTTGAAGGTCTGTACTTTTATCTATCATTGTTTCTAATTTGAAAGTGAGTAGTTCTAAATCCGCCACTACTCATAGCGGATGCCGTTAGCGGTAATTCTCCCAATCAATACCATAATGTTCACATATTTCGACCGCATCTCTTCCAATAATACCTACCGTTGAACCTGCGTAATCTTTTCCCCATCTTTGAGCAGCAACTACAATCACCCTTTCAATTTTTAAGGGTAAAGAACTACCGCTAACTGTTGGCAATGGTTGGCTTTGTTCTTTGTTTGACAGCTTTTCGTCTATGAAATGTTGTACTACTGTATCAATACCAACTCCTAATTGATTGGCAATATCTCGTTCATAAAGAAAATCGTAAAACATTTCTAATTTAGTTTTTAATGGCAGTTCTTTTTCAAGTTCTGCCACAACCGTGTCAATGGCTTCATTCATTCTTTTGTCATAATCAGTGGCGTATTTGTCACTCCCGATGTATTTGGCTTCTTTCAACACCTCAATCGCTTCTTTCAACTGTCCGCTATTATCGGTCATTTCGTTGCCTCCCATTGTGTTTATATTCCATTTTCGGCATTGTAAACGCAGTTACTGTGTTTATAAATTCGTTACCGCCAATTAAAAAGAACCTCGTGTTCGTGTATAAACTGGTCAGCACAATTATTCAATACATTTTCTTGTTTGTTTTGGTATGCCTGATTATTTCCAAATATCTCATCAATAACATATTCTCTTGCAATTATTCTTGATGCAAATATTTCAGCAACCTCTGAACCACCAAAACCATTGTCTTCATAGACTACATAAACTTTCATATTTTCTTCCCATTTAATTGTTCAACAATTTTAAAATCAGAAGTCCATTTATATTCATAATTTTCTTCTTGAATTTCATTTACTATTGATGTCCCTGTCCACCATTAGCGTTCAGTTTAAGAAACGCCAAGCACTTTACGCATTGCATATTGACAATCTGAATAACCTTGATTCTTTGCTCGATGTGCTGTATATGAAAAAATGCCAGCAAGAGTTGAAAAATCGAATTGACAATTTTCATTGCTTCCATAAAATTCATAACCTTCTTCATCATAAAGTACCCAATGTTCGCCACCTTCTTTTTCGTCAACATTTACGAAACTAAATCTAAATAAATCATTCAGAATACTATTCTGCTCTTCTCTTGTTAATTTTTTTGTAATCATTCTAATATATTTTTAAATTATTAATGATCAATAAAAACCGAAACGCTAACACGCAATATAGCCCAAAAGCCATGCAATGTTAGTACTTCGTAGCGCGGTTTTGTGGTTGGCTTTCGATGCCATATTGCCACCGTTAGTGGTAACCCTAAGACAGCCACGCATTAAGTACATCTTTGATTTCTTTGTGCATTTCACGCCAACGGTAAACACACATATTGACAGCTTGGTATTCAACATTTGCAATCCTAAATTCTTCTTCAAAATTATGAGCCTTGCAAAAATCCATTTTAGCTAAAAGTTTTTCAATCTGCGTTTCGTACCGTTCAATTTTTTCTTCGTAATTGTCCAGTATCTCTTTTAATTTTTCTTCCATCGATATTTGATTTGTGAAGGGCAGCCGCTAACAAGTTATATACAATATGGCGGCTGACGTGCTTCGATTAAACATTCCTGTCATGTGATTAATTGTGAACATATAATAACTTGTCAATTCTTACAGACCGCCCACCAAAACGACGCAAATATTCCTCTACAAACTTGCCATCTGCGCATTTGTCGTTAACGTCAAGCCTCATTTGTTTGGCTAATTCCGTGCGGAAAATACTGTTTCCGATGTCGATGTTTCCGGTTTTCGGGGTGCAGTTAATCGCCTTGTATTCGCCCCCTGACCAGTTGTGAACCATGTCCGTGTAGATAAAATTAACATCAGGGGTGGCGACCTTTAAAACCTCCTCAACAAAGGTTGGAACGTAGTAATTATCCTCCCCGGTCATAACAACCCATTCAGCCGATGCCTGTGCTAATCCGGTGTTTCGTGGTGTGTGTCCCCAATCGTTAAACCGACGCGTCAAACTTTCCCATTTGTATTTAGGAATATTAAAACTTGCTTCCTCTTGCGCCCATGCTGGTGTCATTCCTAACTGATCTTCACCGTCTATGACTATCCTAACGGCAAAATCCTGATTTGTTTGTGCTTCCAGGGCAAACAATAAACACATCAAATGATCCGGTCTGCCCCATGTCGGGATGATAAATTCAATCTTTGCCATAAAACCAATTTTTAGCAGTTAAATCTTCGATTTCGTTATCTCTGTTTTTCCAATCATGCCAATCATTATACCGGCTGATTTTATCACGGCTAAACGGGTAACCGCGATCACACCGGATGCACCAATCTTCATAACTTTTTACGGCATAATGGTTGATCACCGCAATGTCCTCCCCTGTGGCTTCGTGTAATGACGCAGGAACGATTTTCCCGTCTGGTGCGGTCATTGGAACAGTCCAATAGTGCGGATCAATCATAGAGCCTCTCACGGGCAATTTTACAATCAGTTTAACGTAAGGGGAAATTTTATCAGACCGCCTGGTGAATTGTCTTAACAAACTATGCGGATACTGCCCCCTGTCACGCTGGTTGTTTGCCCCGTATGTTTGCAGGTTAATGGCAATCCCGTTGGCCGCTGGAAACCGGCTATCAAAATATGTCACGAACTCATGGATGTTGTCGTTGTGTTTTAATACCAGAAATTCGTCAAGGTCAAAATAAGCCACCCAATCAAACCAGGCGGACCGGTTCAATGCAAAATCCATGAACGCCTCCCGTTGCTGAAATTTCCCCGGCCAGGATATGCGGGTCAGGAATGGGTAATCAACCGGGCAAATCCAATCATTTTCATACATGAAAATATGATCAAATCCTAACGCGTGGTTGTATCGCAACCATTCATCAACATACTGATCCTCGTTTTTCGCTATGCAACAAAGGGCGATTTTCATTTTGATAGTCTTAAACCGGTGATTCCGTAACGGCGTTGAAATTCCCAAATGTAGGGTTCGATGGTGCTGGCAATCATGCCGTGTCCTTTGTCAATCTCTTTGCGGACCATCAAACCGGTCCATGCAAGGGGTGTCTGCAGGTAGTATGATGCGAACCCCGCACGGTTTATCAGGTCGTAATGGTATTCAGTGCTGGCAGGGTTGCAATCGTGGTAAATGATCAGTTCAAATTTTTCACGCAGGGCATTAATAGAAATCATGCGCAGGCAATCGTATTGGTCAACAAAAAGCAACCGCGGCGACTTCTCCGGGATCGGGATTTTGTCGTAAAATCTCATGGCATCCTGTACCTGATCATCGGTCAAATCTTCGTATTTGGTGGCAAGGGTGATATTTCCAACATCGTGGAACCCCGGATCAACGCCGTAGGTCGTTTCAATTTGCGTGATCCATGCCGGGTCACTATCATATCCCACCCATTGACATGATGCGTGTTTCAGAAAATGCGGTGTTGAAAAATGGCCTATCCCCAACTCCAAAACAAACCGCGGGTGGTATAGCATCATCACCGCGTCAATCATCGGCTGATGGCTGGCCCATTCCCATTGAATAAAACTCATACGTCAAATTTTAAAGGTTCATTAGGACAATGGCAAACGCCATACGTTGCAAAAACAAACTTCTGATGTTTGTACGGCATCAGGCTTTCAATGGCTTTCCAATCGTGGCCGTACCCGTCACCCCATGCAATCGGCAGGTGTGATCTGTGTGCTATGTTGGATGTGCCGATTCTGGCATATTGCAGGGAGGTTTGGCGGACTTGTTTCGTATTCATCAGGGTATCATTAAAATAAATCCAATCCAATGCCGGGTTTTCTTCAAATGCCCGTGCAATGTTATCCAGGTGATCAGGGAGAAAAACGTCGTCTGTATCCAAATAACAAATCACATCAGGCATCAGGTTTTTACGGGCAAATTCAATACCCTCCATTCTCGGCCGGCCGCTGAACATGGGTGATTTATCGCGCATCAAAATCCAAATGTTACATCTTAAATCGTATTCGTGTTCCCTGATCAGTTCAAATGTACGGTCGCAACCATCGGAAACGATCACCAGATCATCCCCCATGCCGGAATTATCCAGAAACGAATCCACGGCTCGCAAAAATTTGCGTTCGCGGTCTGTGGAGGCACCCGGATAGTCGCCCAGGTAAGACGGCATAATAACGGATATTTTCATACAAATAAGTCTTTAATAAATCCAAAAGGCCCCTGCATCTCCATGAGCCGGTCAACGTGGTTATCAATCCGGTTTCCCATACTACCCCCGATGTGAAAATGATGCTCCGGTGGGATGTGAAAAACCGGCAATTCAGCCGGGCGCAAATGGTCATTGTCGTGGTGGTCACAAATCCAATAACCACAATCAATCAGGGCGCGGTATAGGGCCTGACTGGTACGCCATCCGGGGGACTTCCACCCCTTTGTAAACCACATTGCCTGGAAACTGCCGATGTATGTAAGGCTCGTTATACGGTCCCAATGTTCGCACTCCCGGTCTGTGTCGTGGTTCCAACCATGCGGGATCATATCAATCCACGGGATCGCCCTAACCTCCTCAATAAAAGGCTGTGAACACCTGCCAATAACCGTAAACAGGTTAAATTTCATCCCGTTGGCATCATGGATTTTTTGCAATACATCCAGGCTGTGGTTTGTTTCGTGAAAATCGTCAGCGTCAATATAGATCATGGCCATATCAGGTAAGTTAAAATTTATTCAAGTTGTTACGCAAATTTTTTTTAAAGGGTTCCGTTTCAACGGTCACATTTGGAGGTAGGGAATCATAACCCCGATTTTTGTAATAATCAAAAATGAACCCGATGGTGTCCGGTTCTGCAGGTTCCTTCTCGGTGATGATGAATTGTTGTGATGGTTGTTTCTTTGCCATTATTTTCGCATTGATTGACCTTTGAATAATACCGGTGTGCATATTGCCCGTAGCCTGTCACGGGTACGAATCCCATATTTCCGTTCGATCTCATCAGGGGATAAATTTGTAGTGATGATCAGGATATTTTCTTTTTGCTCTGCCCGATCAACTATTTCCGGGAATATCCAACGGCGTTCACCATATTGAACACGTTGATCCTCCGTTCCGATGTCATCAAGTACAACAATCCGGCGCGTAAGAATAAAATCTGCATTGTCGTTCATCTCCGTGGCGTGGTAACACCGTACGATCTTGCCCATTGTGTAATCGAAAAATAGCGGAAGTATGTTTTTTGAAATCATCGTTTTGCCCCTGCCGTTCGTGCCTCCGATCATCAACCCGCGCCCGCCGTTTTTCTTCATCCAATCAATGATCTGATCGTATTCAGTAAGGTGGTTCATGTTTAATGATTCTTCCGCTTTTCTGAAAAATTCATCGGCGTTAGGAATATCCCATGTAATCCGATCTGTTTTGAAGAATCCGCCATCTGTGTGTTTTTTAAAATAATCTGCGATTTCCATGTTATAATTTGTATTCGGTCATTCCCTCAAAATTTGAAACATATCGCGTGTCTCCCGGCAATATTTCGTTTTTCTGCTTTCCGTTATGGGATTGCTTTAATGGGAATAATCCATCCCAATTATTGGCGATTGATGTTTCAATGATTTTTTTTGCGTTATCAAAATTGTTATCTGAAATTTCGATCAGGTGTTTTATCATCTGTCTTGTTGAATCTGCTGTTTTATATGATTGCCTTTTTTTCTTTTTGTAATCAATCCACAAATTCAAAATTTCAACATACCTATTTTCTATTTTCAATTCAATAAGAATATCTTTAATTACAATTGCATTTTCAATTACTAAATGCTTAAGCAACCCTTCAAGGCTCGCTTTAAGGCTTGCTTTGTTTGTTAAATCAAATTTTTCAATCTCTTTTAATAATTCATCGTTTGTTTTATCTTCATATAATTTTCTGATTTCCAGATATTTTTTTGCATTTAATACTTCTTTTGCCTTTTTGTAAAACTGCCCGATTTTACCGTTTTGGCTCTGTTTTGATGAGTATATATTTCGCTCATCAATTACGATCTGTAAACGTTCATTTATCCATCCTTCATGAGTGGCTTTAAACTTGGCTTCAAGGGTTGCTTTAAGGGTTGCTTCATCTATGCCGGAACAATATTGTTTCATGCGCCTAATATCATTTGGGATCGGGCCGTTTTGATGTTGGTAAATCATCAGGTCAATGTAACACGCCCTTTCTTCCGGCAACATGGTACGTGTCCCTTCATAAAAGTCTTTTGAGTAAAAAAGGAATGCAGGGTCTTTCATTTTATACACCCTCCAATTTTGAAAATTAAGGCGGTCACCGCAACCAGTTCACAATAGCGAAGGGCCGGACTTTCACCGGATTGCCGCCGTATTTTTGAAATATGATTTACTAAATGATTCATATTGTAACCTGATTGCCTTACAAACATACGAATTATTTTAATTCAAACCCCATCTTTGCCCCAATTTTTTCGATCTGATGCAAAACCGCATTAAACCGCTCCCGAAAATTACGGTCTGTTTCAATCAGGTTGTTCACGGTATTACGGGCATGGATCGCGGTTGCGTGATTCTTGCCGAATATCTTGCCGGCCGTGTTGAAAGTGTACCCCCGGCGTTCATGGGCATACCACATGACGATATTACGGGCATCCACAACATCGCGGTTCTTCTTCTTCGTGTGCATTTCTTCAACGGTGGTGAACCATTGCGATGCTACAATTTCCTCCACGGTCTGGTACCCTGGTGCCATGTATGCGTTCATTTCGGCAATGTTTCTGGGTTAAAGTCCGGAAGTTCTGTGTAAATAAGATGCACCGTGTCGGCTTGAAATGCGGCCTTCAACCTTGCGCGTTCGGCCTTCAAATCGTTGCAGAACATATCTGTCGTATATCCGTACCGTTGCGGTTCATCATTGCGGACCCGGTTGATGGTTACCTTTTGGATGTTGTAGATCATAACCAATGCCTTTTAACATTGCCCCGTTTATTGCGCTTGTAATACGTTTTACCGGCCTGCGCCCGCTTGATTGACCGGCGGGATTGTTTAACAACCGGCTTGTGTTTCGTGTGTCCGGTGAAAGGCCGGGCAGTACAATCACCGCCCGGCACGATCACTAAAAAACCAATAAACACAATCACTATGAGAAAAAAATTACGTTTCATAATCTGATCTCTTTTAACATTTTGTGCTTCAACTCCACAGCCTCAGCAATGCGCAATTTCATCAGTTCAATGTCCGCATCGTTGGCGGCAATGGTCACCACCACCATCTTGTAATCATCGTTGATTTCCGGGTAATACGAAACAAAATCCCACAACCGTAACCCGGTGACTGCCATACACATTTGAACCTGCCAGTAATATTCTGGGCGCAACTCCTTCAACTGCCCGGGTGTTTTGATCATAAAATTTTGCAGGTGATTGACCGGATTTTGCGGACACTTGATTTCAATTCCACGGGTCACGGGTAACATATTCAGATCAGCATCAAACTCGGTAACCAACCCATCAGGGGATGCACCGGCTTCATCACACCACGGGGCCACGATGAACGGTTGATCAGATACGGCAACATCCAACGCCTTTGAATAGTACCGCTTGGCATACGGTTCCATGTCCGTTCCGCGTTGCATTGCGAAGGTGGTAATGTCCGGCATGGATGCGCCCAATTCTTCGGCTACTTTCTCCATGACGTAGGTTTCACCGGTCTTTCCCATGCCTTTAATGCCCATCAGTTTGTGAACCTCGGATGCGGTAAATTTACCGGCCCTTATTTCGTGCCATTCCGGTGTGCGCTGGTCAATCATACCTGCGGTATTACGGTCTGCACCCGTTTCGCTTTCACCGGCTCGTCATTGTCGAACGCCGCTTCAATGGGATCATTATCCAGGTATTCAACAACGCCATTCTCCACATCCCGGATCACGCCCTGATCAAATTTAACAGCAGATTGCATTTCAACCGAAAGGATGCCCCATTTTGATAATAGGGTTTTCAACACGGTCTTTCGGGCCATCGCCTCAAAATTCTCTTTCCATAATCCAGATCCCCGTTTGAAGGTCTGCGAATACCTCAACCCGTGTTTTTCAATTTCAGAAACAGACCAATACAGGGTTTTTTCAAATCCGGTGTTCAGTTTAAAATAGGCTGCATACCCGATGATCTTATCCGATACCCGTTTTTTGTTGTTGAAAACATACCGGCCCGTTACCCGGTTTTCGCTTACCAGTTCACCCTCGTAAATCTCGGTTACGTTGATGTATTTGTACTGCCCGGATCGGATGGCAAGTTGCAGAATTCCCTTGTACATGATCTGAAACGAAGCCTTATCACCAAACGGCACCACGGCGGCAAATCCCAGGTTAGGATCAAGCGGCAGGTCAAGTGATGCGGCCACCACGGCGGCACTGATCACCGTCATGGGGTCGCATTTCGATAGGGCGGCGGAGTTGTTGACCATCACGGCCAAATTTGCGGTGAACCCGGCGGCACGATCCCGGAGGATTTCCTCAAATTTTGATTTTACGTTGTCCTGTGATAACAGGCTCCTAACGGTTAATGCGGGTGTAGTCATAATAATTCTGTTTTAAATTGATTATTAAATAATTGTTGGTTAATCTTCAAATGATTTATCAAACCCCCAGTTGCCCGGGTAACTGCGATCTTCCCGGCGGGTGTCAATTACAACGGCCACGGTCAGGGCTGCCAGGGTCATCAGGCCGATCAGGGAAAGGAATAATACGATCAGGTGCGCCCATGAAAAACGGGCAATGAAATAACCTAATCCGGTGCCGACGGTGGCCCCCAGGATCACGGCAATTGTGGCAATGGTTTTTTCTCTTTTGTTCATGTCGTTGGTTTTTGTTATTCATGTTTCGTTAAATGCCATGGTGCCGGTATGGTAGCCGGAAATTCACCATGGCGGGATTCAACTCTACTTTAAAATCAATGTTTGTGTACTCAATTTACCGGGGATGGCGTGGACCACCCCCGGCAGTGAATGCAATATGAAACTCCAAAAAGAACTCCGGCATCCGCCGTGGTCACAGTATGTAATTAGCTACTATGAAAATCAGGTATCCGATTCCACTGGCGTAAATCATAACCACCAGTGATGCGATAAAGCAACCAATCAGGTTTCGGTCATCATCATCTTTCATCCCTATAATCTATTTGTGAATTATTGTCAAACATTGCCACAATCTCCGCCGGGTCAAACGATGAACTGACGGCATCCCCGTTGTTGTCGGTTACGGTGTAGTCGTGGATCGTTACAAAGGTCTTACTGCGGTTGTCCGGTTCCTCGTCATATCCCTGATACACGATGTTATATTCCCGGGTGACGGTGTAGTAAATCCAATAGTTCAGATGGTTAAATGATACCTCTGATTCGCAGGTGGCACATTCAACCCCTGCCGTTTCCGCCTCAATACGCTGGGCCAATCTCCTGTAAACGGGCGTGAAATAGTCGCGCTTGTTTTTAATTTTCTTGGTCATAGTCATATTTATTTCAATCAGTTTATCGGCAGGTTGGCGGTCATGGCTGAACCAATCTATAACCGGCAAATCGTTTACCGTTCTGCAGAACACTTAATGTTTCTATCGGGTGACCGGCCTTTTTTAGTTGGTGAATCCGTGCACCCAGCCGGAAACATCCAAATTCTTTCAAGGCATCTAAAGGGGTAATTGTGCGGCCGCATTGCAGATTGAAAAGAATTACGGCCTCTTGGGTCGGGTTTTTGTGGCTCATGGTCGTTTAGTTTTAAGCGGTTCGTTTAACTATCAAAGAATCATTTTCCTTTTTTGTTTCGTAGGATTTTCCGGTTTGCCTCAATATCTGAATTGTTGACCGGATCACCGTGGTTCTGTTTATCGGGTAACGTACAATTTCGTTCACCCTCATCCTTTTTAATATCGGTGCGACTTTCTCCATTTCCTTATTTATTATTTTTTCCAAATATATATACTTTTTTAATAAATAAACAAGTAAATGAATAAATATTTTCAAATTATTTCTTATTAATTGAATTATAGGCATTTAGACCACATCGTCTATTGAACACAATACTAATTATAAGACAATAAAAAAAAGGTCTTTAAACCTCTTTATATTTTATATTTAAACACGACCGTAAAAAAGGGCGGAATCAACATTCCGCCCCATGCTAAACCTAAAACCAAACTTATGAAAAAATGGGACAACAGCCCCGAAGTCTCTACGTTATTGTTATGGCATACTGATCACCTACCACAAAAGGAATATCACAGGGGGCTTTACCACTTGCATCTAATCTAGTGGGTTTGCGCCTTGTCAATATGCTGGTAACCTTTGCCATCAGGTCGGATCTGAAACGCTGGTCTCCTCAACTACAAAATAACCTTGTGACGGGGTGTAAACATGATCTGACGCGTCGAACACTTTTGTTTCAAATAAATGCGTTCCCAACGGAAACAATTTCGTGTTTTCGTTTAACAGGTCATACGTTGCGGTTAATCCCGTTGCGTTCACCGTGCCGGTTACCGTGGCGATGTTTGTCCCGTCGGCTTTATAGATTACCATCCGCGCGGAATACCCCTCCAGCGTGGTCAACCCCGCGACCGTTTCGGTGAAGGTGTCCGCGTCGCCTTTTTTTAATGTGATCACTTCCATAACTCCATATTTTTATCTTTCAAAAAAGGTTCAAAAAGTACCATTTTATAACCTAATTTGTTTTTAATTATCGGGGTTAGGAATATACTCCTATGGTGTTGGTTGTAATAACCATAGTTGGCGTTGACGAGGCATCTATATACGATTGATACACCACTAATCCTGATAGTTGATGTGTTATGGTAGTTCCATTTGTAATCTGTGTTATTCCTGCTCCTGTAAAATCAATATTACCTACACCATCCTTGAAATCATTATAGGCTGTAAAATCAGGGTAAGTCATGGAATAACAGTTACTCCCGTAAGTCATGGAATAACAGCCACTCCCGTAAGTCATGTTACCACAGCTACTCCCGTAAGTCATGTTACCACAGTTACTCCCGTAAGTCATGCCACCACAGTTACTCCCGTAAGTCATGTTACCACAGCCACTCCCGTAAGTCATGTTACCACAGCCACTCCCGTAAGTCATGGAATAACAGCCACTCCCGTAAGTCATGCTACTACATTCAATTCCGTAAGTCATGTTATAACAGCCACTCCCGTAAGTCATGTTATAACAGCCACTCCCGTAAGTCATGTTATAACAGTAACTCCCGTAAGTCATGGCATAACAGTTACTCCCGTAAGTCATCTTATTACAGCCACTCCCGTAAGTGACATAAGGAATAAAATTACACTCTTCAAAGACAATATTTGAACAAGTATCATCATCAAACATTGTCCTATCCGTGAAATTATCCGTATCCTGTATTGTTATTGGAAAAGGATAGAGGTAATGCAATATTCCACTATAGCTTAAAAATGCGTTTTCTGTAATGTCAATAAGGAATGTCCACTTTGCAGAATCTCCGGGTTCATCGGTGCTTTCTGTTGTTGCATTAGCACCATATAACACATTTCCTACCTGTACAATATTACCCTGTGAATATGCTTGTGCTGTCCATGCAGGTTGTTCAATGCTGTATAAACGATAGGTGATTTCACGGAAGTCGTAATTTGTCTTAATTGCCTTTGTAACATCCTCCCTGCGTGTTATTATTCCCTTAAACCCTGCTGGTGATGTTGATAAGTCGCTATCGTAGAACTGTTTAATAGTGGAATAATTCAAAGGGTTCCAATCATATTTAAGGGCATCTGTTGGATGGAGTGTACTGTATGCTTCTGGCGCAAGTGTGTTGACACTTGTTGCCAACACCACCAAAGGCTCATTTTCTCCTGTGTGGATTATCTTCTCTCCTACATCATCAAGAATGTAGGAAGAAAATGCTCCATATTTTCCATAAGTAAAGTCCACCATCCAATGTACGGTGGCAAAGTCTGTAATCTTATAAAGCTGTCCCTCTACAAGTCCTGAAGCACCGATTGCAGTCACAAGGTCTGCGTAGGTGATGTCTATTACATTAATTGCATTCTGTACCGCCTTTATCGTTGCAGCAGACCATTCTGACGGTTTCTTTCCTGTTACTGTCATATCATTTTATTTTTTATTCTTCGACTAATTGTAAATAATCAACGCTATCCTCCTCAATCATATAGAACTCACTTCCATCTTCAAAGAGCATTGCATCCGTAATGTCCTCGGAAGGAGAAGGGTTCAACCCTGACCCAAGTATAGTCTTTATTCTCTCTACAGGAGTATTTGAAACACTCTTGATAGAAGTATCAGAAAGTCCTATGAATGTTTTTATACTCATGCTGATGTGGTTGTAGTAGTGGTAGTCACAAGATAGGTAGTAGCCCAGGCATTATAAGGATTGAAATAGATTGTGTCCCCGCTTAATGCCCATCCTACAACAGCTATTACAGCATCTTCAGCCATTGGGAGGGATTGTGTAAGCCCTCCAAGTGTTTCAGAAGCATATATGGGCCCATTCACCCAATTCCATGCTGTATTGCATATCTGTCCTTTTAAGAGCACCTTCTTTGTTCCTGTTCCTGCTTCAAGGGCAAGGACAAGCATATTGCAATTAGCCATTGCTGAAGCATCAGCCTCATCAAAATGGAAATCGGAAGCTTGTGCTAATAGTCCTCCAAAGCCTATTGAATTGGTATCAACAGTTACAGAAAGTGTTTCTCCTTTATAAGTGGTGTTGGTAGAAATGACAGCTCCCCAATCTATATTATCTCCAGAGAATAATGGAGGAGTGGCAACAAGCCAAGCATTAAATATAGGATCTGCTTCATTGGCAGGAACATCAGCACCTGTAAATGGAGGATTGGCAACAAGCCAAGCATTAAATATAGGATCTGCTTCATTGGCAGGAACATCAGCACCTGTAAAGGCACTACTCGTCTGATTATATATTAATCCTGTCAATCTCTTTAGCTGGTTTAGAATATATTTTAGGAGTTTTGATTCATTACTCCACCCAATTTGCTCTTGCATTGTCGTTCCTTTTTATGTTACACAAATTTATGTTTTTATTATCAACATTCTTTTTTCGTTATGAAATTAATAGAGCTTAATATAGCTAAAAGCTATATTATTTATTCTATTGTCTGATCCTTGGTTCTGCTGTAACCCTTATACCTAATTCCTTAGCTAAATCAGCATCAATAATAGGAAGTATCTCTCTGTTAAATTGTGATATTACAGGTATTACATCCATAAAATATTTAGCAGGATGAGTTTTATTTATTAACTCTTCATCATCAGTAGCATATCCATAGGTTTCCTTGACTAAAGCATTTAACCCTCTCTGTACTTTTGTTACCGTACCAAGAGCAGGAAGAAAACTACCCCTTGTCATTGATAGGAATGACGTAGGATCATAATAGAATCTGACTTCATCTACACTCTTGATTATGAGTTTTGCAAAGAATTTGTATTTATTCCTCGTGAGAGCATCTTCATCCTCTGGGGGAGCAGCTGCTTTTGCTGCGAGCATTATAGTGAGTAGGCTAAGAAGAGTTCCAAGTTCCTTCATTTCATTGGATAGAGCTCTTCTCATCATATCATAGAACTCTTCATTTGTAATTTCAAGTTCCACTCCGAATTTTTTCTTATAGTCTTCTCTTTTTCTTTCTAACATTTCATCCATAATGGCAAGACCTTTATCTGTACCATTCATAATATCTATCATTTTTGAGATGTTTCCATTGCAAGCCTGAATATAGGCTTTTACAAAGGCTCTTGTTCTTCCATACTCCCAATCATGAGTTTCAAGATTATATTGTATATCATGGGCACGTACACTTACTTGTTTTGGTATCCAATTACGAAACATTGCAAATGAGCTTAATAATACATCCCTCCTATAGCCAGCCTTATTCTCCTGACTCATCTGACCATTAAGATTTCTTCCCCATTCCACTATTGTAGTTCTGAATTTAGCGAGTTCTTCATCGTTCACTCCAGGTATTACTATCTTATCATCCTGGATTTTAGCTACGTTCATGAGAGAATTAGTTTCTTTTAATTGCTTCACCCTATCCTCAAATCCTTTTTCAAAAGTCTTTCTCTCACTCTCTGTCATTGAGTATTTCACTCTCTCCTTAGCCTTCAAATACTGTCTTACATTCACTATCTTCCCATCTATTACTATTGCATTCTGTATAAGAGAATCAGCATTTGTAAATTGAAGGTGTCTCTCAGGAAGGTAGTTTGTAGATTGCATGAAATCCTGTACAGTCCATGTACCCAGCCACTTTATATACCCTTGTTTCAAAGCAAGTTTTCGTCTCTCTTCAATAGACGTATCTCCATTTAAGGGAACAAACATATCAATCAATCCTTTCTCTACAGTAGAGAGTCTCCCAGCTATAAGTCGTATATGGTTCTTATAATATTCACCATATTTATACATTCCCCCATTATTTATGAAGGATTGAAAATGCTGACCAAAGTAGTTGGGAACCATTATACTTGCTTTCAATCCTACGGCAAGAGCCTGTGTAAGGATATTCATACTATTCAACCCCTTCTCAAGAGAAAGAGTTCTTTTATTTGCTGTTTCCTGATCCTTCGATGTTTTCTCTGCTACAAAGGAAAGGGTAGACCTACCTATTGAACCTAAATCCTGTCTAAGCCTGTATATATTATCATCTATTATGTTCTGAACAATTTCAGCATTCTTGTTGGAAGACTTATCTACTTTAAATTCTCCATTCTCTTCTATAGGTCTATTACGCTCATCAACAATCAGATGTCCTTTGGATCTTTCCACTTCTTCCAATGTCTTTAGAGTAACCTCCATCTGTCTTGCACTCTCATATTCTAATAAGCTTCTTATCCATAAAGTACCAACCTTTGTTAAATCTCTTGATAATTGATGAACTTCCTTATCTGTCTTGGTGAATAGTCTTGGTATTTCTCTTTTAGGAAGACCTGTCTCCTTATCAATCTTCCCATAATCCTGCTGTTCGTTAATTCTTACAGTATATAGGTCATTAAATATATCTCCAGACTCCTTTATCATGTTATTTGTAACAGAGAGTCTTTGCAACATACTTGCCTCTACCATAGCAAAGAAAGACATTCCTTTATGAGATAGATATCCATTTCTTATTCCTCTCTCATTAAGGGATGAGAAGAATTTCCATACAGTAAAAGCTTTATCATTAGCCATAAGTTGTCTATACTCCTGAGAGTAATGTAAATCAGCTCTCATAGTCTTATTAAATAAATAAGCAAACTGAGGATGAGTATAACCATCAAAATTCTTACTTTCTATATCAAGTCTATTCTTTAAACTCTTTAATTCAAATTCCCGTCTTTTTTCATTATCTGCCTCCTCTGTAGAATATATTGTATTATTTATAAGTTCTTCTCCCTTTTTAAGTGCTTCATCCTTTAACTTATTATATTCTTCAATATTGAGATTATCTAATAAGAATTGTCTATTCTTAGCTAATTTAGCTTTTGAAAGTTCTTCCCAAAAAGATTTATCAATTTTCTGTATAAGACGAAGTTCACCATTTACTACAGTTCCTATATAATCAAAAGCAGACTTACCTTCAGCTCTTGCTAAATTTTCTAATGGAAGAAGAACATCAGTAAGGTCTCTCATCAGCCTTCCCATCTCTATATTAATCAAACTTCTTGCATTAAGAACAAGATTAGCAGCTATATTAACTATCTTTGAAGGAATACGGGATAACTCTGACAGGGTTTTAAACATTCCTTTCACTTCCTTCTCAGGAGCAAGCACTCTCTCTTTATAGGCTTCCGTAGTTACTTCCATTTTTAAAGCAAGATGGACAACATATTCTTTCTGTAATTCACTGATTTCATTTATCATTCTTTCTGTAGAAGATGCTATCTTGTCTAATCCTGGATTACCACCTTGACCATTGAATATCTTTTTAGCTTTCTCATCTAATCCTTCTTTGGGAAAATATGAAAGAAATACCTTGTCTATATTAGCAAATTTCTCTGCACTTACTTTTAATTCAAGAAGCTCCTCTAATTTAGTCCTTATATCTTTTTCAGTAAGAGTTGAATAATCTAATCCTTTAAATGTATCTAAAGATTTCTGTGCATTCTTTAAGAATGTAACTCCCACATTAACCAGAGGAGCAAAGTTAAGTTGCATTCTTAATGAACGTATTGCCTTACTAAGCTCTTGTAATTGGGCCCTCTTAATATATTTCTCATCAGGAGAAACTCTTTTCTTACTAAGTTTATTATAATAACTATTGAGAGAACCTACTAATTTATCTACTTCAGTATTGCCTGTAGATTCTACATCAGTAGGCACAGGAAGAAGATATAACTTTGGTTCTTTCTTTGGATCAAGATTACCTATCTCAATAGATCCAGGATATAAAGCACTATTGGGATCAGAAGGAACAAGATATTGATAATTAAGTTGGAAAGGTATCATTCTTGCCATCCCTATCTGACCTCTCTTCGCTCCATAAGTATCATAATCCATTCTTGTATATTCACCCATCTGAGGAACCCATTCCTTTTGTTTGTACCAAGGAACATCCTCATCCCTTTTCTTATCAATACCCATAAACTTCCAGTCAAGGGTATGTATCTTCACATCCTTTCCATCCTCCGTAGGTTCAATAGCCTTGAAGTCCACTGTAGAAGCAAGTTTCTTCTTATCTCTTATATTCACCACTTTTGTTTCTACAAGAAATCTTGTTCCAGGTCTGAATGATTTTATTAGTTCTCTATTAAAAGCCTTCAGTTTGTTCTGTATTTCTGTACTTAGCACTGTATCAATAGCATTGTCAAGAGGAGTTTCCCTTGCATATCCATCTTTGTCTATAAGATTGACAAGCATATCATTCTGTATGAAAGCATGACCAGCTATACCCCAATCTCTTGCTTGATCATCTCTTTTCTGTTGTGTCTTAGTCCTCTCAGGCATTCTCTGTTTGCCTTTTACTTTCTGGGTAACAGTTGGTATCATTCCCTCTCCGTCAAGAGTATAATGTCTGTCAACTTTATTGACAGTATCTTCAGGAACTAAATCAAGTCTCTTGTCATAGTCAAGGTATTTATTATAGAATTGATCTACTATATCGTTCTTTACTTGAAAGAACACACCTTCCCCTTTTATTTCACCTTGAACTTCTCCACTTATTATCTTTTGAGCAGCTTCCTCAAATATATCAATATCACTCTTCTTATATAAACTCCTGAACCAATCAAGAATTTTCTGCCACCAACTTCTTATGTTAGTCCTATTGTTCTCTTGAAGAAGCTCAGGGAATTCTGTGCTTCCTTCTGATTGTCTGATAATGAGTTCTGCTATGAGTTTGTCTACAGCTTCTTTCTTTATCTTCCTGATATTTGGTTTTCCATCCGATGTCTGATAATCTTTCTTCTTGCTGTATACATCAAATACCTGTTGATAGATTTTAAAGTTTCCTATCTTACCGATCATTTGTGTAACCATCTGAGGATTGATCTGTTCCAAAATAGCTGTTGCAACGTGTACCATCTCCTCTGTAAGAGCTACATTCTCCTTTCCATGAGCAATAGCTATAATTCCTCGTATTAAATCTGCAAGTCCTGTAACACCTTTTGTATTTATATCTGGATTACCTTTTATATAATCTTCAAGAGATTGAAGGTTAATACCCATTTTCTTAATAGCTTCTTTCACCTTGGCTATTGTAGCTTCTGATGCCCTGGATACAGGAACCTCTTCATCCTGAAACATATATTCATCATCATATTCTTCTCCAGCTCTGTTAGCATCCTCTATCTGTACACCTCTTGCCTCTTTCTCTTCAAGAGAAGTAAAATAAGCATGATAGGAATCAACAAGCTCTGGAGGAACTGTTATAACAACCTTATTATCATGATCGTTTTCTCCCTCAAACACCTTTACAACATTAAACGTATAAGACTTATTAATCTCTTTAGCTTTTTGTTGAGCAATAGGCCAATAAGCAGCATCCAGTCCTTCGGCTTTCTTAGCTATTTCCCTTTCAAGGTTCTCTTTTATTTCGATTTTACATGCCATAGCTTATCCCTTACATTCTTTATTGGGTCTTTTTGTTTCTGGTAATCCTTCAGGAGCATTCCTATTAACTTCTTTACCTGCATATTCCCTAAAGATATCAACAATTACACCATCATGTACTTCTCCTGAAACGGTTCTCTCTATTCCATCCTCTGTAATCTTCCTCTCCACTTTATCAAATCCATTATCAAGAGCAGATATCCTTCCTATCATTGCTGTATCTTCTGTTCTTCCATACATTTCTTTTGCTCTATATGAATCACCCCAAGCATTAATTGCTTTATAAACATATTTAGGTATCACCACCAGCTCACCTTCTTTGTTCTTAAATTGATCATAGTGAATTAAAGGCTTTCCTTCTTCTTCATATACCTTCTGCATAAGAACCTTATGTACATGAGATTTATCTCCTGACTTCCTTCTCTTTATCCTTTCCTTATTTGATATACTGGTTTCCCATGTATATACAAGAAAATCATGACGAGCTTCCTGTGTAAATCTACTTATATTTATCAACTTAGGAACATTATTTTTCTTAAATTCCTTTTGAAGTTTTTTGTCAAAGAATGTATTTACATCTCCCCACTTACCCCATACATCAAATGCTGTATAATAATGTTTCATCTTAGCTCTTGCAAACATAGCCACATCTTCATTATTATAATTATTCCTTTCAAATACCCTTAATGTATTGAAATCAGAAAGATTAGGATTATCCTCAAGGGCAGATAAAGCATCATTGTAAATCAATTTGAAATCTTCATAAGGAAGAAGATTTGTAAAGGCTATAGGTGAATTACTTACTCCTGACTGAAGAATAGCGATTCTTACAAGTTTTCCATAGAGAGCAAGATTATTTTCAGCCCTTAGTGTCTCCCTCAATTCTTCAAATCCATATATAATCATATTCTGATCATATACTTTTGTATCCCTTGCCTCTATATAGAGATTATTATTTGCACCTTTCCTATTTCCACTCTGTTGTTTAAGTGATCTAAGAATTATATTATTATACAAAGGATGATCAGGCTTACCTTCTATACCTTTTGCCTTATTGCCTATTATACTATCTCTGTAATGAATGATTTGTTCTGCTGCACTTTTAACTTTATCAGTTCCAGCTAATATTTCAGCAATCTTCTCATTAAACTTCTTATCATTCTGCATAGCCCAATCAAATAAATCACCTACAGCCTTTTGAGCTATCTTGAGGAAATCTTTTGAATTGAGATGAAAATAGGGAGCAAGAACTTTTTCCATTAATCCTCTTACTCTTGTCCTGTCAGATATAAGAATTGTATCACCAAATGCATCTCTTAAATCAAGCATTGTGTTTCTAAGATTTCCTACAAAAGATCCATTTATAATAACATCTACTGCAGGAGCTATTTCTTTTTTATCATTCAGAGCAGATATAATTGTATTTCTGGCTCTGTTAAGTTGAAAGTTTTTCTGCGATATTAAATAAGGATCATTAATGTTGGCTGTATCAAGATTGCTTGCCTGTGTTACATAGAATAGATGTTCTGCCATCTTAGCATATTTCAGAAATTCACCAAGCATGAACTGTTGCTGAGCCTTCTGTAAATCACTCATATTCTCAGGATGACTATTATATTCAAGCATTTCATATAAGTCGTTCTCTGAAGGTATTTCTGTTATATCTATACTTTCAGAAGGCTTATATTGTTCCTTTAAGTCCTTCACCATTCCATCTATAAATAGCCATGAATATCCTCTATTCTCCAGATTACGAAGATATTTGTTTATAATAGGCTGTTTCATAAAATAAGCTACTGATTCTTTAGATACTCCTAAGCTTAGAAGAAACAGATATGTAGGAAGAACATTTGGTGTAGCTCCAAGTTCTATAATCCAGGGGTGATTGGAAATATCAACATATCCATCTATAAACTGGCTATTGATATTAGAAATAAAGTCCTTTCCATTAGCACTCTTCATCATTGAAAGAACAGGTCTCAGTACACCATTGATCTTTATCTTATTATATTCCCTAAATCTTATTTTTCCATCTCCTAACCAAGTTTTATCAATAGGATTAATAGTATCTCCTTCTATAAAGTCATCATTTATAAAGGAAACAACTCTTTGTCTCTGACCAAAACTTGTCTGTCCTGTGGCAGCAATACCAATGGCATATTTACCTGTAACAAAAGAATGTCTAAGGGTATTCATAAAGCTCCTGCTGAGCATATTCCCTACAGACTTATAATCCTTCTCCTTTATCCCTATTTTTGCATTTATTTTCTTTGTAATATCCTTCATCTCTTTAGCAGAGTTAGGACGTGTAAGATGCTGAAAATTTGCAGGATGTAATGTCAATCTCTCAAGAGATTCAATATATTCATTCTCCAATGACTCCTTATACCATTGTTCAGCAGTTTCTTCTGCTATTATCTCTTGAACATCTCTATCTGTAAGTTTATCTATGCTTTTGTTTAGCTTTGTTATTCTGGATTCAAATATTTCTTCTATCCTATCCATAGGTAAACTACCATCAGGAAGAATTTCATCAGCAAACCATTCTTTAAAAAGAAGAGACCACTTCCATATTGTTTCATCTTTAGCTTGACCAAATGCTATATCTCTGAATAACTCCCTTTGTTCCTCCTGTTTTAACACTTTTCCAGTAGCAGTAGATGCTTTCTCCTTTACAGTTTCTAAATAGAGTTGTTTAAACTTATTCTTAGCAACCTCTCCTATTCCATAATAAGGAAGAAGTTTAACTCTATCCTTAGCATCTTTGTATACGTTCTTTAAATAGATGGAAAGTTTATCAACGTCAAAGTCAGATCCTACTTTCCTTACAATAGCAGATGGTACTACAACACTATCACCAAACTCTTTAGGCAAAAATTTCTTTACCCTGAAGGCATCAATGGAATTCTTATTCTGTGTAGGAATACGAAATGCTACACCTAAAAGTAATCTTTGTCCTTCTGGTGTGGTGTTAAGATATTTTAATAGTTCATCATCAGACATATCACTGTCAAACCATCTTGCAACCATTATCTCACATACATTGATTTTCTTCTTTCCACTCTCATCAACTGCCTCTGAATAAAAATCAAGTTCTGTAGAAGCATATACCAATCTCTCTACTCCATCTTTATCTTTTACCTTAATAGCCTCTATACGATTAGCTTCAATCATAGATGAAGGAACCTGAACCTTAAGTCCACCTTTTATCTTAGGTCGTATAACATTCTTGTCAGCAATTGAATAAAGAATATTTCTGATTTGTTGATAGGCTGGTGTAGCCTCTATAACTGTATCACCTTTTTTAAATCCTTCAAAAGCATCTAATATATTATCATTAACCTCCCTCTTAAGAATTTCTTCTTTAAGGGTTTTTACCATCCTATCTGTATCGCCTATTATATATTTACCATCCTCTTCCTTTATACCTAACCTATTAAGAATAGTACGATACCCCTCATTAATCTTCTCTTCAAGAATAAGCTGATTATGCTTGATTTCCTTATATAGTTCGGACTGTTCCAGCTTTTCCCTATCCGTAAGATCATACCATTTTGTAAATCTGTCATTAAAGTCTGTATTATTTTCATCAAAGTCAATAGGAACACCAGCTTCAAGGAAATTCATTGTGGCAATCTTTCTTGTCTGAGAACCTTCAGTAACCTTATTTCCTTCTTTGGATGGCACTTCTGATTGTACAGCCATTATTGTAAATGGGATTTTGGAAATACCCTGAAGAGCATTTATATTATCTCTCATCTCCTGAGTTTCAAATGGAGCTGTATTAAATTCCCCGTTCTCATTATATACACTAAATACAGCTTCAGTACCTACTTTACTTCCAGATTCATAAACAGCATAATCAATGTCCTCTTCAGTCATTTTATTATACAGCTTAAGAGCATTTGATTCAGGATTGAGTTTATATAATATCCTGAATGAAGAAACAGGAAGGGCAAATTTATGTAACACTATATCATTATAATCCCTTCCATTGGCTTTACTACCCCTTACAATAGGCTTTCTTGGCACATAGGTACTGCTTACTTTAGGATTATTCTTCTCATGTGCCTCAAGAGCTTTCTTTAATTTCTCCTTATCCTTTATTGTCTTTACAAGCCTTTCAAATTCCATGTCATGCTTGTATTGTCTCTCATTATCATCAGACCAATCTCCTGCCAACAGTCCGAATAAGCGATTACCCTTCAATGTAATTACACCACCTCCATCAGTTTCAGCATAAGGATCTTCATATCCTATAAAATCCCTATTACTATATACATCAGCAAGAGTGATGGCCCTGAAATGATCTCTAAGAAAGTTTGTCTGGGCATATTTATTGTCCTTATAATCCCTATTGAATATCCTATGCATGGTTTCTCTCAGCTCTCTTGAGGTATTCATCAATGGGGAGGCTGGAGAATCGAAACTCTTTGTTCTTTTTAACTCCTGACTATATTGGAAAGGATCTGAATATATAAGTTTATGAAGTTCTATGTTTGCTATCATATAATTTATAGACAACATTCTTAACTGCTTGTCTATAATTGCTTGTGTAAGGTTTTCTATATCCTGAAACATAGGGAGTTCATCAGCTACAAGTCCTTCCACTGATTCCTTTATAACACTAAATCCCCTGAGCATATCTTCAGTATCCTTAGCATCCTGTTCTATGAATTTTTTTACAGCCCTGTTTATTTCTGTCTTATTCTTTTCATACAGTTCTTCAGCAGTAAACTGAAGATTATCATCAGAGGTAATTTTATTATTCAATTCCTCTCCCAATATATCCTTAAAGAACCTTAGATCTCTACTGTTCTTTCCACTCACTACCCTTCTGTCATCTCTTGAGAGATCTATTTCAGAGATAAGATATTCCTTAAATATTTCGAGGAACTCCTCATTCATGTATTCATCCTCATTGACAAATGGAGAATCAGCATAGTGCATTCTTACAGCATGTTCAAGAGAAGCATCACCAGGAACAAGGTTGGAATATACACCATCAAGATTGAGGATTATCTCCTGAATCATTCGTTGTCTATGAGTAAGTTTTGAAGATTCTTTCTTCTTTCCCTTCTCTTCATCTATTGTTCCATCTACAAATACAGGATGCATAAGATTTACTGTTCCTTCTCTGCGATTACCATTACCCGCAGGTCCAAGATTAAACATCCTGTTAAGCAAAACACTACTGCTAATAAGTTTACCTTGTTCATTTCTTCTCATTGTAAACTTATCAGTAAGAAGGAAGGAATAGGCAGTAGTAGCTAAATCACTAATGTTCTTTGCTTTGGTAAGATTATCATAGAAATTGCTTATTGCATTTGTACCTATAAAGGTTTGTGTCCTTTCTCCATTGATATTAAAATATGTACTTTCAAGTCCAGGAGATTCCAAGATAGCCTTTATAGTAGAAAGTTTCATTAATGCTCCATCTATATCAAGTGTCTTTGTAGAGATGGTAGTGATACTATTATCTACCTGTTTATCATCCACCATTACAGGTTTACCACTCTTATCATATACAGGCCCTAATGTTGAAAGGCTTATTTGCATACCCTCAACAGCCTTTCTAAATACGTCACGCTGATTATCTGTAAGTTTCTTCTTTAAATCATTAACATTGAAGTCAATGTCAAGTTCCTTAAGAAATTCTACATACTGACCAAGGTTAGCCCTATCAAACTTTATATTCTTTACTTTCGTTGTAGCTGAATATTTGCCTGTTTTAGATTCGTATTTAAAATAAGACGTACCATTCTTAATCTTATCAATGATATTGTTTATCATTGTTCTCTTGATCTGTCTTGCTGCACCATTAAGGGCAGAATCACTTACCACAATATCACTCCCAGGAAGAATATATACTGACAATACATCAGCATTTTGCTTCTTCATAGTTTTCCAGAACGCAGAAATAAGCTTTAAATCATGTTCCTCTAATATGGAAAAATCAATACTTGTCTCATCAATACTACCTTTAGCTGATTTCTTTGTCAGCCTCTTATAGAGAGCATCATAATTCAGATTGCCAAGAGCCATTATTCTAAGCTTGTCAAACATATCATTTATGTCTATGGCATCATGCAATTTGCTTAAGAGTTGTATGTACACCTGATCAGGTGGCATCAATATAACCCCTCCTATAGAAGAAGGATCATGATGAACTCCATCACTTGTTTTGGCTAATGTAGCAAATAAAAGCTTTATGGCTGCTGGAGATTTTCTAAATGAGTCTATTTTATGAGAAGGTTGATATTCACCTCTTCCTGAATTATCTTCATCATTAAGAATAGCTTCATCATTTTCATCAAATTCAATATTATAGGCTAATAGTTTCTCCTCATATTTCTTGAATAGTTCGTCCCAAGTAGTATCAATCTTATCATACAAATCTTCAAGATCATTATATTTCTTAGAGACTTTTTCTGCTGTAGTTTTACCTTCAGCTATAGCGTCATCCAGAACATCCAATTGATATCCAACATAGTTCTTTATTTCGCTCTTGAGGGCTTCGTAGAGCTCTTCTCTGTATAACTTGTCACTTACTCTGAACAAACTCTTATTATCCTTGCTAAGACGTGTGAGAGTGCTGTATACCATCTGTTGCATGATATCATGAAGCTGTGTGGCAGGAATGCCCTTCACCCTCAATTCGGCACCTTCTAATACAGCTACATCATCTACATCAATTATTCCTCGTTTGGCAAATGACAAATTAGACTCAAAAGGATTATATTGTGCATAATATCCATTTCCTATCTTATCAAATAATTTCTGTACATTACTTACTGCCTGTTCACCCGTAAAGAATGTCTTAATAAAATTAACAATATCGTGGAACAGTTTACTAATCCATGACTTACCATTAGACCTGTCAGGAGCTATTCCAAAATGTTGATAATCCCTGTACTCTTCAGCTATCTCTTCCTTTATCTGCTGGTCTGTAGCATTTTTATATTCTATTGTTTCTCCTGTGAATCTATCTACATATGAACCTTCCCTATTTCTGAATTCTTTTAATATGACTTTCTTCTCTTTCTTCTCTTTCGGGCCAGCCATCATCTTCCATACAGCCTCAAATACCTCATGATAGATAGTACCGCCTTCTGCATGTTCATATAAATATATGGCAGCATCCTGTAGCATACCCCATACCTGTCTTCCATTTGAAGCTTGCATTATATTCTTTACTCTATATACAGGAATATTAGGGAAGTTCTTTCTGATGAACTCCTCTATCTTAGTCCAATTCTCTCCTTCAAATCTTTCAGCTTCTTTTAATATCTTTAATCTGAAAGCTGTATTGTCAGGTTTATCTGATCTGGGTCTGCTCGCTCGTTTAGAAGTAGTATCTTCAGGTTTCTTCTCCTGAATAGGTTGTTTTGATTTTTCAGGTTTACCTTCTAAAGCTGCTGACTCAGCATCGTACTTGGCGTTGATCTTTCCTATTTCATCAGAATTTCTTTTCCCTTTGGTTCCGATTGATTCAAGTTCTGCCCTTTCAAAATCTGTTGCCTCGGTTGTTGGCCTATTAAAATCATCCGGTTTCTCTGTATATATATTGTTTATCTTGTCAATTAAACTATCATAGTGATCTGCTTGTTTTGTCTCTATATATGTAGATAACCTTTCCTGTATCTGATATGGTTCTACTCCCTCGGCTTCTGCCTCTTTTTTAAGACGTTCATTTGCCCTATCCCTTTGCTCAATAGACTTATTAATTAAATTATCTAATGATTGCGAGTAGGTTGCACCATTCTCAACTATCTCTAAAGCATCATTTAACCTCTTACGCTGCCTTGATACACGATCTTTAACTTCTTCATCCGTTAAAGGAACAGATTGAACTTTACTTAACTCCTCCTGCCTTCTCCTTTCGTTATCAGCTTTCTTAGCTTCTATATCTGTTAATACAGGAGAAGGAGCAGGTTCATCTTTCATAGAAGGTTCAACAGGAACCCTATATTTAGAAAGCAGAGGCTCTATTTTCGTAAATAAGGAATTTCCAATCAGATTTGTGGCTTGTTCTTTTGTAAAATCTTCTCCTTTAGCTTTTTTATCAGCAATGACAGCATCTACAAAAGCTTGTGGTATGCTTGTAATATTAAAGCCTTCTCCAGTTTCTACAAACTTCTTACCATCCAGTTTAAACTTAACATCATGTCCTCCAAAAGAGTTAAAATGAATAGTATTCTCTTTTACACCATCAAGAACAATCTCTTCAGGAGCTGATTCTGGAGTAGCTGCAGGTTTTGGTTCTGTTTTCTTAGGAGGTGCATTTACTTCTCCTGCAGGTTTAGCTGCCACTTTATCATCTACAGTTTCATCAGTAGTAAAATATATGGCATGCCTGTTAAAGTCTTCTGGACCAGTAAGAGGTCTAAATCTACTGACTAATGGAATATCACCATTATCTCTGTTTATGACCTTACCACCTTCATATATCTTATTGGAAAGAAGATATGTCTGGTAGTTCTGCCATTTCCTTCCTACCGGATTACCATTCTCATCTATGCCTGTTATTTCAAAATAACTTGCTGTAACAGATGATTCTGAATTAACAAGTTTAGCATTTACATTATTATAAATATTCTTCAGTGCATTTACTATCTCCACTTTATTATTCTCAAGACTGCTTGGAGTAAATTCAAACGATGTCTGTCTATCACCTGATATGAAAAGTTTTGACACAAATTGTCCTTCTTCTTCAACAGTTTCAAACCATATATTATTTACACCTGTCTTTCTCTGTCCTGTTTTAGCATCATGCGTAATCCCCCAATAAACAACAGACTTCAACCATCCAAACAGTCTTTCTGATTTAGTTCCCTTTCCTACAGAACCCTCCTCTACAGCATTCTTTGTTATCTGTAAGAGAACATCATATATTGTATTAGCTTCCTTTTCAGTAAGTTTTCTGTTATTAAGTTTTGCTACAAATTTTCCAGGCACTTTAAGTACAACCCTGCCAGGCTTAACTCCAATACTCATATCACCTGAAACAGCCTTATCATTTGTTGTAGCTACTTCCAACACCTTTTTTTCACCCAGCATCTCAGGAGATATTAATCCCGATTCTTCAACAGGTGTACGTGCATTAATATCAACAACTTTCTCAGGCTTCCCATCTTTACCTGTCCTACCTGTTTCTGTCATTACATATTCAGGAAAACCAAATGAAGGAGTGAATGTTACAGGGAATATCTCTGTCTGACTAAGAACAGAATCTCTCCAAGCCTGATATCTTTTCTTCAGTTCTTCTCTTACATGTTCAGGAGTACTTTCCCTAAACATTGTGCCTGTAACCTTCTGACCATTACTATCCTTATATTGGGCTTCTAATCCTCCAAGTGGATATACTTGAAATAATGCATGATTGAGAGGGTCTATTAATTCATCTTTTTCATTCCTCTCTTGAATAGGATTACCGAATTCATCGACCAATACAGGATTCTTTCCGTTCTCATCTACCTGTACTATTACACCCACTATTACTTCTTCAGCCTTATATTTATCAGACCTTCTATCTTCAGGAAGGATGAAATCTATCAATTTCTCCAATCCAGGAACCTTATCAAGATTGTTTAATGTAACATGTATAAGCTTAAGATTAGGATTCTTGATATCACCAGAATTCCATCTCACTCCAAATCTATCAGTTCTCTGTTGATAAGGAGGATTCTCCCAATTGGTAGACGTGCTATTTACTACATGAGCATCAGATTTCTTACTTATTTCTTCGTGTATATGTTTATTATCTGATTCTGTTTGTACACCATCATCAAAACTATCTGTAAACTCTTTCTGTAACTTCTTATTCTTTTGTATCTTCTTCTGTTCTTCTTTCTTCCTTAATTCATTATTATACAATTCCTGGAATTTTTCAATAGCTGTTGAGAGCATGTTATATCTGGACTTATCTTCCTGATACCATTCGTTAAGGGCCTTTAGTCTATCTTCAACATCTTGTAAATCTTCCAGCTCAAGAGAAATGATTTCATTTATATCCTTATCTTCCATCATAAGGGTATAACTGGCAATGTCATCTTTTAGCTTAGCAAAACTGGCAGATATGTCTCCTCCTTCAGATATGGCAGATAGCGTATCTTTTATGTCATTTCTTAATAATTCATAATCAGCAAAGTCAGCCCTATGTTCGTTTATTACCTTCTTGAGAAAATTAGTAGTCTTCTTTATAGCATCAACTATTCCTTTATGAAGACCCTCCACCTCACTTAAGCTCTTCTCAATACCTTTAATAGTATCTCCAAGCCATTCAGCTTGCTTTTTAAGCTCATCAAGCATCTCCTTTAAGTCTTCAGGAAGTTCACTTATATTCTCAGATAAATCCTGAAAATAACTTAAGTTCATCTGAAGATCACTCACTTCATTATTAAGCTGTTCTATTTCCTTTTCAACATTATTCTTTTCTCCTTCCAAGAAAGCAAGAGTTTTCTTTCCAACAGTTAATATCTTTCCAAACCTACCCTCAAACTTCTTCTTTCCTGATTCCTTAGTCTTATACAAATCAGAAATGTCCTGTTCTATATTAAGAAGCGTTTGCCTCTTGCTTGATATTTGTTTAGCCTTGTCTGTTATAAGTTTTGAGAGATTTTTCTCTATTGCAGAAATAATACTGATTCGCTGAGCCCTGCTTTCAGCCAACATATTCTGCTCCTCTTTCAATGATTCTGCGCTCTTGAGAGCTTCTGCTGCTTCCTTCTGTTCTTTAGTCTCTACATATTGACCTGTTCTTACCAATCTTGCTTCCGTAAATCCTTCTTGAGCAACAAAGTGTGAACGAAACATTTGTTTTCTTTCAATCTCTCCCTTTGCATTCTTATATACAAAAAAGAATTTTCCATCTTCAAATATTAGTCTACCTACTCTTTCACCTCCATATTGTTTTCCAAAATTGTATTTAAACTTTTCATTCATATGATGATAGAAATATCTTGCAGCTTTATTCTTAAGTGTATCAGACATTTTACCCACCTTATATCCTAATAAGGTTTCCTTCTTTATATCATGCTCTACGCCATTTTGGTCCTTTACCTTTATTGTACCATCTTCATTCTCCTTTATTATAGTAAGACGGGATATTTTTGCAGGAGCATCAATCCCTTCCTTTTCAAAATCTACAGGCTTTCCTGCAAAATATTCAGTACCTATCTCTAAATCCTTTTCTCCAGTTTTAGTTTTAACCTTAATTGTTTCTTTAGGAGGAACAGCAGAACCAATTGGAGTGATAGGAGCAGTTTCAGCCTTTACTTCATCATATTTCTTAGGATTTTTCTTTATATCATCATACTCTTGTAAGAATTTATTTCTACGAAGAGTCATTTCTGCTACATCATCAAGAGCAATACCTATATCTGTTTTTTCTTCATCAGTAGCAGACCTATCTCCTATCTTTAATGACTTGATGACATCGACAGCTTCGTTGAACTTATCAGATTTTCCATCTATAAGATCAGTCATAATAGCATCTACATCTATTCCAGCAAGGGATAGTTTAGGAATAAGTGTAGAAATCCTTCTATCATAATCAGAAATCTTTGATAAAGCATACACCATCTTATCAATACTCTGAGATGAATATACACGCTTCTTATCTTTATCAACTATTCCTGCATATCTAAGGTTAAGAGTTTGATAGAGAGTTTTAACATGTTCGGCAGTTTGCTCAAACATACTAAGTCTATTTAGAAAAGCTAGTCTTGTATCAGTATCTAATGCTTTTCCTTCTCTAACAAGTTGATTAAATCCTTCTTCAGTACTTGCAAGTTGTCTATATTCTTCAATATCTGATCTTACTAAGTCATATCTTCCATATTTAAGACGAGGAGTAAGATAGTTTATGATATAATCATATTCCAGATCCTTACTATCTATAATACTTCCCTCTTCTATTTTTCCTTCCCTCTGTAAAGAAAGGAGATGTGCTCTTCTAACAGCATCATTTGTATCTTTTGTAAAATCAGATAGAGTGTGTTTATTAAATTCAGTGATGGCCTGTGCTGTATTTCTATTCTTTTGTTTTATCTCTCCTCTTAAAAGTTTACTACCACCAATCATTATAGCCCCGGATAGCCCTCCTATCATAACATTCTCCATACCTTCGTCTGTAGAGATTGTTTCTGATATTCCTTCAATAACACTATCCAGAAAGTCTGTAGGAACATCGTTATATTTCTTATTAAAATAATCTTGTGTTCCTTTTGTAATAGCATACTGGGCACCTTCTTCAAAAGCCTCAGATGCAGAAAATGTATATGGCCTTATTGCTTTTATCGTAGATAATAATTTCCCTCCTGTGGCTTTCTTTCCTATATATTTTCCTTGTTCCTTTACTATGTCTCCTATCTCTCTTATTATACCATTACTAATTCCTTTTTCAGCAGCATAGGAAGCTCCAAGTATCTTAGGAAGCTGTACATAATTAATAAAAGTAAGAAGAGCTGCATTTAATAAATACGAAGACTTTCCTATATTATCTGTCTGTTTATTTATATTTTCCAATTCAGCACCCATTGGAGCCATTCCAAAATGAGAGTCTTTGTATTCCTGTATTTTAGCATCTCTGAACTGATTCATATTCTGATAAGCTTCAAAGGTAGCTTCACCAGAAGTAGAGAGAACATTAACAAGTCCTCTGCTAATAGGATTGAGAGTATTGTATTGGTTTAAAAACTTATTGTTAACCTCCATAAACTTTCCAAGCATACTTGTTGCCCTTTGTCCTGTAGTTGCTGTCTTTAATGCCTCTTCAGATGCCTGTAAAGCTTCCGCAGCCTTTCCTACAGAGAATAGCTTTCCTACTTTTGGTATAGACCCAAGCACTTTAGACAAAATTCCCATCACTCCTGCTGTAAGAGCAGCTGATCCTATAATACCAATAGAAAAGCCCAGGTTTTTAATTATACCATCCCAGAAGAAATTGGCACTAAGCAATTTACTTGGAGCATACCAATGAGCATCTTTTTCAGCCTGTGTATAATAATTAGCCCATTGATCTTCTTTTCTTTTATTTACTTCATCTACCCATCTGTTTAAATCATTATCAAAGAATGCAGCAGCTCTTCCTGTTTTCCCCCATTGGACAGCACCATTAACAAGACCTACTGTAGACTGAATAAATGTAGTGCCTGCCAATACTCCCATCTTACCAAGCCCATGAGCTGCTTTTTCTGTCCAAGGCTGTTGTTGAGCTGCCATTTCTTCATAGTCAGTTCCGGGAATTGTCTTCTTATATCTATATCCTGTATACACAGAAGAGAGAGGAAGCTCTTCTACTTTTCCAACCTTTGTACGAGATAAGGCATCCATCCATGTTTCAGCAGCATATTTCCTTGGTTCGACTTCTCCTGCTGATTCAGGCATATAACTTCTTCCTCCTGTTCTAAACATATCAGGATTAGGTACAATAGGAGTAGCAGGAAGACCAATAGCTGTAGCTGGTCTATTTATAAGATTTTCTTCCATTATTTAGTCTTTACATTCAGATACATATCTATTAAGGATGGAGTAAGTGTAGTTTGGAGAGTTTCGAGAACATTTTGCATAGAAGCATCTCCTTGTAATGATATTATATCATGAGATTGCCCATTACTCATCCATACATAAGGATAATATTTACCGTTACTATAAATAAAATTAATCTTTGCATCATAATTATTCTCTCTAGCTATATTTGGAAGATCGTTTTTACTAAGATAATAGTCTCCCATCATATAGGTCTGTTCGTCATCAGGAGCCCCAAAGCTTGTTTGTCCTCCCCTTGTCTTAATTATATTCTTTATATTACTACTTTCCCTGCTCTCGTATATCGAATTAACATCTATTCCAAAGGCTAAAGCCTGATCCATTGTGGTTGTCATTCCTCCTATTCTTTTACTATTCTGAGTTAGTACTATTTCTACCATAGGAGTATCTTCATAATTAACAATATTTGTAGAAAGTGACCATCCCTTTTCAGGAGTACTTAAATCTAAATTACTAAAATTCTTTCTGAATTTATCAAAGTCATGTGAAAGATTAGCTTCTGCATCTGTAAAAGTTGTCATATAATTACCCAGCTTATACAAAGTATTTCTATCATCTTCAAGATTACCAGAAAATATAGGAGCTGTAAGGTTAGGTTTTACACTTCTATATTGTTGAATAATCTCTGACTTGTCCTCAAGAGCCTCTTCAAATACTTTATCATTAAATACTTGAGCAACCTGCCAAACTTGTGTCCAATCTATACCTTCACGCTCACCACCATAACTACTCATTCCAAAATTACCTGTTTGCCTAGGTCTCCATTTTGCTTGAGTAATCTTACCATTTTTATCAGCTAGTACATACACGCCCTTAGCTTCATCATTCAATGCTTCTACAACATCCCCTAATCCCCGTGCTTGTAATTTTCTATAAGCAGCATTTGATTCAGATGTAAGAACATCTCCTAGTTTCTTATTAAATAATGATCTTCCTTCTGAAAATTTACCATTTTTATATACAGATAAATCATATATATCTTGTGGAGTAAGATTATAAGTATTTCCCTTATATGTTATCTGCTGAGATTTTATATTTGATAAATCTATCTCTTTGGCTACATCTCCTACTCTTTCTTTAAAAGCCTCTGCAACTTTATTATTTATATCACTTTCGGTTTCAAAATTCATCTTAGCTTTTCTGAAAGACTCATAAGCATCTACCACTACAGGAATAGTAAGTTTCTTTTCATAAGAGAGAGATTCATATTGTTTTGTTGCTATTCCAATTAACTCAGTTTTATATTGTTCAACGGTCTTTCCAGCTGCAGCAGCCTCATCACTTATAACTTTAGCTCTTGCGTTCTCTAGAGAGATGTTGTTCTTTCCTTGATATTGTTTAATTTTTTCTTTGTATTTGGGTTGCCCTTCAAATAATGTTGCCCATATAAAATTATCTGAATTTGTATTATATTCACCAACAGCCCTTTCATATGCTATAGCCTGATCTGTTACAACTTTCTTAGGATCAGATTCCTGTCCAGAGGGTGTAAACCCTCCCACTCCTCCTGCTCCACCAGATGTTGAGGTTTTCTTTCCTTTAGATGATGCACTAAGTATAGCAAGTCTATCTTTCTGCTCATAATTAAGCATGTCCATCTTTCTATCCCATTCCTCTGTCTGTGCCCATCTACTTTGATCATTAGCTTCTTGCTGCATTTTAAACATTGCGTTCCATCCAGGATTATCTACTATCTGTTGTTTGGTTATCATCTGTCCAAACATTGTAGTATATCTTGAACTTACATCATCTCTATATAAAAGTCCTCTTACAGCATCAGGATCTTTATCTACCGTACTTATATATTCATCATAAGAGTCAGCCATTGTCTTCTTGTTTGTCTCAAGAGTGTCTATTTGCTTTTGTATATCTTTCTGATTTTCTACATCTTTATCAAGATTCTTTTTAATAATAAGTTCATCAATAGCAGTTTGATAGCCTGACACTATCTGATCTCTCTGTTTGGTTATAATACCTTTTAATCCTTCATTATCAGTACCTCTATATACATATTGTCCTGATATATGAAGTTGTTGACTTACTCTTGGATCTGAAAAAATCTGTTGTATCGTTTGCTTCACTTTCCCTGGTGATCTTCCTTCTGTCTCCATTCTCATCATTGTAGGAGAGAATATAAAACTCCCATCCTCATTCCTCATAGGTTTTCCATCAGCACCTAATTGATATACCTGATCAAATGTCATTCCATCAGGTTTTACTGCATCAAATGTTTCTTTTGCAAACTTCCATATATCAAAATGAGGAACATATTTTCCATCAAAATTAGCACCAACTTCTTCATCATTCATCCAAGAAGATAGTTGGTTATTGAATACATATTCATTACTGGGATCAAGAGTTCCTTTTTTTCTGTCCTCTTCCATTAAAGAGAGTTCTTTCCTAAACTTAGCTGTGGCAGTAACAGCATTAGTAATATTATCATCCTTTCCAACACTACTTGCCATCCCAGCCACATGATTTGTAAGCTGATAATTGGAGAAGTCCCCAGCAGCGACAGTCCTTAATTTTGTGCCTAATTCATTAAGTTTGCTTTGCAGATATTTCTTATCTACATCCCTTGCAATATCAAGACCAGCAACCCTATCTATGCTTGATTGTATTTTTTGAACCCCTTCGTCATACCTTCTCTGGAGCTCCATTCCCACCCCAACATAGGCCTCCGTTGGGACTTGTTGCACATAGGGATTGAAAGCTATTTGAGGAGCATCTGTCCAGCTTGCCATTGTATTATATTATTCGTTTAACAAATGTAATCAAAATCATTATAGAAATAAAGCTCTTTGATTAAATAAAATAATCAACCTGATTATAAACTCTTGATAGCTCTTGCTATGTTCATACCATTCTTTGCAGGGATTGATGTAGCTTCCTGTTCTTTCTTAGTTTTTCTTCTTCTACGTACTTGCACATCTTCACCTGTTTTAGGATCTTTCTCCCACTGTGTTACCCATTCACTATTAGGATCTGCAACTCCATATCCTCCATCAGAACCTTCCATGTCCCATTGAGCAGGTTGATTCCAATTCTGTTTTCTACCTCTGTCATCAAACCTGTAATTATAGAGATTTTCGTATGTAGCAAGGGTCTTGTTGTTCAATTCATTCTTCAGATATTTATCACTTATAGAATTGAGAGCAGCCTGAAGTCTTGCTTTTGTATTAGATTTAGCCTGAGATTGTCTTGTATATTGATTATCTGCTATTTGAAGGTTCTGTAACTGGGCTTGATTCATTGTAGCCCTGTTCTCTCCATACACCTTATCAGCCATAGCCTGATTCATTCTGAATTCTTCAGCGTTGATTTTATTCAAAGCCTGGTTAGCCTGAGAAGCAATCATAGCCTGTGCAGCAGGATTGTTTCCAGCCATTCTTTGAGCACTTCTCACCTGAGCAATTACATCATTCTTCTGATCAGCAAATGAAACAGAATAAGGACTTCCTAATTGTGGCTGAAAGAATTGAGCCTGTACAGGTTCTTCCTTATCTGTAAGGGCAAACATCTCTCCCATCAATTGTCTGGGATCAAGTCTCTCTGTATCACTTGGTCTGAAATATGGTAGAAGTGAATTAATTCCTAAAGTCATTAAATCTGCAATTTCTTCTTTCGTTAATTTTCCATCACGTTTTTCTGATTTTTTGCCACTCTTATCATACAAGTCTGCAAGTACATCTAACACCTTGTCATTAGTCTGTTGTACTCCTCTTCCTAATGCTGTTATTTCAGTTTCATCATCATTATATTTATATCTCTCATATGGAGTTTTCATGCGAGGAGGAGCTACGTCATTTGGTCCACGAAGAGTAGATTGCATAGCTACAGCATCTGCTACAGCTTCATCTAACTTAGAAAGTTTTTTAGCTTTTTTTGTTGATGGTTTCTCTTTTGTAGAAGTGTTACTTGTTACATTTCCTTGATTATATTTCATTGCAATCTCATCATCCCAATTATGAGGAACGATAGGTTCATGATACAATTGAGGATTCTTAGGAGTTAATACATTTGGATTTACATATCCTGTATCAGGAGAAAGATAAGGAGATTGTGTTCCTATAATAGGAATATTCGGGAAACTTCCTGGAGCAATAGTAGGAACAGGAGATTTAGTATTTACTTCATTCTGTATTGTAGGAACATCCTCCCACGTAACAGGAGGAAAAGAATGCCTCATAAACCAATTACCTATACTTCTTTCTCTTTCATTATATCCAGGTTCAGCTTCTATACCAAGTAATTTAGCTAAACCACTTCTATATTGTGGCTTTTTTATACCACTTTGTGCTTTTGGAATAATTGCTCCTTTCTTAGCTATTTTATATTTACCCTTAGAGAGAGCATTGGCATCTACATTCATCTCTTCAGCAGTTTGATTGATTGCCTCTTGAAGAGAGGCTAATTGCTGCTTCTCACTTGCATAAGCTTTTAGCTTTTGTGTAGTGCCCATAAGGGTAGCCTTTGCTGAATTCAATTTAAGCTTATCAAATGAATTTGTAGGAGATAAGTCCTCAACAGAAAGAAGAGCCTTCTCAGCCTTCTTATTTTGTTTTGCTTCTTCCTTTGCTATATCTTTCACTTTCTTCTTAAATGTTTGCTTTGTTCCAGGAATAGTTAAATCACCAAACACTACTAAATCTTCATCTGTTCCTCCACTCTGTAATTTAACAGCAGGTTCTCCACCTTCCACTTCTACAGGATTACGCCCATAAGCAACAGGCATTCCTCCTTCTGCATGGGAAGGCCCTGTAAATTCTATTGTTTCTCCTCCATCAGGAAGGAATGGATTATAGGAAAGTGATTTTGCTCCTCCTTTTCCTATCCTTAATTCCCCTTCAGTTTCCATATTGCTCACATTACCACCAGAAGCCATATAAGCATTATTTGTATTGAACAATCCTTGCATACCTTTTCCCATAGCCATTTGGTTTATATTTCCTTCAAACCTATCTTGGTATTTCTTTGTTTTCTCTGGATTGGTATCAATAAGATTTCCTACAGCACTAAGGATGGGTTTGGCTAATGTTCCTACAATAGGTCCAACTCCAGGTATCATGCTAACAATATCACCAGCAACTCCTCCAAATGTAGCTCCTGCACTCTCACCTCCGCTCAATTGAGTTGCAAAATTAGTAAGCCTTTCACTTCCTATCCCCTGCAATATGTCGCCAAACTGAGCCTTCGGTATTTTTGCTCCCTTCTTTGCCAGCACCCCTTTGCCCACTCCATATACAGGGAAAAATTCATCGCCTGCATTTATTATATCATCAGGTCTCACATACTCACGTTCAATACGCTCAGGAGTAAGTTGTGAAGCCTGTAAGGTAACATCAGACACTTTCTTCCATTGAGTGGCTTCCTGTAACTTTTTCCTCTCATTCTTGAGTTGCTCGAATCCTTTTACTAATCCTTCAGCTATATTCATAGCAGGACCAGCCATTGCACCAAAATCAAATCCATTTGAAACACCAGCCAAAGTCTTAGTATCTAATTGAGAGGCTAACTGTTGAGTTGGTATGGGAGCAATGTAATCCATTGTAGGCATCGTCATACCTACCTGAGCTTTCTTCACCTTAGCTCCTCTCATGGCCTTTTTGAAAGCTGCACCATGTACTTTCATAAAAGAATCTTCATCAGGAAACATCTTATAGAAAGAATCAATGTCCTTAGCTCCTGAGAGTTTTAATATTGTATCTATTGTTGTGCTCATAGCTCTTTGTATTTATTCAACCACCCATTATCCTCTGTAAAGGTACGCAATTGCTTTGATTTTTTTATGTTACCTCCATCTTCATAATTTATCATTGGATTACTCCAGTCCCTATTTAATCTACCCTTATTTAATGAGCTTTTTATTAACTCTGGATGGGGGTATAATGATCTTAGATTTACGGATGATGATGGAGGTATAATTATTTCAGGCCAATTCATACCAACACCTTTAGTGCTTGTCGCACTATATATGGCATCTACCTGTTTATCTTTAATAAACTTATTCCATATCTCTCTATTCTTACCAACTCCAAATGCAGTTGGATTACCTTCATATGATAATCCTCCTTTATCTTTTCTTACAATAGGTTTACTTATCTTCTTTAATAAATTATCTACCTCTATTTGCGGAGAAGTAAATCTAACAGTTGGCTTCTTAAAATCTCTAATATCATTTATTATTACCTTCTTTTCTATTCCACTATGTATAAATGGCTCTTGCAACAATCCATAATCCTGAGAAGGAATATCCGCAAAATAAGTACCCTCCCCTAACCATCCTGGATTAATCCTTTCTTCTGTTGGATAGTTTGGATTATATTCTGTCATTGGTCTGTTTGTAGAATGATATAAAACACCCTTTGCTCCTGATTCATTATAAGATTTCTGTATAAACTTAGATATATCTTCATTACTTAACATAGATACATCTTCTCCGAAATGATTTTTATAATAACTTCTAACAGAATTTATCATCTGAGGGCTTCTGAACTGCGGAGATATTTCATCAGAAAAAGTTCCTATATATTTCTGTATATTTTTTGATAGAGGAGTTAAACTATTAGCAGAGGGTTCAGTTGATGCATAATAATAATAATTATCATATAGATTAACATATGAAGGACGTTTATAATCATTTACTATGTGAGGAGAAGATACTTCATCGGATCTACTTGGATCAGCATAATGTATTTTAGATTTATTTCTCTTAAATTTCTCTATTCCATATATGTAGTCTCTGTCAAGACTTAATTGTGGAGGATTTTGTCCTCCTTTATATATTTTATGAGGGGAAAGAAGAGTCTCCTCTCCTGCATAATGATGATATGGTAAACTACCACTTGCAGGAGACATACTCTCTATAACTTGTTTATCTATTAATGCTTCTTTACTAGGAGCACCATATAACTTAGGATCTACCTCAATTAGTTTTTTATTCAATCTTCTAAACATTTTCATATTCCCTGACTGTAAATCTACAATATCAGGAAAAGAATATGTTTGTGAAGGATGAGTTTTACCATATGATATAGATAAAGGATTAGCAGATACAGGTTTATTAGTACTAAGTTCAAGTACATATTGTCCTTTTTTAGGAAAACTCTTAGTTACTGTTAATCCTTTTTCTTTTAATGTTGGGGTGATTAATCCTTTCTCTCTTATCGCTTTAGATATCTGCCCCTCAGTAAGTCTTCTGTAATATTTATTAGGTAGATTAGCTCCAGGTAAAATATTCATTAATCCTGTATCAGGATCGCTATGTCCTGTTAAATAAGATACGACAGGTTCTACAATATCTGTTATAGGAAAGTCTTTAAATAATTGAGGCTTGTGTTCCTGATAGCCAGAATATACTTTATCATTAAATCTCTGTAACCAATTCCTATCATCACTTCTAATACTTGCCCCTTCCTGAGCTATAGGAAGCTCTGTAACAGACCCTCCTTCAAACTCATGTTCTTCTCCAGGAAACATTATTTTAAGCTCTCCTGTGTCACTCATAGCAAGTATAGGGAAAGGAACTTGATCCATTGATATAGAAGTTGTAGGACGATTGGAGACTATTTGTACAGGCTTTCCATAATTCTCTTGATTGCGATAACCTTCATTATCTTGAATAGGAAATATACCCTGTGTAGAGGGTTGTTCAGCAATTGATTGTAATACTTCAGGGACATATTGATTCTCTACGTTATAATTAATAGGAGCTTCAACAGGAGGAAGGGTTTTAACAGGAATCCTGTTAGCTCTCCATTCCATTCTTGTTTTTGCTCCTCCCTTCAATCCCTTTGATGTTTCAGCAAGATAGTTCCTAAGCCCTGCAATATCACCACTCTTTACATATTCAAGAGAATCACCTAAACTACCCCTATTATATGTAATATCTAACAGAACATCATGTACTTCAGGAGGAA
>Ga0208196_1000745_pt1 | contig 39805 bp, 35 predicted proteins | sample AD_JPNNA7_MetaG_FD_184443 | JGI IMG/M metagenome (GOLD analysis project Ga0208196, IMG submission 184443) | Active sludge microbial communities of municipal wastewater-treating anaerobic digesters from Japan - AD_JPNNA7_MetaG (SPAdes) (version 2) | ecosystem: Engineered > Bioreactor > Anaerobic...
TTTATTTATTAATAATCTGTAAGCCTGAACCATTACCTGCGGATTACTTGCTTTCATCGAGAGGACGATGTTATGAAAATTTTCGTCTTCACATATTCTTAAAAATTCTAATGCTGATTCAACCATTCCGAGCGGTGTATCGCCATAACGACTCATAATTCTATCTGATAATGAACCGTGATTTGTTCCGATACGCATTGCAGTGCCGTATTCTTTGCATATTCTTACAAGCGGAGTAAAACGATCTCTTATTCTGTCAATCTCTTCCTGATATTCAGTATCAGTATATTCTATCAGATCAAACTTTTTCTTATCAATATAATTACCGGGATTTATACGAACCTTCTCAACAAGTCTCGCAGCCATTTCAGCCGCGTTTGGAGTAAAGTGAATATCTGCAATCAATGGAACATTATAACCGCGTGTACGAAGTTCCTTTTTAATTTCTCCAAGATTTTTTGCTTCGTTAATGCTTGGAGCAGTTATCCTTACATACTCACAACCCGCATTTACCATTCTTATTGTTTGTTCAACTGTTGCGATTGTATTCATAGTATCGGTTGTTGTCATTGATTGAATACGGATTGGATTGTTTCCTCCGAGCGGAATATCTCCAACGAAAACTTCTCTTGTTTTATATCTTGAGTATTTTGTTAAACTGTTACAATAGTGTTTTATGTTCTTTACAATTTCTTCCATAATACTGCTTATGTTTTAGACAATTCAATTATTAAATCAATTTTAATTCAATATAAATATAAAAATAATTCAACCTACACTAAAAGTCTTAAATCATATGCTTTAATCTTATTATATTTGGATATGCGAATCTCAGAATCGAAAATAGAAGAAATAAGAAACTCAGTAAGTATAGTTGATGTAATATCGGAATATGTTCAGTTAAGAAAACGCGGAAAAAATTTTGTTGGATTATGTCCTTTTCATAACGAAAAAACTCCATCATTTACAGTAACTGAAGAAAAACAAATCTTCCACTGCTTCGGATGTCACACAGGCGGAAATGTTTTTAAGTTCCTCATGGAATACAAAAAAATTTCTTTTATCGAAGCAGTTCAGGAAATTGCCGAACAACAAGGTATTGAGATTAGTTATGATGATGAAGGATATAGCGAAAAGCAATCTGAACAGGAAATTCTTTTTGATATCAATACAGAAGTCGCAAGATATTTTTTAAACAATCTGTTAAATGATCAGGAAGGAGAAGTAGCAAGAGAATATTTTAAAAACAGAAATCTTAAAATTCAAACAATACGTGCGTTTGGTCTGGGTTATGCAATTAACGGATATGAAAATCTTGTAAACTTTCTTAAAGAAAAAAATATTGATCTTGAAAGAGCATTAAAGCTTGGATTGATAGGAAGATATAAAGACGGTAGAGTTTATGATAAACTGCCGGGCAGAATTATCTTTCCCATATTTTCGCCAAACGGAAGAGTTGTTGCTTTTGCAGGAAGAAAGTTACGAGAAGAAGATACAGGCGGAAAATATATAAACTCACCTGAATCTTTAATTTATGTAAAGGGCAGAATTCTTTACGGACTTTCGCACGCTAAAGACGATATAAGAAAACTTGATAAAGCAATTATTGTTGAGGGTTATATGGATTTGATTTCGCTTTATCAAGCAGGAATTAAAAATGTTGTCGCTGTTTCCGGAACTGCTTTAACAGATGATCAGGCGCAATTGCTTTCCCGTTACACAAAAAATGTTGTTCTTTTATTTGATGCCGATGCTGCTGGCATAAAAGCATCTATGCGAAGCATTGAAATTTTACTTAAGAGGGATTTTGATGTTAAAATATCAACATTGCCAAAAGATGAAGACCCTGATTCTTATGTAAATAAATTTGGTAAAGAAGCTTTTGAAGAAATTATTAAACGGGCAGAAAATTTTCTTGAATATCAAACCGGATACTATGAAGCGCAAGGAATGTTTGATGACCCAACAAAAATGGCTGAGGCAATTCGTGAGCTTGTAAAACCTATTGCATTAGTTGATGATGAACTTAAAAGAAATCTTTTAATCAGAAATATTGCCAGAAAATTTAACCTGAGAGAAAAACTTTTAGAAGCAGAGTTAGATAAAGCGCTTGAATTTCAGAAAAAACAAAACAGAATCCAATCTCAAAGAATCTTTAAGGAAGAAGATATTTCCAAAGAAGGATTGATAATACAAGAGAAGGCTAAAATTCCGCCGCATTTTTACAATACTGAACGAGAGTTAATCCGGTTACTTTTTGAAAATAATGAAAAGATAATTGCGTTGATAATTGAAAATGTTACTGAAGATGATATTCTTATTGATATTCATAAAAAGATATATGAAAAAGTTTATTTTGAATATGAAAACCGCGGCAGTTTAGATCCGGCTGATTTGATTAATTTATTTGATGATGAAACTCAGGTGTATTTACGTGAACTTACGATTGAAAAATATTCTTTAAGTGATAACTGGGAAGACTTTTCACTTTCGGAAAACCAGGAAATGAGAAATATAAAATATGCAACAGATCTTATAATTAAGTATAAACAAACCCATATCGATATTCAGATCGCTGCAAATGTTAAAGCTCAGGAAAATACAGAGGATGAAGCAAGATTAATTGAGCTTATGAAGGAAAAACAGGAATTAGTGAATAAAAAGAAATCGGTTCGTGAAGAATTTGAAAAAGAATAAGCTTTAATAGAAAATTAAAAATCATAAATGGAATTAAAATACAGACAAGCAAAAACTGGTAAACTAATGATTGATATCTTACCGGATAAGTGTGACTTTTGCGGATGTTGTGTAGGTGTTTGCCCGGAAGATGCAATAGAATTAAAAGAAGCAGAGATCTATATCATTGATGAACGATGCACTAATTGCGCAAAGTGTGTATGGTCTTGTCCGATTGAAGTGATTAAGTTTAATCGCGATGGAGTTCTTAAAAAATAGGCAATAAACAGTAAGCAGTAGGCAATATGCAATAGACAGTAGGCAAGAAGGAAATGAATTTAACATTTAAAGACTTAACTGTTTATAAAAAAGCTTTTGAATTAGCTATGCAGATTTTTGAAGTTTCCAAAAGCTTTCCTAAAGAAGAGAAGTATTCTTTAACCGATCAAATCAGAAGATCATCAAGATCAGTCTGTTCTTCTATAGCCGAAGCTTACAGAAAAAGAAGATATGAAGCTCACTTTATTTCAAAGACTTCTGATGCCGATATGGAAAATTCGGAAACACAAGTTTGGTTGGAATTTGCTTTTGAATGTAAATACATAGACAAAACCACCTTTGAAGATTTGATAAACCGTTATAGGGAAATTGGAAGAATGCTAAACCATATGATAGAAAATCCGGAAAGTTATTTAAGAAATGCCGATAAAAAATGATTTAAATATTGTCTACAGCCTATTGCATATTGCCTACTATTGTTTTATGACTGTGGCTTTGAGAAATAAAAACGGGATGTTAAAAATTGAAAACTGAATATGACATAATAGTAGTCGGTGCCGGACCAGCAGGAAGTATGGCTGCAAGATTTGCTGCTGAGCAAGGCGTTTCTGTTCTGATGCTTGAAAAAGACAGAGATGTAGGTTATCCGGTCAGATGCGGTGAAGCAATCAGTAAAGCCGGAGTTGAAGAATTTGTTAAGGTTGATCCAAAGTGGATTGCAACAGAAATAAATAAATTCTCTTTAAACGCTCCCGATGGCAGTGAAGTAATTATTGAATTCGGAGATGCTGGTTATGTTCTTGAAAGAAGAAATTTTGATTATGAACTTGCAAGAACCGCTGCTCAAGCAGGAGTTGAAATATTAACCCGTGTTTACGTGAATGATTTATTATTTGATGATGGCAAGGTGAACGGAGTTAAATATGAATATAAAGGTGAACAAAAAGAAGTTAAATCAAAAATTGTAATTGCTGCAGATGGGGTTGAATCACGAGTCGGAAGATGGGCAGGACTAAAAACAGTTACCGATTTTCGAGATATGGAAAGCGCTGTTCAGGTTACTGCTGCAAACATTCCTGTTGATCAGAACACACTTTATTTTTATTTCGGACAGGAAGTTGCGCCACACGGATATTTCTGGATATTTCCAAAAGGTAAAAACAAGGCAAATATCGGGTTAGGAATAAGCGGATCGGCTAACAAGAAAAAATACGCTCAGTATTATCTTGATGATTTTATGAACAAGCATTATCCTGATTCGCCTGTGTTAACAAGAATCGCCGGCGGAGTTCCTTGTTCAATTACACTGGATAAGATTTCAGGTCTGGGTATTATGTTAGTAGGTGATGCAGCAAGACAGGTTAATCCGCTTAGCGGCGGAGGAATTGCAAGCGGAATGATTGGAGGAAAAATTGCGGGAACGATTGCGGGCGAAGCAATCAAACAAAACAAACCTGAACATATTTTTACTTATGATAAAGCCTGGAAAGACAGACTCGGCAAACGCCACGAAACGTTTAACAGAATAAAAGAAGGTATCTATAATTTTTCAGATGAAAAGTTTAACAACATTGCTCATTCTGTATTAAAAATTCCAATCGAAAAAAGAACACTCGGTAAAGTTTTTACAACAGCTTTATTTAACAATCCGTCCTTACTTGTTGATATTGCAAAAGTATTTGTTGTTTAGCAGGTAATATTTTAATTGACATTGACAGCTTGATCTTTTATTTTTAATCAACACTTTATAAGAGGATCTTATGAAATTTAAGTTCCTTATAATACTTCTGACCATCTTTTATTCTTCCTCAAATGCTCAAGTGGTTTATTGGGAAAAGATTTTTAATCACACACACGCAATTTCTGATATTGATATTGCAGCAAGTGGATACATCTTCGCAAGTGGGTTGGGAGTTTTTCGTTCAACCAATGGTGGTACAACCTGGCAATGGACAGGTAATCCTAACGGTGGTGACAATAAATTATCGATAGACTCTGCAGAAAATATTTATGCAGCGCAATCCGGTTCCTGGTTCGGGATTTATAAATCAACAAATTATGGGAATACATGGGTAATATGTGATTCGGAATATGTTGCCGCCCGATCTATGATTACATCAGCTGAAGGATACATCTATGTTGGAGATGATAATGGTACTTTCCATAAATCAACGGACTCAGGAAATTCATGGAGTGTTATCTCAGTAACTGATAAATCAATTACTTCGATAGTTGCTTTAGATTCAGGAAAAATATTCGTATCTACTGCTGGTAGAAGTATTTTCTCATCAACTGATTATGGAAGCACTTGGAATCAAATCATAAATTCTAATTTGCTTTTAAATGTAAATTCTTTAATAGCCGATTCAAATCAGTACTTATATGCTGAACACAGAGAAAAAATTTCACGATCAACTGATTTAGGAATTACCTGGGAGCAGATTGGTTTTATTCCTTCCTATCCAGAAAGACCCATTTTAAGTATTGATGAGAGTAATAATTTATTTTATGGATACCACGGATTATATAAAAGCACGGATCAGGGAATTAGCTGGAGTTATCTTGGTGGCCCAAGCTATATAAAAGCAATCTGTACAGTAAATAATAAAATATTTTTAGGCACGGATAATGGAATCTATAGATACGATCCAGATATTACTCCATATGTAGGCAATAATTATCTTCCTCTTCATATTGGCAATAAATGGCAGTTTCGAGGAAAAGATTATTCAGGTTATTGGTTAACAACTCTTGTAGTAAGTGATGATACATTAATTAATAATATAAAATATTATAAGTTTCTTAATAATTGGGTTAGATACTCTGAAGATGATAAAAAGATATATGCCTGGTATAATGATTCAGATTATGTCCATATGGATTTAACATTAATTCCTCAGCACACTTTTATACAATATCCTTTACCTTACCATAATTCTAATCTATTTAATAACCCGAATCGTATTGCTACATTTCTGCACGGCAGTACCAATTTATTTAATGTTACTCGGAATTATAAAGGTTCAGGTTTTGATACATCTTCTTTTGGATTACCTGAATATGAAGAGAATAGATATGCTGAGAATATTGGTCCTTACTACTATAAATATTCAAATAATAACTTAGTCAGAGATCATACTTTGATAATGGCAATCATTTTTGATAGTCTCGGAAATCAGATTAATTATACAAATCATTATAAGCCTGTAATTTCTATCATTCCAATTACAATAATAAACACGAAATATTTTGATATAACAATGCTTGTTGAGCATGCTTATACAGTAATATCTAAGAATTTTATCTTTGTGGATAGTGTGTATATGGAGAGCTACTATCAAAAGATCGATTCAATAATATATAATCAAAATGTATTAGCAGAACGCACTCAGTACTCACTTAACTACAGAATTAATACTATTGTAGATACGAGTCTTCTAAAAAATGGATTTGACTTCTATTATAGAATAGTAGCAAAAGATAAAGGAATTATTCAAGAAACCTCATATTCTCCAGCAACAGGTTATTATAAGTGCGTATGGGATTTTAATACCGGAGTTGATGAAAATGAACAATTAAATGAATTTGCTTTAATGCAAAACTATCCCAATCCGTTTAATCCTATAACAAATATCAGATTTCAGATTCCAAAATATTGTTTAGTAACCTTAAAAATATTTGATGTATTAGGAAGACAAGTAGCAGTGTTAGTAAATGAAGAGAAATCTCCCGGTATTTATCATTTATCATACGATGCTTCAGCTTTAGCAAGTGGAGTTTATTATTATCAATTAACTGCAGATAATTTTATTCAGGTAAAAAAGATGCAGGTGATGAAATGATATATAGATATTTCGTTTTATTTATTTTTACAATTTTTCAAATTACTTTCTCACAAGATTTTTGGGAACAAACCAATGGGCCTTTTGGAGGGGCTATTATATCTTTTGCAATTAGTGCAAACAACGATTTATATGTTGGGACTACTGAAAGTGGCGTTTTCCATTCTAACAATGACGGGCTTAACTGGTTGCCGACTAACAACGGAATAAATTCTGGAGGTTGGATTAACACACTTATCACCAACTCAGAGGGGCATATATTTGCTGGAACGGACAACCTCGGAGTTTTTCGCTCTACAAATTATGGGAAAAGTTGGATAAGTATAAATAATGGAATAATACATATTTCTAATCCTGTCATTGCATTAGCTATTAGTTCAAATGGTCATTTGTTTCTTTCTAATGGTTATTTATTTCGATCGACAAATAATGGTGAAAATTGGATTCAGATAAATAATGGCTTGAATCATCCCGTAAGATCACTTGTAATAAATAGTGGTGGATATCTTTTTGCAGGGACTGAGTCTGCTGGAATTTTCAGATCATCTGATGAGGGCGAAAGTTGGGTACAATGTAATGCCGGCTTAACAACTAATCTTGTAAAATCTTTGGCCATCGATTCTCAGGGAAACATTCTGGCTGGCACATATTGGGGTGATGGTATTTTCCGTTCAACTAATAATGGTGACAGTTGGAGTGAAATTAGTGGAGATTTAACCAACAAGAACATAAATATAGTAGTTGTTAGTTCAAATAATACGCTTTTTGTTGGGACGTGGGGGGGAGTTTTTCGATCCGGAAATAATGGAGAAAACTGGATTAAGGTTAATAATGGATTAACTGATAGTAGTATAAGCGCATTATCTATTAATAAAAATGACTGTCTTTTTGCCGGAACATTTCACGATGGTATCTTCCGTTCAACCGATAGTGGTGAAAACTGGATCCAAATTAATAAAGGATTAGCTAATACTGAAATTAGAACCTTAGCAATGGATTCTGAAAATAATATTTTTGCTGGAACAATTGGATATGGAGTTTATTTAACTTCAGACGATGGTAAAACCTGGATTAATAGATATAAGGGACTAACAGATAAAAATGTTCGTACTATTACTTTCGATATAAATAAAAATATTTTTGCGGGCACATATAGTGGAATTTACACTTCTACAGATTATGGGGGGTCTTGGAGTTCGAAAAATCTAGGCTTAATTCATAAGCAGGTACATTCTTTAGTAACGGATTCAAATGGCTATATTTTTGCCGGAACTTTAAATGGTGGAATATACCGGTCGACAGATAATGGGGAAAATTGGAGTCAAATGAATACTGGTCTTACAAACACTGTAGTTTATACATTAGCAGTTGGTTCAGATAATTATTTATTTGCCGGAACATCATTAAATGGCGGAATCTTTCGTTCAACAGATAGTGGTCAAAGCTGGAATGAAATTAATAATGGACTAACTGAAAGGGACATCCGAGCAATAGCGATTAACCCAAGCAATCAAATATTTGTTGGTACAGCTAGTGGCGTATTTCGCTCAATTGATAACGGAGACAATTGGATTGCAATAAACAATGGTCTACCTGTTTGTTACATGCTTTCTTTAGCAATTAATTCAGACGGTAAAATATTTGCAGGAACATATGGTTATGGTATTTACTGTAGTAATGATAACGGAGAAAATTGGTCAACAGTAAATACTGGTCTGGATAATTATGATATCAGAGCATTGTTTATCGATCCCGAAGATTTTATTTTCAATGGTACCGAAGGATCCGGTATTTATCGAAGTAAGAATTCGACAACAATAATTGATGATGAAGAAGTATCTTTTAACGATTTTTCATTACTACAAAATTTTCCTAATCCTTTTAATCCTTACACATTTATTCATTATATCTTAAATAAATCAGAACACATTTCAATTAAAGTATATGATATATTGGGAAAAGAAGTCTCAATTCTTGTCGATGATATACAATCTGTTGGTAAACATAAAGTTACATTTGATGTCTCAACACTTTCATCAGGAATTTATTTTTATCAGTTAAGAACCGCCGATCGAACTGAAACAAGAAAGATGGTATTATCAAAATGAAAAAATTAGATTTACTAATATTGTTATTATTTTGTCAGATCAATCTTTATTCTCAGTGGTATATAATAAATCCTATTCCTGATCCGATTCCCGGATTAAACTATACATCAATAGACTTTGTAGATTCATTGAATGGCTGGGCTGCCACTAATAAGGGGTTCATAATCAGAACTTATGATGGAGGCAAAAACTGGATTACCCAGACAGCAGGAATAACTTCAGTAATAAGAAAACTAAGATTTGCAGATTTATTAAACGGCTGGGCAGTAGGTGATTCAGGAAAAATAATTCATACAACAAATGGTGGAGAAACCTGGATATTACAGAACAGTTTACCGAATATGCAGTTGACGATGCTGTCTGTAATTAATTCTCAAAATGTATGGGCTGCAGGTACCTGGGGATCAAATAATCAGGGTATTATGTTACACACAACTAATGGTGGTAATAGTTGGGACACTGTAGCACCAAATTTATTCCCTGGTGAACAAATTTCTGATTTGACATTTGTCAATGAGATAAAAGGATGGTATTGTACCTGGCAATGGGTTGCGCCTTATTCCGGAGGTAGAATTTATCATACTTCCAATGCTGGTCAGACTTGGGTAAGCCAAAAAGTCTCCCAATACCAACAATATCGAATTTTTTTTATAGACGAGAACAATGGTTGGAGTGTTGGTGAAGTGATTGTTTACGGAACCTCAAACGGCGGGCTTAATTGGAATAATACAGGAACATTTACTAGTAAGTCTTTTTCCAGTGTTTTTTTTATAGACCATAGTGTGGGATGGATTATGCAGGGTGTCAATCAGGGTTCAAGCGGCTTTACTTCAACTAAAATTCATTTCACTTTTGATGGTGGAAGTAGCTTGATCGATCAATTTACGACTGCTTGGTATTATAAAATATATGATTTTAAAGTTATAGAAAGACGAATTGGCTGGGCAGCGGTAACTACCAGTACTAGTGCAGGCGGGTATTTGCTTCATACAACTGATGGCGGCGGTGCTTTCCCTTCACCTCCCAAATTAGTTTTGCCTGAAGATAAAGCAGTTGTAAATTCTGATACTGTAAATTTCATTTGGTCAACAGATTTTCCTGATATATCTGGTTATAGGTTAATTCTTTCTACTGATTCATTATTTACAGCTTCAGTTGATACTTTTATTACGGATACTTCTTTACAGATGATAGGTTTATTAGCTGATCAAAAATATTATTGGAAAGTAAAAGCCTGTAACACACTTGGTTATGGAGCTTATAGTAGAACACATTCATTTACTAAAGTTCTAACATCAATGGATGAAGAAAATGATGCTTTACCCAAAGAATTTTCACTATTACAAAACTATCCAAACCCGTTTAATCCTATAACAAATATCAGATTTCAGATTCCAAGACATTGTTTAGTAACCTTAAAAATATTTGATGTGTTAGGAAGACAAGTAGCAGTGTTAGTAAATGAAGAGAAATCTCCCGGTATTTATCATTTATCATACGATGCTTCAGCTTTAGCAAGTGGAGTTTATTATTATCAATTAACTGCAGATAATTTTATTCAGGTAAAAAAGATGCAGGTGATGAAATGATATATATCATCTTTTCAATTCTGTTATTTTCCAATCTGGCTTTTTCTCAGTGGGAGATATTACATCCATTTAACAATCCTGTAGCCGGATTAAACTATACATCAATAGACTTTGTAGATTCATTAAATGGCTGGGCTGCAACTAATAAGGGGTCCATAATCAGGACTTATGATGGAGGCAAAAACTGGATTACCCAGACAACAGGAATAACTTCTGTAATAAGAAAACTAAGATTTGCAGATTTATTAAACGGCTGGGCAGTAGGTGATTCAGGGAAAATAATTCATACAACAAATGGAGGAGAAACCTGGATATTACAGAACAGTTTACCGAATATGCAGTTGACGATGTTATCTGTAATTAATTCTCAAAATGTATGGGCTGCAGGTACCTGGGGATCAAATAATCAGGGTATTATGTTACACACAACCAATGGTGGTAATGGTTGGAACACCGTAACACCAAATTTAAGGAATGGAGAACATATTTCTGATCTGACATTTATTAATGAGATTAAAGGATGGTATTGTACCTGGCAATATGTTGCACCTTTTTCCGGAGGTGGAATTTATCATACTTCCAATGCTGGTCAGTCTTGGGTATTCCAGCAAAGTTCCGGATTCTATCAATATGCTATTTTTTTTATTGACGAAAACTATGGTTGGAGTGTTGGTCATATGACTGTTTACAGAACCTCAAACGGCGGGCTGAATTGGAATAATACTGGAACATTTACTAGTAAGTCTTTTTCCGATGTTTTTTTTATAGACCATAGTGTGGGATGGATTATGGAATTAAATAAAATTAATTTAACTCTTGATGGTGGAATTAACTTGAACAATCAATTTACTATAGTGGGAAATTATCAGATTTCTGATTTTAAGGTTATAGAAAGACGAATTGGCTGGGCAGCAGTAACTACCAGTACTAGTGCAGGTGGGTATTTGCTTCATACAACTGATGGTGGCGGTGCTTTCCCTTCACCTCCCGATTTAGTTTTTCCCGAAGATAAAGCAGTTGTAAATTCTGATACTGTAAATTTCATTTGGTCAACAGATTTTCCTGATATATCTGGTTACAGGTTAATTCTTTCTACTGATTCATTATTTATAGTTTCAGTTGATACTTTTATTACGGATACTTCTTTACAGATGTTAGGTTTATTAGCTGATCAAAAATATTATTGGAAAGTAAAAGCCTGCAACACACTTGGTTACGGAGCTTACAGTAAAACATATTCATTTACTAAAGTTCTAACATCAATGGATGAAGAAAATGATGCTTTACCCAAAGAATTTTCATTATTACAAAACTATCCCAATCCTTTTAATCCAACTACAACAATCAGCTGGGGTTCACCTGTTAGCAGTTATCAGACAATAAAACTGTTTGATGTATTGGGCAGAGAGCTTGAGACAATAGTGAATGGATATTATGAAGCAGGAAATCATTCCGTAGATTATACCGCAAATAGTAAGCTGCCAAGTGGGGTTTATTATTATCAGTTAAGAGCCGGTAATTATATTTCAACCAAAAAGATGATATATCTCAGATAAACTCAGAGATGATTTTTATAATTTACAATTATCATTTAATGTTATAATTATAATAAAAATCAGCATTTTATTTGCTTAAATACTCTGCACCAACTCTCAGAAGACAAAATTCGTGAGTCCGATCCGCAATTTATTATTAGATAATGAAATTAAAATAACCCTGCTTAAAGCTGCTTTTTTGAATAATCGTATTTGTGTTATAGATTCAAACAAATTATTATATTTCAGATGCTAAGAAATAAATATGATTTAATGCTTTCAAAAAAGAACAAAGACATCAAAGATTCTAAAGCAGTAAAGCACAAAACTGCATTTCTTGCCGGAATCAGGCACAAAAAGCTTTTAACCGAACCCAAGGATAAGGCACCTTGTGATATTGCATCCGAATTTGAAAATCAGTTTTATTATTTGCTTTCTTTAAAGGATGATGAGCTTGAAATATTCTACTCTCCTTCAGTAAAGAAGGTTACAGGATATTTACCTTCTGAACTTGTTAAAAAAGATTCACTTGGCAGAGAATTTGTCTATCAGGAAGATATTTCGGATGTAAAAAAAAGGCTTCATAAAATTGAAACCGGAAAGCTATCCAATCTAAAATTACTTTTCAGATATGTAAGAAAAGATGGTAAAATCGTTTGGCTGAAGGAACAAATTAAATCCGAAGCAGCGGATGGCGGTATTATTTTAAAAGGCTTAATTACTGATGTTACGGAGTTTAAAAAAGCAGAAAATGATTATGGAGAGATCATTAACAATCTTTCTGAGGAAATAACAGCCAGAGATAATTTCCTTTCTATATTATCACACGATTTGCGTGCGCCGTTTTCGAGTATATTGGGATTTACAGAAATCCTTCTTAACGAAGCAGCTTTAACCGAGGCAGAGCGCGCGGAATATTTAAATTATATAAACGATTCTTCAAGCAATCAGTTGAGGCTGGTAAATTATCTGCTTGATTGGTCAAATCTGCAAACCGGAAGAATGCACCTTGATCCGCAGCGCGTTCAGGCACAAAGTCTTGTGTTTAATTGTATATCTGCCCTTACCGGTACAGCAATGAGAAAGAATATTGATATCAGAGTTAACGTACCTGAGTCTTTATTTTTAAAAGCTGATGAAAGGCTGATGATACAGGTTATTACTAATCTTGTAAGTAATGCAGTAAAATTTTCAGATGAAGGTAAAACAATCCGTATTTCTGCAGACAGATTTAATAATGATCTGGTAGAGTTTGTAATTAAAGACGAAGGTGTTGGCATTCCGGAAATATATCAATCCAGAATATTCAGATTTGAAAAAATGTTTTCTACCAGAGGTACAAAAGGAGAAAAAGGTACCGGTCTCGGATTATCATTGGTTAAAGAGATAATAGAAAGGCATAAGGGGCAGATCTGGTTTTACTCAAAAGAAAAAGTCGGCAGTGAGTTTCATTTTACTGTACCAAGTTCAGAAAACACAATACTTTTAGTTGAAAATAATAAAAGTGATTTTGTTAAGATCGAAAAAATTATAAAAGAAAATTATTCTACATTTAAATTCGTAGGCGCTGATAATGGCTTCGAGGCAATAAATGTTGTGTTAAAACAGCATCCTTCGTTGATTATATCTTCACACGATTTACCGCTTATGAATGGTGTGCAGTTTGTAAAATCGATTTTACGCGGTGATAAAAAATTTTATTCTCCGATAATAATAATGATTGATAGTCGTGATGAAAATTTAATAAAAACTTATCATGATGTTGGAGTAAGAACTGTAATTTCCAAACCTGTGGATTTAAAGATTGTCAACAGGGAAATATCGATTGCGCTTAATTAATAAATTGAATGAAACATGTTTTATTAAAAAAAATTTTATAGGTGATATAGATGAATCTTGCTATCATAGGAACCGGATATGTTGGATTGGTTTCCGGAACCGGCTTTGCTGAAACAGGAAATAATGTGGTTTGTGTTGATATTGATGAAAAGAAAGTTGAAACTATGAAAGAAGGACAGATACCTATTTATGAGCCCGGACTTGAGGTTTTATTTTTAAGAAATATTGTTAAAAAAAGATTATCCTTTACAACAAATTTAGTTGAGGCTGTTAGAAAGTCGGAAGTAATATTTCTTTGTCTTCCAACTCCTCAGGGCGGTAACGGTGCTGCAGATCTTAAATTTGTTCTGAAAGTTGCTGAAGATCTCGGACAAATATTTAAACAAGAACCCGAACTTGGTTTCAAAGTAATTGTGAACAAAAGTACCGTTCCCGTTGGTACAAGTGATTTAGTTCGTAATGCAGTAAAGAAACACGCGCCGGATTATGATTTTGATGTTTGTTCAAATCCTGAGTTTTTAAGAGAGGGAATTGCTGTTGAAGATTTTATGAAGCCTGAAAGAGTTATCATAGGCACTAGCAATGATAAAACTAAAAAAGTAATGGAACAGCTTTACGAACCATTTTTACGCACAGGTAATCCGGTTTACTTTATGGATGAAAAATCTGCTGAAATGACAAAGTATGCTGCTAATTCTTTTATTGCAATGAAAATATCTTTTATGAATGAGATAGCCCGGCTTTGTGAATTAACAGGTGCACAGGTTGATTTTGTCAGATTAGGTATTGGATCGGATTCGAGAATTGGTAAAAGATATTTGTTTCCCGGTATTGGTTACGGCGGTTCTTGTTTTCCAAAGGATGTTCACGCACTTGTTAATACTGCTAATGAAAATAACTATGATTTTAAGATTTTAAAATCTGTAATTGATGTTAACACAGAGCAGGTTAAACATTTCTTTAGAAAAATTTTAAAACATTATAAAGACGACATCAAAGGAAAACATTTTGCAATGTGGGGATTAGCATTTAAACCAAACACCGATGATGTTCGTGAAGCGCCGGCGCATTATCTTATAAAACTTTTGCTTGCTGCAGGTGCAACCGTTACAGCTTACGATCCTGAGGCTAATAATACAACCAAAGCTGTTCTTGGTGATATAATTAAATATGCTGAAAGATCGGAAGAAACATTAAAAGGTGCAGATGCTTTAATTGTTGTTACTGAATGGAAAGAATTCAGAAATCCGGATTTTGAATTAATTAAAAAGTCTTTAAATACTCCGGTTATATTCGATGGAAGAAATCTTTACGATTTGGATAAATTAAACGAGATGAAGTTTACTTATTATTCTATTGGAAGAGCTGATATTATAAATTAAAATTTTGCTGAAAAATAATTATGCTTAAACAATCTGATTTATCATCTTTAAACAAAGGCGATTCAGTTGATCATTTCTTACTTGTAAAAAAGTGTGAAATTAGATTAACTAAAAGCGGTAAGGAATATCTATCACTCGAACTTGGTGATAAAACTATTAGCTGTCCTTCAAACCTTTGGGATGATGTTCCCGGATTTCAATCAATTAAGAACTCATTAGTTGTTGGAGATATTGTTAAAGTTAATGGCTCAATGGATGAATATCAGGGAAGCGCACAAATTAAAATTGACAAGATCCGTTTATCAAAGCAAAGCGATAATGTTTCTAATACGGATTTTCTGCCCAAATCACCTCGCGATCTTAAAATAATGAAAGGTGAATTTTTATCAAGGTTAGAAAAGATATCTGATAAGAATCTTCATCAATTAATGAAAAACATTTTTGCAGATGAAAGGTTTGAAAAATTTGTTACTGTTCCAGCCGGCAAAATGTGGCATCACGGCTATATTAGCGGATTGCTTGAACATACTTTGGAAATAATAAAGATTTGCGATTTAATGAGTGATATCCATTCTGAAATTAATCGTGATTTACTGATCTGCGGCGCAATGCTGCACGACTTTGGAAAAATTGAAGAGCTTACTTACGAACCCGTTTTTGAATACACAGAGAGAGGTAAACTTCTCGGACATATTGTAATTTCAGCAATGATAGTTAATGAAGAGATGAACAAGATTCCCGAATTTCCGGAAAACCTTAGAAATAATCTTTTACATTTAATACTTAGTCATCAGGGTAAGCTTGAACAAGCATCTCCTGTCGTTCCTAAAACGCTTGAAGCAATAACACTTTATCATGCTGATGAGCTAAGTGCAAAAGTTAATGCTTATAAAAATGTTATTAATAATGAAATAAAATCAGGAACAAGCTGGACTAAGTTTATTTCGTTAGCCGGAACAGATATTCATTCGCATGGCATTAAAAGCCAATCAGTTGATTCTAAACAAACCCTATTTGATTAATATTTTAAAGGAATAATCATGAGAAAAAATCTATTCTTTGTTTTTTTACTCGTACTTTTTTTTACCGGGGTTTCAATTTCTTTTGCTCAATCTGTAGATGAATTAATAAAAGAAGGTGATGAATATGTAGAAAAGTTTGATAATCAAAGAGCTTTGGATACATATTTGAAAGCTGAAAAAATTACTCCTGATAATTGGGAAGTATTATGGAGACTAAGTCGAGCCTATGTTGATATAGGTGAAAAGATGCCGGATAAAACCGATGCACAAAAAGATGAACGGGAAAAAATTTATAAGAAAGCTTTAGAATATGCTGATAAGTCTGTTAAACTTGCCCCGGGACAATCAATTACCTATGTTCGTCGTGCAATTGCTAATGGTAGAATTGCATTGTTTGAAGGAGTATTTTCTGCAATCGGAACTGTAAAAGATGTTAAAGCAGATTGTGAAAAAGCAATTCAACTTGGCAATGGCGGAAATTATGTTCAGGCACTTGCACACTATGTTTTTGGAAGAACTCATCTTAAAGTTTGTGAAAAAGCTTATCTTGTTAGATTACCATTAGGCTTAGGATGGGGAGATACAGAAGAAGCAGTCAGGCTTTTAGAAACAGCAGTAAAACTTAAACCAAATTTCAGAATGTTCTTGTATGAATTAGCAAAAGCTTATGTGGAAGAAGATGAATATGATAAAGCAAAAGATACTTTAAAGAAAGTTGAAAAAGCTCCGAAAGCACACGAAGACGATGATATAGTATTAGCTGATGCTAAAAAACTTTATGAAAAAATTAAGAACAAATAAGAGTTGGAATTAATTGAGTGCTTTGACAAATTAGTTAATAATCAATGTTGAAGCACTCACAATATTTAATTCTGAAAAATCAGTTATGAATTTCAATCAAACTTTTTTAAATAAACTTTCAGAAGCAAAGAAAATAGTTTTCTTTACGGGTGCAGGTATTTCTGCTGAGTCAGGTATTCCCACTTTTCGCGGAAAAGACGGAATATGGAATAAACTTAAACCTGAAGAGCTTGCAAACTTTAACGCCTTTATGCGTAATCCACAAATGGTTTGGGAATGGTATAATCATCGTAAAAAAATTATTCACGAAGCAAAACCAAATGCAGGACATATTGCCATATCAGAAATGCAGAATCTGTTTGATGAAGTAACAGTTGTAACTCAGAATATTGATAACCTTCATCGAAGAGCAGGCAGTAAAAATGTTTTTGAGTTGCATGGTAACATTGAAAGAAATTATTGCATTGATTGCAGAACTTTCTATAACGAAGAACTTGATTTTTCCAGCGGTGTTCCAAAATGTAAATGTGGCGGTTTGATCAGACCTGATGTTGTTTGGTTCGGAGAATATCTCCCACAAGACCAATTTTCCGGCGGTGAAAAAGCTTCAGTTTTATCGGATATGTTTTTTGTTGTTGGAACTTCTGCAGTTGTTTATCCTGCAGCCGGATTGGTTTATGCTGCAAAGCAAGCAGGTTCTTATATTGTTGAAGTAAATATCGAAGAAACAGAAATATCATCCAGTTGCGATGAATCTTTCTTTGGCGAAGCAGGAAAAATATTACCGGAAATAGTAAATCAGATTAAAAAGCTTAAATTAAGATAAAAGTTTTTTAATCAATTCTTTTTAGGCACGATTAAACTTAATATTGCAGTAAAAACAACTGCTCCGATAATTGACCAGATAATCGGATAATCAATCCCACGAATGTTTACTGTCCACAAATCAGGAAAATTGAATTGGCGTGCAAGTATAGTTCCGATGTAAGCGCCGATGAATCCCACAACAATTGAAATAATACAGCCGCCTTTTTTAAATCCCGTAAGTGAACGACCGATACCGCCGGTAATACTCGCAATAACAAGTAAAAGTATTATTTCAAACATATTAATTCATTTATAATTTGTTCACTGATAAAATAGTTTTAATTCAGATAAAATACTTGTATTATTTTAATGGAAATATTTGTTCAATTTAGTTTTATGATAAAAAAGTTATTATGAACAGAAGAAGGTTTATTAGAAATATATCACTGATATCAGCAGGATTTCTTTTTATATCTGAAAAAGTTCAAGGGAAACAACCACCTGTTTTTAGTGATTACAAACCGGATCCGACTTTATGGAAAGATAATGAAATTAACATTGCCTGGATTGGTCACTCAACAGTTCTGATTAACTTTTTTGGAACAACAATTTTAACTGATCCGGTTTTTTATGAAAGAATTGGAGTAAGCATATTTGGAATGACATTCGGTCCAAGCAGATTTACTCATCCCGCTTTAACAATTGATGAAATACCTAAGCCTGATATAATTCTTCTTTCACATGCGCATATGGATCATATGGATTATGAATCACTTTCTACAATAACGGATAAATTTTCAAATGAGATCGATTGTGTTACTGCATACAATACTGCAGATGTTATTGCTGAACTAAAGTGGAAATCGTTGCAGGAAATTGATTGGGGCGAAGAAACAGAATTGCAAGGAATAAAATTTAAAGCTAATGAAGTAAAACATTTTGGCTGGCGTTATCCGTGGGAAAAAGATCGCTCAAATGGTTATATGCAGGATGGAGAAGTTATAATGCAGTGATAATTGAAAAGAACAGGAAGAAGATCTTATTTGGAGGCGATACAGCTTATCATGAATTATTTAAACCGCTAAAAGATGAAAATATTGATATTGCAATTATGCCGATCGGAGCATACAATCCATGGAAAAAGAATCATTGCAATCCTGAAGAAGCGTTGATTATGGCAGATGAACATATTGGTGCAAAATATTTTATTCCAATACATACAAAAACATTTAAACAAGGCATCGAACCGATTGATGAGCCTTTAACCTGGCTTAATGAATCAATCGCAAATTATAAAGTTGAACTTGTAATTGACGATATAGGAAAAACATTTACATTAGATTCCTTTTAATAAATTAACTTATCTGAAAAATTTACGGAACTATTATGAACAAACTTGAAAAAGGTTTCATCCAGGTTTATACCGGCGATGGAAAGGGCAAATCCACAGCAGCAATCGGACAGGCAGTTAGAGCAGCCGGATACGGACTTAAAACATATATTGCTCAGTTTATGAAAGAATATCCATATAATGAATTGGAAAGTTTAAAACATTTAAGTGAATGGATAACTATCGAACAATTTGTCGGAGATGATTTTGTTTACAGAAGGGAATTACCAAATGTTGTTGAAAAAGATAAAGCAAAAAGGGGATTGGAAAAAGCAAGAGCAAAAATGTTAAGCAATAAATTCGATTTGATTATTCTTGATGAGATATTGGTTTCAATTCATTTTGGTTTGTTTACTGATGAAGAAGTTTTAACATTTATGAAAATGAAACCGGAGAAGATTGAATTGATTTTAACCGGAAGATATTGCCCTGATAACATAATCGAAGCAGCAGATCTCGTAACCGAAATGAAAGAAATAAAACATTACTATCAGGAGGGAATTCTTGCCAGACGAGGAATTGAATCATAGCATTTAAAAGTAATTATAGAGAAAACCGGGTGCTTTGTGAAAGCTCTTTGAACATTTTGTAGCAAAAAAAACAATTTAAAGCAAAGCTCACGAAGTAAACATAACATTAATCCCTGAAAGAAAATCTGCGTAAATCTGCCAAATCTGCGCCATCTGAGTTCTATTAAATGTATCGCTTTTAGGCTTTGTTTTTTATTTTATTCTTTAATAGATTTAAGCGCACTTAAAATTATAATTAGAGAAACTTAAATGGAAAATATTTCTCAGGAAGACTATCTGACAGCGATATTCAGAAACCTTGATGATGTGGGTGAAGTTAAACCAAATCTGCTGGCTGAAAAATTAGAGATATCCAATGCTGCAGTTACGGATATGTTAAAAAAACTGTCGCGGGATGGTTTTATAGATTATAAAAAATATAAAAGTATTAAGCTTACTACTGATGGTGAATCTTATGCAAAGAATATTTTACGTCGTCATCGCATATGGGAAGTATTTTTATATAAAACACTTGGTATGAGCTGGGATAAAATTCACGATGAAGCTGAAAAGCTTGAACACTCTTCATCCGATGAGTTAATTAATTTACTGGAGGAATTTTTAGATTATCCTGAAGTTGATCCACACGGCTATCCGATTCCGGATAAAAAAGGAAAAATAAAAGATTCAAAATCAGTTATTGCGATAACGGAACTAAATAAAAATGAATCGGCAAAGGTTGTGCGCGTAAATGACGATGTGAAAAATCTTTTAACATACCTTACAAAAATCGGAATTAATCTTGGCAGAGAAATAAAAATTAAAGATAAACTGGAATTTGATGGATCTATTTTGATTAAAATTAATGGAAACGATGTAAACCTAAGTAAAAAAGTAGCATCAAATATTTTTGTGGAAAAGATTAAATAGGTAATGAAATGAATGAACCAATAATTCTTTTAATAATAGGTATAATAATAATACTGATACTTGTTTTCTTATTCTATCCTGGCAAAGGAATCATAGCAAGAGTTAAAAGATCTAAAAATGCTAGTAAAAAAATATTAATAGAAGATGCATTAAAGTATTTATATAACTGCGAATATAATCAGGTTGTTTGCTCTTTAAACGGTGTTGCAGGTAATCTTTCAATCTCGGCTGATGATGCAACAGACATTATTTCCAAACTTGAATCTCTTGGATTAGTTGATGCAAAAAAGAATGAATTAGTTTTAACTCCTGACGGCAGGTCTTATGCATTGCGTATAATCCGTGTTCATCGTTTATGGGAAAAATATCTTGCTGATGAAACAAGCATTTCTGAAAATGAATGGCATAAAAAAGCCGAAGAGATAGAACATATGCTAACTCCCGAGCAAGCAAATCTGTTAGCTGCTCAGATTGGTAATCCGGTTTTCGATCCGCACGGTGATCCGATTCCATCGGAAAATGGCGAGCTGCCGATTAAAAAAGGTAAATTGTTAACAGAAATGCAGCCCGGTGAATTTGCAAATATTATTCACATCGAAGACGAACCTTATGCAATTTATTCACAAATTATCGCAGAAGGTTTATATCCGGGAATGCAAATCAGAATGATAGCTGTTTCGGATAAGAGAATTAAGTTTGTTGCAAATGGTGAAGAATGTGTCCTTTCTCCATTAATTGCAAAAAACATAACGGTTGGAATAAAAAAACTTGAGAAAAAAATAAGTGAAAATTACAAAACACTTTCTTCACTTAAAGTTGGAGAACAAGGAACAATACTTGGAATTGCAAAATCTTTACGAGGTCAGCAGAGAAGAAGATTGATGGATCTTGGAATTGTTCCGGGAACAAAAATAGAAGCTGAGCTTGAAAGCGTTACAGGCGATCCCGTTGCATATCGTGTAAGAGGAACAACGGTTGCATTGCGTAAACAACAAGCAGATAGAATTTATTTAGAAGGTTGATAACTTATGAACAGCTTAGAGTTAAATAATTGTGCTAATTGTCCCGTGCATAATATGGGCAATCTTAAGAAACTTGGAATTGATATGAGCAGTTTTGATTTTGTTGTTGCGTTGGCTGGTAATCCAAACACAGGAAAAAGCACTGTGTTTAATTATCTTACTGGTTTAAGACAGCATACGGGTAATTGGCCCGGCAAAACTGTTACTCGCGCTGAAGGCGGATTTGAATATAACAGTAAAAGATTCAAACTTGTTGATCTTCCGGGAACATATTCGCTTTTATCTACGAGCACAGATGAAGAAGTTGCTCGTGATTTTATTTTATTCGGTCAACCCGATGTTACTGTAATTGTTGCTGATGCTACAAGATTAGAAAGAAATTTAAATCTTGTGCTTCAGATATTGGAAATTACAAATCGTGCAGTTCTGTGTCTTAATCTTATGGACGAAGCAAGAAGAAACGGAATTAAAGTGGAGGATAGAACTTTGTCCAAAGAACTTGGAATTCCAGTAGTTGTTGCATCAGCACGACAAGGAGAAGGAATGGCTGAATTAATAAATATGATATTTGAAGTTGCTTCAGGAAAATATATTTGTAAGCCATACAGAATAAAAAGTAATTCTTCGGAATTAAATGATGCGATTGAAAAACTAAGTAAAGAAATTGAAAAAGAATTTCCTGGTTTGCCAAATCTTCGCTGGGTTGCATTAAGATTGTTAGAAGGTGATCAGAGTATTATTGATGCAATACGAAGCGGCAATCTTGGTAATCTTAAAAAACAAGAACTCGTAGGGATTGAAAATGCATAGAAAGAATATATTTAAGGAAATTCAAAACGAGTTTATTTAATAATAGAAAAAGATTATGAGTGATAGTGATTTAAGAAAAGAAACAATTTTAGCAGCAGCAAATAATTTGCGTTGGGAAGTCGGTGATAATTTACACGATACTTTAATGGAATCCATTTATGAAAATGCTACTTCTATTGCCAATAAAGTTGTAGAATATCCTGACAAGAAACAGGCATTTAGTCTTGATAGAACTTTAGATAAAGTTTTAACAAGCAGATATCTTGGTTTTCCGATTATGTTTATGATACTGGCGGTTGTTTTTTGGATAACAATTGTCGGCGCAAATTATCCTTCTGTTTTTATTTCTTCTATTCTTGTTGATAGCTTACATCCGATGCTTAAAAACTTTACAAATTCATTTATGCCCTGGTGGTTAAGCGGATTATTGATTGACGGAGCTTATCTTGCAATGGCTTGGGTTGTTAGTGTTATGCTTCCGCCAATGGCAATATTTTTTCCGGTTTATACTTTGCTAGAAGACTTTGGTTATTTACCTCGTGTTGCGTTTAATATGGATCCGCTTTATAAGAAAGTTGGTGCACACGGAAGACAGGCATTAACTATGGCAATGGGTTTTGGTTGCAATGCTGCCGGTGTTGTAGCAACTCGCGTAATTGATTCTCCGCGCGAAAGACTGATTGCAATTATTACAAATAATTTTTCATTATGTAATGGCAGATGGCCCACACAGATATTGATTGCTACAATATTTATCGGAGCTGCTGCACCTGCTTATCTTGCGGGAATTGCTTCTGCAGCAGCCGTTGTTTTTGTTGCAGTTTTAGGAATTACATTTAGTTTAATTGTATCCTGGGGATTATCAAAAACATTATTAAAAGGTGAAGCATCAGCTTTTAGCTTGGAGCTTCCGCCATATCGTCCGCCAAGATTATTACAAACACTTTATACTTCGTTAATTGATAGAACAATTTTTGTTTTATGGAGAGCCGTTGTTTTTGCATTGCCGGCAGGAATGGTTATATGGTTAATTGCTAATGTTACAATTGAAGGAAACTCCCTTGCAAATCATTTTATAAACTGGGCTAATCCGGCGGCATTTATCTTTGGACTGAACGGAGTGATTATTCTTGCTTATATAATTGCAATTCCGGCAAACGAAATAGTAATACCAACAGTATTAATGTTAACAGTTGCAAATCTTGGTTTAAATAATCTTGGCAGCGGCAGCGGAGTAATGTTTGAACTTGACTCTGTTGCAGATACTGCACAAATTCTTCACGCCGGCGGATGGACATTATTAACAGGTATTAATCTGATGCTTTTTAGTTTATTACATAATCCATGTTCAACAACTATTTATACAATTTATAAAGAGACAAAAAGTGTTAAGTGGACTGTGATATCCACTTTTCTTCCGATAATATTGGGATTAACTGTTACTTTCTTTGTTACACAATTGTGGAGAATATTCTCTTAGTTTATTAAGAAATAAAAAGGAAATTTTAATGCGTATTCTTTCCTGGAATGTTAACGGTATTCGCGCAATACAGAAAAAAGGTTTTATTGATTGGCTGCTTACAGAAGATCCTGATATTCTTTGTGTGCAGGAAACTAAAGCTGCACCTGAACAGTTAAGCAATGAATTATTAAATATAAATGGATATAAATCTTATTTTTCTTCATCAACTGTTAAGAAGGGATACAGCGGTGTTGCAATTTATACAAAGCAAGAACCAGTAAAGATTGAAAACGGTTTTGGCATTCCAAAGTTTGATGATGAAGGAAGGATTATCATTGCAGATTATAAGGATTTTATACTTCTAAATATTTACTATCCAAACGGAAAGCAGAATAAAGAACGATTACAATACAAAATGGATTTTTATGATGAGTTTCTGAATTATGCAAACAAGCTTGTTAAGAAAGGTAAGAAATTAATTATTTGCGGCGATGTAAATACTGCGCATAAAGAAATTGATTTGGCAAGACCAAAAGAAAATTCCAAAGTTTCCGGTTTTTTACCAATTGAAAGAGAATGGATGGATAAATTTATTGCTAATGGTTATCACGATACTTTTAGAATGTTTAATAATGAGCCCGATAATTATACCTGGTGGGATCAACTGACTCGAGCGCGGGAAAGAAATGTGGGCTGGAGGATTGATTATTTTTTTGTTAGTAATAATTTTAAGAAGAATGTAAAAGATGCATTTATTTTGCCCGATATAATGGGTTCGGATCATTGTCCGGTTGGGATTGATATAAAGCTAAAATAATGATCCTTTATTCTGTAATATCAAATTGTTTCTAAATGAAACTGATAAGAATTTTGATAATGTTAAAGAATAGTGGCTTGTTTTGGTAAATAAGAATCAACTACTTGAAAAATGACGTTAAAAAATTGATAGAATTCTAAAAAAATTACAGTAATCTATGCCCAAAACCGTAAAATTTCTCGTATTAGAATAAAGATAAAACGGCACTTAAATTGTTGTAATTATTAAGCTTAGTATTTATATAAATTGAAAATAAGGAATAAATGAGATCAAAATCTCAAAAATTACAATTAAAACTTACAATAGAGTTCGCATTGTTCTTTATTGTGGTATCAGTATTTATTTTCATACATTTCACTAAAAAATTCGAAGACCAGATAAACGATAAATACGTCTATAAAGCTGATGTATTTGTCAACTTTTTTAAACAAAGTCCAAATGCTTTTACTGGTGAAAAATTAGCTGATAAAGAAGCCGTCTCAAATTTACTTGATCTAAATGGAGCAGTTTATTTAGTTATTGAAAAACCCACCGGAGAAATTCTTGATGCAATTAATTTAGATATTGCAGAAAATAACCTTTATGTCCTTTCTAAAACTAATAGAGAAGGAATTTCAAAAGACGAAAAAGTATACAGAATTGCACTTCCTGTTGAAGGAGATAATATTTCCGGTAAAATTTATGTAGGATTTGAGTCCCGCGATGATGCGCAGAAAATTCTTAAAAACCGGATGCTGACTGCATTGTTCAGTTTATCAATTCTACTGGCAGGGATTGTTTTTACTTATTTCTTAAGCTCAATATCTTTCCGACCATTGGCGAAAATATTTAAAGCCCTCGATTCAGCGAACATTTATGCAGATATAAAAGGTAAAAAGAACGTCAATAAAAGTGAGTTAAGAGTTCTTGAAGACCGTGTTAATATTTTGCTGGGTGAACTTGATAGATCCAGCGGAGAAGTTGAGTCACTGAATAGAAAACTGCACGATGTATTCAAAGACAAAATTGCAGAGTTAAATTTTGAAATTAATCAGCGGAAGAAAGCGGAAATTTTACTGCAAAAAAGCGAAGAGCAATTCAGACTGGTATTTCAGAATGCTCCTATCGGAATAGTTATTATTTCAACAGAAGGGAAAATAATAAGTGTTAACAGGTCTTTTTGTAATACTGTTGGATTTGAGCGCGATGAAATAATTGGGATTCCGATCAAATACTTATTTGAAAAGAATGACCTCGAAGGTTTTGAAAACGATTCACTTGTTTACGATGGAAAACCCATAGCAGATATAAGTACTGAAAGAACTCTCCTAAAAAAAGAAGGAAAAGAGATTAATGTTATTGTAAAATTAGTTTCTGTTCTGGATGAAAAAAATAAAGTGAAGCATTATGTAATGCAGCTTTTGGATATCACTGAAATAAAAAGGGTACAACAAGAGCTTGTTGCTGCATTAAAGAAAGCTGAAGAATCTGACAGATTAAAATCAGCATTTCTTGCACAGATGTCACACGAGATCAGAACGCCGCTTAATGTAATTTTAACTTCAATACCATTACTTGCCGATGAAATTTCCAGCAAAGATGAAGAATTAAAAATTATTCTTGATTCTGTTAAAAGTGCCGGAAGACGATTGCAAAGAACTATAGATATGATATTAAATATGTCTTCTGTACAAAGTGGTAATTACAAACCTGTTTTTGAAAAGTTTGATTTGTTAACTGATCTTAAAAAGTTGATGAATGAATTTAAGTCCCTGAGTGATGATAAAGGACTTGAGTTAAAATTTAAACAATCAGCAGATGAATCATTTATTGTTGCTGATAGATATACCGTAAATCAGATATTTCAGAATCTTATCAATAATGCGATTAAATATACTTTGAAAGGTTATGTTGAAGTATTTGTAAGAAATGAAAATGATAATAAAGTAAGAGTTGAAATTCGGGATAGCGGTATAGGAATGAGTGATGAATATCTTAAAAAGATATTTACTCCTTTTTCTCAGGAAGACGTGGGATATAAACGGGAATTCGAAGGAAACGGATTGGGATTAGCATTAGTAAAAAAATATGTTGAGTTAAATAAAGCTGAAATTGAGGTTGAAAGTGAAAAGAGTATAGGATCTGTCTTTTCTGTTACATTTGACCTCAGTGTTAATTTTGAGGATGAATCTCAAGTAAAAAAATATTCCAATTATCAATAACCATCCTTATAGTGCCCCTCAAAGTTGATTAATTTAACTTTCAAGCGGTCTTTAAAATATTATATTTACAAACCGATTATTCAGTTACCCTGATAGAGTTTAGAGATTAATAATTCCAGCTCAACTACAATGTTTAGTATAACTCATTATTGTTTCTGAGAATATAGAAACAGATATAAAAAGGTATTTATTTATTAACACCCATAAATATTTATTTGAAAGAAGAGTAAAAAGATGAATAATTATAAAGTAATTTCTTTTTATAAGTATGTAAGCATTGAGGATCCTGAAAAACTAGCCAATGAGCATCTTCAATGGTGTATCGATAATGGAATTAAAGGAAAAGTATATTTTGCTAAAGAAGGAATCAATGGCGCAGTTTTCGGTGTTTACGATTTAATAGAAGACTATAAAAATCATTTAAAAAGCTATTCATTATTTTCTGATATTTGGTTTAAAGAAACGCCTACCGATACGATTGCATTTACTAAAATGCGTGTAAGGGTAAAAAATGAAATTGTTAATTCAGGTTTAAACCAAACTTCTTTAGAACATAGTGCACCAAAGCTTACACCAGAGCAGCTGTTAAAATTTTATGAAGAAAAAAAAGACTTTATAATTGTTGATGCACGAAACTGGTATGAAAGCAAAATCGGAAAATTTAAAAATGCAATAACACCACAGATAACTCATTTTCGTGAGTGGCCCAAAGTTGTTGAATCATTGAATGAGTATAAAGACAAAACTATAGTTACATATTGCACGGGCGGAATCCGTTGTGAAAAAGCATCTGCATATATGAGAGAGCAGGGTTTTAAAAATATATTTCAGATGAATGGAGGCATTCTGAACTTTATTCAAAAATATCCTGATACTTATTGGGAGGGCGGTATGTTTGTATTTGATGATAGAAGAGTTTTCGAACCGAATACGAGAGAAGAACTTAAATACACCGCAACTTGTCATTTTTGTGGAAAGCCTACTGCTTATCATATCAATTGCCATAATCTCGATTGTGATAAAATTATTGTATGCTGTCATGAGTGCAAAGTTAAAAATGAATATTGCTGTAGTGATAAATGCAGAGCAAGTTCAAATAAAAGAAAAGCTTTTTGTGGATAAATAATATTTATGCGTCTCTGCTCTAACTTATGAAACAAAGACGCGTAAACGTTAGAATTTATTTTTTCCAATCGGCTAATAATTTTTTCATATTTTCAAGATCGAATGGCGGATTTTTTAATCTGCTGCCAAAATCAATTGCTTTTTCCATTGTGGAAATTGCTTCTGATTTTCTATTCATCTTTGCGTAGTATTGTGCAAGTATACTCATATTATTATAGTTTTGAGTAATTAGTGTTGATGCCTGTATCCAGTTAAAACCTTCATCCAGATTTACATTTTGTTGTAAGCAATAATTTGCTGCCGAAGTCAGAGTCCTCCAGTCAACAGTATTACGGGCATTCTGTAAAACTAAGTCTTGAGTGTTTACATCAACTTTAAATGATACTTTTAGCTTTTCCCAGATTAAATTAACATTTGCAGAATTATCAGTTACATCAGTAATTGTAAATACCATTCTTTCCGTAAAAGGATTTTGTTCGGGTTTTACTTTTATTCTTAATGCATCTTTACTTGCATCATAAGTCATCGGATCATCAACCTTTGTATCTTTACTAAAAATAATTTCCCACTCATTTTCTCCGGGAATAGTATGGATACCATAAGTTCCGGCAGGAAGTTCGTGTCCATTTACTTTAACCGGATCGCTAAATGTAATTGATGTTACTTCATTTGCACCGGTTCTCCAAATCTGACCAAATGGAACAAGCTCACCCCATATCTTTCTTTCTTTTACTGCTGGGCTGCTATAATCGATGGTAATTTTTGTAATACCGACAAACTGGGAAACAGTTGCATCCGGACTTGGACGCGGTGTTTTAAAGCCTTGTGCAAGTACTGAAAATGTCATTGCTGTGATAATAAACAGCATCAATAAGATTTTTTTCATAGATATCCCTTCATTTAATTAATATTTTTGAACGATTAGTTTGGATTAGTTATTTTCAATACCAAGTTAATTATCATTTTTTATTTATGCAATTCAATGAACGACGAGTTTAAAAAAGAAATTGAGCAAAGCCTAAAAAAGTCAAAGCCTCACACAAAGACTGACGAAGTAAAAAGATGGATTCCAAGCATTATTATTCTTCCGATTGCACTTTATTGGGTGTTGAATTGGGGTGAATATGGTTTGATAGATAATGTTGATCTTGTTATACACGAAGCAGGACATCTTTTCTTTAAGTTCTTTGGAAAATATATTTATACTTTAGGCGGAACCTTAATGCAGATAATTCTTCCTTCAATTATTTTCTTTTATTTTTTTAAAAATGAATACAGAACCGGTATGCAGTTTTCGCTGCTTTGGCTTGGGCAGAATTTTATTAATATATCTGTTTATGCTGCAGATGCACAGGCACAAAGATTACCATTACTCGGCGGAAACAGAGTATATCACGATTGGCATTACTTGCTTGGTGAAATTGGTCTGCTTCAATTTGACGCTGAAGTTGGTTATTTCTTTTTCGGAATTGCAATTTTAATTTTTATAGTTACGATAATAATGCCTCTTATAACTCAAAATTAAGTATTATCTTTCGCCTCAAAAAAATACCGGATATTAATTGAAAAAGTTTTTCTTTCTATTATTACTAATAATAATTTATAATAATTCCTTCGCTCAGCTGGATACAGTTAGAACATTTTTCCCGAATGGAAAACCTGAAGCTGTTGTGGTTTATGATGGTGATCAACGGCAGGGAGAAGCTTTGTTTTACTATGAAAATGGAAATCTTAGAGAAAGAAGAAATTATGTAAATGACAAAGTATTCGGAACTGTTACGGTTTATTATGAAAATGGAAATATAAAGGAACTATACAGTATTGAAGATGGGAAAAGAGACGGACCGGCAACTTACTATGATTCACTCGGGAATGTAGTAGTAGATGTGATCTTTGAAAACGGTGTAAGAAAAGGGCAGGAGTTTTTACTTGTTGGTGAATATCGCGAAGAAGATTATCAGAAACTTTTAGCTGAATGGAAGGAAAGACAAAACAACAAAAAGAAGGATTCCAACGAACTAAATCTTCCGCCTGTTGAAGAAGATAAAACAAATATGGATGATGATCCGGCATATTTGCTAAGCCCGGAAATTATGCCTGAACCGATTGGCGGAATGAATACTATTTATAAAAGACTCGTTTATCCGATTGAAGCAAAAAAGAATAAGATAGAAGGCACTGTAAAAGTGATGGCTTTTATAGAAAAAAATGGTGAAGTCTCTTCAGCTCAGGTTATTGAAGGTATTGGTTATGGCTGTGATGAAAATGCAAGACTTTCTGTTTACTATACAAGATTTAAACCAGGCCTGCAAAAAGGGAAAAGGGTAAAGGTTCAGATGATCATTCCAATCGAGTTTAAATTGGATAAATAAAAAGTATAATGTTTTCTGTTAAATAATTTTAAATCTTAAATCTGACAAAACAGATTTGATTTTTTCATTAAGGTTTGTGCTTTTTATTTTATAGTTATTAAACTCTCTTCTTATTGGATAATTTTTTCGCTGCTTATCAAATCCTTTTATGATCTCTGAATTACTCATTCCTGATATTTTTCTCATTCTTTTATTATCATCGGCAATAGAATAGATTTTAGATATCAGTTGATTCATATTATTCTCAAACCGTTCAGAAAGGTTTATTTCAATAACAGGATCGGTTATTACCGGAAATTGAAAATCAAATTTTTTTTCAGCATTCAGAAATTTACAAAGTGATTCATAGATCATTATTGTTCCGTTTGCTTTCCCCTCGTAAGAATATCCTGCAATATGCGGAGTTGCAATATCTGTTCTTTCTAATAATTCTGAATTTATTTCAGGTTCATTTTCCCATACATCCAGAACAGTTATTATTCTTTTTCTTTTAATTGTTTCAAGTAAATCATTGTTGTTTACAACTGCCCCGCGTGAAGTATTGATAAGAATGGTGTTTTCTTTAAGTGCAGCAAGATTATCCTTATTAATAAGATGTAAAGTTTTGTCAATGCCGCTTGGATTTAGTGGAGTATGGAGAGTAATAATATCGCATTTCAAAATTTCATTAAGTGAAACAAACTTTCCCGGAACTCCGATTCTTTCAAGCGGCGGATCATTTAAAAGAAATTCCATTCCCAAAACTTCGGCAAAACGAGCGACCTTGCTGCCTATATTACCAACTCCCACTATACCAATTGATTTATCTTTTAGAATAAAATTATATTTTACACTTAAATAAAAAAACAAAGCAACGACATATTCAGCAACAGAAAAAGCATTACAGCCTTTTGCATCTGCAAAAGCAATTTTTTTTCTTTTAAGATAGTTCAAATCAATATGATCGGTACCAATTGTAGCGGTACCAACAAATTTTACATTAGTATCTTTAAGCAGATGTTCATCAACCCTGGTAATAGAACGAACAATAAGAATATCTGCGTCTTTCAAAAGCTGATTCGAAATAGAGCGCCCCGGTACAGTTTCTACCACACCTAAATGGTTAAAAGCTTTGTCAGCAAAGGCAATATTTTCATCAATAATTATTTTGTACATATTTTATAAGTTAAATCTATAATAAAAAAATTTTTTAATTGGGATTTGCAGATATTCAAACTATTTTTGCAAACCATTAAATCAATCAAAATTATTTACATGTAAAAACAAATTGTTTTTCCTAAAATAAGGATTTTCTGATGCTAAGCAGACTTTTACAACCTGAAATCCAGTCTCTGATAGAGGAGAGACAACTTAGCATTCTTAAAGAAATTCTTGTTGAGTGGACTCCAGCCGATATTGCTGAACTTCTTGTTGATTTACCTGAAAAAGACCGAGTTATAATCTTTCGTTTACTTTCCAAAGAACTTGCAGCAGATACTTTTGAGTATATGGATTTTGATACTCAAATGGATTTATTGAAACTAATGGGCAAAGAAGAAAGTGCAGTAATCCTTAACGAAATGGACCCTGATGATCGTACCTGGTTGTTTGAAGAATTACCTGCTTCAGCAGCCAAACAATTACTTCAGTTGCTTTCACCCGATGAAAGAAAAATTGCTGTCCAGTTGCTCGGCTATCCGGAAAACTCAGTTGGAAGGTTGATGACACCGGATTATATTGCTGTTAAACCTTCATACACAATTCAGGAAACTTTAGATCATATACGTGAACACGGACAAAACAAAGAAACCCTGAATATAATTTATGTTGTTGATGACAAAGGAAAGTTGATTGATGATATTAAGATAAAAGATTTCCTTCTTGCGCCATTAGATCAAACAGTATCTGATCTGATGACAGAAAATTTTGTTGCTTTACATGTTTTTGATGATCAGGAAACCGCTGTTGAAGCATTTAAAAAATATGATAGGGTTGCTTTGCCTGTTATAGATAAAGCCGGAATTTTAATTGGTATAGTAACTGTTGATGACGTTTTTGACATAGCTGAAGAAGAAGCAACAGAAGATATGCACAAGCAAGCAGCTATGGAAGCTCTTGATGAACCTTATTCTTCAATTCCGTTATTAGAGATGATAAAAAAACGTGCCGGCTGGTTAGCAGTTTTGTTTCTTGGTGAAATGTTTACTGCTTCGGCAATGGCTTTTTTTGAAGATGAAATAGCTAAGGCAGTTATATTGGCAATGTTTGTCCCGCTGATAATTTCCAGCGGCGGTAATTCAGGATCACAAGCAGCAACCCTTGTAGTTCGCGCTATGGCACTTGGTGAAGTTACACTTAAAGATTGGTTTTTTGTTATAAAGCGAGAGTTGATCACTGGGCTAACGTTAGGTTCTATATTAGCGATTATTGGTTTTATGAGGATTTTTGTGTGGCAAATGGCTTCTCATATTTATGGTGATCATTGGTTTTATGTTGCGCTTACTGTATCTACTTCGCTTGTTGGGGTTGTAATGTGGGGAACAATTACTGGCTCTATGTTGCCGTTCATTTTAAAAAAACTTGGTTTTGATCCTGCCTCTTCTTCTGCTCCGTTTGTTGCAACTCTTGTAGATGTTACGGGATTGGTAATTTATTTTTCAGTTGCAATTTTTATACTTAGCGGCAAACTTTTATAGAAAAGTCGGCTGTTTTCCCGTCAAAAGATAAAGAATCGTAAACTTATTATTTTTATATTTACACCATTATAAATAATCAAAAAAGTATTAATGTGAATACAAAAAAGATAACCAAGGGAATTATTTTAGCCGGCGGTTCAGGCTCAAGATTATATCCGATAACAAAAGTCTATAGCAAACAGTTAGCATTAATTTACGATAAACCACTCATCTATTATCCGCTTTCAATTCTGATGCTCGGTGGAATAAAAGATGTTTTAATTATATCGAATGAAGAAACAATTCCGTTATATAAACAGTTATTTAACAGCGGCAGTACGATCGGAATGAATATACAATACGCTGTTCAGACAGCGCCAAATGGAATTGCTGAAGCATTTATAATCGGAGAAAAATTTATTGGTGATGATAATGTATGTTTAGTCCTTGGCGATAACATTTTTTACGGTGATCTCACATTCTTTTACGATGCAATAAAAAAAAATACAGATGCTACAATTTTTGGTTATCAGGTAACCGATCCCGAAAGATATGGAATTGTTGAGTTTGATAAAGAAGGTAAAGCAATCTCCATAGAAGAGAAACCGTTAAAGCCCAAATCACAATATGCTGTTCCCGGACTTTATATCTACAACAGTGAAGTTGTTAATATTTCCAAAAATTTAAAACCTTCTGCCCGTGGCGAATTGGAAATAACAGATGTTAATCGTACTTATCTTGAAAAAGGTAAGTTATATGTAGAAAAAATAGGAAGAGGAATTGCCTGGTTAGATACCGGAACACCGGAAGCGCTGTTACAAGCCTCTAACTTTTTTGGAGTAATTGAAGACAGACAAGGATTGAAAGTAGCATGCATTGAAGAAATTGCTTTTAACAAAGGATTTATAGACAAGCAGCAGTTTAAAGAATTGATTAATTCAATTCCTCAATCATTGTATAAGAACTATCTTGAAAAAATATTGAGGGAAGGGTAAATAATTGGAGGTTTTAAAAACAGAGTTACCGGGTTTATTGTTGATCAAACCAAAAGTATTCGGAGATGAAAGAGGATACTTTTTTGAAAGCTACAGTAAGGAAATTTATCATAAAGCCGGAATAGATTTTTGTTTTGTACAGGATAATATTTCTAAATCAAAAAAGAATACTATAAGAGGACTTCATTATCAGGTGGGTGATAAAGCTCAGGGAAAATTATGTCAGGTAATATTTGGGAAAGTTCTTGATGTTGCTGTAGATATACGGTTTGGTTCACCTACATTTGGAAAATATTTTGCTTCAGAATTATCAGAAGAAAATAAAATACAACTCTGGATTCCTCCGGGATTTGCCCACGGCTTTTCCGTTCTATCAGATGAAGCAATTTTTTCATATAAATGTTCAGAACCTTACAGCAGGGAATTCGAAAGGTCTGTTTTGTATAGTGACAAACAGTTAAACATTGATTGGAAAGTTGATAATCCGATTGTTTCCGAAAAGGATTTAAAAGCAAAATTGTTCAAAGAAATAGACAAAGATTTTATTTATTAATTTTTATTTGTAAAGGAAGTTATATGCGGGTTCCGTTGTTAGATATTAAACTTCAATATCAATCATTAAAAAAAGAACTTGATGAAGCAGTAATCAAAGTTGCAGAATCACAGCATTTTATTCTTGGTCCGGAAGTTTCAACAATGGAAAAAGAATTTTGTAATTATCTTGGATGCAAACATGCGCTTGGAGTCTCTTCCGGAACGGATGCTCTTCTTTTAGCTTTGATGGCAATTGATATTAAACCGGGTGATGAAGTAATTTTACCAACATATTCATTCTTTGCAACAGCGGGAGTTGTTTCAAGATTATTTGCTACTCCGGTTTTTGCAGAAAACGATCCTGTTACATTTAATATTGATCCAAAAGATTTTGAAAGAAAGATTACTGCCAAGACTAAAGCTGTAATTCCTGTTCATCTTTACGGTCAGAGTGCTGAGATGGATGAAATAATTAAAATAGCAAAAGCTCATAATCTTATTGTAATTGAAGATGCTGCACAAGCAATCGGAACACAATACAAAGATGGAAGATATGCAGGAACAATAGGAGATATTGGATGCTTTTCATTTTTCCCAAGTAAAAATTTAGGATGTTATGGAGATGGGGGGTTAGTTACAACAAATAATGATGAGCTTGCAAAAGTTCTTACTATTAAAAGAGTCCATGGCGGCGAACCAAAATATTATCATAAAGTTATTGGCGGAAATTTCAGATTAGATGCTTTGCAGGCAGCAGTATTGAAAGTTAAACTTCCGCATCTTGATAAGTGGTCCGAAAAAAGAAGACAAAATGCGAACCGTTATACACAGCTATTTAAAGACGCTGGTTTGGCAGAAGGAACAGGAAAAACAACATTCGATTCTAAAAATAAAGTGTTGTTACCCGAAGCTATTTTTCAATCATCAAAAGTGAAAAACTACCATATCTATAATCAATACATTGTGCGTGTTGAAAACAGAGATGCATTAAGAGAATTCTTGACTAAAAATGAAATCGGAACAGAAATCTACTATCCTGTTCCTTTTCATTTACAGGAATGTTTTAATGATTTAGGTTATAAAAAAGGAAATTTTCCTATTTCAGAATTTGCCGCAGATAAATCATTAGCTTTGCCGATATTTCCCGAATTAGAAGATGATCAATTAGTTTATGTAGTTGATACTTTCAAAAAGTTTTTTAATCAGTAAGAGTATTTAATGTTTAAAAAAATATTTCTGTTCCTGTTATTAAGCAGCTTTGCTTTTGCTCAGGTGGTTTATGAGCCGTTAAATAGAGATATTTATTCATTTCTTGCAAAACTCAGTCAGAAATCCGTAATTGAGTTTAATGATCAGATTAGACCTGTAAGCAGAAAGTATGTAGCGCAAAAATTAATTGAAGCAAATCAAAAATCCAATCAGTTAACTTCGTTGGAAAAAGATGAGCTTGAGTTTTACAGTAAAGATTTCCGCTTTGAATTTGAGTTGTTGAATAATGTGAAGAATGATTCAACAGAAATAATTTTTTTCAGAAATGATAAATCCGAGAGATTAAGATTATTCAGTTACGACAATAACTTTTTTAGATTAAATTTAAGTCCGATTCTCGGTTTACAAATTGGTTCACGCGATAATGAAAAACTTACTCATACCTGGAATGGAATTTACACTTATGGCTATATTGATAAATACATTGGTTTCAGCTTTGACTTCAGAGACAATACTGAAACCGGCAAAACGATTGATAAGATAAAACAGTTTACACCAATAACAGGTGTTGAGGCTAAGTCAGATTTCATAAGTCCACTTTTTCCTCCTGATAAAATGGAATATAGCAAGATAAATGCTGTTGTAGCGACAGACTGGGATTGGGGATCGTTTGCGGTTGGTAAAGATTTAATGGAATGGGGTTACGGCGAAAGCGGTTTGCTGGTTTTATCACAAAAAGCACCTTCGTTTGGATTTATCAGATTGGATGTTAAACCTGTTGATTGGCTCAGCTTTAATTATTTGCATGGTTGGCTATCATCAACAGTATTGGATTCAAATACAATATATTATAATCTGTCCGGCGGAATAAGTTTTTCTTTTATTGATAAATTTATTGCTTCACATACATTGACCGTTACTCCGTTAAAAGGATTGGATATTTCACTCGGCGAATCTATTATTTATGATAATAAACCTGAGTTATTATATTTAATACCAATAATGTTTTTCCGCTTGGCAGATCATCAGCTAAGCCATCAATTAAATGCAGCCGGAGGTAATGCACAAATGTTTCTTGGATTAAGTTCAAGAGGTCATATACCAAATACTCATTTATACGGTACATTATTTATTGATGAAATAACAATCAGCGGTTTATTTGATTCATACAAGCAGCGCAATCAGCTCGGCTTTACTCTTGGCGGATCAGTTGCTGATTTGCCGATAGAAAACCTGACTGCAAAAATAGAATACACAAAAATATATCCTTTCGTTTACCGGCATTATATTCAAACAACTGATTATCAAAGTTCGGGATATCTGCTTGGTCATTGGATGGGACATAATTCTGATCTCATTTATGGCTCACTCAATTACAGATTTATAAGAGGATTGCAGGCTACAGTTTGGGCTCAATATATTCGTAAAGGTGAAAACGGGAATGTGCAGCAGCAGTATAATATACAGCCTCAGCCGCCGTTTTTATTTGGCTTAAGGAAAAACTATTCATACTTTGGAGCGGAAATAAAATACGAATACACACACGAATTGTTTGCTAAGTTTCAATATCAAAGAACAAATTCATCTTTACAGCAGACTGATTTAAGCTTTGTTGATAAAGTATTGAATGAGTTTTATTTCTCAATTTATTACGGTTTATAATTCTGATGAGTAACTTAAAAAATAAAAAAATATATCTTGCCGGTCATAAGGGTATGGTTGGCTCTGCTATTTATAGAGAGCTGGAAACTTCGGGTTATAAAAACATAATTACTAAAGGCTTTTCAGAATTGGATCTGAGAAATCAATCTGATGTTTTGAATTTTTTTGAAGCAGAGAAACCTGAAATCGTAATTATTGCAGCAGCAAAAGTTGGAGGGATACTTGCAAACAATACTTATCGTGCTGAATTTATTTATGATAATCTGATGATTGAAGCTAATCTTATTCATTCATCTTATTTGAATAATGTTGAGAAAGTTGTTTTTCTCGGAAGCTCCTGCATTTATCCGAAATTGGCTCCGCAGCCGTTGAAGGAAGAATATCTGCTTACAGATACGCTTGAGTTTACAAATGAACCATATACAATTGCAAAAATTGCCGGAATAAAACTATGCGAAAATTATTACCGTCAGTATGAATGTAATTTTATTTCTGCAATGCCGACAAATCTTTATGGTCCTAACGATAATTTTAATCTTGAAACTTCTCATGTTCTTCCCGCACTCATAAGAAAATTTCACGAAGCAAAAGATCAGAACAAAGATTCAGTTACGATTTGGGGAACAGGAAAGCCTTTAAGAGAATTTATGTATGTCGATGATCTTGCAAACGCAATTGTTTTTATGATGGAAAATATAAATGCAAAAGATCTGTATGAAAACGGAATAACACATCTAAATGTCGGAACAGGTAAAGATATAACCATATCTGATTTAGCAAATATGATTTCGGAAATTGTGAGTTATAAAGGTAAGATAGAGTATGATACAACAAAACCTGACGGGACTCCCAGAAAACTTATGGATGTAAGCAGATTAAATTCACTTGGCTGGAAATATCAAACTGAACTGGATGAAGGAATTAAATTAACTTATAAGTGGTTTGTTGAATCAGGTAAAATTAAAAATTAGAAAGTAAAAATTAGAAAATGGATTCTGGGTTAGGTGAGCGTTTATTTAATTTTGCTCTTGAAAGTTTAAAATTTCTTGGAACATTTTCCCAACTTCCGGAAGCTAAAATTATCCGATATCAGTTTGCCAAATCTGCAACATCGGCGGGTGCGAACTATGAAGAAGCTCAAGCGGCTTCATCAAGAGCAGATTTCGCAAATAAAATAAAAATTTCTCTTAGAGAAATGAGAGAATCAAATTACTGGTTGAGGATTTGTATAAGATCTAATTTTGGTGATAAGGAACTTTGCGACAAATTATTAAAAGAATCATTTGAACTAAAGAATATTTTAGGTGCCATTAGTAGTAAGATAAAATAGTTTTTAATTTATAATTTTTCATTTTTAATTGAATCATATGAAAAAAGCATTAATAACAGGAATAACCGGACAGGACGGAAGTTATTTAACAGAAATACTTCTGGAAAAAGGATATGAAGTTCATGGAATTATAAGAAGAAGCAGTTCTTTCAACACAGGAAGAATAGATCATCTTTACAACGATCCTGAAATTCTTAACAAGAAAATGTTTCTTCATTATGGTGATCTCGTTGATACAAGCAACTTGAACAGATTGCTTGAAAAAATTCAACCTGATGAAATTTACAATCTTGCAGCACAGAGTCATGTTAAAGTTTCTTTCGAAATTCCTGATTACACCGGACAGGTAGATGCGCTCGGCACATTAAGATTTCTTGATGCTATAAGAGAGGTTGGATTGAGAGCAGTAAAATTTTATCAGGCATCAACAAGTGAGTTGTTTGGAAAAGTTCAGGAAGTTCCGCAGTCTGAAAAAACACCGTTCTATCCGCGCTCGCCTTATGGAGTTGCAAAACTTTATGGTTACTGGATAATTGTAAATTACAGGGAAGCATACAACATATTTGCATCAAACGGAATACTTTTTAATCACGAATCGCCCAGAAGAGGCGAGACATTTGTAACAAGAAAAATTACAAGAGCTGCAAGCAGAATAGCCGCAGGATTGCAGGATAATCTTTCATTAGGAAATCTAAATGCTAAAAGAGATTGGGGATTTGCGCCTGAATATTGCGAAGGAATGTGGAGAATACTTCAGTATAAACAGGCAGAGGATTTTGTGCTTGCAACAGGGCAGACAAATACTGTAAGAAAATTTGTTGAGCACACATTCAATCACTTAGGAATTGAACTGGAATGGAAAAGCAAAGGAGTAAATGAAAAAGGTATTATCAGCAGTATTGA
>Ga0208196_1000746_pt1 | contig 39731 bp, 30 predicted proteins | sample AD_JPNNA7_MetaG_FD_184443 | JGI IMG/M metagenome (GOLD analysis project Ga0208196, IMG submission 184443) | Active sludge microbial communities of municipal wastewater-treating anaerobic digesters from Japan - AD_JPNNA7_MetaG (SPAdes) (version 2) | ecosystem: Engineered > Bioreactor > Anaerobic...
TTCTAACATAGCACACAACTCGTTTATAGGTATGATAAAATCATACAATATTTCCTAAATTGGACGTATATGTATGACTTGAATCATACTTATTGTAAAAATAAAGATTTTTTACAAATGATCAAATGGACTTATAATTTTTTGTAAACTTTTTTGAGACACATGAGTATAAATTCCATTTATTTTAGGGCTTTTATGCCTTGATCTTCTTTGGTTCTTTCTTGTATCAAGACAAGAAAGAACGTGTGAATCGCTCTTTGCAATTTTTTTCCTTTGCGATGCAAAGCCTAGTCCTTGCTCTTTGGAAAAAGTATTGCGTGCATCGCTGTACATGTAGGGTTGCCATGGCGTTACAAATATTTTGCCCCTACGGGGCTGGAAACGTTGTTCGTTGTTCGTGGAAAACGACCTCACCCCAACCCCTCTCCTGACAGGAGAGGGGAGTGCCGTTAAAGTCTCCCCTCTCAGGGGAGATTTAGAGGGGTCAGGCGCAACATTACAACCATCCAAACAAACATAAACACAACCCTCCCTGTACACTGCAGACTGTACACGGTACACTAGAAATTGGACCCTTCGCTCCTCGTTAAGGCACAAAAGGGCGCTCAGCATGAAAGGAAAAGTTGATGGTTAATACTTGTTCGTGAATTGGAATGGAACACAAATACTGCTGATTTACACCGTGAAACTCCGTGTTACTCTGTGAAACACTGTGATACTTTAAGTTTAATGATTGATAGTGAAAAAACTCAGCCCTACCCCTCAACTGAAAGGTAATAGTTTCTAAAAGTTCCATTGCACCTTAAAGTATGCAAGTTGGCCAATATTAGGGTATTCATCGGTGCGGTTCCCGGTAAATAGCATACCCGTTAGGGCAAGGGTTAGGTTGTTGGAGGCTGAATAGCCTACACTAGGTATAACCGCAGCCGACCAGTCGGCAGGGTTGGCCAGTATGGCCAGCGATGGGGTAAAGAGCGTTGCCACAGTTGAATTTATGCTGATAAAAAGGTTAACCTTTCCACGGCTTAGCATCATTGGGCTTTGCGCCCGGGGTTCAATGAGACTAATAGGTTCGTGGCTGCCCTTGCTGCCAAATGAGTTGTAGAGCGCACCAAACTGCATAAAACTATTGCTCCCTAAAGAGCGGTCGGCCGAAAGGGTGGCTACAAAACCGCTTTTTTCGCTCGACCTAATGGCATGGAAATATGAAACCTCGCTCCTTATGGCAAATTGACCACGCTCACTCGATAGGCCTCCGCCCAGCACGTAGTGGCCAGCCATACGAGCCACCAAGGCCTGAAAATCGGTGCGGGCAACATTTGCCCTATACCTAACCCCGTAAGCACTGCTATCGGCAGTTTTGTGGGGCTGGTAAACGGCCTCGATGTACGATAGCTGGCCGGTGTAAGCTTTCAATGTAACGGCATCGGTGCCCGGACGCTCGGGGTACTCCAGGTTTAGATACGAAAAGGTGTTAAAGATATCGTTGGGGTTCCAAACCAAATCGATGCCCCAATTGATGCGCTGGCGGCCAATGGTTAGCTCAATGCTGTTGAGGTTAAATCTGGCAAATAACCTATCGAACTCGGTGTGACCAACAAACGAACGACCATCGGCCCAAATGAACGATAGATCAGCCAATCCCTGTTCATTGCCAATAAGCGATGAGTAGTCGGGAACGGACTCGACAAAATCGCCATAAATAAATCGATTGCGCGCCTGAACATCAAACCTCAGCCAATCGGTGGCATCCCACTTGAACTCAAGCCTATTCTCAAGGGTTTGGTCAGTGAACCAAATCAGCGTATCGGGGTAAGGAACAAACAGGTTGTTAAGCAGCTTTACGTGACCCTTAAACTCCTGTGCACCTGCATAATCGCAAAGCAGCAAAACCAAAAGGAGAGTAGAATTTAACACTTTTCGCATAGTGCAGAAATTTTACTGAAGTGTATCGGATTTAACCTTACCATCCTCCAACAGAATTACCCGGCGGGCGCGGTTAACCACACGCTGGTCGTGGGTAGAGAAAATAAAAGTAACGCCCTCGGTCTGGTTAAGATGTTCCATAATTTGCAAAAGATTCTCGGCCGATTTGCCATCGAGATTGGCTGTAGGCTCATCGGCAAGTATGAATTGAGGTTTAGATGCCAGTGCCCGAGCAACGGCAACCCTCTGCTGCTGCCCTCCCGATAGCTTAGCCGGACGGCTGGCAAACCTGTCGGCTAATCCCACCTTTCCTAGCATATCGGCTGCAACCTGTTTGCGCAGCTTAGCTGGCACACCTTGCAGCTGCATGATTAGCTCAACATTCTCGCCGGCAGTTAGCACAGGTATCAAATTATATGATTGGAAAACAAACCCAATATTCCGAAGCCTAAAATCGATGAGCTTTGAACCCTTTAGCTCATTAAGCCAAACATCGCCAACACGAATTTTACCGTTGGTTGGCGAATCGAGCCCGCCCAATAGGTTGAGCAGGGTTGTTTTCCCAGAACCCGAAGGACCCACAATAGCAGTAAACTCACCTTTTTCGATGGTTAGGTTGATATTGCTCAGGGCTGTAACCTTCACCTCCGAGTCGTTGTATATCTTATCAACGTTAACAACTTCAATTATTGCCATATGGATTGATATTTTACAAGTTATCAGAATTTACTCAACTCTTAGTGCCTGCATGGGGTTTAGCTTTAGCGCCCTACGAGCAGGCCACAATGAAGCAAGAATGCCTGTGGCAACCACCAGCACGGTAATCAGTACATAGTTGGATGTGGTAATTTCAGGGTAAACCACTGAGGAGTATCCAATGGCTTCAAAACCCTCGGCCCACATGCCAAAATCAATTCCGGTACGGGCAAATATTTTGATGAATCCGGTGCTAAGCACAATGCCCGCTACCCCACCGGTAAGGGTTAGGAAAACCGATTCCATCATTATCATGCTAAAAACGCGTAAACGGTTCATACCAATGGCCATAAGCATACCAAACTCACGATACCGCTCCAGAACGCTCATCATCATGGTGTTGATAATGCCAAATGCTAGGGCAAACAGGATTATTACAACGTAAATCATTCCCATAAAATCGCCAAATGCAGCATATAGTGCAATTTCGGGCGAAATTTCATCCCAACTCCTAACCTTCAAGTTTTGATGAGTAGCCGATAGCGTTTTTGCTACGTTTACCGCGTCGGTGTTACCATTGCAGAGGATGGCAACCTCATGAACCTGGCTAGGATTGATGTTGGCCGCCAAAGCGAGATTATCGAAATTTACGTAAGCCATGCGTGCATCAAAGGCTGTATTGGAGGTGCGGTAAATACCTCGAACCCTGAACATCGCGCTATGCAGCTCACCATAGGGTGTTTGAAATGTTAGAACCACAGGACCGTTCAACCTGAACGAAGCACAGGAGTCGGTAATGGTTTCGGAGTAGTGGTTGAACAGTGCGGGCTCAAGTTCTGCTTTAAGAGCATTAATAAGGTTTGAGCGAGTCCTATACCTCCTCCCCACAAGTGTTTGGATTTGCTCCCCAAGCCTTGGCTCCATTGCAGAGAGTTTTTGAGCAATGCTATCGGTTAGCTCATAGTTTACCAATTTAAGTTCCTCGGCTGCTTTCTTCCCAAGAACAATCGAAGGGGTTTTAAAATCACCTTCAAGGAAACTACCCAATATCAGCTTGTTGGGAATACCGCTAATGCTACGTTCGCTGGTTGGCTTAACGCCAAGTACTACCAAGCCCGAGTTGGCCCTATCGGTTTGAGCCATGGCAAAAACCTTCAATCTACCGCTAAACCCAATAACTCCCTTTGTAGAATCGAGGGTAGCGGCCACCGAGTCGAAATTGAAAGTTTTATCGACCTCCTCGTTGAGTAAAAAATCGGGATTGTGAATCTGAATGTGCGATATCTCGTTCTGAATGCTATCGGCAATGCGCTGCTTAACCCACCCGTTTATAAGGGCCATGGCAGTAACCCCACCCCAAAGGCCAAGGGCAACAGCCACCACCACAACCATGCTCCGGGTTGGGTTACGCCAAACATTTCGCCAGCTAAGTGAGACTAACATGTTTGTAAAGTTTTAATGTTTTCAACTCAATTGGTTACCGTTTAATTGCTGTTACAGTGTTAAGCTTTAGTATTTTCCGTGTAGGATAAATGCATACTAGCAACACCATGAATACCACCGAAACACCCTGCCAAATGACGTATGCATCGAACGGAGCCATTGGCATTAGTGGTTCAAACCCCATATCCATCATCATTTTTGCCATTTCACCGGTAAGCCTAATGGGGTGAACATGGTAGTAATGGATTATTGGTAACCCAACAAGATACCCAAGCGCTACACCAATCAATGCCATAATAAGCATCTCGAGCAAAACCGTTATGGCCAACTTAATTTTTTGCATACCAACAGCCACAAGCACACCGAACTCATGCATCCGTTCGTGAACCATCATTATTACAGTTCCAAAAATCCCGAAGAACACAACAAAATAGAGCAGAAAAAGGAAAGCCTTCCCGCTCTGGTTATCGCTTTCAATCTGTTGAACCAAAACCCTGTTCAGGTCTTGCCATGTTTTAACATCCAGCCCGGTATGCGCCAGCACCTTTCTTACGCTATCGGTTGTGACCATTAGTGCTTCGTCGCTTGCATCGTACAGGTTAACAGCCATATACGATAAAAGGTTATGCGCATTGGAGACACTTTGTGCCACCTGCAGCGGCATGTAAACCATTCGGTTGTCGAGCTCGGGGTTGGGTATTCGAACTATACCAACAACCGGATAAATCCCTGCGGCAGAAGCACCCTGGTAACCCTGGCTCAGCATTACAAGGGAATCGCCAACCTGAATGTTTAAGAAATTGGCCAGCCTCGATGAGATTACAACACCGCTATCGTTACTGGTAATAAATCGTCCGTTCACCCGGGACATATTCAGGATTTGGTTTAGCTGGACAGCATCAACCGGTTGGTCGTCGAAAATTCTGGCCAGCTTTGCAGAATCGGTAAACGATTCGCCGGCGTGTGCACCAAGTATCCTTTTTACTTCATCAGTAAAAATGTGCTCCATGCCTGAACTATCGGCCAGCATCTTAGGAATGGTATACCTAACAATGAACTGTTCAGGGTTTGAGAATTGTTTTTCGGCCTCGGGGTTTATCCCAAGCACAAGCACGCCCTTGGTGATGTTGACCGACGAAGCCAGGGCAAAGGTTTCGAGCCTTGCAGTTACTGCCTTAACATTAGGAACCTTCGAAATTTTTTCAGGCAGGCTCCCGTCGAACTCAAAGGTGTTCTCCAGCGAGGGATCGTCGGCAAAATCGGGGTGTTGGACACGGATATAGCCGTAGTACTGCTCAATGGCATTGCGTATCATGAGTGAGTATGAACCCAGCTGAAACGAACGCATTACCACCGCAAATAGTACCGCAAAAAAGATACTTGAAATGGTTATGGCCGTGCGGCGCTTATTGCGCCAAAGGTTCCGTTGTGCCATTTTTAAATAACTCATACCAAAATGTATTATTGGTTTTCGTCTACTTAACCTGGGTAAGATTGCGTAGCGAGAAAAAGCTATCGTTAATATCGATATTGAATTTAATGGCATTCAGCTCAACAATAGTTCTGTTGCCGGGTTCCTCGGCCGGAATTAGCTCATAAATTGTAGGAATTGTTCTACCGTCAACATCCTTAATACTGTGCGCCATCTCAGTTTTTACGAGCAATTGTTCCTCATCATAGTATTCCGATTTCAGGATAAGGTAATGTTTCTTGGTAACCCAAAGAATCATTTTGCCCCAAACAACGGGAGCGTCGGGTTTTGGGGTAAGGGTAATTCGCCAGCAATCCCACCCGTCAATCTGCTCCTCGCCGGAAATGGTGTGGTTGTAGTCAACCACAATTGACCGCTGGTTCAGTAAGTCATCGTTAGTAAAGTCGGAGCCCATCCACCCCTGTGAGAGCATGGAAGGTGGCAGCTTAACCGTTCGGTTGATGGTTGGGTTCCAGCTCCACATCTCACGGTTAATTTTCAGAAAGGCCTGTCCCTTTTCCCTTGCCGGGGAAGTGATATAGACCAAAGAAAGCTCAGTACCCTTGCTCCAGCTCTTAAATGAGAGCGAACGCTCCCATTTGGGGCGTACTATACGCATGGTCATCTCGCTATAGCTCGATTTTTCGCCACGCATCATCTCATCGGCCTTTCGAACTATCTCGCTTGCATTCTGGCCAACCAAAAACTGAGTGGCTGAAATCAAAAGGGTTGACAATAAAATCGTGGAATCATCTCCTGTTAATTTAATGGTTTATTAAACATTTTACTTGATATAACGCTTTATAATTTCCTCCTTAATTGCATCGAGAGGAAAGTTCTCATTTGAGATGTAATTAATAACAATGCCATCGGAAAGGGCATGCAGTATCATAAACTCCATTTCGGGATTCTGATAGCCCTTGCGCCTAAAGTACTGAATTAAGATTGATACCATTGGTTCATAGATACCCTCAAGTTTTTGCATCAACTCCTTGCTGAAAACGTTGGGTTGAAGCATAACGGAGAAGTACAACTTCCAGTAGTTGCGGTTTTCGACAATCTTACGGAACATATCGTTAATAAACAGTTCCATCTCTGCATCGGTTAGTACCCCATCGTGGTTTTCATCAAACTTTTCTATCAAATTGTTCATTCCATTAATCACGATATGGGAGAGCAGCTCCTCCTTGGAGCTATAGTAATGGTAAAGCAACCCTTTTGCAATTCCTGCCTTTTGGGCGATGTCGGCAATGGTTGCCGAATGAAAACCCTTGTGGGCAAAAACATCAAGTGCAGCGTCAAAAATTTGCATAACTCGCTGCTGGCGGATTGCTTCAACTTGCTGCTTTGTGCGTGGCATATTTATTTTTGGTTGAACGGTCGGTCAAATATAAAAAATTGTTTTTTACCATTCAATTTTTTTGGAAGAAAATTTTTACGTTTGATTCCTGAATTGATAAACACTACGAAAAATCGAGATTATCAATAAAAAAATCTATTCAATCTACCCTAAACTTAACTGATACATAATTTGTTGTAAAACAAAATTGAAACTCAAAAAAATATGCTTACCTTTGAAAGGTCTAAAACTTTTGGATGTATTTATCGAATTCGGAGCTGGTAGGTTAGGTAATCTTGAGTAAATCACAAGATTACACAACCATTTCTGTTTGGCAGCAACTTGCCATGTAATATCTTTTATAAATTTTCAAACAATTTAATGGCGGCAAAGCCATGCTTTTGCCTGTTAAAAAATAACTACTAGATCATGGAACAAGAAAACAACTCCATACACGATTTCGATATAGCATTAATATGTGAGTATTTTTCGTATGTCGAACGTCAAGGGCCAGGCAGCCCTGAGGTAACAATCAAGGCATTGAGTTTTATCGACAATCTTACCCAAAACGCCAAAATTGCCGATATAGGATGCGGAACAGGGGGGCAAACCATGGTGCTTGCCCAAAACACACCGGGAACAATAATAGGTATTGACCTGTTCCCACAATTTGTTGATATTTTCAACCAGAATGCTACCAAGCTAGGCCTAACGGATAAAGCCAAAGCAATAGTTGGATCAATGGACAACCTGCCCTTTCAGGTCGAAGAGCTAGACCTTATATGGTCAGAGGGAGCCATCTATAACATTGGTTTTGAGCGCGGCCTAACCGAATGGCGGCGATTCCTCAAGAAAGGGGGCTACGTGGCAGTAACTGAAGCATCGTGGTTTACGCCAGAGCGTCCAGCAGAAATTGAGCAGTTCTGGTTAGATGCTTACCCGGAAATTGACACCATTCCAAGCAAGGTGGCAATCATGCAAAAGGCTGGTTATATTCCGGTTGCTACTTTCATACTGCCCGAAAACTGTTGGACTGAGCATTTTTATGCTCCACAAGTAACAGCACAGAAACTTTTCATGGAAAAGTATGCAGGTAATCAGAATGCCATGCGATTAGTTGAAAACCTACTACACGAGGCTCAGCTCTACGCTAGGTACAAGGATTACTATGGCTATGTTTTTTACATTGGGAAGAAAATGTAGTTGATTAGAAGGAAGGGGCTACACCCTCAAATGCCGTAGCCCTCTCTTTTTTTACACATCCACACAGATATTTACAAGAAACAATACCCAAACATTGCCGTTAACGCATAGCTAATTCTCCCATGTTTCGGAAACAACGAGTTTGGTTTAATGATTTAAAACCGCAAGCCAAATTATTACAATAACTCATTAAATTCCAATCGGTTTACAAGTCGCCCAAACCTGTTGATATTTATTTGGGTAAAAAAAGTTCATGCCAATTCAATTTGGTTATTTTTGCAGCAAACTGGAGAAGTAGTCATGAGTGTTGGATATTCTGAAGATAGTATTAAAACGTTGGAATGGCAGGAGCACATTCGCAAGCGCCCGGGTATGTATATCGGTAAGCTTGGCGACGGCTCTCAGCCCGACGATGGCATTTACATTCTGCTTAAGGAGGTGGTTGACAACTCCATTGATGAGTTCATGATGGGAAACGGTAAACGTATAGACATTCAGCTTAACGAGAAAACTGTTTCCATTCGCGACTATGGCCGTGGTATCCCGCAAGGGAAACTAATTGACGTGGCCTCCAAGATGAACACGGGTGCCAAGTATGACTCCAAGGTTTTCAAGAAATCGGTAGGCTTAAATGGGGTTGGTATAAAGGCGGTTAATGCGCTTTCCAACCAGTTTATCATAAAGAGTATTCGCGAGGGTTTAGTTCGCGAGGCCGAGTTTGCCGGCGGCATCCTTGTTAAAGATAAGCAATACCCCGCCAATGGCGAGGCAAACGGTACTTACGTTCAGTTTACTCCTGACGAGGCGGTATTCGGTCAATACTCATTCCAGGATGAGTATATCGAAACCATGATCCGAAACTACACCTACCTCAACACCAACCTAACCATCAGCTTTAACGGCAAGGAGTTTATCTCAAAAAACGGGCTTCTCGACCTACTGAACGAAAACATAACAACAGAGCCACTCTACCCCATTATTCACCTGAAAGGTGAAGATATTGAGGTGGCAATTACCCACGGTGTTGGCTACGGCGAAGACTACTATACCTTTGTGAACGGCCAGCATACCACTCAGGGCGGTACACACCTAACCGCATTCCGCGAAGCCTACGTTAAAACCATCCGGGAGTTCTATAAAAAGGACTTTGACCCATCGGATATTCGTACTTCCATTATAGCAGCCATAAGCATTAAGGTTGAAGATCCCGTATTTGAGTCACAAACCAAAACCAAGCTTGGCAGCAAGGACATGGGCCCTAACGGACCCTCGGTAAAGCAATTCATCACCGATTTTATTAAGGAAAAACTCGATAATTTCCTGCATCGCAATAGCGAAACTGCGCAAATTCTGCTACAAAAGATTATTGAGTCCGAAAAGGAACGTAAAGCTATATCGGGTATCAAAAAGATAGCCCGTGAGCGGGCTAAAAAGGCAAGCCTGCACAACCGCAAGCTACGCGATTGCAGGATCCATTACAACAGCAAGGATGACCGTGCGCATGAAAGTACCCTTTTTATTACAGAGGGCGACTCCGCAAGCGGTTCAATCACCAAATCGCGCGATGTAAATACACAGGCAGTATTCTCGCTCCGCGGTAAACCGTTAAACACCTACGGGTTAACCAAAAAGATAGTTTACGAGAACGAGGAGTTTAACCTGCTACAAGCTGCGCTGGACATTGAGGAGGACATGGAAAACCTCCGCTACAACAAAATTGTAATAGCCACCGATGCCGATGTGGACGGTATGCACATCAGGCTGCTGCTCATAACCTTTTTCCTACAGTTCTTCCCTGAGCTAATCCGCCAGGAGCACCTCTTCATCCTTCAAACCCCACTTTTCAGGGTTCGTAATAAGAAGAAGACCGTTTACTGCTATACCCCCGAGGAGAAGGAAAAGGCAATAGCCGAACTTGGCCCAAACCCTGAAATAACAAGGTTTAAAGGGTTAGGTGAAATTTCGCCCGATGAGTTTAAGAACTTCATTGGCCCCGACATGAGGCTCGACCCGGTTCGTTTGACCAAGGAAGACCAAATACATGACCTTTTGGAGTTCTACATGGGCAAGAACACGCCCGACCGTCAGGATTTCATTATCAATAATCTCAGAATTGAAGAGGATATTATTGATGAGGAACCAGCCCCAAAAGCCGATGAGAATAACATCGACGAGGAAGGCAACCATGACGTTGAGAATAAAAACCTGGTAGCATAAACATCAACCTACAATAGCTCAAGAAAATGCGATTGGACGATTTTGAAGCGGATGAGCTTTTAAGCGAAGGCGAGGGGAAACCTGTTTCGCCAGAACTTCATGCCAAAATAGAAAGGATTACCGGCGAGGCCGCCAAAAAGACCCACATCACCGGGATGTACAAGGACTGGTTTTTGGACTATGCCTCGTATGTTATACTGGAACGCGCCGTTCCACACCTCGATGACGGGTTAAAGCCCGTGCAGCGCCGTATACTGCACGCCATGAAACGGCTCGACGATGGGCGATACAATAAGGTGGCCAATATTATCGGTTACACCATGCAGTACCATCCCCACGGCGACGCATCAATTGGCGAAGCCTTGGTTCAGCTAGGCCAAAAAGATTTGTTGATTGACACCCAGGGTAACTGGGGCAACATACTTACAGGCGACAGTGCAGCCGCACCCCGTTACATTGAGGCTAGGCTATCAAAATTCGCCCTTGAGGTGGTTTTCAACCCCAAAACCACTGAGTGGATGCTCAGCTACGACGGCCGTAACCAGGAGCCTGTAACGCTTCCGGTTAAGTTCCCGCTTTTGCTAGCGCAAGGAGTGGAAGGTATTGCGGTTGGTTTAGCCTCAAAAATTTTACCCCACAACTTTAATGAGCTAATTGATGCGGCAATCAGCTACCTAAAGGGTAAGGATTTTGAACTTTACCCCGATTTCCCCACAGGTGGCTTAGCCGATTGTAGCCGTTACAACGATGGTTTACGCGGCGGAGCGGTTAAGGTACGCGCCCGCATCCAAAAACTCGACCGTAAAACCCTTGCCATAACCGAGATTCCCTTTGGGAAAACCACCACATCGCTTATCGAATCAATCCTTAAAGCGAACGACAAAGGGAAGATTAAAATCAAAAGGATTGACGATAATACCGCTGAGAATGTAGAAATTCTCATCCACCTGCACCCCGACGCCAACCCCGATATGACAATTGATGCCCTTTACGCCTTTACCGACTGCGAGATGTCAATATCAACCAACTCATGCGTCATTTACGACGATAAGCCCCGTTTCATGGGCGTTAAGGATATCCTTAGGGCTTCGGTGGATAGAACTAAGGAACTCCTTACCATGGAACTTAACATTAGGCTGGCAGAGCTGGAGGAGGATTGGCATTTCTCGTCGCTGGAAAAGATATTCTTTGAAGAGCGCATTTATCGTGAGCTTGAAAAGGATACAGAAACATGGGATTTGGTAATAGAAGCCATTGAGAGGGGTTTTGACCCTTACCGCAAACTACTCCGGCGCGAGATTACCCGCGACGATATTCTGAAGCTAACCGAGAAGCCCGTGCGCAAGATATCGAAATTCGATATCAAAAAGGCCGATGAGCATATCAAGGCCGTGGAAGCCGAAATGGAGCAAGTTAAGCATCACCTTGCCAATATAGTAACTTATACCATCGATTACTACCAGCAAATCAAAAAGAAGTACGGGAAAGGAAGAGATCGCAAAACCGAACTCCGCAGCTTCGATACCATTGTTGCCACTAAGGTGGTTGTGGCAAACGAAAAACTTTACGTTAACCGAGCCGAAGGCTTTGTGGGTACAGGTCTGAAAAAAGACGAATACGTTTGCGACTGCTCCGATATCGACGATGTAATAGTAATTCTCCGCAATGGCAAGTACTACATCCGTAAGGTTCAGGAAAAGGACTTCTTTGGTAAGGATATTGTCCACGTTGGAGTTTATAAGAAGAACGATACCCGAACAATTTACAATGTGGTTTACCGCGATGGCCTAAACGGCGATATCATGATGAAGCGATGCGCCATTAACGGAACCACACGCGATAAGGAGTACGACATAACAAAGGGGACACAGGGTTCACAAATACTCTGGCTTTCGGCAAACCCAAATGGTGAAACCGAAGTACTGAAGGTTTACCTGAAACCAAGGCCACGCCTCCGTAACCTTATACTTGAACTGGATTTCAGCCAACTGGCAGTTAAAGGACGTGGCTCCCAGGGAAATATCTTTACCCGATACGCCATCCACAAAATCATGCTCAAGGAAAAGATTGCTGGCGCAGTGGAGGGTGTAAAGGTTTGGTACGATCCTGAGGTTATGCGCCTGAACCACGAGGGACAAGGTGAACTGCTTGGCGAATTCTTGCCCGATGAACGCGTTCTGGTTGTGAACCCCGATGGTACCTATTTCCTTGCCAACACCAATTATGCCCTCAGGTTCGATGTGCAACCCCTACTGGTTGAAAAGTTTAACCCCCACAAGGTATTCTCGGCCGTTTATTTCGATGGCGAGCAAAAACAGTACTACCTTAAACGTTTCCGTTTTGAACCCACCGAGAAAACCCAATCCTTTATCCCCGACGAGTATAGCTCAAAACTTATAGCTTTGAATGCCGACGTATTCCCGGCTTTGAAACTTGTTTTTGGAGGCAAAAACGCAAATCGCGAACCCGAGAATATCGATGTTGATGCCTTTATTGCCGTAAAGGGCTACAAGGCAAAAGGCAAACGTCTAACCACGTTCGATGTAAAACGGGTTGAGTTTATTGAACCCCTGGAAAAGGAAAGATCAGCTTTTGAGGAAGAAACAAGCGGAATTCCTGATTCAGAATCGGAAGATAACGATTCAGGTTCTTCAGCTGAGCAAATGAGCTTGGAACTTTAGCAAAAAAGAGCAGTTTTTCTGCTCTTTTTTTATATCTTTGATCTCCCTTAATTTTTTTTATAAAATATTGTGAATTAGACATTTTGCATTAAACTTAAATAAAGCATTAAGCGATGAAGATTTTTCTGATTGGATTCATGTCGAGCGGAAAAACCACAGTTGGAAGGGAGTTGGCTCATTTCCTAAGTTACCAATTCCTCGATTTGGATGAGTATATTGAAACCAAGCACAATAGAACAATTAAACAAATTTTTGAAACAAAAGGCGAAGAGCACTTCCGGCTTATTGAAAACGAAGCACTTAAAGAGGTTTGTTCATTTAACGGCGATTTTGTGATTTCATCGGGTGGTGGAACATCGTGCTTTTACAACAATATCGACTACATGAACCGAAATGGCATTACTGTTTACCTTAGGCTTGAGGTTTCAACCCTGGTTTCGCGTTTGGTGGAATCAAAAATCGATAGGCCTTTACTTTGGGGTAAAACTCGCGAGGAGCTGAACGATTACATTATACGTGTTCTTGACGAACGAAAAAAATTTTACGAGAAAGCTCAAATCATTGTGGATGCCGATAATACCAAGCCAATCGATTTGGCGAAATTAATAATATCAGCACTTGAGTAGATAGGCATATTAGCATTTTCGGATGCAATAGACATAGTTTTACTAAAACTTTTAGGCCATTCCTCTTGATTTTTTCTTTAAAATGCTTATGTTTGCAATAATTTGAAACAGAATGAAGGCGATGCGATACATTTTGGGTGGATTGTGCTTAGTACTAACACTTAACACCACAGTATTTGCTCAGATTGAGAGCCAAGGTTTTAACCCCGACTCCATTTATGAGCAAAGGCAAATAAACCAGATGGATAGCCTGCTTTACCAGTGGTATATCCAGCAACCCAATGAAGATAATAGCCTGGTAGCCGATATTGAGGGCGACACCATTGAAGGGCCTGAACTCCCCGACTCATTTTACATAAAGCGTCTGCAAACCATCAACTCATTAATTGATTTACCCTACAATAATATTGTTAGGAGTTTCATAAAAGCTTACACGGAGAAAAAACGCGACAAGGTTGAAGTGATGCTTGGGTTAACCGATTATTACTTCCCCATGATTGAGGAAATACTCGACATGTATCAACTACCTCAGGAACTTCGGTTTTTACCGGTAATAGAATCGGCATTAAACCCCCGGGCGGTTTCAAGAGCTGGTGCTACCGGACTTTGGCAGTTCATGTACGGAACAGGCAGGATGTACAACCTTACCATTAACTCCTTCATCGATGAGCGTCGTGATCCGCTGGCTGCCACCCATGCAGCATGTCGATTTCTGAAAGACCTTTACTCAATTTACGGAGACTGGACACTTGTGATTGCGGCTTATAATTGCGGCCCCGGAAATGTAAACAAAGCCATCCGACGTTCAGGCGGCAAAAGGAATTACTGGGATATCTATTACCACTTGCCCCGCGAAACCCGCGGATATGTTCCCGCTTTCATCGCAGCCAACTACACCTACTACTTTTACAAGGAACATAACCTTCAACCCAAACCCATTACCCTACCCCCTGCTACCGATACAATAATTGTAAACAACATGCTACACCTGCAACAGATTGCAGAGGTGCTCGATTACCCCATTGAGCTACTCCGCGATTTGAATCCACAGTACAAAATCGATATAATTCCAGCTAAGGGAAAATCGTTTGTATTGAGGTTACCCAAAGAAATGGTTGGCCCCTTCCTTGACAGGGAAAAAGAAATTTACGCCTACAAGGACAGTATTTTTTTCAACCAAAAAATTTTGGCGAACCCATCTAAATATACTGCATCATATCAGCACGAGGTTCCCCCAGGCTCAATTCGTATTGTTTACAGGGTGAAGAAGGGTGATGTGTTGGGCTCAATAGCCCAACGCTACAATGTCTCGGTTAGGCAGCTCAAGGGCTGGAATAACCTGCATAGAGATCTTATTAGGGAAAACCAACGATTGGTTATCTACGTTCCGGAGCGAACCGCAACACGATTGGGCATTGTTCAGGAAAAAAAATCGTAGTGTAGTATAGCATTTCTTTCTTGCCGTTAGACGAACAAAACTTGCTGTTCGTCCTTTTCTTTATTTTATTAAATGAGTAACCCAATAAATAATATTTTCTTTGCAGTCAATATAGTTTAATATGAATCGAATCATTACATCGGGTGTGGTTTTCACCTTGCTTTTATCCTGTGCTTCGAACACCAAAATGGAAAAGGAGCAGGGAAAGAATGACCTTGTTCCCTTTGTTGAGTTCTACTCAATTACCGAAGGTAAGGCCCTGAGCGGAGTACCATACCAGGGAAGAAGAATTGATGGCCCTGGGTACTCCTACGACCCCAAAACTCAAAAATTGGATATATACCGCAACAACATTACCGACTCACTAAGCATCAAACTTTATCTTGGGGTTGGGAAAGTACTTAAGGGTACTGCTGGCCAAGGAGTTTCGAGCACAATAATTGGCGTCAATGAATACCCTTTTAGCTATAACGAGTTTACCATTACAAATGCAACCAACTACAAGGTAAACTGTTATTTTAAAGGTAAACAGTTTGTATTGAAACCTAATCAAGAATACTTGATTACCGAAACCAAGATTGACTCATTACCCAACGCCACGGTGCTTCAAACCACCACAACTTGGAAGGTAACATTTACAGGATTTGTAAAAAACAAGTAAACAATAACTCAGGTATTAGTAACCAGTAACATCAACTTTATGCAGAAAAGAGCCATTTATTTGGGTTTAGTAACCGTATGGTTGCTGCTTTTAACTTCGTACTCGTTGCTTTTTGGGGTGCCCAAAAAGTATGTTCCCATGGTAGTTTACCAACCCGATGGGACAAAAATTGAATGTTTTGCCAGTGGTGATGAATTCCACAACTGGCTACACGATGCCGATGGATACACTATCATTCAGCATCCTAAAACGGGCTACTATGTTTATGCCGCTAAAGAGAACGGAAAATTTGTAGCCAGCGATTTTGTTGTTGGGAAAGTAAAACCAACAGCAACAAAAGGTTTAGAGCCATTTACCAACATCTCGCGCGAGGAGTACATTGCAAAGCGCAAGCGTAAAAGGGTCAACAATCACTACCTATCGCTAACCCCAACCAAAGGAGCCGATGGAATTGCACCATTGAGGGCAAAGGATACAAAGGAGGCAACCGTTATGAATAACATCGTTATTTTCATTCGCTTTGCCGACAGTAATCCTGACGATGAGCCCATTGATTACTACCAGAACATCTATAATGGGGCATCAATGTCAGTTTCCGACTACTACAACAGTGTTTCCTACGGAAAATTCACAATAAGCACCACTTTTTACCCAACAACCACAAACAACTATGTGGTGTGGTACCAGGATTCTCAAAACCGAAACTACTACCGCCCTTACAATGCAACAACAAATCCCATTGGCTATGACCCCAATGATGATAACTATTCAAGCTCTAAGAGCCAAACCTACCGTGAACACACCTTATTAAAAAATGCCATTGAGGCAGTTGCTTCGCAGATTCCCCAAAACATCAACTTAGACATAAATGAAGATGGGTATGTTGATGTGGTTTCCTTTATTGTTGCTGGGGATAACGATGGCTGGAACGAGCTGCTTTGGCCACACCAATGGAGTCTGTGGAGTAAAGCTGTTAGAATAAATCAAAAGCAAGTGGGTGACTACACCTTCCAGCTGCAGCTCTTTAACAACGCTCGAATCGACCTTGGTACACTTTGCCACGAAATGTTTCATGCCCTTGGAGCCCCTGACCTTTACCACTACGATGATAATTTAAATCGTACACCGGTTGGAGTTTGGGATATAATGGAAGGTACCAAGGATGAGCCACAGAACATGGGAGCTTACATGAAATATCTTTACGGTGGCTGGATTGATAACATTCCTGTAATTAATCAAACAGGTACCTACACGCTAAACCCGCTTTCAACATCGGCCACTAACAATAGCTTTATAATTCCCTCCCCCGCTACTCATACTGAATATTTTCTGGTTGAGTACCGCAAGCGCGAGGCCTACGATGCCAGCCTGCCAAACGATGGCATGTTGGTTTACCGTATCAATTCAAAGTTCGAGGGTATGGGAAATGCCGATGGCCCACCCGACGAAGTATATGTATTCCGACCAAACGGCTCTCTAACATTGAACGGAACAATAAATAGTGCCACATTTAATGCCGATTATGGTCGTACCACCATGAACAACCAAACCAACCCGCACAGTTTCCTTTCCGACGGATCGAATGGGGGAATAAACATTACAAACGTTACTAGCGCAGGCTCTACCATTTCACTCAATGCAACCATCGATTTCTCGCCCTGGATTGTGCTAAAGAACGATAGAGGGTATGGTTCGGCCATTGGTAATGTATCTTCTACCCTAACTGTTGCCACACGCTTTACAGCAAGCGATATGGCCAACTATGTTGGGAAGTACATCAAAAAGGTTGATTTCTTCCTAAGGGGAAATGATAATGGACAAAGGCTTACCTCAGGTGAAGTGGTTAAGATTTGGGAAGGTGGAACAGTAGGAAACCCTGGCACCTTGGTATACTCCCAGGGCGCTTCAGCTGAGGTTAAGGTTGATGAATGGACTACCCATAATGTTACTACACCAGTTGAAATAAAGGCCAATAAGGAGTACTGGGTGGGCTACACTGCAACCGCCTCCGGTGATTATCCCTTCGCCACCGATAGAGGCCCTATGGTTCCCGACAAAGGAGGTTGGTTCCTAAACGGAGGCCAATGGGTACAACTAGCTCAGTTTAATCTGGATTACAACTTTTTAATTCGAGCCATAGTCTCTGATAAAACTACCGATGTTCCAGTTAATTCAGCAGAGGAAAACGCCATATCTTTCTACCCCAACCCTGCTGAAAACGATGGGTATATTAAATTTTTTAATAACCAAAACTCTGTTAATGCAAACATCGAAGTGGTTAATATGCTTGGACAGGTAATCATCTCCCAATCTATTAGCAACTTGAGTGCTGGCGAAAATGTTATGTCTGTTAACCTATCGGGTTTGTCAAAGGGGATCTATATAGTTAAAATAAGTATGATTAACCCTGCCAGCTTACAAGTTATTAGTACAAAAACTATCAAGTTCAATAAAAAATAGTAATCTGGCATAATGCTTATTAAATTGGTCGTGTAAACTAATCCAAATTTTAAAAATGAAAAACTAATTACACTTGCATCCTGGTAATGTTAACATTACCCATGTTCGCACAGGAAAAACCTGCCGTTTCAGAGGAACCCAATGTTTTTAAGGTGAACATTTTAAGTTGGCTACCTTAGCTAAAAATTGAGGATTCAAAATTCTCTGGACTTACCCTAACCCCTGAGGTACGTTTTTATCCCAAAAGCAATGCCGTAGATGGTTTCTACCTTGCTCCATACTTCAGGTATCAGAATTTTAAACTTGAAAACATTGAAACCAACGACAAAGGAACCTATGGAAATTACGAGGGCGGTTTTAGCCATTGGCCGTCAATGGGTTACTAACTCGGGATTTACCATGGATCTTTTCATTGGTGGCCTTTACAGTAAAGGCGGTATCGAAACCGAAGAAGGTGCTACGGGCGAAAATTTTGATGTGGCAAAATTTGAAGGTTTCCGTATTCGTACTGAATTCTCAATCGGATTTGCTTTCTAATCATTTTAAATTAAAAAAGAGGTGCTTGGGAGCACCTCTTTTTAATCTACAAATACTGCTTTGTAACTATATTCCTAAGCGTTTCCGCAAAGCTTTCCCCTCATCCTCAAAACCCGGTTTACCTAACAAGGCAAACATGTTCTTCTTGTAAGCTTCCACACCCGGCTGGTCGAATGGATTAACATCCAAGGTGTAGCCGCTAATGGCGCATGCCCGCTCAAAGAAGTAAAGCAAATATCCAATCCAGTATGCGCTTAGCTCAGGAATGGTAATCTGAATGCATGGCACTCCCCCGTCGTTGTGGGCGACAATGGTACCCAGTTCGGCCATATGATTTACCTCGGTGAGGCGTTTACCAGTAAGGAAGTTTAGCTGGTCAAGGTTATCGGGATCGTTGGGAATAGTTAACTTATGCCATGGCTTCTCGACCGATAGAACCGTTTCGAAAATAAAACGCTCACCTTCCTGAATGTACTGTCCCATGGAGTGCAAATCGGTGGTAAAATCGACCCCGGCAGGGAAAATACCCTTATTCTCCTTACCCTCGCTTTCGCCGTACAGCTGTTTCCACCACTCGGTTACAAAATGAAGTTTGGGAGTGTAGTTTACCATGATTTCCACCTTTTTGCCGTTGGCATAAAGCACGTTGCGTGCTGCTGCGTACTGACAGGCAGGATTCTGCTCAAATGGTACATTGGCCGAGGTATCGTTCATGGCGTGACGGGCACCCTCAACCAACTGCCTGATATCAAAACCGGCTATGGCTATGGGTAAAAGTCCTACAGGGGTTAGCACCGAGTAACGTCCACCTACATCGTCGGGAATTACAAAAGTGCGATAGCCCTCGGAATCGGCCAACTTGCGCAGGGCGCCCTTAGATTGATCGGTTATTGCAACTATACGCGATGCTGCCTCGGTTTTCCCCACCTTCCCCTCAAGGTGCTGTTTTAACAGGCGGAATGCTATGGCAGGCTCTGTGGTAGTTCCTGATTTTGAAATGACTACTATTGAATAGGTGTGCTTATCGAGTAACTTTAAAAGCTCGGCATGGTAATCCTCACAAATGCTGTTGCCTGCAAAAAGCACCTTTGTGCCACCGTTGTCGAGCATGGAAAAGCTATTGCCCAAGGCCTCAATCACAGCCTTTGCTCCAAGGTAAGAGCCGCCAATACCTACCACTACCACAAACTCACTCTTGGAACGGAGCTCATTGGCAACCTTTTCAATGCTTTTCAGCTGATCGTCAGTGATTTCGGCAGGTAAGGTTACCCAGCCCAAAAAATCGTTCCCTTTTCCAGTCTTCCCTTCAATAAGCTTTTGGCAATCGTTTACCTTGTTCTTAAGCGAAAGCACATCGCTAGCATCAACAAACTGGTAAATGTTGTTAAGTTTAACCTGTAGTTTACTCATCTTTGTCTATGGTTTATGTATTCCAATCATTGTTAAATTAACTAGCATCACCTGTTATCAAAACTGGTCATAGTAACCTGGAAATGGCTTTTGGGAAATTTGGTTTTACCACACCTGCACTTTAGCTTTCGGGTTTTATCAACCTTAGCGCTTTTGGGTGCCACCCTCCGATTGCACCCGTAAGCAAGCAGCAATAAAAAAATTGCCGCAACAGGGAATACTATTTTTAGAAGATTTCTCATTGCTCCGCGAAGTTACAAAGAATTTAAAATCAAAGTAATTTTGATTTCAAGTATGGTTTGATAATAAATTGCCTATATTCTATATTTCAACCGTTTGAAGCTGAAACCACACTTATTCAAATAAAAATTATAACAAAAGCTAAATTTGCAGTTTAAACTAATTCCTAAATGCAGAAAGGGGAAACGCTAGTTGGTAAAGACCTAAAGCAGGTTGAAGCATGGTTATCGGAATTGGGATTCCCTACCCACTATGGAGTTAAGCTTACTGGATGGATTTATCGTAAGCGAATTCAGAATTATGCTGATATAAATGATATTCCCAAGCATATACTAAAAGCGCTAAAAGATGAATTTGGTGAGGTGCGTGGTCACATCGGCTATGAGCGATATCCCGGAACCGATGGTTCAGTAAAATACCTGTTTACCAATGCACAAGGGCAACACTACGAATCAATTTTCATGGACAATGGCAAGCGTAAAACGCTTTGCGTGTCAACTCAGGCCGGGTGTCGCATGGGATGTAGGTTCTGTATGACCGGGAGTATAGGTTTCAAAGGTAATTTGGATGCCGGCAGTATTGTAGGACAGCTGTTAGCAATCCCCGAAAGTAAAAGTGTAAACCGATTGGTTATCATGGGCATGGGTGAGCCTTTCGATAACTGGGTTGAAGTTAGCCAAGCGCTGGAGATTTTAACATCGGCCTGGGGGGTTGCCTTTGGAAGGTCAAACATTACGCTCTCAACCGTTGGTATCCTTGATGGTTTAGAGAGGTTCTTGATGAACCCGCCATGCAATCTGGCCATTAGCCTTCATTCGCCCTTTCCCTATGAAAGGGCGTTGCTGATGCCATCGGAAGTAAAAAATCCGATTAGCCGAGTGGTTGACATACTACTCAAACACCCCATACCAAAGCCTTTACGGCTCTCGTTTGAGTATGTTGCTCTAGGAGGAATTAACCTGAGTGAACAGCACGCCAAAGCTGTGTGTGAACTGCTGAAAGGGCTGAATTACCATATCAATATAATTCCCTGGAACGAGCACTCTGCTGCTAGCGAATTCAGGAAACCAACCCCTGTGGAGTTGGAAAACTTTACTCGCTGGTTAAACCAGCATGGAGCGCTTTGGACTATACGTCAATCAAGGGGAAACGAGGTTGGGGCGGCCTGTGGCCAAATGGCCGGCAAACGCATTGATCTAAAACGTATTTAAACGATTGCTATTTCTTTTTCCTTGTTAAATCCAATAGCCCATTAATAATTGTAAGCGGATGTGCTGGGTTTCCTGGTATGTACAGGTCAACCCTGTGGTTCTCCAGGAAACTTCTATCCAAGGCTGGGCTATCAGCAAAAATACCACCACTTATGGCATCAGTACCAATTAGGACAATGACTTTAGGATCGGGAGTTGCGTTGTAAGCAATCTCTAGGGCTTTTGCCATGTTCTGGGTGATTGGACCTGTTATTGCTATGCCATCGGCATGGCGGGGCGAGGCAACAAACTCAATTCCGAAACGGCTCATGTCGAACTGAACGTTGTTGGCCGCATTTAACTCCCACTCGCAACTATTATCGCCACCAGCGCTAACCTGCCTAAGTTTTAACGATTTCCCAAAGATTTTTCGGATCTCTTTGCGAACTGTTACGGGGTTAACTTCTATTGCGAAATCATCGCCTTCCTTTACTATTAGTCTCTCCCGTTCGTTAGTTGAAATTTTATAATCCGTAGTGAACTTAATTTTTTCGGGAAATCTTAGTGCGCATTCCCCACAAAAGGTACACTTGCCCAAGTCGATTGAAACAGGATTGCTGCTAATCGCATTCATAGGGCAAAGGTCAACTAATTCCGTTACGTTTACCTTATGTGAGTTAATGATGGGTCTTCCCCTAAATATTCCGGGAACCTTTGCTGTTCTAACATCGGGTATGAATTGTTTACCTTGGTGGTATAGAATTTTTAAATTGTCTAGCATGGCAAATAGTTTTATAGGTCGTGTCCGCAATATGATAGGTTAAAACTCTTGTTACAAATCGGGAAATCAGAGATTTCGTTATTACGAACCGCAAGTGCAAGCGCAAGCCAGTTATGGAATGAGGGATCTTTCACCTTGTAAACGGCAAGATCTCCATCGGCATCCGTAATGGCACAATGGCAGATCTCACCCCTCCAGCCCTCTACCAATGATATTGAGAATGCATTTGGTTTAAGTTTAATGGGCATTTCATAGTTGGCCTTGCTTTCCGGAATATCCTTTAGCAACTGACGAATATAGGCCATGGATTGCCATATCTCTTCCCTGCGAATTTGTGCCCTTGAGTAAACATCACCATGGTGTTTTAGGATTGGCTTATGGTTTAGCTGTGGATATAAAGCGTATGGATGAGTGGTTCTGATATCTCTTAGGAGGCCACTCATGCGTGCCGACATTCCTACTGCCCCAATGTTCAGAACATCATCATAGGAAACTGTGCCGGTACGTTCAAGTCTTGACAGAGCACTTGGCAGTTTAAATAGTTCCTTGCACATCTCATTGAAGTCAGGCTCATAATCATTTAATATCTCATTGAGCCTATCGCCAAGTTCCTTTGTAAATGGAAATTGTGTTTTTCCTGGTCGTATCAAACCTTTTGAAAGCCTGTTCCCCCCCCATTCCTGAATAAAGTTTATAATTGGAGTTCTTAATCGGCCAAAAACAGAACTACCCAACTGGTAGGCAATATCGGTGCAAATGGCGCTTAAATCGCCAGTATGTATGGCAATTCGTTCAAGTTCTAATGCTAGGGTTCTGTAAAAGTCGATTTCAGGTTTTGGGTCAAAACCACTTAAACTTTCCCAAAGGTAGCAAAAAGCAGTTGTATGGCCAGCAACAGTATCACCAGCAATGCTTTCGGCAAGAGTTACCCGTTGAAGCAGTTTCTTTTTTTGCAGGAAAAGATTCTCTAACCCTCTATGTTGATACCCAAGTTGAATTTCCAGATGGAGAATTTGCTCTCCGTTGCAAATAAACCGGAAATGACCGGGTTCAATTATGCCCGCATGGATTGGCCCTACCCCTACCTCGTGAAGTTCTTCGCTGTCAATGGAGTAAAATGGGTAATTATCCATAACACTTGACTTGTCAGCTCTATTGTAGGGGTATCGAACCGGTTTCATCCAGGGGTGGTTCTCGAAAACTACTCCAAAATTTTCGTGTATTTCCCGCTCAAACTTCTCGAAGCAAAGCAGCCTGCTCGACATCGATTCTAATTTTTTGGATGAGTCCACCAGGCACGAGCTTATATAAATTTCATGGCTTGTGTCATCGGCAATGCAGCTTACAAGTTTGATACTATTGCCTTGGATGTACCCAAAATAGTTTACGCAATGTCGATCGGCATGCTTAGAAAGCAACGAAATATTTGTTTCACTGAATTGTTGATAATCCAACACTGGAATATCAGCCACTGGAATAGTTTGGTTATTTTTTATTGATATATAGTTCATGTCTTTTATGATAAGAACATTACACTCTCTTTAATTAGTTGAACAAAAAAATCGGGTGGGGTTAACCCAAGGTATATCGATAAAATGATTAATGCATACTGCGAGTAGGATTCCCATGGTTTTATTATAGGGACATTGCTTTCGTCGAAATTAGTCAAAGGTGTAAAAAGCACCTTGAGTATATTTTTTGCAAAAGCCCAAATTATTATTGTTAACAATAATAGCACAGCAATGAGTAGGAATATTTGGTGCCCTTCGAATAATGCTCTGAAGATAAGGAATTCGCTCACAAATAAACCCGAAGGTGGCATTGCCGTTGCACTGATGAATCCAAGCAAAATGACAATAGCCCCAGTAGGATTGTATTTAAAGTAATTACCTATATGGTAAATATTTTTATCTTGATATACTCTGTAAATTTGGTTGTACTGAAAGAAAAGGCTTGATTTAACAAAAGCATGAAGCACGATGTGTAAAATTGCAGCATAGTACCCTATTCCACCTACCGATATAGCAAGCATAACCAATCCCATGTGTTCAATGCTTGAGTAAGCAAACATGCGCTTTATATTTTTCACCTTTATCATATAAACAGTAGCCACAAAAATTGATAAGACAGCTGAAATTCCTATCACAAGGTTGGCCCAATATTGTATAGGTGTATTAGCAATTATTTTGTAAGTTCTAAAAATGCCAACTACACCCATATTCATAAGTACGCTCGATAATAGTGCTGCAATAGGCCCTGGGGCTTTATCTTTTGCATCTACACCTGCAGTAAACATAGGAACAAGGCCTGCCTTGACTGTAAAGCCCGTAAAAATAAATAGGAATGCCAGCTTTAGCCAAAATTGATTAAGGGTTGTGGCACGGGATATCATGTATTGAAATGAAAGGCTGTCAGAGCTAGCCTTCCCCAATGAAAGACTTAGAAAAAGAATTCCTATAAATATGAACGCAACACTAACCGCACATATAAATACATACTTCCAGGTACCCTCAAGGGCAAGCTTATTACGGTGATGATAAATTAATGCCGATGCTGCAAGTGTAGTAATTTCGGCAAAAATCCACATCACTGCAATATGGTTTGCAAGATATGCAAGTCCTATTGCTGCAATTAAAATTATCAGCGCGGAAAAATAAATTGATTGCGATTTGGCAGGTTCATTGTGTAGGTCAATGTAACGATGGCTGTGAAATATTGCAGGAATTGAAATTGTACTCAAAACAAGCAATAGTAGGACTCCAAGCGAATCAAAAGTAAAGTATTCGGCCTCAGTTATATTTAAATGGAAATATGCATAAATTGTAAAACCCCATTGCAAAACAATGAATAATGAGGTAAGAATATAATTGACCAACTTATTCCTGTTGATAAATAGTCCTGCTCCTATTGATAAAGCCCCTAATAAGTATAGAATAGTCATTATCATGAGTTTAGGTTAATTAATAGTCCTTAAGATTACTTAATTCTTCAACATCGATGTTTTTGAAAACATCACCAATTTTATTTAAGAAAATGCCCAGAATCAGGACACTGGCAAAAATATCGAGCATTACACCAAGGTTTACAAGCATTGGCATTTCGTTCCCTACGGCTAGAGATAAAACAAAAACACCATTTTCTATTACAAGGTAACCCATAACATGTGTGATGATCTTCCTGCGCGAAGCGATGATGTATAGCCCAAAAAAAATTGTGGAGAGAGCAACAACAAAGAATATCTTATCGAGGTTGGGATCCTTAATGGTTCCAGATAGAAGGATTGTAGTTACCACAATCAATGTTGTGATAATTAATGAAACAAAGTATGGAACGTATGGCTCTGCCTCGCGTGTTATTTTGTTTCTTTTTAGGATGTGTGCCATAAATAACGGAACTGCAACCGACTTAAAAACTATAGTCTCAAGCAAAATCAATATTAGGTTGAGGGTATTGATTTCGTGCAGCTGGATAAATGTCACGACAAACAAAATCACCCCTTGGAATGCTAACACTTTCAGATATGTCAGTAGCCGATTAGCAATTGACATATAAAGCAGCGTTATCAGAAATGTTATTAGCAGTACGTTTATCATTGCGTTAACTTTTATTACTGGTTTAAATGAATTTTCCAATTATAAGTAACACGCCAAAGAAAATAAGCAGTGCCACCGATGAAAGTGCCATAATAAACTGTGGGTTATGGCTCATTCTGAAACGTGCCATAAACGATTCCACTAGCCCCATAAACACAGCTAAAATAAACTGGGTGAAAAAGAACAATGGAATAGAATACTCGTAATGGATGGTTCCAACAAAGAGGTTGAAAACAATTGCTGCATATATGGCAAACTTCAAATATCCAGCAATAAGAATTAACCCTAAATCAAAACCGCTATTGTCTAGTATCATAACCTCATGAATCATGGTTAACTCAAGGTGAGTCTTTGGATCGTCAATAGGCATGCGACTATTCTCAACCATTGAAATCATTACAAGTACAAAAGAACCTAATGCTGCAATAGCGTAAGTAGTGTAAGAACCTAAGTGCAGTGCTGAAAAAATCTCATGGAAAGAGGTATGTCCAGTAAGCAAAGCTAAGGAGCCCATAAGGATAAAAAATGCAGGCTCTGCGAATAGTGAGAATAATGCTTCGCGGCTTGCCCCCATTCCCTCAAAACTGCTACCGGTATCCAACGCTGCAATTATACTGAAGAATTTACCTAAAGCCAGTATGTAGGCAAAAAGAATAAAATCCCCCTGAAAGCTAAATAATCCTTTAGAATTACCAATCGGCACAAGTAGCATAGCAATTACTACGGTAGAGAAATAGATGGTTGGAGCAATTTGAAAAATAAAACTGGTGGTTTTGCTGTAAACTGCCCCTTTCTTAAATAATCTAATGACATCGCTTAGGTGCTGAAATAGTCCAGGTCCTTTACGACCCGATGCTATACTTTTTGTCCTGTTAATTATACCCGTATAGAATATTGCCGCTAAAATTATCAGTATCGCACTTAACATGATTATAAATGTTTGAGTATTTCAATAAGTTGTAACAGTTTCTCGTATAGTAATGGAATAGCAATTATTGCAAGAATAAACGTTATCCCATAAATGATATAGTACTGCAGCCTTCCATTCTGCAGAAAGGTAAACTTACCCATGAAAAACCGTATTGATTGAATGGGTTTGTCAATCAGTAACTTTTCAATCTTATCGTATGGGCTCGATTCAAATTCAGCATGCCTTGGAAAAACGTTTTCCACAGTTTTTTCTTTTTTGAAAACTAAAAGGATAAATCGGAATAGTTTGTAATATGACCGAGCAAAGGAGTTTGCAGTGTACTGCATTTTTTTTGTTTCACCGGTATAGCCACAGCCCCATGTTTCATCAGCAGAAATAGCATGTTTGCGTTGTACCATTTGTCTAATACCGAATATTATAGCAGTAAATACAAGCAACAATGCAAATGAAAATGATATCATCTGGAGTATCTCAGAATTACCTCCTATGCTTGTGCTGGTATTGTTTTGATCTAGTGCGATGAAAAGGTTCAACGGCTTACTAACTATTGTTAAAAACGCATTAGGGAATAGCCCAATTGCAACAATTAGTGCGGTGATAAAGTAAAGTGGAAGAATTTGACCAAACGATGCCTCGGAAATTTGATGTTTAAATTGATGCCGAGGATTTCCAAGGAAAACTATCCCAAATGCTTTGGTAAAGCAAAGTAAAGCCAGTCCGCCGATCAGAACAAGTGCAAGAATCGAAAAAATTACTGTAATTATTATTCCGCTGTCTGCACTTGGAAGCCAATTATACAATCCACTGTATATTAAAAATTCAGATATAAAACCGTTAAATGGTGGAAGTCCCGATATTGCAAGTGCAGCAATAAGGAATAGGAATGCTGTTTGTGGCATTTTCTTGATTAAGCCACCAAGCTTTTCGATTTGAACAGTATGGGTTGCTTGGTAAACAATGCCAGCCGAAAAGAAAAGTTGAGACTTAAATAGCGAGTGGTTAAGCGTGTGAAGGAGTGCACCTGCAAAACCAAGCGATGCAACGATTAAATTCTGGGTGCCAAGCCCAACACATCCAATTCCAATTCCTAGTCCTATTATTCCAATATTCTCTATGCTATGGTATGCCAATAACCGTTTTAAATTGTGTTGCAGGATGGCCAGCATAACTCCATATATTCCCGATATTGCCGAAAATGCAATAATTATATATCCAATTACCTCAAGGTTGGTATTCTGCAATAGAATAACTCGGAGTATTCCGTATATACCTATTTTTATCAGTACCCCTGACATTATTCCCGAAACATGGGCTGGAGCTGCAGGATGTGCATAGGGCAGCCATGTGTGAAATGGAACAAAGCCAGCCTTAATGGCAAATCCGATAAAAAGGAATATGAACAGAACCAGAGAAACCGAGTTCCCATGCTCATGTGTAAATTGCGATATGGATAAGAAGTCGTAACTGCCAGTTTTTGCTGCAACCCAAACAAATCCGAGTAGCAAAAATATTATCGATACATGTGATTGTATCAAGAAATTAATTCCAGCTTTTATTGTGGAAACCTTGTTGTGCTCAAATATAACCAGCACAAATGCGCTGAGAGCCATTATTTCCCATGTTAGTAGAAATACTATCGAATTTTGCAATCCGCAAAGGCTCAGCAAGGCAGTATGTAGCAAGATGAACGCAGTAACGTGTAGGGTGATGCTGTTGCGCATGGTTAAATACTCTCTCATGTAGTAAATTCCGTACAGGCCTCCGGTTAAAATGGTGAAATTGATTATTAATATAAACCATGCCGAGAGCGCATCAATTCTAACTGGAATTTCGCCTGTTACTGCGTTGCCTGAGAATATGAATTGGTAGTTTTCTCCACCTAAAACGTTTATAGCGATATACGATGATAGAATAGCATTAAGTATTACTGCAAGGTATGCAACTATTCCTCGCCATTTTATACTCATAAATGGCATTGCCAGAAAGGCAATTAGCGGTATAGTTAGAAATAATTTTAATGCTTCCATCAATACACTTTAAAATGAGAATAGGTTTAGTGCTGAAAGAATAAAAATGGCCAATATGAATACTATTCCATACAGCACGTACGACTGTATTCGCCCATTCTGAATAAATCTGAAGTAATTTGCGGTGAAAAGAATCCGCTGAGTTATCAGATTTATAAAACGAGTTTCGAAGAAATCGGTGTAGAACGAGAAATACTGCCTTTTATGCGGGAAGATTTCCCCGCTATTTAGTTCGTTATACTTTTTCTTTTCAATCAAAAAGAAGTTGAATATTTTTCCCAACTGTTTCGAGAACGACTTTCCGGTATACTGTATGCGAGGCGTTGGATTTGTATATCCGCATCCCCATGTTTCGTCTGCTAAAATGGATTTGTTTTTTGTTGATATTTTCCTGATGCCCCATACTACAAGTATCACGGCAAAGACTGCGAGCGAAAATACCATTATAGATTTCAGCGTGTTCGAGAAATCACTTGAAAATGCTGGGTTTATTGGTAATCCATTTGAGAAATCCTTAATTATGAAGTTTATTGTGTTTACATAGAATGATGGGAAAAATGCAACGCTTAGCATGGCCGCAATAATTGCCAATTGCGGAACTATCATTAGGTTTGATACTTCGTGGGGTTTATGATCGAGACTAGTTCTAGGTGTCCCAGTGAATATCACGCCATAAGTTTTTGCGAATGTCAATAGCGACAAACCTCCAATTATGCTCAGTCCAGCAAAGGATAGGATAAGTAGAATTGTTAATCCATTATCGCCAGTGCCAAAGCCATTCACCAATCCGCTGTAAATTATAAATTCCGATACAAAACCATTGAAAGGTGGAAGTCCTGCAATTGCAACTGCTCCAATTAAAAATAGAAATGCAGTTTTGGGCATATACTTTGACAGTCCGCCCAACTTATCCATATCCCTTGTGTGCGTTTGCTGGTAAACCGAGCCCGCGGAGTAGAATAGCAGCGATTTAAACAAGGAATGGTTCAGCACATGGAGCAGAGCTCCTCCAAAACCTAAAAAGTATATTATGTCAGATTTTATACTAATGCCAATGAGGCCAATTCCAATGCCAATTCCAATTATTCCGATATTCTCGATTGTACAGTACGCAAGCATGCGTTTAAAATCCCGGTGTGCAGCGGCATTTAGAATTCCATAGATACCAGTGAGTACGGAGATTGAAATAACTATTTCACCTAAAAGTAGATGATTGTTTGTGAGGTAGGAGGCAACCCTGATTATACCGTAAATACCCATTTTAACTATCACACCAGACATTACGCCCGATACATGCGAAGGAGCAGAGGGGTGAGCATGTGGTAGCCAGCTATGTAGTGGAATAAATCCAGCCTTAAGTCCAAAGCCAGTGAAGAATACTAGGAATAACCATATGTTATTATTGCCGATGAAGAATGATTGTAACGAATCGAAATTAAATGAACCAGTAACAGCGTATAACCAGATAAAACCAACGGTTAAAAATACTATGCTGATGTGCATTTGCACAAGGTAGTTTATGCCAGCCTTAAGCGTTTTGGGATTATGCCCATCGAACATAACTAGCATTGCCGAAGACAACGACATTATTTCCCAAATCACAAGGAATACAAATCCATTCTGTACAATGCAAACCAAAATCATGGAAAGATGGAATATGGCAAACATTATCCAGTGCAAATTCAACTTTGCTGCGGGGTTTGAGTATCCTTTTAGGTATCCGAGCCCATAGATCGCCCCGGTTATTGAGGTAAAGTTGATGATTAACAGAAACCAAGCGGAAAGCCCATCTATTTTTATTGGGACTGATCCTATTGCTAGCCCTAAATTTAACTGGTACGCCAGTGCATTTCCCATCAGTGCTGACAAAGCCATCCAACTGCTAACCAATGCAACAACTACTATTGTAGCAATTGCTACTATTCCACTAATGCTTTTTTTGCTATTGCTATAAGTCATAACAAGTTACCAAATTCAGAATAAAAAAAGATACTATAACTTTCCCTTGGTGATATAGGTTCCCCCCAATGTTTACATTTCAAATCTATACTATCGAATGAGAATTTTAACACTATGTAATTCTTAAAAAGCAGATTTGCACCTATTATTAGTAATTCTTCATTCAGGGTGCAAAGTAACGAAATAATGAAATACGTTATTTCCCATAATTCATTTTATTTAACTTAGTTTTATATAAATTTAGGCTTTCATAAAATAGATCTTCTAGCATAAATGATAAATATTATGGAGATGAATGATACACTTAGAATTATTCTTAACCGCAAAAGCGTGCGCAGCTTCACTGGCCAGGAAGTAAGCAATGAACTACTTGAAGAACTTGCCCGTGCGGGTATGGCTGCACCCTCCGCAAGAAACCTTCAACCATGGGCATTTGTTATTGTTACTAACCGGGCCACCCTGGATACTCTTGCTGAGCGTTTACCCTACGCCAAAATGCTTTTCGAGGCACCTGCCGCAATAGCTGTTTGCGGCGACCTTTCCAAAGCAGGCGATAGCCCTGAAGGATACTGGGTTCAGGACTGCTCTGCTGCTACGCAAAATATACTGCTTGCCGCTGAGGCAATGGGTTTGGGGGCTGTATGGACAGGCGTTTACCCCCGCCCCGATAGGGTTGCAATTGTAAAGGAAGTTTTAGGACTCCCCGATAACGTTTTACCCCTCAACGTTATACCAATTGGTTTTCCTAAAGGGGAGCATCAACCCAAGGAAAAGTTTAAAGTAGAAAACATCCACTGGCAAAACTGGTAGACTAAATGCTACCTATCAAAGTGCTAGCGGTCAATTCGCGGTAACGCTCGGTAAAACTTGTGCAAACCTGTTTTACCTGCTTCAACTCTGGGATATCGGGTTCAATCTCAAACCCATAGCTATCGAGTTTTTCCTCAACAAAAGCAATTGTTAGGTGTTCAACATGAAGTGCAGGCTGATAACCAATATCTTTACTCTCGGTAATTACCACCTCGTTTAGCAGCTCACAGTTAACCATCAAGTCGAGGAGGTTGCGCATGAGTCGTTGGGGTATTTTTAGATTAACAGATAGTTCAAGGTTTGTAGCCGGTTTCTCTCCATTCATAAATCGTTTAACAATGGTGCTTAGCACCAGCAAGGCTAACAACTTCCGATTTTTATGGCTTATATGGGTTGTTTCCCTTTCAAATTCATACATATCGACATTTTGGTATGCAAAAGATATTTCAGCACCAAATAACACGATTTGCCAGCTTATTTGAACCCAGAAAAGGAATAAGGGTAAAGCTGCAAAACTCCCGTAAATCGCGTTATATCGGGAAACCCCAATTTGAAGGGTGATATACAACCACTGGAGAATTACAAAACCAGAACCAGCAATAATTCCTGCAACAATACCGGATTTGTAGGAAACCTTTGTGTTAGGAATAGCTATAAAAATAAAACTGAAAAGTATCCAAATTAATAGATACGGCAAAAACTGGAGCATATCAATCAGGAATGGGCTGATGTAGCTCACATGCTCATGCTTTTCAGCAATGCTTGTCACTGTAGTAGCAAGGAAAATATGAATACTCCCGGAAGCAATAAGTAGAATCGGCGAAATGAGCATAATGGAAAGATAATCGGTAAACTTGCGTACCCAGCTGCGAGGTTTTTCTACCTGCCAGATATCGTTAAAGGCATGCTCAATGCTGGATAGCACGTTGATAACTGACCAAAAAAGGAGTACAACACCAATTCCAGCAATTAAGCCGCCCCCGGTTCGTGCTAGTAGAGAGTTTGCAAACACAATAACCTTATTAATCACCTCTTCCTGTCCCTTAAACTGGGTAGTTAACTGCTGTTCAAGGTATCGTTCAAACCCAAACCCCTTTGCAATTCCAAATGCCATTGCAAAAATTGGAACAATGGACATTAGTGTGTAATATGTTAAAGCCGAAGCCTTAACAATTACCTTATCCTCAAAGAAACCCTTGAGCGCAAGCAAGAGCACCCGTAAATACTTAAATGGCCATTTCAGCTTAGGCGGAAGCTCATCAAGGTTCATGCTCCATATACCATGAAGCAGGAAACGCTGAACCTTTTTATACAGCTCCATTATCCTGTTTGGTTTTGGTTGTTTGCTCATTGCATTAGTTTTTTAGGGCGAATACTTTGCCTGGTTTGCTACTTACTACTCCCGAAAACTCCAAATTAAGAAGCGAGGATAAAACGGTTGAAACCGGAAGTCCTGTTCCAAGGGCAATCAGGTCAACGGTTTCTTCCCCTTTTTCCTTCAGAAAGTTAATAATTTTTTTCTCCTCGTTGGTAAAATGATCAAAGTTTATTGTGTACTGCTTAACGGTTTGGGTTTTACTGGTAGTGCTCCAACCCAGCAGGAACTCAATATCGTCGGCCGACTCCACCAGTGCTGCCTTGTTCTGTTTTATTAACATGTTACAACCCATGGAGTATGTTGATGTTACATTGCCGGGCACGGCAAATACATCGCGATTGTATGAGTTTGCAATATCGGCTGTTACAAGCGCACCACCCTCCAGGGCGCTTTCAACCACAATGGTTGCATCGGATATGCCGGCAATAATCCTATTTCGCCTCAGAAAGTTATTGGGGTCAAATGGCGTTCCAGAAATAAAATCGGTTACCAGAGCTCCCTGCTCAACCATCTCCTTAGCTACCGCCCTGTGTGCTACAGGATAAATGGTATCCAGACCATGTCCTAGCACTGCAACTGTTTGCAGGTTATTTTTCAATGCGCTTTTGTGAGCTACGATATCAATCCCGTAAGCTAATCCGCTAACGATTATTGGGTTATGACCCTTGGCGGCAAGTCCATTTACAATGGCTTCGCATGTTTGCTTCCCGTAAGCCGTTGCCTTTCGGGTTCCCACTATGCTGATTATCTTATCAGAATTAAAGTTTATGCTGGAATGAGTTTTCACGTAAAGCATTACTGGGCCGTCCTCACACTGGCGCAGCCTTTCGGGATATTCAGGGTCAGTAAAGTATAGGGCTTTAATTTTATACCTCTCAATAAACTCAATCTCTTTCTCGGCAAGGTGTAACACATTCTGGTTGACCACTTCAGCTGCAATGGTTTCGCCAACGCCAGGTATTTTAAGCAGCGCTTTTTTGGATTGACGAAAAACCGCCTCGGCACTTCCGCAGTAGGCAATTAAACGTTTAGCAGTTATACTCCCTACCTTTGGGATAAGCTCAATTGCTATGCGATATTGCAACTCGCTTTCGCCCATGCATTATGCTTTCGATAGTTGGTTAAGGGAACTCTCCATTTTCTGGTATTGCTCTGCTGTTAACGACACAACCGAAACGGGAGGGTATTTCATGATCTTATTCCCCTTTTTTACATAAATGTGTAGCTGTTTTTTTGGCCATTTGTGGGTAATCTCATACTTGTAGAATTCTGAGTGTGGTATTTCCATCGATATCTTTTTACCACCCCAAGGACGTAGCTTGAAAGTACGAATAACCAGCTTGTTGCCCTCATCGTTATACGAGATAAATGCAGCATCCATCCAAATAAAATACCCGAAAAACATCAGGTAAAGTATTACAACAATGGCTATCACCCATCCCTGGCTAATTCCAATACTACTCTCAATATAATCGGGAATTGATGTTAAGTACATTAATACTATAACAATTACCACCACTACTGCTAAAACAAGCTTCAGGGAGTGGATTCCATATACAGTGTCCTGGTTATCAAATTTCATAATGCATCAATTTTCTAATTTGCGCCTATTTAGCTCTCTTAGTATGACAAAACGCTGCTCGGTAAGAATATTTGGCAACGACGGGTCGAAGCCATAAAGCCTATGCATCCATCGTAATGTATCAGTTAAGTTACCGTGGGGTATAATTGTTGCAACATTATATCCCCTGTTGGCAAGGTTTAATGTTAAGGATTTTGCCATTCCGTAACGTTGCAAAAAGGTAACATTCTTATTGCTATACCCTACACCACATCCCTCCATAAGCGATGTAAGGTAAAGTATATTATCGGGGTTGTGGCTAATCAGTAATGCTGAAACATGATCGATGTTATTTAGCAGAAATTTAGTTACCTCATAAAACACTCGCTTGGTCTGATTAAAACCATGACAGCTAGAGTCGTTGTGGCTATTATCGACAAACTTTTTATTCACATACTCTGTGGTTAAATACTTGGCAATTGCAATACCAGGGGTAAAACCTTGGCTTGAGCCCCTTCTTACAAGGTCAACTATTCTGTTTTGTGAGTTAAGATGGCACAAATGGAAAAGTAAAAATACCGTTACTTTTTGGGTGTTATACCGTTGCATTAAGTCAATGGCTATTGCATGAATTGCTGAAAAACCTGCAAAATGGGCTGTATATAGGATTATCGATTTATTATTTCTACTGGCAATTTCGCATAGGGTATCAACATAATCAGTAAACGATTGAAAAGCTTTCTTATCGACCTGATTCAAAAAACCATCGTTTGATACCAGGCTAAGAATGCGGGGTTCTAGGTAATCGTCAACATTAAGAAAAAGGAATTCCAACCCCGGAATATTATATTTATCGTTAGCTAAATCCGATAACAAATTGACAGTTGAACCATTTCCGTTTGAAACTGGTAAAATACAGGAGAGAATTCTATTGTGAAAATTTTGGGTAGATATTTCTTTTAGCTCATCTATGGAATTGTGGCTAAAAAATCGTTTTACTAAAAGTTTACCTGGAAAATCTCTAAAAATTTTTAACCTTTTGGCAAAAATTGAGAGTAAAATTAGGGACTTTGCTACCATTTTTTTGGAAAGAATGGAAAGAATTAAGGACTCGCAGCGGAGCGAGGCATTGCTTCTTCCTTCAAAAACATGTTCAGTGTTACTGAGCGAGAACATTTTCCTTAATTTTATCTTCAAAATTATCAATTTTTAAATAAAACTAAACATTTTAAACCATTAACTGGATAAGCGGTTTAATTTAGAGTATGACTAAACGAACTTTTAAAACATACCAAAATGAAATTCACTAAAATAATTCTCGCCCTAGCTCTTGCAAGCATATCAATATCAGGGAGTTCCCAAGACCAAGTAGAATGGTATCGTTACCCAGCCATTTCGCCTAATGGAAAAACCATTGCATTTGTTTACAAGGGTGATATTTACACGGTTTCTGCCAGCGGAGGCGAGGCAGTTGCATTGACAGCTAATCCGGCACACGATTACCTACCGGTATGGAGCCACAACGGCGATTACATTGCCTTTGCCTCGAATAGGTATGGGAATATGGATGTGTTTATTGTACCATCCAGGGGTGGTGAACCCAAACGTTTAACCTACCATTCAGCCGATGAGTTACCCTACGCCTTTACAGCCGACGACAAGCATGTGCTATTCGGTGCCGCACGATACGACATGGCCTCCAGCCGCCTATACCCAACCGCATCGCAACCTGAACTTTATTCCGTTCCGGTCAACGGGGGTTTAGTTAATCAGGTTCTACCCGTTCCCGCAGAATGGGTATCGGTCTCAGGCGATGGAAAGCTTCTAGCATTTCACGATAAAAAAGGCGGTGAGAATGAGTTTCGCAAGCACCACCTTTCTTCTATTGCACGCGATATCTGGATATACAACACCCAAACCCAGGAATACAAACAGCTCACAAACTATAAGGGTGAGGATCGTAATCCGGTTTTTGCTCCTGGCGATTCAGTAATTTACTTTATCCGTGAGGATAGTAATTTTAATGTATTCAAGCTTTCACTATCCAACTCATCGGAGGTTAAGCAGGTTACCAACTTTACCACCCATCCGGTTCGTTTTTTAAGCGTCAGCCAAAACGGAACACTTTGCTTTGGCTACGATGGTTCCATATACACTATGGGTAATAATGGAATTAGCAATAAAGTAGATATAAAGATAAACCGCGACTTCCAGCAGAACCCTGAGCAAACAGTATCGCTTAGTGGAAACATACGCGAACTTTCCGTGTCGCCCGATGGCAAAGAGGTTGCATTCATTGCACGAGGCGATGTATTTGTTACCTCGGTAGAGGGGGCATTTACAAAACGAATAACCCAAACCCCTGAACAGGAAAGCTTTGTAGCCTTTACTCCCGATGGCAAAAGCCTGGTATATGCAAGCGAGCGGGAGGGCCGCTGGCAAATATTTAAAGCTTCGCGTGTTCGCCCAGAGGAACCCTTCTTTTTTGCATCAACCCTAATTAAAGAGGAACTACTGATAGGCAACGAATACGACAACTACCAACCCCTACCCTCACCCGACGGCAAAAAGTTAGCATACATTGAGGATAGAACAACCCTTAAGGTTTTAGATTTGGAAAGCAAATCAGCAAAAACATTACTCACATCAAAGGAACTATACTACATGAGCGATGGCGACCAACGCTTTTGCTGGAGCCCCGATAGCCGCTGGCTCCTGGTTGAATACTCACCAAACATGTCCAACAACGAGATAATTGCCTTACCCGCCGATGGCTCTGAACCTTTCAGGAATCTTACACAAAATGGTTACGACGATTTTACCCCTCGCTGGTCAAATGGAGGCAAGCAGGTTCTTTGGCTTTCAACTCGCGATGGCCTTAGGAGCTACGCCAATAGCGGTATGCGTCAAAGCGATGTATATACACTTTTCCTTACCCGCGATTCATGGGATAAATTCAGGCTTAGCAAGGACGAGTACAAGTTGCTGAAAGCAATTGAGGATAAACAGAAAGAAACTAAGCAAAAAAAGGATGACGATGAAAAAGGTAAAAAGGGTAAGGATAAAAAAGATAATGAAAAGGTTGACAGCTCATTGAAGTTCGACTGGGAAGGCATTGAGTATCGTACAGCACGCTTAACTACATCCTCGGCCGATATTGCCGATGCCCTACTGAGCAAGGATGGCGAAACCCTTTACTACCTTGCCCGCTACGATAAAGGTTACAACCTTTGGTCGATGAACATCCGCGAGAAAGAGGCAAAAATCCTTGTTGAGATGGACGTTGATTATGCCAAGCTATACTGGGATAACGACGAGAAAAACATGTTCATGCTTGCCGATGGCAAAATTTATAAGGTTGATCTTGACAAGGGAAAACGGGAAGCACTTAAAATAGCAGCAGAGCTAACGGTTAACACCGATGCCGAAAGGCAAGCCATGTATGAACATGTGGTTATCAGAACCCGAAAAGGATTTTACACACCCACATACCACGGCATTGACTGGAATTTCATGGCAGAACACTACCGGAAATTCCTCCCTCATATAGGAAACGGGTTTGAGTTTGCAGAGCTGCTCAGCGAGCTGCTTGGCGAACTTAACGTATCGCATTCAGGTGCACGCTTCTACCTCAACAACCCCAATGGCGACCAAACCGCTTCGCTTGGTATTATACCCGATGTAACCTATCAAGGGCAAGGCATTAGGGTTGATGAGATTCTGCTTGGGGGGCCACTTGACCGTAAGGAACTTAGCCTCTCTACACCCTTCATTATTACTGCAATTGACGGGAATACCATTGGAACTGATAAGGATTGGGCATACTACCTGAATCGAAAAGCCGACAGGTATATTCTACTTACCTTAACAGAACTAAGTAATGGAAAGGAAAGACAGGTTACAGTGAAACCTACAAACCTATCCCAGGAGTCCCGATTGCTATACCGCCGTTGGGTTAAGCGTAACGCCGATGAGGTTGAAAAGTTGAGCAACGGTACATTGGGTTATGTCCATATTCCAGGGATGAGCGATGGCCCTTACCGCAATATTTATGGTGAAATGATGGGAAAATATTACGACAGGTCAGGCGTAGTGGTTGATACCCGTTTCAATGGTGGTGGCGACCTGGTTTCGGATTTGGCTATGTTCTTTACCGGCACTAAGTTTATCACATACCATAACCACGTTCGCGAACTTGGCTCCGAGCCAACTTTCCGATGGACAAAACCAACTGTAGCACTTGTAAACGAAGCAAACTACAGCGATGGTAGTTGCTTTGCTTGTGGCTACAAGCAATTGGGTATTGGGAAACTTATTGGAATGCCTGTTCCTGGCACATGTAGCTTTGCTGGTTGGGAAACACTTCAGGATAATCAAATCCGCTGGGGCATGGTACCGGTCAGTGCCAAAGATATGTATGGCGTTTGGATGGAAAATGTTGAAGCAATTCCCGATTACGTGATAATGAATGAACCATCAGTTGCACCTAAGGGACGCGACCAGCAACTCGAAAAGGCCATTAAAGCTTTAATGGAAGCAACTGTAAAGTAGTGTTTCAATCTTTCTAAGAGATTTGGCTCAGGCTATGCCTGAGCTTTTTCGTTTCTAGACCGCTGCTGTCCCATCGAAATTCATTAGGGTTAACTTCATTGCCACACCTTTTCAAGCCTGACTTTATTTGATTTTAGCATAAAACGACCGCCCCAAAAGGGGCGGTCGTTTTTTTAGATTGGATTTTGGTTTGGTTTTAGATTACATTTTGAATGGTTTCAAAATAATTGCAAAACCAGAGAAAAACATTTAACTAGCATCAAACACTATGCCACTAGCAATCATTTCAATTTAAAATTCCGATAAATCATCAACAAAAAACCACTAAAAAGTTAATTTTCTGTTACTTAATGATTATACGCAATTTTTCAAGCAATCACATAGCACTGATAAATCATTTGGAAATTCCTAGCAGTTTTTTAACTTAGAAGGCTGTTAACCAACCCACACCTAAACCAAAATGGCCAAAAAACAAACGCCCGGTAAGCATTTCGACCCACAAAAGAACTACCGGGAAACCATGAAGGCTATTGGCTATGTAACCCGAGCCGAGGCCACCCCTAAGGATTATGAACGCATTGGATTCAAATCGGGGCTTGAAG
>Ga0208196_1000749_pt1 | contig 39700 bp, 33 predicted proteins | sample AD_JPNNA7_MetaG_FD_184443 | JGI IMG/M metagenome (GOLD analysis project Ga0208196, IMG submission 184443) | Active sludge microbial communities of municipal wastewater-treating anaerobic digesters from Japan - AD_JPNNA7_MetaG (SPAdes) (version 2) | ecosystem: Engineered > Bioreactor > Anaerobic...
GAATCATCTAAGAATTGATACAAAGGTATCTCTGGATAATCTAAATGATGAGGCACGCCCTCAGGATAAAATTTAAACCAAGGACGGTCATCGGGAACATAATATTCTGCTTTGGCCATATTGTTTTTATATATTAATTTATTATTATTTATTATTAAAAATTATATTATCTTATGCTTTTAAATTTTTCTAAAGGAATGGGTTTGTTAAAACAAGTAAAATCAGCCAAAGTAAGCCCGTATTTTTTACCCCATTCAATTGTTTCTTGCATATGATTTATATCAACCGAGCCAACATAATTTTCTCGTCTCTCTTCTAATGCTTGCATAATTGCTTCGGTCATACAAGCAAAACCAACATGGGGCGGAAGGCCAATATCCATTCCCGGATCAATATTATCCCATTTAACTCTTCCTCCATCAATACAAATAACATCGGGTCTTTCTGTTTCAATACTTGAAGGTACATCGGAAGGTTCGGCTACATCAATTACAATCGCTTTTTCTTTCAAAAAATCTGGTCTAATTAAAGCATCGGGGTGAGATGTGGCGGTAATAATAATATCAGCGTTAATAATTTTTACTAAATTTGTAGTGAGTTCATAATTATGTCCGACTAACGATGGCTTTAATCTTGAAAACTTTTCTTCTGCCTTTTCAACTAAAATTAAATTAACATTCTTTTGGTTAAAATATTTAGTGATAGCTTCGCCAATAACTCCGGCCGCGCCCACTATTGCCATTTTAATCTTTGATAAATCTAAGTTAGCTAATTCAGCAGCTTTTTCGGCGGCTTGAATTGAAATAGCGGCTGTATAAGTATTGCCAGTTGTAATATTTAATTTTACTTGAGGATTATCTGTAAGCCAAGTCCCGGCTGAAGTTAAAGGAGCGGTTAAAGCGCCAAGCATTAATAATTCTGCGCCTAATTTGTCTTGAGAATACAAAACAGCTTCTAAAATTTTAGCTCTGACTTTTTCTTTCGGTAAGGTCATCATTTGCTGGGGAGTAAGAGCAACCCCAACCATCCAACCCTCTGCCTTATCAAATACCTTAAAATGAGAAGCGACTTGAAAACTTTTTTTGTTTGGTAAATTAGCAACAAATCCTTCCATTAGGCTTATGGGTAAATATTTTCCCAAAGGAAAAAATGTTCTTAAATCATCTTTTTTCATAAGATGGGCTAAAATTACAAATTTCATAGTTTTATTTTATTATTTTTGTTTTTATAATAAACAAAAAGCTCCTGTCGGGAGCTTTTTAATAATCTCTTAATAAATTTGTATTTTCTGAAAGTTGATGCTTCTTAAATTTTAATAATTTATATCTAAACATTTTCTATATTAGTTAGTACTTATAAAGTACCATATTATAAAACAAAAGTCAAAAATTGTATAATGCCACCCTATTTTGCACTCTTGAGGCCTGTTTATTGGTTGATTAATTAACTTGTTTGCGATCTTGGTTTGAACTAATTGCTGTTCTTGCCATCTTAATATAAATCATTCATTTAACATCCTCCCTTCTCTTGAGAATTTCTATCAACCTTCTGAACCCCTCTATATTTCCAGGATATTTCAAAAACTTCTCGATTGCTGTTTGTCCATCAACCCATTTGAACTCTGTATGCTCACTAGAAAGATTAATTTTTGATCCTGGTAAAATTTCTGCCCCGAAAATTTTCTCAAAATATCTTTTATCGTTTTCAAAGAAACTGAACGAATATCCTATATCAATTAATTTGACCTTATCTATTATTCCAGTTTCTTCTCCCACCTCTCTAATAGCGGCCTGTTCAAACGTCTCGCCCTCTTCAACCCCACCGGTTACCGGCTGCCAAAAACCGCCTTTTTTAATATTTCTTTTTAATATTAAAAAGCGTGTTTTATTTTTTTCCCTTTTAAAAACAATAACTTCTACTTGGTTATCAGTTCTCATTTTATTGTTTTTTATTTTATTTAAGATTAATCGATATGTAAATTTTACTTCTGCTGAAGTTGCGCTCAAGTACGGGCTCGCTGCCGTCGTAGCTCCGCCTTCGATTCTCGCTCATGAAATTTAATAAAATTTATTAAATAATTGCGGAGAGTAAATAAATAGAATTATTGAGCCAGAGGCGAGAATCGCTTTCGCGTCAACTTCTGCTGAAGTTGCGCTCAAGTACGGGCTCGCTGCCGTCGCAGCTCCGCCTTCGATTCTCGCTCATGAAATTTAATAAAATTTATTAAATAATTGCGGAGAGTAAATAAATAGAATTATTGAGCCAGAGGCGAGAATCGAACTCGCAGTCTCTTCTTTACGAAAGAATTGCTTTGCCGTTAAGCTACTCTGGCCTTTGCTTTTATTTTTTCTAAGTAAACACTTATTTTGGCGTTAAGGATTCAAATTTAACAGTAATCCAATCTATAATATTTTGAAAAAATTGTAAATTATTTTCTTTGTTATTTTCCTCTTGCGCTGGTTCGTTTTCATTTTTCTTAACTACTACTACTTGTTCCCCTTCTTTTTTATATCCAAACTCTTCTCGCGCCACCCTGTCAAGATATTCTGGAGAGGCTGTTGCTCCTAACTCAAAATTTAATTTTCTCTGTTCTTCAGCTAAAGAATTAAAAGTATTAGTAAGTTGACTTAAATTATCTTTTTTGTGGTGTCTCTGTATAAAAAGTTGCACATTAGCAAAACCTAAATAAGCAAATAGAAAAACAAAAACGGCCAACCAGAAAAATTTAGTAAATAAATTTTGCTTTTTATTGCTCTTCCTTTTTTTTAATTTTTTTGCTACCATTAATTTATAACCTTAATAATTAATTAATAATTAAGAGCAATTATATTTTTATTATTTATTCTTGCTTTTTAATTTTAGCTTATTAAATATGGCTAAGTCAAAAAAAATTTTCAGAATTGTTTGGGTGATTATAGTAAGTTTGGTTGCTCTCGCTACTATTTTAGCCTTAGTATTGCCAGCTTTCAACTGGTAAAAACCAATTAAGACCCAAATACTTTTAAGAAAACCTCGGGAGGGATATGCACCTCCCCTTTTTCTTTCATTTTTGATTTACCCTTTTTCTGTTTTTCTAATAATTTCCTTTTGCGAGTATAATCACCTCCATACAAAGGAGCTATTACATCTTTACGGTAAGCGCTCAGGGTTTCCCGACTGACAATTGTTCCTCCGATCTTTCCTTGCAACGGGACTGCAAAAGATTGCCTTGGCAATAAATCTTTTAACTTTTGCACTACTCGCCTTGCTTCCGCTACTGCTTCTTCTTTTGGCAAAATACGGCTTAAAGCTTCTTCTGGTTTGCCTGCTACTAAAATTTCTAACTTCACTAATTCAGTTTCTCTATATTCTATCTCTTTATAAGTTAAAGATGCAAATCCCTGAGTAATATTTAAAAGATTTTCATAAAATTTTCCAATAATTTCGCGCAAGGGCATCTCATAAATCAACATATAGCGGTCGCTGCCAAAAGGATAAGATTCAATATGTTTGCCTTTTAATTCTGATAAATAATCAAATACTCTTCCTAAATAATTGGCATTAATAATAATTTTAACTTCTGCCCATGGTTCAAAAAACTTTTTATAAGATTGAGACCAATTTAAAGGATTATAAATCATTACCTCTTGCCCTTTAGCATCAATAGCTTTATAAGCCACTTGGGGCGCGCCAATAACTATTTCTAATCCAAATTCGCGCCTAAGCCGCTCCATTGTAATTTCAGCATGCAAAGTTCCTAAAAATCCGCATAAAAATCCTCGCCCAAAAATATAAAAATTTTGCTGTTGATAAAACAAAGCAGAATCATTTAATTTTAATTTTGCTAAAGCTATTTTTAATTGTTCAAATTCACTTTGCTCCTCGGGATAAACCGACACAAAAATTTTTGGTTCAGGCTCTTTATATCCCGGTAATGGCTCTATTTTAATATCTGGATTATTAATTGTAATTGTATCTCCGATAATGCCGCTTTTTTCAGTTTCTTTAATTCCAGTAGCAATATAACCAATTTCTCCGGCCTTTAATTCTGCAATTGGTTTCATATCGGGAGTAAAAATTCCAATTTCTTTACTTAAGCCATTTATCTTAGAATTGACTAATAATAATTTTTCGTTGCTACTTATTGTTCCCTCCATAATTCGCACATAAGCCACTACACCTAAAAATGAATCATAATTTGAATCAAAAATTAAAGCCCGCAATGGTTTATCAATATTAAGAGGCGGTTCTGGAATTTTCTCAATGACTGCCTCTAAAAGAGTTTCAACATTTTCTCCGGTCTTGGCAGAAATGTATAAAATAGAAGCTGGGTCAATTTGCAAAAATTCAACAATCTCTTTTCTAACATCATCAATCCGCGCAGCCGGAGAATCAATTTTATTAATAACAGGAATAATAACTAAGCTCTGCTGTTTCGCTAATTCTAGATTAGTAATTGTTTGAGCTTGAATGCCTTTTGTGGCATCTACTAATAAAATTGCTCCTTCAACCGCAGCTAAACTGCGCGAAACTTCATAATTAAAATCAATATGGCCGGGCGTATCAATTAAGTTTAACATTACGGGTTCGCCATATTTATCTTTCCAAAACATTCTTACTGGCGTCATTTTAATCGTAATGCCCTTTTCTCTCTCTATATCCATAGCATCTAAATATTGCGCTCGCATTTTATTTTTTTGAACTGTTCCTGTAATTTCTAAAAACCGATCCGCTAAAGTGGATTTACCATGGTCAATATGGCTGATAATAACAAAATTTCTAATTTTCATTTATTTCTATTTTTTATTTCTTGAATTAATAAATTTAATTCTGGACATTTTAAGATAAAGGCAAGAAGCAAATATATAATGCCAGCCATAACACTTGCTAAAATAAATTGCGCTAAGGCGCCACACCTTAAACATTGTTGTAAAATAAACTGCGCGGTTAATCCTGCCCCTACTGTTGCTAAAAATATTTTTAAGAAAGAAAACCAAATTTCTTTAATGCCAAAATTTCCTACTTTTTTGAAAAAGAAAATAAAAAGCAAAACAAATTCCAATAGCGCGCAAAGATTAAAAATTAAAACCAATCCCAAAATTGGCGCATTGGGTAAATTTTGAACATTAAGAATTTGCATTGTTGCTTGAGTAAATAAATTATTAGCATTCAGCCAAGCAGGCAAATTGATAAATAAATTTTGTCCAAAAAAATTAAAAACAAACTGATGTCCGCCGCCAAACAGGGCTATAAATGGAAGAAATAAAGTAATATTTAAAACCATGGCGACAATAGCAATTAAGGTAGGCGTTAAAGTATCTTTAATACTAAAAAATCCTCTCAATAATAACGGCACAAGACATTGGGTGGCTATGCTTAAAAAATAAATTCCTAAAGCGGCGGCTGTAATTGCTGCTGCCGATTCATCAAATTTTCCAGTTCGGTATATAATCTCTACAATTTGATTTCTTAAAATAAAAATTAATAATCCAATTGGCAAAGCCACAAATAAAATTTTATTAAAAGTTTGGCGAAAATTATTATAAAATTCGTCTTTCGCATTATTAGCCCAAAATTTGCTTAATGTTGGAAAAATTGCTGTGGCAAAAGAAACTCCCAAAATTCCAATTGGCAAATAGCTTAAATTGTAAGATAAATTAAAAACAGAAATGGCGCCTGCTCCGACAATAGCCGCTGCTCCGGTCGCTGCCAAAAAAACCAATTGAGATGAGCAAGAAGCAATAATTCTTGGAACAACTAAGCGAAAAAAATTTTGTAAACCTGGGTGTCTCAAAGCAATCACGGGCTTATACTTATAGCCACATTGGATTGCTGCCGGTATTTGAATGGCTAAATGTAAAAAAGCGCCTATTACTACTCCCAATCCAGGGCCAAAAATTCCAAAATGAGGCGTTAAAAAAACCGTACCCGCGATAATCCCTAAATTATAAAAAATCGGGGCTAAAGAATAAACCACAAAACGTTGAAAATAATTTAAAATTGTTGAAAAAATAGATGACAATCCAAAAAACAGAATTGCTCCAAAAATTAAACGAGTTAAGGCAATGGCTTCACCTTGATAGGCTATGGGAAATGAACCAATTAAAAGCGTAATCAAATCCGGGCTAAAAATGAAAAAAACAATAAAAAATACTGCGTATAAAATAATAAAAAGATTAAGAATGCTATTGGTAATTTTCCAAGCTTCGGCTTGATTTTTTTTCTGATATTCAGAGAAAATAGGCAGAAAAGAAACTAAAATGCCACCTGCAAAAATAATACTATAAATTAAATCCGGTATTTTGAAGGCAGCGTAATAAATATCCAAATCAATACTTGCTCCAAAAGCGCCAGCCAAAAGCCTATCCCGAATTAATCCCAAAAAACGGCTTAAAAAAATTGCCACCATCATAATAAAAGCAGCGAAACTGACGCTTTTTTGCTCTGAATTAAAAAATTTTTGTATAGACATATTATTATATTGTTATTTCAATATATCTCAATTTTTACGGTTTGGCAAAAAAAGTTTACTCAATATTCCTAAAAATCCATTCGCAACAATTTGACAAAAACTTATAAAGATTATAAAAATATAATTGTCTTTATGGGCCGAGCAGCTACCCTATTAAGCTTTGCAATTTGCAAATTTAATGGGGAGGAAAGTCCGAACTTCTATTCTTTGCTGTTTCAGCAAGGTCTAAAAAGGTAGTGGGTAACGCCCATCCCCTAAATGCGTGTCCGAAAGGGCTTCTTAGTTTAGGGAGAGATGCGAACAGAGACGTCTATTTCTGAAAAGAAATAGAATCCCTTTGGGGATAGTTTTATGGGAAACCATAAAGGTGAAACGGCTAAATTCTTACCCGGAAGCAAGAGCAAACTCTTTAATGAAAAAATTAAAGAAGAAAAGTAGCTCGCTTGAGACGCCAAGTAATTGACGCCCTAGATAGATAGCTGCTTAAAACAGAATTCGGCTTACGAGCCCATAAAGACATCTTAAATTCAAAACCGCTCTCCAAAGAGCGGTTTTCTTTTAAAGTTTTAATCAAATAAATTCGGTGAATTTTGTTTTTCTTCGCGGTCTAATGCTTCATTAACCAAGGCATCAGCTTCTTTATTCATTTCCCGAGAAATATGTTTGAATGTCACCAACTTATAATCAATTTTTAAATTCCAAATTTCTATAAAAAATTCTTGAATGCGCGGTTCAGAAAGTTTATATTCACCATTCATTTGCTTTACCATTAACTCTGAGTCAGCTCTTATTTCTACCTCAGTTTGCTTAGCTTTATCTTTGCCAATTAAAGCCTTTATTTTCTTTAAGACAAAAATAACAGCTCGATATTCTGCTTCGTTGTTTGTCAAAAATTCTCCCAAAAACTCGCTATATTTTTTTATGGTTTGGCCTTTTTCGTTTTGAATGACTGCTCCCAAGGCAGCTGGCCCGGGATTTCCCCTTGCCCCCCCGTCAGTATACGCAATAATTTTCATAGAATTAAAAATAATTTAGATTATATTAATATTATATCAAAAAAATTAAATTTTATCTATCTATTGACAATTTTAGAATATTATTATATATTATAATCAGCACAGGAGGTGCATATTGATGAGAAAAAATGAGCTTAAAAACCTGCGTTATATAGACGCAGACAAATACATCATTGAATCGCCAAAAGAAAAAATTGCGCCAATCATTGATGCCGAAAAAGGCATTATTGACGGCGAATATGGGGAGTAGCTTTAAACTAATAAAGCCAACTCCTCTTTTTTTTATTGCCAAGAAATTTTACTAAAATATTTTATAAGTTCTTCTTTGAATTTTTCTAAATTTTCATTTGCCACCGTAAATCCAGCCGCTGCGGGATGTCCGCCAAAAGTTTGAAGCAAATAACTGCAAGACTCCATAGCTTTAACAGCATCGCAACCTTTGGGTACTCGCACTGTTCCTCGGCTATACTCATCGTGCTGTTCATATAAAAAAACTGGTTTATTATAATAATTAGCTAAACGCGACGCCACTGACCCTAAATATTCTATATTATACTGCGGACTGCCAATAAAAATTATTAAATCAAGGGGAGAATCTCCTAATTGATATTTTATATTCTCGGTCAATGAAATTATTTCCCTTTGCCGCGTTTCATGCTCTTCAATAAATTGATTCGCCATTATTTTAGCTTTTTCAAAATTAGATTCAATAAGATATTTGTAAACCAACATTACATGGTCATCCATTAAAGAAGAATTTAAAATTCCATTCATTTTAGAAACTAAATCACGCGTAGAATTAAAATTTTGAGGACCTAAAATTTCTACTAATGCCCTAAGAGCAGGACGCTGGCTTTTTTCTATATTGGCTAATCCTTGCAATATAAAATCTTTATTTTCGTCTTCTTCAATCATCATATCAGAAATTGTAGCTAAAGCAGTTAATTGAAGAAAACTTTCTTTTAATAAAGACGACATCTTATCTCCTAAAATTTCCTGTGACAGCTTAAAAGTTAAACCAGTATTACAATATTCTTTAAACGGAAAATTATCTTCAGGTTGCTTTGGGTCAACAATAATATCCGCTTTTGGCAATTGTCCACCAATGGGAATGTGATGGTCAATTATTATAACATCAAAACCGGATTGCTTTGCTGATTCTATTTCCGCATAATTTGTAATTCCACAATCTAAGGTAATTAAAAGAGCAGGCTTAAAATTTAAAATTTTTTTGGTTTTAATAAAAATAAGGGCTTTATCATTAAGCCCATAACCTTCATTATGTCTATCTGGAAAAAATGCTAATACATTAGGATATTCTTTTTTATTATTTTCCGGCAAGACAGAAACTAAATTATCAATCGTTTCTTTCATAAGGGTTGCCGAAGCTACTCCATCTAAATCAGAATCTGCAAAAATAATAATTTGCTCGCCTCTTAAAACTGCTTGACAAATTCTTTCTGCTGCCAATTCAATATTTTTTATTTTCATTGCCATAATTAAAAAGTTTTAGCTTGCAATGCTTTTAAGCCAGGCATTTCCTCGCCAGCAATATAATCTAACATTGCTCCGCCGCCAGTAGAGATATAACTAAATTTATCATCCATTTTAAGCTGGTGCACAATATCAACTGTGTCTCCTCCTCCTAAAATACTATAAGCCCCGCTGTTTGCCACCGCTTTCATAATTTCTTGAGTGCCTTTCCTATAATCATCATCTTCATAATAACCCAAGGGCCCATTCCAAATAATAGTTTTTGCTTCTTTTATAATATCTTTGTATTGTTCTATTGTTTCCGGTCCAATATCAAAAATATCTTCATCTTTCTTCACTGTTCCTACTGCGCCAATGCGTTGATATTCTTCGCTTAAGTTTGACAATCCTATTACTCCGTCTACCGGCAAATGCAACTTTGGGTTAGTAAGTTGAATTTTATCAACTAATTTTAATAAACAATCTTCTTCTGATGTCCATTTATCTCTAACACAAATTCCTTTTACTATTAAAATTGAATTAGCAATCTTACCACCCACTAAAACATTGTCAGCTAATTCTAATAATTTTTCAATTAATTTTGTTTTAGTAGAAACCTTAATGCCGCCTAAAATAGCCACTAATGGTCGGGCTGGATTATTCATTGCTTTATTTAAGGCTTCTATTTCTTGTTTTAATAAAAAACCGCTGCAAGAAGGTAAAAATTGAGCCACTCCATAAGTAGACGCATGAGCGCGATGACAAACACCAAACCCGTCTTGGACAAAAATATCTCCTAATGATGCTAATTGAGCGGCAAAATTTGGGTCGTTAGTTTTTTCTCCGGGTGAAAATCTTAAATTTTCAAGTAATATTATTTCACCATGATTAAATACTTCTAATTTTTTTTCTAAAATAGGACCAATTGGATCATCAAAAAAATGGACTTCTGTTTGCATTAGTTGAGAAAGTTTTTCTGCGACCGGTCTCAATGACAAACTTAAATCACGTCCTTTGGGATCACCTAAATGACTAATTAAAATAACGGTTTCGGCGTGCGTATGCAAATATTGAATTGTAGGAATAGTTTTTTTAATACGAAAATCATCAGAAATTTTTCCTTGGACTATAGGCACATTAAAATCACATCTGACTAAAGCTTTTTTATTACTAAAATCAAAATTGGTTATATTAAGCATTTATATATTAATATTTAATATTATTAAAATTATATAAAAAGTTTATTATATTTTATCAAAATATTTAAAAAAATAAAAGGATAAACTTAAAAAATCGCTTGGAGCGATTAAATATATTTAGTTGAGAACAGGCAAATCCTACAATATAACCCCAAATATCGTAATATCCGTCTATCTTGTAGGCGTCTCTTTTAAAAAGAAAAAATTTGAAGCATAAATGAGCTTTAATTAAAATTGAATAGTTTCACCAGGATTTATTTTCCCACGCTTAATTGATAAAGAATCTGCTGAATCTGGTTGGGATATAGAACTATTTTTGAAATTATCTTCAATAGCGCCTTGAGAATTATTTTGAGGAGTATTTTTATTTAATTTTTGTTTTGCCTCTCTTAACGCTTCTTGTAAGCCAGCGTAATCTATTTTATTGTTTTTCTTCACCACAGCTTTTTTATTAATATCTTTATCCTCCATATCTTCTTTGAAATAATTGTAAATTTTCTTTTCTGGAGGTACAAAGTTTTGCGCCGATTTTTCTAAACTAACAAACTCAACATTATCCTTGCTTCCTATTTTTTTTAAGCATGGTTTGCAATAAACCGGTCTCTTGGGGTCTGGCTTAAAAGGCACTTTAATTTTTCGCCCACAATTATAACATTCAATATCATAAAGTTCTATAGAGGACTCTTTTTCTTTAACGGGAATTGAAAAATTAGTTAAATTATTGTTTTCTGTTTGAATAGAACCTGCTATTTCTTGCTCCACTATTTCTCTATTTATGCCATAATTTTCCCGCGAAAAATTAACAATTTGTTCTCTATAAGACGCATCTATTGGCGTCACGGGCGATAAGGTCTCAGCAGAAAAAGGTCGTGATGTTACCCCATCAATTGCTAACTTTACTAAAATATTTTGTTTTGGCAAATTCACTAAATCTTGAGCAGTAAATTCGGGTGCAAACTCGCGTTCTAAAAATTCAGCATCATCTGCTCCTACCCGAAATACTAAAAGGGTGCCTACATTACCAAAAACCGCATCTCTTACTTTTTCTTCCATTTGAGTAATATATTGATGCGCTAAAATCAACGACAAGCGATATTTTCTCGCTTCGGATAAAATTGTAGCAAAAGACTCAGTAGAAAAATTTTGAAACTCATCAATATATAAATTAAAATCATTACGAGCCGCTTCGGGAATATCTACTCGCGACATTGCCGCTAATTGCAATTTAGTAATTAATAAAGCTCCCAATAAACGAGAAGCCTCCTCTCCAATCCGCCCTTTTGATAAATTAACAATAAAAATTTTCTTCTCGTCCATTATTTTACGCATATTAATTGTTGAAGAAGTTTGACCAATAATATTTCTAATTAAGGGCGCAGAGGTGAATTGCCCAATTTTATTTTGAATAGCCGCAGTAGCTTCAACTTCATAGCGTTGAGTATAGCGGGCAAATTCTTTTGTCCAAAAAGCTTTAACTACTGGGTCTTGTAATCTTTCCACAATATCACCACGCCATTCCGCATCAGCCAGCATTCTGTTAATGCCCAATAAAGTTGAAGACGGCACTTCTAAAAGGGCTAAAATTGTATTATTTAAAATATATTCCATCCGGGAAGACCAAACATCTGGCCAAATTTTCTTAAAAACAGCCATCAATCCGCCCGCTACTAAATGGCGATATTCAACATCCACATCTTCCATAATATTAAAAGCAATTGGATATTCCATATCGGCTGGATTAAAATAAACCACATCTTTAATTCTTTCTTGGGGAACAAAGTTCAAAAGTTCTTCCGCTGCTTCGCCATGCGGGTCAACAAATCCTACTCCATTTCCTCGACGGATATCTTGCACTACCATATTTTTCAAAAGCTCAGTCTTACCCATTCCAGTTTTTCCAATAATATAAATATGGCGCCGTTTGTCGTCTGTTTTAATTCCAAACTTACGCTGTTCGCCACGAAAGGTGGTTTTCCCAAAAAAAGTAATATCTTTATTTTTATCAAATTCCATTTAATTAAATTTTACAATTTTAAGTTATTCTTCTATCGGCAAAGTAGAAGGAGGTGGAGCTTTTTTAATTTCAATCCTTTGCAGAGCTGCCACTGGCGCCACTTCAAAACCCGGAAAGTGATAGATAGTTGCCAATTCTTCAGTGCTTAAAACAAAAGTAGACCCAGGATAGGGCTCCCTATCTCGATATTTCGCAAACATATTTCTTTTTTTAACAAATAAACGCGCTTTTGCAAAAATATCCGGAGATTGAATTTTAGTAAGTGTAGGTTTCCAAGGTTTAACGCCGTTTGTATTTTGAGTGCCAAATTGAGCAGTAAATCCCGGACCAAAAGATTTTATTCCTGAATTAAAATTTTCCCGACGCGCTAAATAAATAAAACGAATATTGCATTCATAACAAGTTTTCGAAATTTTTCTTTCAATTGCGGTTATGGTTTCTCTTTCTCCCGGGGAAATAAGCATGGCTGGCGGAAAAAGCTCTTGCTTTTGAGTCGAAGCTTTTTCTTCGGGGGTTCCCACTGGCACAAATATTCCAATAATTTTTAAGACAACCTCCACAAAATAATCTACTGTATTATTTAAAAAATCAACTAAACCAGATTGTTTTGCGGGTTGTGCTTTAGCGCGTTGCATAATTTTATCAACCTCTTTTTTCCCTCGTTTAACAAAATCATTTTCTTTAACACTGATTGGTTTAGCATTAACTTGGAACCAAATATATTCACCTTTGCCAATATGAGTAAATAACTCTAAAAGAGAAGCCATTGGATCAACTTTGTTTTTTTCATCGCGCACTTCCCCATTTTCCTCAAAAAAATCTGCATAAGTTCTTAAAGGATAAACATCTGGCTTTAAGGTCATAAAATCACAACCCCACATATCCCAATCTTGGTTAGGAATATCCTGAGGAACAGTCGCGACATAATCAGGTGCTTCTACTAATTCTATCTCCGGATATTGCGCATATAAAGTAGATTCTAATAATTTACGAAACATAGCCGGCACCCGAATATAAAAATGAGGCACGCCCTCTAAACTGACTATTTCAAATGAGGTGGCAGTAATAATCTTTCCTTCAAAAAAAGTAGTTCGCCAATCAGTTGGGGGGTCATAAGACGCCCAAAAAGCATTAAAAAAATTTTCCATTGCTTTTAAAGGCTTAGTTACGCTTTGAGGTATTTTTACTTCTAAAACCACTCTCTTAGTCGCTACACCCCAAGATGTCCTCATATATAAAACAAATACCGAATTTAAGATACTCCATAAAATAAAAGGCGCCACCACCCACCAATAAGATAATATATTACGAAAAAGCAAAATCTGGGGAGAAAAAGTCTCTCCTATAAAAATAGATTGAATAGATTGTAAAATAACTTGGTCTGGGGTCATGAGAATTTAAGCTTCTCTAATTTTATATTTACCCTCTGAATCTTTTTCAAAAAAATTTTTATTCTGCAAACCTAAAAAAATGGTTGAATCTTTAACAATTCTTTGTTTTTTTACTTGTTCAATAATTTCATCTTTAGATAATGGATGGTCAGAAGCTTGTAAAACAGAATAAATAATATCTTTCACTCGTCCCGGTTCGTATCCCCATTCTTTTAGGGCATAGTGGCCACAACCAATTAAAACAAAATTATCATTACGAATTAATTCGTTATGAACCGTTTGGGGATGTAATTTATACTTACGATTTTTTTCGGTCTGAGCAGATTGATTCATTTTATAAATCATCTCTGTAATTTCCTTAAAATGCATTGGTTTAGCATTACTTTTTAAAACTAAGGCAATTTTATCCCTTACTGTTTTTGGATTAACGTCTGGCGAAGACTTCAAGCCAATTTTTTGACCATCTAATGAGGTAATAATATCTTTAGAAAGTTCTAAAATAGAATTAAATAATTTCTTATCTATCCCATATTTTTTGCATTCAGCAGTGTATTCTTTTTGAAGTATATTAAATAAATTCTCAAAAGTATCTGATTGATTATTTTCCTTAAGTTTGGCTACAAAATCAGCGACAATTTTTTTTGCTATATTGCTTAAATTTTTATTTTTTAGGGAATAAAAAGAAAAATAATTCTGCCCTTCTTTTATCTTTTCAATATCAGAATCTAAATTCAATAAAAATAAAATATAGTTTTTGTCTTTGGGCGAACCTAATTTTTTTAAGAACAAGTCTTCTCTTTTTAATCCACCTTCGGCTTTTAATTGTTCTTCAAAAAATTTTTTAATGTTTTGATATTCGTTTTTAAAAGGTTGATTTTCTAAACTTTTTTGAGCTCTTTTTAAGCCATCAGCTTCTATCTGCCTCACTCTTTCTCGGGTAATTTTATAACTTTGTCCAATTGCTTCTAATGTTTCGCCTTCTTCTGTTCTGCCAAGCGAAAAACGCCGAGAAAGAACTTTCTTGGTCCGGTCCGGCATAGTTTTCAAAATATTTGAAGTAATAGTTTTATAATTAAATTCCATAAAAGTAATAGAGTTTTATATTAATAAAATTTTTATATGAATTTGTCAACTATATATTCAAACTTTATTAATGGCTCTTTTGAGTTTTTTCCTGTTTCCATTTGAGCCACTGAACCAATAAAGGACTTGCCAAAAATACAGAAGAAAAAATTCCAACAATTACCCCCAATCCAATTGTTAAGGTAAAATATTTTAAGCTTTCTTCTCCTTGAAAAAAGTAATAAAGCGGTAAAATTGCTAATAAAACAGCAATAGAAGTATTGATACAACGGGTAAAAGTCTCATTTAAAGATTTATTAACTACCTCTTCATAAGACATGCTTTTATTTTTTATAATATTTTCGCGAATTCGGTCAAAAACCACTACCGTATTATTAATGCAATATCCCACAATTGTTAAAAGCGCGGTTACAACTGGAATAGTTAACTCTACACCATAAAACTTTCCTAAAACCGATAGGACCCCCAAGGGAATAATAATATCATGAAAAAGCATTAGTGTAGAAGATAAACCATAACCAAAAGAATTAATTGGTCGGTTAACATTCAAAAATGCAACGGCAATATACAAGAGCATTGCTACTAATGCAACAATAACTACAATAATGGTTTTGTGTTTTAACTCACTCCCCACTAAAGGACTAATTGTTTGAACACTTGAATTCTGAGTATCAATTGTATTATTATCCGCTCCCAAGGATTGAAGTATTTTTGAATAGGTTTCTGAAGAAATATCATTTTGACTTACTTTAACCACTACTCCTTTATCGCCAATGGGCTGAATTTCCGCACCCTTAAATCCTTCTACGCCCTCTATCGCATTTTTTACCCAACTCATCTCGGGCCGACTATCGCTATATTGAATAGATATTAAACTTCCTCCCTCAAAATCCATTCCTAATTTTAAGCCAAAAACAATTAAACAAGTAATGCTTGCTAAAATAGCTACGAGCGCGATTATAAAATAAATAATTGAATATTTTGTAAATTGAAAATTCATATATGTATTTTTATGACCAAAGCCATTTTATTTTTCCAATTATGGTTTTCCCAAAAGTAAGCAATAAAATATGGGTAACTACTACAGCTGAAAATAAACTCAAAAGAATACCCAAAATTAAAGTGAAAGCAAATCCTTTAATAAAACTTGTCCCCAATAAATAAAGAATGAAAGCTACCACTACTGTGGTAAAATGGCCATCTCTAATAGAGGGCCAAGCGCGGACCATACCTTGATGAACGGCGTCTAATAAATCGCGGCCGTTTTTTAATTCTTCGCGCATGCGACTAAAAATTAAAATGTTTGCATCTACCGCAATTCCTAATGATAAAATAAGGCCGCCAATACCGGCTAAAGTTAAAGTAACTGGAATAATTTTAATAAGACTAAATAATAAAGCTATGTAAAGAATCAAAGCGCAGGAAGCTAATAATCCTGGGAAACGATAAAACAAAATTAAAAAGATAGTAATTAAAGCAACGCTCCATATTCCTGCCTTCAAAGCATTGTCTAAAGTAGTAGCCCCTAAGGTAGGTCCTATTTTTTCTTGGACAATCGGCTTGCCTAATGGAACTGGCAAGGCGCCCTGATTCAAACGGCTTACCAATGTCTGAGCCTCTTTCTCTTCTTTAATGCCCGTAATCATTGCGTTGCCGCCGCTAATTTTTTCGTTTACGCGGGGCGCATATAAATCTGAAGAATCAATTTTTTCATCGCCATTAGTATCAATAATTGAAAGTCCATCTAAATAGATGGCAATTGTTTTACCCTCATTGCGGGCAGTAATCTCTTCAAAAATTTTAGCGCCTTCACTATTAAATTGAAGAGTTACAATTGGCTCGCCGGTAGTCTGATTGTGTTCTAAATTAGCTCTTTCTAAATAACGACCTGTTAATTCAGTTGGTTTGTAGGGTGATTCCAACGCTAAAGTCCAATCTGGAATTTGTTGTTGAATTAATTGATTAAGTTCCTCCGGGGTTTTGCCTTCATTTTTCTTAACTAAATCCTGAATTTCTGCTTGTTTGGCATTAATCTTAGCAATTTCATCTTCGCTTCTTTCTTCATAAAATTCTAATAAAGGAGTTTGACCAATCCAAGCAATAGCTTGATCAATGCTTTCTACTCCCGGCAATTCTACTGCCAATCTATCAACGCCATAAATTTGAATAACTGGCTCTCCTACACCAAAAGTATTGACTCGTCTTTCTATTAAATCTCTTAAATTATTCATCACCTCTCTCTTCTGCGCATCTGAAATTTTGCTTAAATCAGCTTTATATTCTAAATGCACTCCCCCTTTCAAATCTAATCCTAATTTATAATCTGGAGTATTCCAATGAGGAAGATTAGTATGAGCTTTGGCGTTAAGCGCATCTATAGCTTGATTATAAGGAACGGGATAAGCAAAAGTCCCGGCAAAAATAGCAAGAATAATAATCAGAAAAAAATAGATAAGCGTTTGTTTGGTTGACATATTTAAGAAAGGTATCAATCAATATAAAAAATATATAGATGATATAAATAAAATCCCTAATAATTTTTACTTTAAGCTAATATAAATCAAAAACCGCTATAAGTCAATGTTTTATTTTTTTCTAAGATTGTTCTTATTGTTTTAATTTTTGAGTATTTTTCTTATATTTTTCTAAAAGCCAAGAACTAGATTGTATTTTTCCGCCCTTGCCAACGTTAAAAATCGGTTGAATGCCATATTTTTGGCAAACCTCTGTTTCGGGAGTATTGCCCCTTTTCCTATCTCCACCATTAGCAAAAATATCTGGCTTTAATTTTGCTAATTCTTTACTCACACTCATATCAATTGGATTTGGTTTGTGCGAAGTTAAAATAACTTTATCTACCCACTTAAAATTCTCAATTAATTCTTTCCGTTCTTTTTGAAGCATAAAAACATAACCCTTCTTCTTTTTTAACCAATTATCATTATTCAAAATAACCACTAACTTGTCTCCTAAAGCTTTTGCTTCTTTGAATAAACGAACATGTCCAATATGAACGGGATCAAATCCACCGCTTACGGCAACAACAATTTCTTTTTTTTGTTTTTTATTATTGTTTTTATTTTTGTTATTTTGAGATCTGACCATATTTTAGAAATAATTATTTAAATTTAATTAAACTTAATTTTTACCGCAACAATTTTTATATTTTTTAGGACGGCCGTCGGGATATTTTGCTCCACATGGACAAGGGTCATTTCGACCAACTTTTTTGCCAAATTTATTAACTTGATTAGAAACTGTCCGCGTTGAATTTGCTCCTGCGGAATTATTTGCTCCCGTAACAGCAACTGAACTAATTTTCATTATATTGTTAATCAATAAATTTTCGTAATTATCTAATAATTTATTAAATAAAATTCTTGCTTCCTTTTTGTATTCAACCAATGGGTCTTGCTGCCCATAGGCCCGCAAATTTACCGCATCGCGTGAAGATTCCATATTTTCTAAATGTTCTGTCCAAAGCATATCTAAAACTCGCAAGGCTAAAATTTTTTCTGCTTGGCGCATTGCCTCACTCCCCAATTCTTTTTCTTTTGCTTCATAATCTTCTGGTGTAAAACCATAATTAGAGATATTTTTTAAAATTTCTTCTTTCAAAATTCCTTTCTCTGCATTTTCAATTATATCCAATCTTTTTTTATAAATTACCTCGCGGTGTTTATTTAAAACATCGTCATATTCTAATGTCCTTTTGCGCGCATCAAAATTAGCGCCCTCTATTTTTGATTGAGCTGACTCAATATTTTTACTAATAAAACTATTTTCAATAGGCATATCTTCCGGCATATTAAATCTTTCCATTAAAGCTTTAATCCTATCTCCGCCAAAAATTCTAATAACATCATCCTCTAATGAAATAAAAAATTGAGTAGTGCCAGGATCGCCTTGACGGCCGCCTCGACCACGCAACTGATTATCAATTCGGCGCGCTTCATGACGCTCTGTGCCAATAATATGCAACCCGCCCAAGCTTTTAACTTTTTCTTTTTCTTCGGAAGTGCTCGGATTGCCCCCTAAAACAATATCCACTCCTCGGCCAGCCATATTGGTGGCAATTGTAACTGCATTTAAGGCTCCAGCTTGCGCAATAATCGCACCCTCTTCTTCATGGTGCTTAGCATTTAAAACTTTATGAGGAATACCTTCCCGGCTTAACAAAGCACTCAAATATTCATTTTTATCAATACTCGTTGTTCCTACCAAAATCGGCTGTCCGGTTGCATGCCTTGTTTTTACTTCTTCTACTACAGCTCTAAACTTGGCAGCTTCAGTTTTGTAAATTCGGTCTGGTAAATCTTTTCTAATAATTGGCTTATTGGTTGGAATAACAATAGTATCTAAATGATAAACTTTATCAAATTCCTCAGCCGAAGTTTCGGCCGTGCCAGTCATACCCGCTAATTTTTTATACATTCTAAAATAGTTTTGAAAAGTAATAGAAGCCAAGGTAATTGATTCGGGCTGTATTCTCACTCCCTCTTTAGCTTCAATAGCTTGGTGTAATCCTCCAGACCAACGGCGACCGGGCATTAAACGACCCGTAAATGTATCCACAATAATCACTTCTCCATTTTTAACTACATAATCTTTATCTCTCTTAAAAAGTATCTCCGCTTTTAGAGCTTGCTCTAAATGATGCAAATATTGAATACCGCGTTCATTATAAATATTGCCCACATTTAAAATTTTCTCAATTTTATCAATACCAATTTCAGTTAGAACAACGGCTCGCATTTTTTCATCAACTTCATAATCTGTTTCCTTATTAAGACGCGGAATAATTCTTGAAAATTCAGTATACCAATGTGAACTTTCTTCGTCAGGAGCAGATATAATTAAGGGTGTTCTTGCTTCATCAATTAAAATAGAATCTACTTCATCAACAATCGCATAATTATAGCCCCGTTGCACCCTTTCGCTCAAACTATAAACCATATTATCTCTTAAATAATCAAACCCAAATTCATTATTCGTGCCATAAGTAATATCTGCGGCATAAGCTTCTTGTCGCGAACAGGGTCTTAAAAAATCTTCTTGAACCTTAAATCCGCCCAAATCATCTCTGGGTTTATCTTCTGTTGCTTGCGCTAATTTATATTGTGGGTCGTATAAAAAAGATTGTTCGTGATTTAAACAACCAGTACTTAATCCTAAAGCATAGTAAATCTGCCCCATCCAAACCGCATCTCGACGGCTTAAATAATCATTTACTGTCACTAAGTGAGCGCCCTTGCTTTCTAAAGCATTTAAGTACATAGGCAGAGTGGCTGTTAAAGTTTTTCCTTCTCCGGTTTTCATTTCTGCAATTTTCCCTTGATGCAAAACTATTCCTCCAATTAATTGACAATCAAAATGCCTCTGCTTTAAGGTGCGGTTAGCTGCTTCTCTAACAGCCGCAAACGCTTCTGGTAAAAGATCATCTAATGTTTCGCCTTGATTAAGTCGCTCTCTAAATTCAAAAGTTTTATTTTTTAATTGTTCATCGGAAAGCTTTTGATACTCACTTTCTAATTCATTAATCTCTGTTACTATCGGTTGAATACTTTTAATATATTTTTCATTAGCATTTCCAAAAATTTGAGTCAAAATAGACATAGCAATTTATAAAGATAAAACAAGGCGATAGGAAAATTACCTCTATCGCCTCGGCTTAATTTTAATTATTATTTTCCTAATTACTTTATCCTAAACAAAGCTAAAAATCTGTCAAGCAATTCTTATTTTTTATTTTCTTTCTCCTGTCTAATTTTTCCTTAAACTTCATTAGCTGAACTTCTAATCCTTCTTTTGCATCTAAAATAGCAGTCTCTATTTTTTCTTTTTCTGAATAAGCGCGCAGTAAATTTCCCGTTGGCGTTTCTGTTTGTATTTCGGCGCTATAAATATTACCCTTCTGATGATGAAAAGTAGTAATACCAATCTCAACATCAATTATTTGAATTGCATTTTTCGGAAAAAATTTCTGAAGATTCTTTAATTTATCCAGAATAAATTTTTCCAATTTAGGATTAAGGATAAGATTTTTTGTCTTAATTCTTATTTCCATAAATCTAATAATATATTAACATGACTGTTTATAAAAAACAACCCTTAGGGGTTGTTTTTATAAGAAGGCTATTTCTTCTTCTTCGCGGTTTTCTTTTTGGCGGCCTTCTTTACTGGTTTCTTTTTTGCGACTTTCTTTTTTGCGACTTTCTTTTTTGCAGGCATTTTTTTAAAAAAATATTTTAGATTTTCATAATCGACCTTTTTATTTTGAGAAAAATTTTTTTATAAAAAATTTTCTTATTTATACTTTTATTTTCTTATATTTAAAATATTTGTCAATATGTTGACAAATTTTTTTTGCAAAATTTATCAAAAATTTTAAATTTTTCAAAAATTTTTTGATAAAAAATAAAAAATAATTTTGTATTTATAAAAACTTTTGTAAAAAATAAAATTTTATTTTCTTTATAAAATATAAAAACAAGGATCCACCTTGTCTAATTTTATTTTTAGTAAAATAAAAAGTTAAATAAATTTAATTTCCTCTTCTAACTCAATATTAAATTTTTTTCTAACTTCGTTTTTAATTAAATTTATTAATTCTAAAACATCTTTTGAATTAGCTTTGCCGGTATTAATAATAAAATTAGCATGCTTATCTGATATTTTTGCCCCCCCAATCACTTTTCCTTTTAGTCCGCATTGCTCAATTAAATAACCGGCTGGTATTGCTCCTCGGTCCACGAAATCATTTAATTCAGGATGCTTCTCTAAATCAATTTCTCCGGTATAATTCTTAAAAATTGAACCAATAGAAAAACCTGTTGGTATATGGTTTTGACGTCGCGCTAAATTTTCTGCAATTTTATTTTTAATGTCTTCCGGTTTTGATCTTTTAAGTATTATTTTTGCGGATAAAATTATTAAATTTTTATTATTCTTAAATATGCTTTTCCGATATTCAAATTCACAATCCTGTTTATTATAAACATTTTCAAAAACAATACCGTTTTTTATTTCTAAAACATTGATTGTTTCTAAAATGTCTCCAATCGCTATCCCAAATGCGCCTGCATTTCCATTAATTGCGCCGCCAACTGAACCAGGAATTCCAACTGCCCACTCTAATCCTGAAAACCCTGCCTCTGCTGATTCATTAACTAAAAAATGCAAAGGCCAATCTGCCTCGGCTTCTACAAAATAATCTTCATTTATTTTTACCGGCATAAAATCTTTAGGTTGGGGATTATTTTTATAAATTATCACCAAACCATTAAATCCTTGACTATTAATTAAAGTATTGCTGCCACCCCCTAAAATTCTAAAATCAATATTTAAATCAAGCGCTTTTTGAATTGCTAATTTTAATTCTGTCTCGTTTTCTGCCTTTAAAAAATATCTTGCTTTTCCTCCAATATGAAAAGTAGAATAATTTTTTAAAACAACATTTTCTTGAAACCGCGGCAAAAACTTTTTAAATTCTTGTTTTATATCTGTCATATTTACTCTTTTAATGTTTTAATTTTTTCTTTTAATTCAACTAAATTTGGATTAAGCTCCAAAGCTTTTTCATAATTTATTAAAGCGTTAGTCTTGTCGCCTTGTTTTTCAAAAACCCGACCTATAGCATAGTAAACATCAAAATTATAAGGAGCTAATTTTTGCGCTTGTTCATAAGCCCTTAAGGCCTCTTTATTTTTATCACTAATTAAAAAACTTGTATTTTCATAAATTAAACCAAGACTATGCCAAACATTATAATTTTGAGGGTCACGCGAAGTAGCTATATTTGCTAAAGATTCGCCCTGTGAAGCTAAATCTTGAATTTCTTTTTTACGACTTTCTGCTTCTTGACTATTAAAAATGTCGCTTGCTTTTAAGATATATAATTGAGAGGCTCCAACATAATAATCACCATCTCCAAACATAATAGCTGCCCGAACGCTATTTGTTATGGCTTCATCAAATTTTTGTTCGGTATATTCTCTAATGCTTTGTTTATAAAAATGTTCGGCTAAACATTGCTTGCCTAAAAAAATAACTCCTCCTAAAAATAATAAAACTGAAAATATTAAACTAATTTGAAGAAAATAATTTCTTTTCTCTAAATCAAAGCAAATTTCCTCGGACTTATTTAAATTAACCCACGCCCCCAAAACAAAAAAAGAAAAAACTAGGGGCGTAAGCGTCATTTTATACAAACACATTGAAAAAAATAAAATAACTCCCAACGGAAAAACTACTTCCATCACATTATTAAAATTTTCCTTAGCTTGCTTTTTTTCACCTCGAGATAACAAAGTTTTCCAAAAAGCAAAACCCTGAATCATAAAAATAGCCCAAGCTGCTAACAAACACAAAAGCGCTAAAATACCCAATGAGGCGCCCAAGGTTAAAAAAGCAATCGGCCCCTGATTAAAGACTAAGGTTGAATCACCTAAATCATTGCCTTTATATAATGAATATTTATATAAATAGGTGGCCGGTCCAGACCCAAAAAAAATGTTTTTAAATGATTCTTGAAAAGTTTTTTCAGCAATATTTAATCCCGAAATATAAGAAATAGATTGTTCACTGCCTAATTGAAAATCGTAATTAAAAAATTTGGGTGAAAAAAATATTCCTAAAGAAATCAAAAATATTAATAATGAAAAAATAATTTTTTTATTTTTCCAAAGAAAATTATTTTTTAAACATTCACGCCAAAAAATCAAAAAAGAAGCCAAAAAAATAACAAACCATGACAATTTAGATTGAATAATAAGAAGAGGGATTAATAACAAAACCAAAGCTGCTCCATTTATAATCTTTTGCCATAATTTCAAGGGCTGTTCTTGAATTAAAAATATTATTGCGTTCAGCCCCACAAACGCCAAGGCAAAAATTAACGAAAAACTTTCTGCAGATGAAAAAAGCTCAATCTCAAAATTAAAAATAAGGCTTGCTAAAAAAATTATGGATAGGAAAATGCTCCCAAAAATAAACGATTGAAAAAATTTTAATAAGTCCTTTTTGTCTAAAAAATTCGCTACTAAAATAGCTATGCCGATATAAGCTGATAACATTAAAAAAGAATCTAAAGTATTAGGCCTGCCCAAAAATCCTTGTAAAAGATTAGGCGTTAAAAAAAACGAAATGGCGCTCATCATCCAAAATCCAACCAAAAAAATAGCAAGCTGGCTCTTTTTTAAGTAAATTCTTTTCTCTGTAAATATCTGACCCATCCAAAGTATTAAACTAATTAAAACAAAAACAACCACCAACAATTTTTGGCTTAAAATATAAGAAACTCCGATGTTGGGAATATAAAAAAAGGGCAACAAAAAGAAAAAAGCGCCAAAAACCCAACCTGCTATTTTCCTAAAATATGCCATGTTTTGATTATAACACTTTTTATTTAAAAATCTACTTTTAAATTAAGAATTAAAAATTCAAAATAATATATTATAAGGCAAACGACGAAAGAATAAATCTCAAAGGATCTAAACTGTCTCCTTGATATTTAATAGAAAAATGCAAATGAGGTCCTAAAGAATAACCAGTGTTGCCAGACAATCCAATTATTTCTTTTCGCCTTACCATTTGCCCTTTTTGCACATCAATATAGCCAAGGTGAGCATATAAAGAATAAATGCCTAAACCATGATCAATGACAATTGATTTCCCGCAATTGGGCAGGGTTCCCGCAAAAACAACCTTACCGCTATTAGTAGAATAAACTGGCGTATTAATTGATGCCTTCAAATCCACTCCTAGGTGCTGTAATTGATAATTACCAGACTTGTTGATATTGCCAAACGACCCCACATCATAAGTATTAGAAACTGGTAAAACAAACGGCTGACTAAAATAAGCTTGAGGCGTTGTTTTGCTAAAAATTTCAGCTAAAATTTGATTTTCTTTATTTACTGAATTATCTACAATATTCTTTACCGTATATCCTTTTTGAACAAGGCTACTTGTGGTTGCTAAAGAAGTAACTAAAAAATTCTTTTCTAAAACTAAAATATCTTTTTCAAAAATTGGCTTTTTTGAAACATTCACTACTAATTTATAGTTTCCTGGTTTTGTTTTAACTGAAATACCAACTAAGGCTACCTTATTTTTATTTTTTCTATTCTCAAAAAACTGCAAAGACTTTGAATTAAAATTTCCGCTAACCTCTCCTTCTACATTTTTTACTACTACTGCAAAAGTATCTCCTTGATAAAAAATATTGGTTGAGAGCCAAACTTCTGGTATTAAAGACAATTCCTCGGCTTGCGCGTCAAACAAAGGTAAAAATATAAATAACGCGCCCATTATTATAATAAAAATATTTTGATAATTCATAATTATTAAAATTATTTATTATATTAATATGGCCTATTATATTAACATTATAAATATTTTTCTTAATTAAGACAACCTCGTAAGATTATTATAGATTTTATTTAGGTTTTATTTAGGTTTTATTTGTTTTCTTATTATTTTTAAGAATAGAATAAAATAATAAAATTGAAATTAAACCAATCCCTGTTCCGAATAAATAAGTAGCCTTGGGACTAAAACTTACCCATAATTGACCAGCAATATAACCAGCCGGCAAGGCCGCTAATCCAGTAAAAGTATGAAAAGCGCCTAAGGCTGTTCCCTTTAACTCTTCGGGCGCTAAATCAGCCACCAAAGCCCGCTGCGAACCATCTATCAAGGCAAAAAATATTCCAAAAAGAATAAAAGATATTATTGTATAGGTTAAACCATTAAAAAAATATAAACCTAAAGAAAGTAAAGTAAAAATTATATAACCGGCTAAAATAATTGGCTGCCTTCCTTTTTTATCTGAAATTTCACCAGCTCGAGTAGATAAAAACATATAAACTAAATAAAATAGCGCATAAAGCATAATGACCGCTTGGTTGCTTAATCCTTGACTTTGCGCTCTTAGCATTAAAAACGAATAATTATAATTTCCTAAAGTAAATATCGTGGCAATTAATATAAAAATTTTTAATTCTTTTGTTAGTTGTGAAAAACCAAACCGAAGCGATATTTTTTTATTGTTTGAGTTTTTATTTTTTGACTGAACCGGTTCTTGAACAAAAAAAATAATAAGGACGGCGAGAATACCGGGAATAATTGCTAACTTAAATAAATTAGTAAATCCTAAAATAGGCAACAATAAAACCGCTAAGAGCGCTCCACCTACTGACCCTAGTCCATCCATAGCCCGGTTTAGTCCATAAGCTTTGCCTAATGTCGCTTTATTATTTGATTCGGCCACAATGGTATCGCGAGGAGCATCTCTTAATCCTTTTCCAATTCTATCCGCTACTCGCACTGCTAAAACTGAAAACCAATTACCCGCAAAGGCTAAAAGCGGTTTCATTAAAGCAGATAAGGTATAGCCAAAAAAAACAAATGGTTTTCTTTTTTTGATTTTATCAGACCAATATCCTGAAACGACTTTTAATAAAGAAGCGGTTGCTTCCGCTGCTCCTTCAATCACTCCCACTGCCACTGCCGTGCCCCCCAAAACTGTAGTAATATACAGAGGCAATAATGGAAAAACCATCTGGCTGCTTAAATCAGTAAACAAGCTTACTAATCCTAAAATAATAACATTACGGCTTACGCCTGAAAATATTTTTAATTTTTGATTTTGAAACATAAATCAATCATATCACAAAATAAAAAATCAGCCAAAAATTATTTTTTTGCTTAAATATTTTATATTTTTTAGAATAAAATTACTATTAAAAAACAGATGCCGCAACGGGCATCTGTTTACACTTCTTAAGACGATACTGGAACTTTTTTCTTTTTCTCCGATGGTTGTTTTTTCAAAATAATAGTAATAACTCCGTTCTTCGCCTTTGCTTCCACTGAATTGGGGTCAATTTTGGCTGGCAACATAAATTCTCTGGAAAATTCTCCCCATTGGCGCTCCATACGATAATAATTTTCTCCTTTTTCTTCTTCGCTTTTTTCTTGAGAACCGGAAATCGCCAATGTTTCTTCCGTGACCTCAATATTTACTTTCTCCGGATCAATCCCCGGAATATCGGCCCGCACTTTAATCTCATTTTCTGTTTCTGAAATATCTACTCGCGGAGCAAAGGTTGCCAAACTCTTAGAATTATTACTATCCAATAAACCAAACGGAGACCAAAAACTTTCTTCAAATAATTTATCCATTGCATCCCTTAAGGAAAAAATTGCAGGGAACTCATCACGAACAGAAGGAAGGTTATTTTTATTCTCATTTCTTTTAGTGATTTTCATTGGAGTATGGGCGTACATTGCTCCACGCTTTGAAAAGAGAAGGCGAAGAGCTTAGTACGGCCTTAAATTATAATTATTATTATAATTTAACGACCTTTGGGAAAAGGATCAAAAGAACAATTAAAAGATTCTAATTCTTTTGAACCTTTTCCATATATTATAACACCGAAAATAAAAAAAGGTGTCATCAAAATAAATTTATTATTCATTTCTTGCTTTTCAAAAAATCTGGCTTTTTATAACTCTTTTTGTGTTCCGAAAACTTTGCTAAATCCGCCAAATACGGTTGTTTGGCTAATTTTTTCCGCGCCCGAGAAAGAACTAATTTAACCGCATTTTCACTTTTCCCAACAATTCTGGCAATCTCTTTAATAGAAAGGTCTTTTTGATACCTCAATAATAAAATATCTTTTTCGCTTTGAGATAACTGCTGAATTGCCCGCCACAAAGAAACCGCGGCCTCTTTTTTATTAATTTCTTGAATAATTTCTTGAGGCACCTCCCCCACTGATTCAAGCGGTATTGGTTGCGGTTTACGATAATAATTTACTAAAACATTATGAGCTATGGTTAATAAATAAGAATAATAAGAATATGAGCGTAAATGAAAATTTGGCAAACTATGAAAGGCCCTTAAAAAAGTTTCTTGAGTTAAATCTTCTGCCACCTGAACCTGATGTCCAACTCTGTACCAAAAATAATTAAAAATTTTTTGAAAATATTTTTTATATAATGCCTCATACTCGGCTGGTTCTTGTTTTGCCTTCTCTATTAAAATAATATCTTCTTGATCCATTATTATATTATAAATTTATATTATAGATTATAATTCATCTAATTAACGGCTTAATACCGTAACTCTAAATACGCCCCTAAAATACGTTTACGGTTGATTAATTAACTTGTTTGCGACCTTGGCTTGAACTAATTGCTATTCTTGCCATCTTAATATGTATTGTACAAGAGAAAGCTTGTTTTGAAAAGCGTGATACGCTATTTTGTAGTGTTTTATAACCTCAAAGAGTGCAATATGTTTCTGGCATTATGCAATAATTGATTTAAAAACACAATTAAATATATGGTTTTTTTCTTTCCTAACCCATTTATTTTAATTATTTACAAACTGGCTATTATATAAAGAAGCATAAAAACCATTTTTAGCAAGCAAATCTTCGTGGTTCCCCTGTTCAACAATATTTCCATCATTCATCACTAAAATTAAATCAGCATTCCGTATCGTTGAAAGCCGATGCGCAATTATAAAGCTTGTTCTTCCTTTCATCATTTTATCCGTGGCTGCTTGAATAATATTTTCGGTGCGAGTATCAACCGAGCTTGTCGCTTCATCTAAAATCAAGATAGGAGGATTAACTAACATTACCCTCGCAATAGTTAGAAGCTGTTTCTCTCCTTGAGAAATATTATCAGCTTCTTCGTTGATTACCATATTATAACCTTCTGGCAAGGTACGAATAAAATGGTCAGCATAAACTGCTTGCGCTGCTTTAACCACTTCTTCGTGAGAAACATTATCTTTTCCATAAGCAATATTTTCTTCAATTGTTCCATTAAAAAGCCAAGTATCTTGTAAAACCATTCCAAATGCTTTTCTTAAATCTGACCGCCTTATCTCTTTAATATCTATCCCATCAATTTTAATAACTCCGCTATTAACATCATAAAAACGCATTAAAAGATTGACTATAGTGGTCTTCCCCGCTCCAGTGGGTCCAACAATAGCAACTTTTTGACCAGCTTTTATGCTTACATTAAAATCTTTAATAACGAATTTTTCCGGAGCATAACCAAAAAAGACATTTACAAAATCTACTGCGCCCTTTACTTTTTTTAATACAATAGGGTGATCAGTATCTGGAGTTTCTTCTTCTGCTTCTAAAAATTCAAAAATTCTTTCAGCGGCAGCTATTGCTGATTGAAAAATATTAGCAATGTTCACAGTTTGAGTAATAGGTCTAGTAAATTGATTCATATACTGAATAAATGCTTGAATACTCCCGATGCTCGTTCGTCCTTGAAGCGCTAACCATCCCCCTAAAACCGAAACAACAACAAATCCAGAATTTTCAATAAAATGCATTATCGGATAGAGGAGCCCGGAAAAAAATTGCGATTTCCAAGCGTTTTCATAAAGCTCATTATTAATTTTGTGAAAAACAGAGATTGCTTTTTGCTCCCCGTTAAAAGCCTTTACAATTATGTGGCCAGAAAACATTTCCTCAATGTGACCATTAATTTTTCCTAACGAAATTTGATGATTTAAAAAATATTTCTGTGATTTATTAATTATAAAGCTTACTAAAAAGAAACTAATAGGTAAAATAATTAACGCTACTAATGTTAATTGCCAATTAATTATAAACATCATTATTAAAATGCCAATAATAGTAGTAACTGCTGTAACAATTTGGGTTAAACTTTGATTAAAATTTTGACTTATTGTATCAACATCGTTCGTCACCCGGCTTAAAATATCACCATGTGTTCTTGTATCAAAATAACGCAAAGGCAACCGGTTTATTTTTAAAGAAATGTTCTTCCGTAAATTAAAAACTACCTTTTGAGTAATTCCAGCTGTAATCCATCCTTGTAAATAGCTAAATAGGGCGCTTATTAAATAAATTCCAATTAATATCTCTATTAGATAAATTATCGCCCCAAAATCAATGCTGCTGCTTTGAGCAAGCCCACTGTTTTTTATGACCCCTATGCCTTCAACAATTTTATTGGTAATATCACCTAATGTTTTTGGAATAAGCACACTAAAAATCGTGCTGATTATAGCAAAAAATAAAACTAAAATAATCAAAAAATGGTATGGTTTTAAATACTTTATAAGTTTGCGCAAAGTTCCTTTAAAATCTTTTGGTTTTTCTATTGCTCCCCGCGCTCTACCATGCCCATGTCCGCGTCCTTGTCTCCCTCCAAAACCACCTGTTGACGGGTTGTTATTGGAAGACATATCGGTTGAGGAAGTGTTTAATTTTGCCATATAAATTTAAAAAATCTTAATTTAAGTCAGCCGTTAATTCTTCCGGCGAAAGTTGAAAACTTGCTATTTCTCTATATATTTCACAATTACGAAGCAATTCTTTGTGAGTGCCCTGCCCCACTATTCTCCCTCCATCAATCACAATTATTTTATCAGCATCCATTATAGTGCCAATTCTTTGGGTAACAATAAGAACAGTTTTCCCTTTAGCTTCTCGCCGCAACGCCATTCTTAAAGCAGCATCTGTTTTAAAATCTAAAGCAGAAAAACTATCGTCAAATAAATAAATTTCTGGATTTTTAGCTAGGGCTCTAGCGATGGCTAATCGTTGTTTTTGTCCGCCCGAAAAATTAGTGCCGGCCTGAGCAACAGAACTATTAAATTTTTGGTCTAATTCTTTTATAAACTCAAGAGCTTGAGCTGTAGCCGCAGCTCTAAAAATTTCTTCCTGTGTCGCGTGCGGATTTCCATAAGTAATATTTTCTTCAATTGTTCCTGAAAAAAGTATTGCTTTTTGAGAAACATAGCCAATGCGAGCGCGTAAGTCGTGCTGTTTCATATTGCGAACATCTACATCATCAATTAAAATTTGCCCTTGGGTAACGTCATAAAAACGAGGAATAAGATTAATAATTGTAGATTTTCCGCTCCCAACACTGCCAATAAAAGCAGTTGTTTGCCCGGGAAGAGCAACAAAAGAGATATTATATAAAACTGGCTCAGCTGCTCCTGGATATACAAAAGTTACATTTTTAAATTCAACTTTTCCACCCTTTTTAGGGACTCTTGCTGGTTTAATCGGATCTTTTATTTGAATATCAGTTTCTAATACTTCAACAATTCTATCCGCTGAAATAGAAGCTCGCGGAATAGCAATAAAAATAATTGAAATCATTAAAAAAGCAGAAACTGCCTGCATAGAATATTGTAAAAATGCCAACATACTGCCAACCTGAAGACTGCCTAACTCAATTTGCTTAGCGCTAAACCAAACAATAGCAATCATCATAAAGTTCATAATTAGCATCATGGCTGGCTGAAGCAGCATCATCAAACGATTAATAAAAAGATTAAGGTGAGTAAGGTCTTGATTAACTTTATTAAATTTTTGTGCTTCGTAATCTTCTTTATTAAAAGCTCTTATCACTCTTAAACCGGTTAGCAACTCTCTTGTTATTAAATTTAATTTATCTATTAATTTTTGAAGTTGGCTAAATTTAGGAATAATTATCTTAAAAAGCAAAGCAATTATTAAAATTAAGCTAACAACAGCTACGGCCATAATCCAAGTCATTGAAGGAGCTAAATAATAAGCTTTGGTGGTAGAAAGTATGCCCATTAAAAGAGCCAAAAGCGCTATTCTAAAAAACATCATAAACACCATCTGAATTTGCTGGACATCATTAGTATTGCGAGTAATTAAAGATGCAGTTGAAAATTTATTAAGTTCAATTAAAGAAAAATTTTCTACTTTGCTGAACAAGGCCTCTCGTAAATTGCGAGCAAATCCAGTGCTAATTTTTGAAGACAAATAACTTACAGCTATTGCGGCTAAACTACCGCCAATGGCAATTAATATCATAATCAAGCCGTTGCGAAAAATAAGATTAGTATCCTGCTTCATTATCCCTTCATTAATAATTCTGGCCATATAATCTGGCAATGCCAGAGTAGCTGAAACTTGGCAATATACAAAAATGGCCATCAAAATAAGCGGCCAAACATAGGGCGAAAGATATTTAAGAATTTTTGTTCCTGACATAAAAGTAACCAATTATTATGACATACTACTCTTGTCGTCTTAATATGTATTTACTTGCTAGACCTTAGAGGGTGCAATATGTTTCTGGCATTATGCATTTGTCTGCTCCACATTGTGAACAGTGCTAGAACGATAATTCAACGGCAAACTAAGCATATTTCCATCCCAGATTTAAGGGATTTTGCCGAGAAATAAACTATCTTACCACACTACTAATCATTTTTTCTGGTTTATTACAGCAAAAAATCTTCTTCTTGGAAAATTCGATTAATATAATTTCGACTAAACTGATGCTAAAAATAATCATCCATTGCGTTAAGCTTAATGGCTGAGTGTTTAATATTTTCTGAAATGGCGGTAAGTAGATTGAGGCTATGAGCAAAAGAAAGGCTATAAATACCGCTCCCACTAAGTAACGATTTGAAAAGATATCTTTTCTGAAAATTGTTCTTTCAAAGGATCGAACGCTAAATGCAAAGAAAAGAGAATCAAGGCACATTAAAGCAAATATTATAGTTCGGGCGAGATTTAAGTCATCAGTTAATTCCCAAAGAATAAAGAAAGAGGAAAATGCGGCCATGCCAGTGATGAAAAATATAGCAGCCATCCACTTCTTTAGGGAATTATTTAATATCGGCTCTTTAGGATTCCTGGGTTTTTCATCCATCACCCCTTTTGTTTCTTGCTCGGTTGTTAAAGCAATATCCGGTAATCCATCTTCGATAAGGTTTATCCAAAGAATCTGGGCAGGAAGCAACGGGAGCGGCAAACCCATTACCATGCTCGCCAAGAACAAGAACAATTCTGAAAAATCATCCGCAACTAAATACACAAAGACCTTGCGGATATTTTGAAAAATAACCCTGCCCTGTTCTATTGCCTTCAGTATCGTCTTGAAGTTATCGTCTATGAGTACCAAATCAGCCACCTCTTTTGCCACGTCAGTTCCTGAGCCGACCACTACTCCAATGTCTGCTGATTTAAGAGCTGGAGCATCATTTACGCCATCGCCGAGCATAGCCACTACTTCGCCATTTGCCTGGAGTGCGTCGACAATTCGCAATTTATGCTTTGGAGAAACACGAGCATAAATAGATATTTGCTTTGACCTCTCTCTTAATTCATCATCTGTTATAACTTCCAGTTCTTTCCCTTCGATGATATTTTCTTCTTGTACGTCAATGCCAATTTCTTCGGCAATAGCTTTGGCGGTAAATTTGTGATCGCCAGTGACAATAACCGTGCGGATGCCTGCTTTTTTAGTAATTAAAATTGATTCTTTAGCATCTTTACGAAGTGGATCTTTAAAGGCAATAAAACCAACAAGCGAAAGGTCTTTTACTAATTCTGCAAGGTTTTGGTATTTTATATCAGCTTCATAATTTTTGTAAGCGCAAGCGAGAACCCGTAACCCCTTTTTTGTAAGCGATTCTACTTTACCGATGAATTTATCTGCTTCAGCCGTACCTAATTTCTTTTTTTCGCCGTCAACATCTATGTCCACGGAGCGGGCTATAACTACTTCCGGTGCACCTATAACGTAAAGCATATTTTGACTTTCGTTTTTGCGGTGAAAAGTGGCGGCAAATTTAACATCCGATTCAAAGCTAATTCTGTCCAACACCGGATATTGTTTTTCAAGCTCGTATTTGTTTAATCCAGATTGCATGCCCGCTAAAAGCAAAGCTTTTTCCGTTGGTCTGCCTCGAACTACCCACTCCTGTAATTCTGCTTCTGGATTTTCAACAAAAGCTTCGTTTGTCAATGTGGCAATTTTTAATATAGAAATATGAGATTCAACGCCATTGGAATTTTCGCCCTTAGCAAGCCCCTTAATACTATCCCCCATCAATTCTCTGGTGCTCGTCAAAACATGACTTACCTGCATTTTGCCTTCAGTAAGAGTTCCAGTTTTGTCTGTACAGATAACAGTTACACTTCCTAGGGTTTCAGTGGCAGCAAGCTTTCTGACAAGACCATTTTGTTTAAAAATGCGTCTCATCCCCAAAACCAGAATAACAGTAATTGCAGGAAGCAGTCCTTCTGGTATTGCTGAAACCGCCAGGGCTAATGAGGCAACAAAAACATCAGCAAAGCTCTTTTGAGTAAAATATCCTTCGACGAGAATAATAGCGATAATTGATAGAATAAAAATACCGAGCCATTTTGAAAGCGAAACGATTTGCCGTTGAAGCGGCGTTTTGTCTTCTTTAGTTTCTTTAAGAAGTGAAACGATTTCGCCGATCTGCGTATTAATGCCAGTGGCGACAATAAGAATTATTCCCCACCCTTCTTCCACAATCGTGCCCATAAAAGCCATATTTACTCTTTCTGAAAGGGGCGTAGATTCTGGCAAAGTATCTAATGCTTTCTTTTCTATGGCTTGTGGCTCTCCGGTAAGGCTCGCTTCGTTAATCCTGAGCCCTTTTGATTGAATAATGCGCCCGTCTGCTGGCACCTTGTCTCCCGCCCTGAGTATTACTATGTCGCCAACAACCAATTCCTCACTGTCAATTTCTTTTTCATGGCCATCGCGTAAGACTTTTGCCATAATCTTCACCATTCTTTTTAAGGCAAGTAACGACTGGTTGGCCTTATTTTCTTGATAGAAACCTACCGTAGTATTGATTAATAATACAATTACAATGAAGATTGCGTCAGAGTAATTTTCAAGCAAAAACGAAACCACAATTGCCACAAACAAAATATACATTAAGGGACTATTAAATTGATTCAAAAACAGCCGTATTTTTGAATACGGTTTTTCTTGGGGAAGAGTGTTATGGCCGAACTCCTTTAATCTTTGACTGGCTTCTGAATTAGTCAGCCCTTCTTTTCTGCTTTTTGTTTCGAAGAAAATATCTGCGAGTAAAATTGTGTGCCAATTTTTCTGCATATATCTATTTTATCAAAAAATCGCCGTTTAGGCAATTTTCACTTTTAACTATTTATACTGTCAACTATATTATTCTCAACGCCTTAAGACCTTGGTTTATTTCGCTCATATTTTAATTTTTATTCTTTCCTCTTCTGTTAATTCTTGTCAATTTTGCTTCTTCAAATGATTCCCTTTTGGCTGTTTCTAATGGCGTTTCTTTTCCCTCTGTGCCTCCGGAAATTCTCTGCCAAAACTTAAGGTCTCGTCTTTTAAAAATGGCGTATAAATAACGATTCTTTTCTTTATAAAGGGAAATATTAATACTTGAATTAGTTTTCTCATAATTCTCTATTTTTTTCTAAAATACAATGTGGACCAATAATATCTATATTAAAATATAGATAAGGAATTATCGCTTGCAAGAAAATCCCGTCGTGGGACGGAATTTTCTCAAAAGAATTGGCTCAAACCGCTTTTTCTTTTCGTAAAAGATGGCGATTGAACCCAAAAATATTGGCAAGCCCTATACAATCTGCCTACCGAAGCGCGAAGCGCCGAAACATCAAACACCAAACATATAATTTGACTCGCAGGGGTTGAGGCAGTTAGAAACTGATTCATCACAAACAGAAAAACAATTTTGCTTGACCCATCTCCTCAAATCTAATTTTATTTTTTAATTTCAACCAGTTGACCTTCGCTTATATTAAAATATTTATAATATTTCATAGTTAAAAATTTTTAAACATAACTACAAAATCATCAGCTATTGAATATCCGTGTTTTTTATAAAATTTTAATAAACGATCATCTTTTTTGGCCCAAAGCATAACTGATTTTACATCTAATGATTTTAGCTGTTCAAAAATATAATTTAATAATGTTGTGCCAACTCCTTTATTCTGAAAATCCGGATCAACCACTATTTCTTCTAGGACCGCCTGACGTCCGTCGCTCCAATAAGAAATATTTAAAAAAGCAAAAGCGATAATATTCTGCTCATCATCTAATAAAACAAAACTGCTGTCTTTGCAGTTATTATATTTGTTTAATATATAAAATTCGGCTGTATGTTTTTTAAAATTTTCGTTATAGGGTTTAAATGAATAAGCCCTTTTTAATATTTTTGAACACTTTGTCAGATCGTCTTTTTTTATTTTTCTTATTATCATGTTCTTTATAAATTTTATTATCTTACAATATTTTTTTGACTACTTTTTGAGAAGAAAAAATATTTTAAACCAATATTTAAAGAACTAAGAAGCTAAGTTTAGGTTCAAGTTTTCAACGCAACGCTTTTTGATCCTTTATTTATTCATTGGCTTTGAACTAAATTAACCCAGTTGCGCCAAGCGTCTGTATTTTATAGTTTATCCCATTATTCTAGAATTCACAAGCTTAATTTATTGTCTATAAAATTTATAAAGAGTAAATTCGCTACTCAGAAACTTATTAAAATTATCAGAAAAACATTCTTCATAATCAACTCTTATATTATCACTAAAATCATGCTTATATTTTAATTTTTTTCATCGCCCAAAAATGTATTTTCGCTATAACAATATTTATATCAAAATGACAGCCGAATTGAAACCATAAAAGGCAAACCGCGAGATTGAGATGAGAGATAGAGCTTTATTTTCAATAGTATTGCTTGCGGGAGCAAGGATTTTGGCTATTAGGACGCTAACAATGAAAAGTCTTGATAGAAATAATTTAGTGCTTTATCAAAACCCGAAATTAGGCGTTGAAACAAAGTTTAGCAAAAGGATTGTGTCCACATTAATGTCGTTTTCTTATAAGGCGGCGCTGGATTATTTTTTTGAATGGTATGACTACTTGGATAAGCAAAAAAGATTTAGCCCAGATGACCCGATTTTTCCAGCAACCAAAATTGAAAACGGCAAGGAAAATATAAGCTATTATAATACGGGAGAAGTTGAGCCGAAAAAATTAAAAACTCCCAATCTTTGAGAAAAATTTTCAAAAAAGGTTTGAAAATGCGGGAGTTAAGTATTATCACCCGCACACTTTTAGACACTGGTGGGTTAAAAAAATCGCAAAGCTCCCACTAACCGAAGAAGAAAAGAAAGCTATTAGCTAGAATTTAGGATAAGAAAATGTCGGGACAACTTTCGGTAGTTATGGCTACGGCAAAATTGATGAGGATAGGTAGATAGAGATTATAAAAAAACATTGATTTTGAGGGGAGAAAGCGAGAGGTAAAATATGCTTTTACAAAAGAGGAATTAGCCGAACTAGTAAAAGAAATTAGCCGGAACACTAAAACAGATGCTTAATTCACAAATTTGCTGTTGTTAAGTATTCTTAAATATGATATGTTAAACAATAGCATTAAAAAATAAAAATATGGCGTCAAAATGCTTATCATCATTAAATCAATCCGAGAGGCAAAAATTAGAAAAGGAACTTTTTAATATTCAAAAAGGCAAATGTTTTATATGTGAAGAACCTATTGATTGGGAGCTACACGGCGATGCTCTTGATGTTGATCATATTGAACCGCTAAGTCAAGGTGGGAAGGATAATGTTGATAACTTTGCTTTAACCCACAGCCATTGTAATCGCTCCAAACAAGCCGCAGATTTAAGAATTGCGAGAATTTTAGCAAGGTTTGAAAAGATAAAAAACGAGGTTGAAATGAAAGAACAAAAATCTCCCTCATTGAAACACATTCTCAAAATAAATAATGGCTCTCAACACGATTTTAAAATTTCCATTGAGGACGATATTGTTAAATATAGTTTTCCGAATAGTGGCGATAATAAAATTTACCAATCAAATCTTTTGGTTGATAATTTAAGCTATTTCAAAAGTTTTTACGCAGAAATTCCGCTCTCTTACTTGTTCCACGACGATAAGATAAATCCGAGAGGCATAGCACAGGAAAGTTTGAGAAAGCTTTTAGAGGAATTTCACCGAAAGCGTCCTCAACTCCATATAGCGTTGGCAAGATTATTAACGAAAAAGGATTCAAATAATGGCTCTGACAGCACAGAGTTGAATAAAATTTTTATTTTTGACGGACAGCATAAAGCCGCCGCTCAAATTTTTCTTGGGGTAAAAAAACTACCGGTCCGTATTTTTATTGACCCAGATTTAGATATTCTACTAACCACCAACACAAATGCAGGCGACCAACTCCGCCAAGTTGCTTTTGATAAATCAATTAAAAGACAGCTCGGACACTCCCTTTTTGTTGACAGAATTTCTCGCTATCAGCAAGACCACAATTTAAGCGAAGATGACGAAAGCTTTTCTGAAAGGCAACTAATTGACCATTTCAGGGGAGAGGCAAGGGAGATTAAAAGGTATATTTTGGATTTTGTCCGTAATAGTATAACGCAACACAGAGAGAACATGCTCCGTGAGTTTATTGATTTTGAAGGCAAAGGTAAGAAAAAACCAATTTCTTACAGTACGATTGATAAAACTTTTTACTCGCTCTTCTTACACCAAGAACCTTTGACTACCCCATTGAATTATAAAGCAGATATTGGAGAAAATCCACGCACCCTTGAAATAGAGCAAATGGTTAAGTTAATGAATATAATCGCAGAAGAAATTTATCACGGAAAATATAATCAAGATTTGGGAGTTAACCGCATAGAGAATAAGTTAAGAGAAGGAGAAGATATACCCGAAGAGCATTTAACAGCCGTACGAATGAGCAAGGAAGAAATTATGTATAACTGACTTCAATACATTAAAAGTATTATAAATAATTTTTTCGCAATACAGGGTAAAACTATACCAAGCGACAGATTTTTCCAAGAACCATTTTCAGACCTATTATGGCAAAATATCAGAAACTTTACACACAACCTTGCCTCGCTCCCACTGTGGAAAAACAAAGAATTATCTTCAACGCTTTTTGGGGGAAAACAGAATTACAGTTACTGGGAGCATATTTTTAGAACTGGTGAAACAATAGACGGAAAACAAGTTCTCGCTAAGCCACTTAATATAATTGAAATGATTAAAAACTATTAGTTTTATGACACAAGAAAAAAATTTTTATTTAGTTGAAGAATTAGCTAAAAAATTGCGAGTTTCTGAAATGACAATTTACCGCTATATAAAAGCAAGAAAATTAAAGGCACAAAATCGGCAAAGAGTTTAGAATTGATAAAAAAGAGTTTAATAAATGTCTTAAAAAAATCAGAAATAAGGTGGTAAACATTTATGGATAAACAATCTAAAAAAGATTCAGGTGTAGGATACACTATTTATATAAACAACATACCAACTTATAGAATAAAAACTAATGCTACAAATGGCATTGGAATTAGTGCTTTCTGCCAACGAGTATTTTTTATAGATGCATTAAATTAAAAAATAGAAACTATGAAAGCCATAATTTTAAATTTTAGCCAGGGTTTCAACTGAAGAACAAAAAGAAGCAAGCAACTCTCTGCCTACTCAAATTGAAAGACTTAAAAACTACAAACAAGGAAGTTTCTTATTTGCTATCGTTAATTTAATTTATATTTCTCTTACCTTTATCTAAAAATGGATCTCCTCTATATTGATTTCATTGCCGTAATCTTTTTATTATATTCTAATTTAATTTCATCTAAAAATTTATTTAAAAAACTTTCAATAAATTCCTTATTTTTTTTAATAATTCCTTCTTTTTCTTCTATGTATTTTTTCATCATTAAATCAACAATGTCCTCTGCACCACCTACCTTGTCTTTTACCATTTCGCACATTCTAATATATTGTAATTTTTCGTCATCATAATTGACAGCATGATTAATTAAATTTCTACCAGAAACAATACTCCTCCTTTGCAATTCATCATCAAAATTTTTTAACAATTTAATAAGATTAGATCCTTTAAGCTGTTTCATTTTAGACAATAGATATATTTTAGCTTCTTTATCTGGTAGTCCCAAATCATAAACAGTGTTAATTAAAAGAGATAACCTGTCTCTTAAACTAACCATCTTTATAAAATAAACTTCTAAATGATATATGGTATAAACAGTCTTTGCTATTTTGTTCTTTTTTGATTTTTTCGAAAAATGATAATTTTTAAGAAAAAACTTAACATTATCTATGTCATTTAAAATATCTATTATATTGCTTAACCGATAAAATACATCCATATTATATAGATCACA
>Ga0208196_1000757_pt1 | contig 39365 bp, 25 predicted proteins | sample AD_JPNNA7_MetaG_FD_184443 | JGI IMG/M metagenome (GOLD analysis project Ga0208196, IMG submission 184443) | Active sludge microbial communities of municipal wastewater-treating anaerobic digesters from Japan - AD_JPNNA7_MetaG (SPAdes) (version 2) | ecosystem: Engineered > Bioreactor > Anaerobic...
TGCATAGTAATCGGGAAATGTCTGAAGGCCAGTAATATCTACTGTGAAAGCAAATTTTCCATTTCCGATTGTAAGTGAATTGAGGCTGTCGGCAGCTGTAATCTCAACATTATGTCGTGTAACCAGTGCATTGCGGTCAATTTGAAACCTTTTTTCCGAACATCCTGAAACGAAAATTGAAGAGGCACAAATCAAACCTGTTAATACATTGATTTTATAATATTTAATTATATATATACATGTTAATTTTCTCATTATTTCAGCCCGGGTATTTGTTAATCACCGTGATGAAGGCCAGTTACTGAGTTCTCCTTTACCTTTAATGCTTACCGGATTAATGTTTCCTGGGATCAGATACACCTCTATAGCCGTTGTTTTGCCTGCCGGAATAACAGTCTCGAAACCAACCAGTACAGTACCCGGATTAGGAGCATCATAATCGTGCGGGGGTTCGGTTGACCATGTTCTCATTATAACATTATCAGGTAGTGCGACTTTAATAACCAGTTTTTTCCCGTTTTTAGTCAGTTCGGCAGTGCCTGGTCCGGAAATTTTCACATCAGCCGGAGTGAGCATTGTCCATCTCACCGTTGTGTTGTCAGATAAAGGTTGCAATTCGTCACGTACCACGACATATTTTTTGTCAACTATTGCAATGCCTCTTTTTGCCGTGGAAAGCTGGTTGTAATAAACTGGTGATATATCTGTTACAGCATTCATAAATGAAGGCATGTCGGAGAAAGAGATTATATCGGCCTTACCGTCGACACGTTGCAGTTGGCCGTTGATAGTGAGTGTGTTATGTACGAAATTATTGTAACGAAACACTTCCCATCGTTGTGAGTTTTGTGACATGCTCCATAGATTGACCCCTTTCGATTCGAGTGAATTATAATCCTGGGATCCGAAGTCCATTGCCCATCGCACTCCTTCCGACTCCATGACGAATGAACCGACATCCATGTGGCCATGGTTAACACCGGGTGAGCCTGCTTTCAGGCCTATAAACAAAGCATTCTGATCGCTCCATGAGGTACGCATTAAAGCCACAGGATTTTTGCCATGGCCCACCCACATTAGTTTCTCCGGTGCGGTAATTGAAGATGTATTTATTCCTGCGTTCCATATAAGCATAGCAGGCAGTAGCCTGTTGCCCGCATTTTTCATTTTTCCAAGAAATTTCTTTTCTTCGTAAAGAACTTTGTTATCCCCTATTCTTGATGCCAGCCAGAACATTGCAGGATGAATGCCTGCACCCGAACCGTTGTCGGAATAGTTGAAACATAAGCCAGTGGGACCGGTCATATTTACCATATAATAGGGAGTTTTTAAAATGCCATCAACTGCAGAACCACCAAATTTTGTATTAAAAACTTTCTCGTAAGCACTGATAAACATTACATTAAAACTGGTGCCGTAATCCCAGTAACCATATCCTTCAGGATATGCTCCGTCGGGCAGATAATCGGCCATAGGCAGGCTGATCGAACTTACCGACCTTTCGATAATTTTTGAAGCCATTTGTGCATCGGCTTCCCACACAGCAAGTGCGCCGAAAGTCATGCCTGCATTGCATACCTGATTCCAGTTATGGCTTGCTTTTAACCAGCTATTGTATTTCGAATCGAGGGAGGGATTCAGCCCTTTTTGTATAATGGCTTCTCTTACATTAGCCCTTGTCGTTTCGGAAAGTGAATGATAAAGCCAGTCGTAGCCTATTGACACAGCCATGGTCATCTCAGCCACATCAAGGAAATGAGACGGATTCCAGTCGGTGAATTCTGAAACTGCAAGCAATTCTTTTTCAGCACGGTCGAGATATATCTTGTTGCCAGTCATCCGGTATGCATAAGAAAGATAAAAAATCCTTTTAAGAGCTTCCCTCGATTTATCGAGCAATCGTCTTCCGATCAACACTCTTTCCACCGGAGGCTTCCCTACTATGTTATTGCACTCTCCTATTATCATATCATGCACTTTTCCCCAGGCGGCATCAGACTGCAGATTTTTAAGAATTTTCTCTTCATCACCTTTAAAAAAAATAATACGTGGATGATCAGGCATTTGATGAACGTTACGAACTGACGTTTCCTGAGAGCAAGCGTATAAAGAGAAAACAGTCAAAAAAACAGCAGAAAAAATTTTAGATATTAATCCTTTCATATTAAACAGTTTTTATGGCAAAGAATAATTTTAAATATTATTGGTTGATAAGCATATTTTTAGTATCCTGTAATTTCTTTAAGCAGATTAAAAAAAGCTTTTTTCCTATCTGAATTAATACCCCAGTCAACAGGGACACTCTGGTAACCTGCCTCAAAAGGCTCGCCTTTCATCCTGTAATCGAAGTAACCCCATGATGCGTATCCTTTGATTGCCGCTATAAAATTGTTCCATTCCTTATCGAATTCGTAATGGTCGTCCTCGTTAAAGAGTATGGGTTTTGGAGTATATCCTGCCACATTCCTGGTTTTATTCACCATTGCAAGAATGTTATCTGGATTCGACACACCGTTTCCGTGCAAAAGGATGAAATCGGACGACTTCACAACATTCGGAAGAGGGATGAATCCACCTCCGTAACTTGTGCCGGCATAAAATCTAAAACCATTGCGGCTTTTCTGTTTCACAAGTTCAATGAGTTCATGGACACGTTCAGGTTTGAGCACTTCGTGGTCGTATTTGACATTGCATTCATTGTTGATTTCGATAAGTATATTTTTGTAATTTCTTACGAATAACCAGTTTAGGACATTATCTATGGCATTGCGTATGGCAGCCTCGTCTTTCAGCCGCTGGTCCTGCCCGAAATAAAACAGTCCGAGAATCGGCACCATGCCAAGTTCGTCGGCATGGTCTAGTATTTTCTGAAGGCGTGCCATATAATCCGGACGCAATGACCCATCCTCATTATATGCGGAATTATGCCAGGGCTGTTCTTCAGAATAGCCTGTGGGACTCCCTCCCTGAAGATTTATTGTGAATGACAGCAGACCGTAATCCGACCATTTTTTCATGTTGAGAACAAATTCTCTTGTGTTCCTTTCAGGATCCCATTTTCTGGTGTCGGGGTAAACCCATCGGCTTGCGGTTTCGGGGTTAAGGTCATCGAAAATACCCTGAACCATTCTTGAATTAAACAAAAGCCCTTCAATTTTGTTGCCCTTCCAATACCTGTCATTGTAGGTTATTTCACCGTTAATGTAAAAATTGTCATCAATAATTGTCACGACCGTCCGGTTTTTCTTAACCGGTTTATAGAAATCCGATTCCTGTAGTCCGCATTTCTTTATCATCTCAAGAGCATATTCTGCCCGTCCGAACCTTGAATCGGCGTTGTTCGTTCCAATAGTAAATTTCACACCTGCATCCTTTGCCTTACGTATAAATTTCTCCGACGGTATTCTATATCTGTTGTTTATTTCTATTGCTATATTGTTTTTCTTTGCAGCGGCAATCACTGCATCCATCCTTTTGTCTGTCCAGAACATGTCATATCGGTCGGCCATCTGTTGAGGTAGAAAAGTTGGGTTTACGTATATGTTTATAGGTTCTTCGTTCATTATCTTTACAATGGTTTTAACAAGATTATCCATGAATTTCTGTTCATCGTCAATCCATGTTTCCTCTTTAATCCAGATTCTGTTCCTTCTTCCTTTAGCATCGGTAAATGTCATTGCATCGGTAAAGACGTAGTCAAATTTTCCAATGGTCTCCTTTGAAAATATCTTTACCCATTCCCTGCCTTCTGCCTGCATTCCAGCGTAGAATTGCGGGTATTTTTTCATTTCGAGGAGAAATGAATCAACCTGTCTGTCGGAATGGACAGGAAATCCAATTCCGCAATTAATTGCCAGACCGTACTGAATATGTTCCGCTCTTGATTTCTGGATGGCTTTCTCCATTGTAAAATCTTCTTTTATGTGAATATGAAGATCTATTAGTGGAAATGGATCTTCTTGTGAGAAAAGGGTGCATGAAACAAATAATGCCATAAGTGGCATAAAGATTTTTTTTGTTTTGTTTAAATTAATTTTCATTGTTTAAAAAATTTTTATTACCGGATTTGTTATAAAGGTTTTTCAAAATAGCAAAATTGCATAAAGTTCTTTAATGACTGCTATTGAAATCATTTTTAATTTAATTATATTCAAGTATTTGTCCATCATGTATAAGTCGGTCCTTTAAATCTCCATAAGGTATTTCATAAATTGTTTTCCTATTTTCTATAGCCATTGATGCGAGAGTTGCTGCGCTCTGGCCTAAGATCATGAAAACCGGTTCCATTCTGACAGATCCGAATGCGATATGTGAAGATGAAGTACATACAGGAACGAGAAGGTTTTTACATTCTTCTTTTTTTGGTCTGATAGATCCAAGTGCAATCTGGTATGGATGTGGAGGGCTCACTCCTATATCTCCTTCGTTCTGAACATAGCCTTCAGGTGTCACATATCTCTGTACATTATGTGAATCCATTGTATATGAGCCCATGCCTACAGGTTCCGGAACGGTTCTTTCACCGAGTACATCATGTTCGGTCATTACATATTCACCTATCATTCTTCGTGCTTCTCTAACATAAATATTGTATGGCCAGTATCCGTTGTCGGCAAACTCATCTCTTGCATATCCCCATTTACTCATAGTATCGCGTACCCATTGTGGCAATCTTTTACATGTTGCCGTAAAATAAAGCAGTCCTTTCTGGTAGAGGATATGTTCGGCTATTATTTCTTTTCTTTTTTCATACGATGCTTCAGGGTAATCCCAGTTCATACCAATATTATCATAGCTAAAGGGTCCATGGTTATTTACATCCGTTTTCCAGTTTGGGATAGGATCATATTTTGCGAAGAACTCATTCCAGCGTTTTTCTGCCACACGCACCAGCAGTTCATATTGTGTGCTATCGTATCCTTCAGGCCGGGTTATAGGAACCATATTTTCCTTATGTTTTGTAAGGCAGAGACGGTAACAATATGCCTGTATCTTTTTATCGCCGCTGCAGTTTTCTCCGGGGTCATCGGGCGATATACGGGGTAACAAACCACTTGAAGGGTCGCCCGGTATCCAATATGGACTAATATTATCTTTAAAATAATGACCATGGTGAAATACACCTTTCTGAACCCCGTTCCATTTCTCATTATACATACTGCAAGCTTCTCTTCCTACAGTATAAGAGACTCCTGCGGCAGCCATAAGGTCTCCTTCGTATGTAGCATCAATAAAAACTTTTGCTCTGAACACCTTTCCGCTCAGTGTTTTTATTGAATTAATTATACCGTCTTTCTTAACTACCCCGACTTCTCTGTCGAGCCATTCGTCTCTGAAAACTTCAATACCTGGCCTGGAGATGAGCTGCTCAAACACGACTTCAGCCACATGCGGCTCAAAAATCCACATAGTCCGCTTTTCTCCATCCATTGCGGGTGTACCCTGACCCCTGTTGCCATACTCATCTTTTTTCTGCCATACCCATGTTTCCGGTTTTTCATACTGTTCATATATCATCTGGTAGAACCGACGGGCCAGCCCTCCAATAACCTCTTTGTTACCCGTATCGGTAAATCCAAGACCTGAAGATGACATACCGCCAAGATGTTTATCCGGAGAAACAACAACAACACTGTGCCCCATCTCTGCAGCTTGAACAGCCGAAGCAACCGCCGCCGAAGTTCCTCCATAAACTACGATATCAGCCTTGATTATTTCCTGTCTGCCGGCATTACTGCATGCACTTAAAAACAGAATAAAAAGAATAATAATAAATGAAAAATATGATTTCATTATATCAGGAAATTAATGTTTTATTTTTCTAATCTTTACCGTAAATGCTTCTATGGGATTTTTTTCAATCAACTGTTTTATCTCAGAATCTGAAAAACCTTTTAACTTAAGTTCCGGAATGAGTTTTTCGAATAGTGTTGTTAAAGGTCTGAAACTTCCTCCATCTTCTTTTGATGGGTCATAGTATCCTGCATCGTGCGATACGAGAACTCTCCCAAGATGTCCTGCTTCCTTCAAATATTGAATAATGTCAATTACTTCCTGAACATTATTGTCGTTAAGGTTATCAATGCTAATCCATGTTCCTTGTTTTGCTGCTTCGACAATCTTCGAATAATCTTTTTCGCCCGATGCATGCACCCAGATAAATGCGGAAGGGTCGACTCCGTATTCTTTAAGTAGTTCAATTTCCTGAAAAGCCGGTACTGCAGGCCCTGTATGAGAGGCTATAGTAAGACCTGTTTTTAAATGAGTCATTGCCGCTGCCTTTACAAGTTTGGCGTGGAAATCAGATAATGGCCCCGGATCAACAGATATTTTAATAAATCCAGGCTTTATTCCTGTTTCACCAATGCCTTTCTCCCATTCTCCAATCCATATTTCTGCCATCTGTTCAGGCGACATTGACATGACAGATGAAGGGATATATCTATTATTGTTTGCACCATAAAATCCGGTATTGGTCAATATGTTCATTCCTGTCGAGTCGGAAAGGGCACGCAGGATTTCAATATCTCTGCCCAAGTATTGAGGTGTACACTCGACAAATGTTTTACAACCCAATTCTTTAATCGTACGGAGAAAAGGCAGCGTCTTGTTTATCACTTCACTGCGGTTGTATCTACCGGGCGTAATACTGTCGGCATCAATAAAATCAACCAGAATATGTTCATGCGTAAGCCATATTCCTGTTTTATTTGCTTCAACATGACCTTTTACAGTCATAATATAGTTTTCCTGCATCTTTCCGGTGCAGCCTCCAATAATAATTATTATCAGAAAGAAGGATTTAATAACTGTTTTCATAACATACGATTTTGTTTTATCCATTATTAGTAATAATACATATTAATTTTATAATCATATAATTTTTGCACTATGCGTTATTAAGTTAATCGCTTAACATTTTACTCAATTAATTCTATATTTCCGATGATTTTACAACACTTAAATTTTCAATAATAGAATCAAGTGTTATCTTGCTTGTTGCAATCAAAATCAATTTATCCTGGGGCATAATTTCAGTCTGGCCATGTGGAATAATATATTTGCCTCTCCTGTTAAGCAGTGCTATTCTAACATTCTCGGGAAATTCGAGGTCAATTATCTTCTTTCCTACTGCAGGCGAATTATCTGACACTATTACTTCAGCCATAGCTGTATTAACAGGCTCCGAGAGAAGTATGTCTACAGGTGTTAAAGGTTTTATTCTTGCAGGCAGTGCAACATGAAGCCATTTAGCCACTGCCGGTATTGTAGCACCCTGTAAAAGTACAGAGGTGAAAGAGATAAAGAAAACTATATTGAAAATTGTATCGGCTTTTTCAAGGCTAGCCATAAAAGGGAAAGTGGCGAAGACTATAGAAGCTGCACCTCTAAGTCCCACCCAAGAGATAAACAAGCGTTCTCTGCCTTTCATTTTAAAAGGGAGAAGGCACAAATATACGGCAACAGGTCGGGCAACCAGAATCAAGAAAACCGAAATCAGAACTCCTATACCTATAACCGGAATTATATGGCTTGGAAAGACAAGTAAGCCCAATAACGTGAAAAGGATTATTTGCATAAGCCACGCAAGACCGTCGAACATTTTCATTATTGTTCTTTTATGTAAAAGTTCCTGGTTGCCTAAGTAAAGTGCACAGAGATACACAGCAAGAAATCCGTTTCCTTTAAGAGAAGAAGTCGCTGAATATGTTAAAAGCATAAGAGTTATTGCAAATAGAGGATAAAGCCCATCATAATCGAGTTGGATTTTATTGATAATAAATTTCCCTGCAACACCGAAAAGAAGTCCTAAAACCCCACCTATACAAAACTGCTGAAGGAACAACGGGACAATTGACCATATATTACCTGCTGGATTTATAATAAGGGAAATAAAAATAATAGTCAGTATGCTTGCCATTGGATCGTTGCTTCCGCTTTCAAACTCCAGAGTTGACCTTAGATGCCCTTTAAGTGCGAGTTTTTTGGATCTTAGAATAGAAAATACAGCTGCGGAATCGGTTGATGAAACTATCGAGCCTAATAACAACCCTTCATAAAGAGTGAAATCAGTAACCAGCCATACAAATATTCCAAGTATAATAGCGGTAAATAGTACACCGAATATTGAAAGTAAAACTGATGGCCCAATAACTGGCCTGACATACGACCAATCGGTCTCAAATCCGCCTGAAAACAAAATAAAATTAAGAGCGATAATTCCAATAAACTGAACTACTGCCGGTTTATCAAATTCGATGCCCCCTATCCCTTCCGAGCCGGCAAGCATACCCACAAAAAGAAATAAAACGGCTGTCGGTACTCCTATTTTGAAAGAGATCTTACCTGCCAGAATACAAATGAAAAGAATAATCGAAACAACTAATAATATTTTTTCAATTGAAGGATCCATTTGCCAGTATCATATCCAAATATATGTAATTATTATTCCACAGGCAAAGCGTGTTATTTTTTTATGCTCTTCTCGAGTGAAAAATCAAGTTCTGGAATATTCAAGCCTTCAATCCTCAAAAACATCATTTCCCCCAATATTTTCTCAATCGGACATCCGACAGTGATGTCCATTGATTCTCCGGGTGCAAGGGTAAAATAATTTGCCGACCAAAAAGAAGGTGTTACTTCTTCATCTTCGGCCATGAGACGCAGATTAATGAAAAAGGCAATCTTATCAGATGGATTCGATATATTCATATTCCATTTCATCTCATTCAGCGATTTTGATGAACCTGTGACTTTGACTGAAATTTTTGTTTCAGCCATAGAGTTAAGGCTTGTGTAATCATTCGATGAAGAATGCCAGTAAACATTTTGTGATATAAATTTACCTGTGTTATACATGAGCCTAAGAAAGATAAAAGAAATGCCGGGATTCTTTTCAAGTTGCTCCGCAAGCGAAATGCCCCGAAGGGATGAAGGACCTTCAAGATTAATTGTTTCCGACCGACTAAAAATAAGTGTAGATTGTACATTTAATATTTTTATCTCCGCTGTAAGGTTTTCAACCGGCTTATATGTTCTGTTAACATATTCCACCACAAGGTCCTTAGGATTGAACTGTATATGTACAGGTTCGCAGGCATTTTGCATGAAATAGTAACCGGCATTTGGCATCAGGAACCAGTCGTAAACCTGCCACATCACGCTTGGGAATGCAGCATTAAGTTTCCACAGCATAACTCCTCCTATATCGTTGAGTTTATGTCCGGCCGACTCGAATATACCTCTATAGCCCACGGCGTTCATCAGTTGCATTTTGTCGGAAAATTCCTTCATACTTATAGGCTGGCCGTATCTTTTCACCATCTCGTTATAGTACCGGTCGTATCGTCCGTTACCTGTTGCTGCATCGTGATATCCCCATGAGTGGTTCAATGGAAAAGGTAGGTTTTTATCCCATACAAGATTAGTAATTATTTTCGGGAGGCTCGAATAAGGGGGCTGAGAAGGTATTCCGGTTTCGTCTTTGAAAACCCAGTCGCGTCCGGCATCGGCTCTTCTGAAATATTCTATCGGATCCTGCCATGTATATGGGCCTCCGCTGTAAACACCGCCGGGTTTGCCGTCGGGCCATGAAGCATCCCATCCTTCGGGCAGACGCGCAAAACCTGATGAACTCGGAATGAACGGTCTGGTGCCATCGAGTTTGATTACACTGTCGCGCATGGCATAATAAAGTTCTTTCCTGGCATGACCTTCGTTACCTCCTGTCCATACAAGCAGACAGGGATGGTTTCTGATTCTGTAAATAGTACTTGCGACATTCTTCTTAAAGACCTCACCCTCAAGTGGCCAATCGGGCGAGCCCTTGAATTCACCCTGCGTATCGCCGGTAATCCAGAAATCCGACCATACTAAAAGGCCATTACGGTCGGCGGCATCAAAGAACCAGTCGGAAGGTGTAACGCCCCCACCCCATATTCTGACAAGGTTTATGTTAGAATTCCTACAGAGCCTGAACTCGTAATCGTAGCGCAAGCTGTCGCGGTTAAGCATCATATCAGGGACCCATGCCCCTCCAGTAATATGTATCCTCCGTCCGTTGACATAAAAATCACGCCGCCAGTTATTATTCACCTGAACAGCCTTAGAATCAACCGTTCTTATTCCAAAATTGAAAGATATTTCATCGCTCAAGCCCGATGAACATGAGAATTGTATCCGCATCCTGTAAAGATCAGGCCTTCCGTACCCATTTGGCCACCATAGTCTTGGCCTGCTGAATAACAGCTCTTTCGTTTCACTTGCACTGAAGGCTGCAACTACTGTTGAATTTCCCTTTACCGCAATTTCTTTCGAAAACTGAACAGGCTTTCCTGAAAATGTCTCGGGACTTATTGTTACAATTACTTTCCCCTTTTCATCATTCCGACTATGATTATTCAACAAAAAGGAAATATCAATCATTGCGGTAGTTGTATCGGGCAGATTCGGCAAAGTGGTCACAATTTTAGGTTTCTCAATTGTCACATTTCCTGACGTCCTCAGATAAACCGGCTGCCATATACCGATATTCCTGTCGCGCACAGGTGGAATCCAGTCCCATCCCACCGAACAAAGCATTGTCACATTTTTGCCAATATCGCCTGTGGCACCGCCATTCAGATAAAAATCTCCGAGAGCCTTAAGTTGTTCGGTGTCGGGAAGACCTGGAAAATCGAGAGGGTATATCTTCACTGCCAGAGCATTTTTACCGCCAGAAATTATTTCATCCGAGACGTCAAGCCTGTATTCGGCAAACATACCCGCCATTTGAGTTGAATCGGCAATCTGAGTTCCATTGAGCCAGATAGCGGCTCGGTAATTAATACCTTTGAAAATAAGATCAAAATGCCGCCCTTTATCAAGAGCCGGAACATAAAACTCAGTCCTGAACCAATAAGGCTTGCTCCACGGATTCGGTAAACCGGGCAAGTGACTGTATTGTTCGAGATTGTATCTCTTATTGAACTCATCCGAAGCATCAGGAATAAGCATGTTATTAAGGCCGAGATAAGGACTGGGATATATCTTGTTGGCAACCAGAGCAGAAAGCACTGTGGTCGGTACATTCACAGGCATCCAGTATATTCCAGACTTGAAATCAGGACTTGAAATCTCCTCCCCTGTTTCCGGTACAACATACGATGATTGCATCGTGAAACTGGAAAGCTTTACAAGCGAAACATTATTCTGTGCCATAATATTTAACGGCATTAAACTGATTAGCAGGAGATTAAAAAATAATCGGACACTTTTCATAGATTTGATTTTTATTTTCTTAAAATTAAAACAAATTATGTAGTTACAATGTAAAAAGGGAAATTCATCTTAAACTATTGATTAAACGAACGTGTAATAAAAATAATAATGAAAAAAATCCTTGTTGACCCGTGTCCTCAGTGGTAAATATTTCGAACGTTAATTTTTTCAACCAACCATGAAATATTTTTTTGATTTCTTTATATATCCTTTTAATTTCAGCTGTTCTTAAGACAATTTACATCACAAAGACAACAATGAAAAGGATTCTTGTTGATATGGACGGTGTACTGGCCGATGTTTACACACGTTTTTTCGAGCTTTACAAAAAAGAAACTGGTAAACAGCTTACCATTGATGATGTGGCAGGCAAGCTTGAAGAGGAGGCTTTCCAGGAACAACGCAAGTGGGTATCTGAGCCCGGTTTCTTCAGAAATTTACCGGTGATGCCGGGAAGCATCGAAAGGTTGAAGAAATTGAATGAATCATTCCATGTTATAGTTGTATCGCTTGCCACTGAGTTTCCCAATAGCTTAACCGACAAACAAATGTGGTTGCATCATCACTATCCCTTCATTTCATGGAGACAAATCGTTTTTTGTGGCGATAAGAATATTTTCGATGCCGATATCATGATCGATGATCATCCAAAGAACCTCGATAATTTCAAAGGCGACACCATAATGTTCACTCAGCCTCACAACATGCTTTTGTATACCAGACATAAAAGAGTGAAGTCGTGGGAAGAAATTATTTCTCTTTTATATCCATTAAAGAAAGTTTAACATTCCATGCACTTGTCTTCAAAACGGGCCGCTCTCCTTTAAGGTCATCTACATAAAACTCAACTTTTACTGTTCTTTTTTCTCCTGGTAAAATAGAAAAATAATTATCTTCCCAGAAAACAGGCAGCACAGGTTGCATGGTCTTCTGTCGCAATATGATCGGGTTTACAGCAAAGGCTAGTGTTTTTCCCCTGTTTTCAAATTGAACAGAGAGATGAAATGAGTTTCCTTCCTTGTAGGCAGAAATAATTCGAGTAGTTACATTAGCCTGAGGAAGTTTTAGAAGTCCCGTGAAATCTGCATTTGCATCGCCGGCGGAGCTAAGCCAGTAAAAGTTGGAAGATAAGGATGTACCCTTTGAATCGGTAAGGTCAAGAAGTAGAAAATAAATCGGTGTAATATTTTGTGGAATCTTCACATCGAATATTTTCTTGCTTTCATCGGCACCGGTGTTTATCCCGCCGGCTGTCTGTGACCAGACTTCCTTCATATTGAAGTCATATAATTTTGCTGAAACTTTCAAACCTTCGAAATCACTGTATCTGCTGTTCACTATTTTTACCGAGTTATCGTTATAGCAATATTGTATATGAAGAGGTTCGCATGCTTTTCTTGCCGCATAAAAAGCTCCGTTCGGCATGAAGAAATAGTCATATAATTGCCAGTACATTTTAGGCCATGCCGAATTATACATCCAGTGTATTATTCCGCTTGAGCGATATTTGTTACCTGCAAAAGCCTCGAACATTGCCTTTGTAGCCTCGAGCTGGAAAATCTGTGATTTCATGCTGTATTCCTCTACAGTTGAAGGCTTTCCGTATCGTGATTCGAAAGCCGACCTGGCGATTGGATAAAAATTCTTATGGAGCCTCAATTCCCACGATTCGCTTATCGGCCATAAATCCTTCTCAGGCATCATCATTCGCATCGTTTCAAGGGGTGGTATCTGTTCTCCCGAAGGGCCTGCTTCAGTGTTGAATTCGAGTTTTGAGTACCAATAAGCAGGTGGAAAATAAGCATATACCTGGGGATAAGGCCCCATCCACACTCCTGTAGGACCGGCAATTTTGCTGGCTGCCTGTGTCGCTGAAGATAAATAAGGTCGTGTATCATCGTATTCGTCGAGAACTCGTATGTAACGTTTTTCGATATTGGCAGGCGGATAGTTATCGCTACCATAAAGCCAGACAAAAACAGAAGGATGGTTTCTGAGATGAATAATCTGGTCTTTCCAGCTTGCTTCGGCAATATCGGCAATATGAGGAGTCCAGTTTTTCCATCTCTCCCACGAGCTACAGCAACACCATCCTACCATAAGAAGAATCCCTTCCTCATCGCATCTGTCATACAGGTAATCAGAGCCCCTTGGAGCTTCCATCCTCAAGGCATTCAGGTTCATGTGTTTAGCATATTCTATGTCATGGTCAATTCTTTCATTCGAAGGCCTGAGCATCAAATCCTGCACGTATCCGCCTCCTCTTATTACTATATTTTTTCCGTTAATCTGAAATACTCTCGTATTAAGCGAGTCGAAACTGTTCATCCACGATGTAATTTCACGTATTCCAAATCTTACCTTTCTTACATCGGTCACTATACCCGACGACTCAAAGGAAAGGGTCATTTCGTAAAGATTTTGGGGCCCGACATTATGAGGCCACCAGAGCCGGGGGTCTTTAACAATAAGTTGCGGAAAATCTTCGGGATAAAATATTACTTCACAGGTTTGGGAGGCAGTTAATACCATTTCTTTCGAAAAAGTTATGTTCTCGATCTTACCTGTCAGTTTTCCCTTTATAGACTTATTAGTGGTATTTTTCAGTTCTGCCGAAACGGTCAGCTTTGCGATATTGTTTTCCGGGATATTGAGTTTCGATTTTACAAAAGGATTTTCTATTGACACATCTCCAGTTGTATGCACCGAAACATCATACCAGATACCTGTTCCTCTGTCGGGAGGTGTGGGATTCCAATCAACCCATGTAATGGTAAGATCCATTCCTTTAGGCGGAAATATCTCAAGAGCCAGACAATTTACATCGTCTGGCTTTACTTCTCCGGTAATATCAATATCGAACAGGCGATAAGCACCTTCAATAAAATTAGTGTCGGCCACAAGTTTCCCATTCAACCATACATTAGCCTTATAATTAATGCCATGAAAGCTTAGCCACACATGTTTATCCTTATAGCTTTCAGGTAGCTTGAATTCTGTACGAAACCACCATGGTACTCTGAAAGGGCTGTCGGGCGGCATCTCCCTGTTACGATCAGTAATAATTCCAGGCAGTTTGTTGAAATTAGTTCCGTAATAAGGATCAGGATATACTTTATTAGCAACGAGTGCGGCAAGAATGGTAGAAGGAACAGAAGTGGGATACCAACCTTCCGTTTTGTATCCTGAAGAGGAAATCTCGCGGCCGCCTGAAAGTACGTTAGCTGAAGATTGTATTGCCCAGTTATTGCGCAGAAAGATTTTTTCTTCCACCGGAGTTTGTGCCTTACTCAACGGAGCAATAATTATCAATAAAATAACAACGGATAATTTAACAGATGCATGCATAGTTATAATTTTTAATGATCTTAGATTTATAATAGAGTTCATGGATATAATTATAAAATTATAAAAATAGTTTGTATTATTTAATAGGATTGCATGATTTTATTTATAAACATTATCTTTCGTCGTTTTTAAATTTTGACATTCCGTATCATAAACAAAAGTGAAAACTTCAACTAGAAGCAATCAAGTTTTTCGTTATCTATCTATGTATGTGACGTTTGCCTGTATCTATAAAATTTTTTAATATGGAAAAAGAATCAAAACCTGTTTCAAAAAGACTTGTTTCACTCGATGCCCTTCGTGGCTTTGATATGTTCTGGATAATGGGAGGAGAAACGATCTTCATTGGTTTAGCAGCTGCTACAAGCTGGCCTGTTTTCAACTGGTGTGCCGAACAGCTTGAACATGTTTCATGGCATGGTTTTCATTTTTACGATATGATATTCCCCCTTTTCCTGTTTATTTCCGGGATATCTTTTCCTTTCTCTTTAGCAAAAAGAACTGCATCGGGCGAAACCAGAAGCAAAATTTACAAGCATATTTTTTACCGTGGTCTTATACTTGTTCTACTCGGTATTCTATATAATAACGGAGTCAGGTTCAAACTTGGTGAACTGCGTTATGGAAGTGTACTTGGCAGGATTGGCCTGGCATGGATGTTTGCGGCATTAATCTTTATGAATACAAAACTTACATGGAGAATCGTCTGGTTCTGGGTATTAATTATTGGTTATTGGTTGTTGCTGGCGCTGGTTCCTGCTCCTGACGGTAATGGAGCGGATGTGTTTTCACGGGAGGGCAATTTTGCCAGTTATGTTGACCGGATATTGATGCCAGGCAAACTTTATCTCGGGAACCACGATCCGGAAGGAATATTGAGTACTGTGCCTGCAATATCAACAGCTTTGCTTGGAATGTTTACAGGAGAATTTCTGATGTCGGAATATTTTAAAAACAAACTTTACAAAAAAGCTCTTATAATTTTAGGTGCAGGCATTTTCTTTGTCATTATTGGTAAACTATGGAACCAGGTTTTTCCTATTAACAAAAATTTATGGACTAGTTCATTCGTATGTTACGTTGGCGGGCTAAGCCTCATTCTGTTTTCAGTTTTTTACCTGATAATTGATGTATGGGGTCTTAAAAAATGGACTTTTTTCTTTGTTGTGATAGGCATGAATCCAATAACTATTTATCTTGCCAACCGTATTATAAACTTCAGAAATGCTGCCCGATTTTTCTTTGGAGGCTTTGCCGAAATATTACCTGAAACATGGGGGACATTCATCAATGGTATTGGTATCGCAACCGTAGGATGGGTATTTCTTTACATACTCTATAAAAAGAAGATATTTCTGAAGATATAATTGCACTTACTTAATAGAAGGTCTTATTTTTCACTACGTAGCCTGCACATTTGAAAAGAAAATATCCGTGTTAATCCGTGCCCTCTGTGGTGAATTATTCATATAAGATTCCCTTAAATACAAAAAAATTAATCGTGAAGAATTCAATTATTTCATTCTTCACGATTAATCAATATCAAGATACAAAATAATAAAAAACTAACAGGTTAACATCTGAATATCAAGCCAGTATCCAGGGTTCTCTGTAAGTATAGTGCATCTTTTTCGTTGCTTCCGGGTCGTCAATAAATGTTTCGGTTTCCGGATTCCATTTGACAGTTCGCTTCAGGTCGCATGCAATATTTCCTATATTGCATACAGTGCATGTTCTGTGGCCGATTTCGACGGTTGCAACAGGGTCTTTTCTCGAACGCACTGATTCAATGAAGTTAACCTGATGAGGAATTCTGGTTTCATAAGGCATATCGGTCTGTTCCTCTTTCTTCTCAGGGAAGAGTTTTGGATCGGATGCATTGAAATATCCGCGAGCAACTTCTATCCAGCCGTTTTCGCCGAAGAATTTGACGCCTTTGGTTTTTTTCTCATCCCATGTTTCGGATGTCATTATCACACCATTGGCATACTTGAACTGCATGAATTCTGTTCCATCGCCGATAGGTGAGGCTTCTACCGGACCGCTGTTATCCATGCCGAGTCCCCACTGTGCTATGTCGAACATGTGGGCTCCCCAGTCGGTTGTAAAGCCGCCGCCCATTTCCTTATACCATCTCCATGCTCCCCAAATCTGCTCATCTTTAGGAGGATCGAGCGATATTAGTGGATTAAGCTGGCTGTTGTAGTGGATATTTCCCGGAAGTGGACCCAACCACCTGTCCCAGTTAAGGTCTGCCGGTATTGATTCTTCCGGAAGATCATAAGGTTTTGGCGGAGCTCCAACGTATGCTTTTACAAGCGATATTTTCCCTATAGCACCCGACTGTACTAGATTCACAGCATGTCTGAAAGTATCATCTGACCGCTGCTGACTGCCAACGGCAAGTATTTTGTTGTTTTCGCGGACAGTATTCCTTAACATCTGTCCTTCATAGATTGTAAAAGTAAGCGGCTTTTCAAGGTAAACATCTTTACCGGCCTTGCATGCAGCAATGGCAATAAGAGCATGCCAATGGTCAGGAGTAGCTATTACCACAGCATCAATATCCTTTCGTGCAAGAAGGTCTTCAAATTTTTCATAAGTTTTGACATCTACCTTTTTACCTGCTTTGGAATAAAATTCTCCAACTCTTTTTTCGAATCGGGTGCGTTTAATACCATAAACATCGCTTCCTGCAAGCACTTCCACTCCCGGAATCTGCAGGAAACCATTCAGGAGGAACATAGCCTGTTGGCCTAATCCTATGAAACCAAGCCTAACGAGATCTGATGGAGATGTAGAAGCGGTTTTGCCGCGACCACAACCAACTGCCGGCAAAATCAGTATCCCCGCCATACCAAGAGCAGAGGTACCAAGAAATTGCCTCCTGGATAATTTTTTCCTTTCTTCTTTCATATTTTTTCTGGTTTAAAAATAATTATGGTTTAAGTTAAAGTTAACAATTCCAATCTTTATATATATTATTTCTTCAATCAAATATATACAATCTAAAAAATTATATACCGGCTTCGTCTGATTCCATTTTTAATTCCCTTATCGCAGGTAAATTTCTATATCTTAACATAGCTTCAATAAAGTAATAATCGGCATAAGTAAGTGGCACATCCACTTCACTTTTACCAGGAAGAGATCCCACGCTATGTTTTAAAATGAAATGACCATTTTCACCTACTTTTGCCAGATATTCAGGTGAAGCAAGAGTCCTTATTTGTTTTTCTGCAACCTGGAGGTATTTTTGTGCTGTAATCTGGTCGACATAACCGCTAAGCTCTATAAGAGCTGAGGCCATTATAGCGCCAGCCGAAGCATCCCTCAACTCATCAGGAATATTCGGAGCATTATAATCCCAGTAAGGTATTTTATCTTCAGGAAGATTTGGATGATTAATCAGAAAATCAGCAATATTTTTTGCCTGTTTAAGATATCTTTCAAGCTTTGTTTCACGGTACATTACAGTATAACCATATAAACCCCAGCTCTGTCCCCGTGCCCATGCAGACTCATCGGAATAACCCTGAGCAGTCTGTTTTGCTTCAACTTTTCCTGTAATAGTGTCGTACGATACTACATGCCATGAGCTATAATCGGGTCGGAAATGATTTTTAATCGTGGTATCGGAATGGCTGACACATATTTTATAATATATGGAATCACCTGTTTTTCTGAACGCCCACATCGGTAATTCCAGATTCATCATATTGTCAATAATTACCGGGCATTGCCATCCACTACGGCTATTCCACGACTGTATACAACCAACTTTAGGCTTGAAACGTGTAATAAGCGACCTGGCGCCTGTAAGCAAAACCTCATTATAACTTTCCTCGCCTGTCAATCTTAACCCGTTTCCAAAACTGCAATAAAGCATGAAGCCAAGGTCGTGTGTGCCTTTATTATATTTCTCTTTCTCCACTCTTGAAGTCATTTCCTCTGCATATTGCCTGAATTTCTCATCGCCGGTATATTCATAAAGATACCATAAAGAACCGGGGAAAAAACCCGATGTCCACCAGCTTGAAGGCGATGTTACAAGATTTCCTTCCTTGTCGATAGTTCTTGGCAGAAGATCAGACTTATTTTTCATAATTTCAGCCATTGCCGTATATTGTCCTATTGCAACTGATAAACTTTTTTTTATTATCTTATTTATCGAAACAGGCTTGCTGCATCCATAAAAAATAAAGGTAAAAATTATTATCGTAATGATAGACGAATTTACTTTCATAGAATAAAATTTTTGAAAATTAAAATAATAATGTAAAGTTATAAAATATATATAAATTGACAGCTATATACCTTATTACTTTTTAAAATCATCTGCCTACTTATGTAACTCTATTATATTTATATTACCGGAATTTGATTACATTTACAAAATATGAATAACTGTCATCTTATGAAAAATAGTCATTCCCAGAGCATTTTACTGGCAACATTGATTGTTGTCTTATTTTTTGTTTTTTCCGGTTTGTCATCGAAGCCGGGTGATAAAAGATCGGGACATGAAAACAAATCCTGCACAATAAAGATAATAGCTCATAGAGGGGCATGGAAAAAGAATGCATACCCGCAGAATTCTCTCGCGTCTCTCAGGAATGCCATCAAACTCAAAACTGAAGGGTCGGAATTTGACGTAAGGATAACATCTGACGACTCACTTGTAATAAATCACGATAGCGAATACAATAAGATGGTGATTGAAAAGACACCTTATGATGAACTGGTACGATTCACTCTTTCAAACGGTGAGAAACTACCTACCTTAAGAGAGTACATTACAGAAGGATTGAAGAATAACAATTACACACAACTTATTTGTGAATTGAAAGCTTCTGGTCTGGGTAAAGAAAGGAATATTTTCCTAACCGAAAAAAGTATTAAACTTGCAAGGGAGCTTAATGCCATTAAACGTATTTCATGGATAAGTTTCAATTACGATATTGTGAAAAGAATATCAGAGATTGAACCCGATGCCGAAGTATTCTACTTGAATGGTGATATAGCACCAGCTGTGTTGAAATCCGAAGGGATAAAAGGGGCGGGATATAATTATCCGGTTTTCAAGGAAAAGCCAGAATGGATAGATGAAGCAAAGATGTCAGGCGTTATACTTAATGTCTGGACTGTTAACAATCCTGACGATATGGACTGGTTTATTTCACATTGTTTCAATTATATAACTACCGATGAACCTGAGTTATTAAAAGAACACATAAAGGCTTTAAAATAAAATTCTTTAAAAAATTTGTTGCACCGATAAAATATTAATGGCCCAAATTTTGTAATAAGCCTGAGGTATGTTTTGAAAAAATTGATTATTTAAAATAAGGCAAAAACGAAAGTAATCTTATGAAGGAAATACTGATTATAGGAAGTTCGAACACTGATATGGTAATAAAAACAGAAAAACTTCCCCGACCAGGAGAAACAATACTGGGAGGAAAATTTCTGCTTAATCCGGGTGGAAAGGGTGCAAATCAGGCTGTTGCTGCGACTCGCCTTGGAGGTAAAGTAACTTTTATCGGTAAAAGAGGTAATGACCTATTTGGTAATCAGACAGTCGGTTTACTTATGCGTGAGGGTATTGATACCGAATATTTTATAAAAGATTCTGAATTTCCTTCCGGTGTTGCGCTTATTACTGTTGATTCAAAAGGAGAAAAGACAATAGTTGTTGCCCTCGGCGCCAACGCAAACCTTCAACCTGAAGATATGCCCGAAATAATCTTCGACTGCAGCAGGTTTTCAATTATGCTTTTACAGCTTGAAATACCCATGAAAACTGTGGAATATTGCGCCGGAGTGAGTAAAAATTGCAATATCAAAGTAATTCTTAATCCTGCCCCTGCCCAGCCCTTATCCAAAGAGTTGTATCAAAATGTATGGCTTTTGACTCCTAATGCTATTGAGGCTGAAGAACTTACGGGAATAAAAATAAGAGATGTCAAATCGTGCGATCAAGTAGCAATGGAGTTGTGCAACAGAGGAGCTAAAAATGTAATAATAACACTGGGTGAAAAAGGTGCTTACGTGAAGTCGAGGTCCTTTAATGGTCATATTCCCGGTTTGAAAGTGAATGTTGTAGATACAACTGCTGCAGGCGATGTTTTTAACGGAGCATTAGCAGTTGCTCTGGCAGAAAGAAAAGGAATTAAAGAAGCTGCTGAGTTTGCAAACAAGGCAGCCGCTATCTCTGTGACGCGACTTGGCGCACAATCGTCGGCACCTTTCAGGCACGAGATTGATACAATGGTCTGATAATTATTGATTTTTTTACATTAATACTCACTCGTAAGAAATTTCAAAAAATAAACATAACGAGCGTGATAAGAATCAATCAATTTATATTTACGTAAAGTGACAAAAACTACACATAAGAGGAATATCTCTTGAAGAGAATATAATACCTTCAAATATTAAAATGTACTGGATAAAAATTCCCTTAGAAAATTGTAATCGTCAGGAGCTTTAAAATGTTCGGATTTCCAAACCGGTTCTGAATCTGAAACAGGCAGAGTAACTTTAACACCGGTAGCTTTTTCTACTTCTTCGGGAAATTTGCCCGGATGAGCAGTGGCAAGGAAAATGCCAGTAGAAGGAGCCCCGGCCATATAACTCTTTAATCCCAGATAAGCAACTGCGCTGTGAGGGTCGGCTATATAGGAATATTTCTCATATAGTTCGTGCATCGCTTCTATGGTCTGTTCATCGGTGAACCAGTAACCTGCCAGCGCCTTTTTAATCTGACTGTAGTCGTTTCCGAAAAGAGAAAGCATTCTTTGAAAATTGCCCGGATTACCCACGTCCATTGCATTGGAAATAGTATGATAAGAAGGATGGGGCACGAACTTGCCGGTCTCGAGGTAAAGAGGTACAGAGTTGTTTATGTTTGTCGAAGCAATAAATCTACTTACTGGCAAGCCCATTTTTGAAGCAATAAGTCCGGCAGTAAGATTACCGAAATTTCCACTCGGTACACTGATCACAACAGGAGAAGTGATGTTTTCCATCTGAGCCAGTGCATAAAAATAATACACCGACTGTGGAAAGAGTCGTGCAAAATTTATAGAGTTAGCAGAAGTAAGTATGATTTTCTCATTGAGTTCTCTGTCGGCAAAGGCGGTTCTGACAAGGCGTTGACAATCGTCGAAATCACCTTCGAGCTCGATTGCAGTAATATTAGGAGCCGCATATTTAAGCTGGAATTCCTGTACACGGCTTACCCTGCCTGATGGATATAAAATTACCACCTTTATTCCTTCCTTTCCGGCAAAAGCATTTGCAACAGCACCTCCGGTATCGCCCGATGTGGCAACAAGTACGGTTATTTTACGGTTCAGACTCTGAGTGATATAACCCAGAACACCTGCCAGAAATCTTGCACCCACATCTTTGAAAGCATAAGTGGGTCCATGAAAAAGTTCGAGTACATAGATATTTTCGTCGAGTCTTTCCAACGGGATATCGAAGTTCAACGCGTCTGAAGTTATTAACTTAATAGATTCATCAGGTATATCAGGTGTCATCAGCGGTCGTGTTACCTGGTAAGCGATTCCGGGAAGTTCATTGTCACGCATCTCTCTGAAAAATGATTCAGGAAAGCAAGGAATTGTTTCAGGCATGTAAAGTCCTGTGTTTTCAGAAACGCTTCTCATCACTGCACTAAACAATGAGACTTTTTCAACCGGATTATTGATATTGTAATAAAGCATACTCGCTCTTTATTATATTATATTTATCTTTCTTCTATTATTCTTGCGCCGGGGGCATTAAGCGAGGATATTATCCTGTCGGATTCGAGTCCGGCATTAAGGAAAAATGCTTCCTGTATAGCGCCGGCAATTTTTTCTGCATCTTCTATACTTCTACAAAAGGCAAACATAGAGGGCCCTGAGCCCGATATTCCGCAACCCACGGCGCCGGCTTCAATTGCCGATTTTTTTGCTTTCTCAAATCCCGGGATAAGCATGGTACGCCGTGGTTCAGCAAGCAGGTCGGTCATAGACCTTGCAATAAGGTCATAATCCTCGGTAAGTAATCCGGCAGTGAGAGCAGCAGTATTGGCACTCTGACGTGTAACAATGCTCAGTGGAAAATCTTTTCTCAGAACTCTGCGTGCATCGTATGTTTTTACTTCAACATGTGGATGGATAAGGACACAAAAAAGTCGCGCTGTTACATTCAGACTTATAATATCGAGAGGATCATAACTTCGTATGAGAACGAATTTTCCAAGAAGAGAAGGGGCTACATTATCAGCATGAGCTGTTCCACAAGCGGCTCTCTCTCCTTCCATTGCAAAGGGAATTAGTTCCGTAGTAGTTAAAGGATTTCCCAGCAGATGGTTCAAAGCAAAGACTGCTGCAGCAGAACTTGCTGCACTGCTTCCCATACCGCTACCCACAGGAAGATTTTTTTCAAGTGTTATTTCTACACTTATTTTTTCCATTCCCACTGCACGTAAAAGTGAATATGCTGCAACGCCCGCAGTGTTCCTCTCTTTGTCGGCAGGTACCAATTCTCCATATTTTCCGATTAATTTTATTTTATTCTCGACTGGCTTATCGGTCACAGAAACTGTAACCTTATCGCCTGCACCTTCGAGTGCAAAACCCATTATATCGAATCCGCACGAAATATTTGCAACTGTTGCAGGTGCAAAAGCTGTAACAGATTGTTTGTCATTCATCTATGTTATCTATTAAATATAATTATTTATTTTATATTATCCCGATATCTATATGATAATCATTATGATTTTATGTCTTTCGAAACATCGAGTCGTGCAGTGCCTGTAGAGCCTTTCTGAGGTCAGCTTCACGTATTACAAAAGAAATATTCAACTCGGAGCTACCCTGTGAAATAGCCTTAATATTTATGTTATTTGCCCCAAGTGGTTCAAAGACACGTGCTGCCACACCAGGCCTTTGTCTCATTCCTTCTCCTACTACGGCTATAATTGCAAGTTCTTTTTCATAGTTGACAGAAGAGATAAGACCTGAAGCAAGTTCCTGGGCAAAAACATCTCTTATAACCTGTGTTGCACGGGGCGCATCATCCTGCATCACGGCAAGGCAAATAGAATGTTCCGAAGAAGCCTGGCTAATAAAAATTACATTAATCTCGCTATGCCATAAGGCATTGAAGAGCCTTGCCGCAACGCCGGCAACACCGGTCATCCCGCTTCCTTCGACATTTATTATGCTTATTTCTTTCAGAGATGTAATGCCTTTTATTAATCCGTTACTGCCATTCGATTCGCTACAAATTAAAGTGCCTCTGTGTTCAGGATTAAAAGTATTTTTTACTATAACCGGTATCTGTTTCATCATTGCCGGCTGAAGCGAAAGAGGGAAGAGAATTTTAGCACCGAAATGCGACAATTCCATTGCCTCATGATAAGAAAGCTTTTCGATACTTTTGGCGTCAGACACATATCGTGGATCAGCCGTCATAACACCGTCGGTATCGGACCATATCTCAACCGCCATGGCATCTGTTGCGGCACCTATTATTGTTGCAGTATAGTCCGATCCGCTGCGCCCGAGTGTTGTTGTCTGCCCGGCAGCATCCGACGCAATGAACCCCGTTATTACTTTTAATCCCTTGTTTTCGTCGAAATATTTCTTAATTAATGTGTTGCTAACATTCATATTAACTTTTGCCATGCCGAAACTCGAATCCGTCCTTATTATCTTCCGGGCATCCGTGTATATGGTTTGAGGAATATCTATTTTCAATGCCTGGCTTATGATGTAAGTTGACAGCCGTTCTCCAAAACTAAGAATAATGTCGCGTGTCCGTGGCGTGACTTCGGATAGCAGTTGAGCACCATGGACAATATCTGACAATTCGTTACATATCGACATTACCTCGGCCATTACTTCGGGTTGCTTTTGAACCGGTACCAATACACTGGCGGTCTCAAGGTGTTTTTTTTCCAGTTCCCTTATAATCTCTTCTGACTCTCCTGTTCCTTCGGTTATTGACTTGCATACTTTCAGAAGCCGGTCGGTAACACCTCCCATTGCCGAAATAACTACTGACACTTCATCTCCGCCATAAACATATTTTTTAATAATGCCGATAACCTTTTTGATAAGTTGAGCATCGGCGAGTGAAGAACCTCCAAATTTCAATACTATCATTCTCTTAAGTTTATATACAACAAAAATGCCATCCTTTTTGCGGGGATGGCATAAACTTTAATCCTACATCTTCCTTTATAAAGCACAGCATCCCCGGTACAACAGCGTCCCTGTTTCTGTCGTAACGGTAGTGTTTCCTGTGCTTGTAAAAATCATAGTTTTTAAATTTATGACGACAAAAATATGTTTTTTAAATCAATATCCAAATATTTTAAAATATTTTTTATTTTTTTCTTCAGTTTCGCTCATTAATGGGAACATACGACCTGTTTCCATAAACATTCTTAAATGCAGGCCTGATAATCCTTTTTGCACAAAAAGTAAGTTCTTCTATTCTGTGAGCACACCATCCTGCAATTCTCGACATGGCGAAAAGTGGAGTATAAAGATCTCTTGGAATACCTATGCAAGAATAAACAAATCCCGAATAGAAGTCCACATTAACGCATACTGTCTTATCGTTTTGCCCGTTTTTGAATTCTTTAAAGATTTCAGGGGTAAGTTCTTCGACCAGACAATAAAGATTGAATTCATCGAGGCGTCTCGCTTCTGAAGCAAGTTCTCTTGCTTTTTCTTTAAGAAGCACTGCCCTGGGATCGGAAATTGTATATACTGCATGACCAACGCCATAAATTTTTCCTGTATGGTCATTGGCTTCTTTTCTCAGGATTTTCTTCAGATAGTTTGAAACCTCTTCTCTGTCTTTCCAGTCCTTCACATTTTTCTTTATGTTTTCCATCATTTCGAGCACTTTCAGATTAGCTCCACCATGCAGCGGGCCTTTAAGTGATCCTATGGCTGCTGTGACTGCAGAATAAATATCAGTTTCGGTCGAGCTTGTTACCCGCATTGTAAAAGTTGAATTGTTTCCTCCGCCATGCTCGGCATGAAGGACGAGTGCCAGGTCTACCATGTCGGCTTGAAGTTTTGTATAAGTATCTCCCTTTACCAGGTGCAGAAAGTTCTCGGCTGTAGTTATGTCGGTTCGCGGATGCCTTATTGATAGAGTCTTACCATAATACGCATGACGTAATGCTTGGTAGGAATATGCTATTATCGAAGGGAATTTGGCAATAAGGTTGAGCGATTGCCTTATCATATTGTCGAGCGAAATATTATCAGGGTCCTCATCGAGTGTGTATAGGCCAAGAACCGATCTCGCAAGAATATTAAGCACATCCTTGCCTTTAAGGGACAGGATCATATTGTTTATGAAAGAATCAGGCAATGCTCTTAGAGAAGCAAGATATGCCGAGAATTCCTTTAGCTCGTCGGCAGTTGGTAATTTACCGGTAAGTAATAGATATACAATCTCATCAAAACCATGTCTGTTTTCTTTCTGAAAACCATGTGTTAAATCCGAAATGTCAATGCCTCTGTATAACAAACGGCCCGGAACAGGAATAATTTTACCTTCCTTCTTTTCGTATCCCACCACATCTCCTATATTTGTCAGGCCAACAAGCACACCCGTGCGGTCACTGTTTCGAAGGCCTCTTTTAACGTCGTACAATTCGAACAGATTATTGTCCATCTTGCAAGCATCACGCACATAATCCTCAAATTTTGTTAAAAATCCGTTCTCACTCATCTTTTTAAAAATTACATAGCTTTTATTATTTCATCTGCAAACTCTGACGTCTTTACCATTACTGCGCCCTCCATCAATCGGTAAAAGTCGTATGTAACTTTTCCGGCAGATATTGCACATTCGATTCCGTAATGAATTCTTTCAGCAGCTTCTTTCCACCCTATATAATCGAGCATAAGAGCTCCGGAAAGTATTACCGATCCGGGATTTACTTTATCCTGTCCAGCATATTTAGGTGCTGTTCCATGAGTAGCTTCAAAAATTGCATGTCCTGTTTCGAAGTTTATATTTGCCCCTGGCGCAATGCCAATACCACCTACTATTGCAGCAAGGGCATCAGAAATATAATCGCCGTTCAGGTTTAGGGTGGCAATTACCGAATAATCTGCAGGCCTAGTAAGTATTTGCTGAAGAAAAGCATCGGTTATGACATCTTTAATAATCATCTTTTTCTCCTCTACAGCATTTTTAAGGGCGTTATCGGCAGTCTCTTCTCCTTTTTCTCTGGAAATATTTCTGTAAGTATTCCACGTAAAAACCTTCGGTCCAAATTCCCTTTCAGCAAGTGCATATCCCCATTTCATGAAGGAACCTTCAGTAAATTTCATTATGTTTCCCTTATGAACAAGTGTTACTGAAGGCAAATTCTTTTCTATGGCAAATCTGATTGCCTGTCGTACAAGTCGTTCAGTTCCTTCTATCGAAACAGGTTTCACAGCAAATGAAGAAGTATCCGGGAATCTTATAGACTTTACACCCATTTCCTTTATAAGGAAATCTTTGAACTTCAATGTCTGAGGTTCTCCTGTCATAAATTCAATACCTGCATAAATATCTTCGGTATTCTCTCTGAAAATATGCATATCAACCTGTTCCGGATGCTTAACCGGCGAAGGGACTCCTTTGTACCATCTCACCGGCCTGTAGCAGGTATAAAGATCAAGTTCATGTCTGAGAGCCACATTGAGTGAGCGAATTCCTTCTCCAACCGGAGTTGTAAGAGGTCCCTTTATACCAACCAGATAATCTCTGAAAGCTTCAATCGTTTCTTCCGGGAGCCATTGACCCTTCAAATTAAAAGCCTTTTCACCTGCCAGAACCTCCTGCCAGAATATTTTATGCCGACCGGAATAGGCTTTTTCAACTGCAGCATCAATAACTCTTACTGCGGCTCTCCAGATATCAGGGCCTGTACCATCACCCTCTATGAAAGGTATTACCGGGTAATCCGGTACACGTAATAAACCCTCTCGCATTTCTATTTTTTCAGGTACCACCGTTTATTTTCTTTAATGAGGTAAATTATGAAGTCAGAAAGTATTCTTTTTTCTTAATAGCCTGTGAAAATAAGAAATTTTTCAGCTTCTTATCTGCCCGTTTCCCTCAATAATCCATTTATACGTTGTAAGTTCTTCAAGCCCCATCGGCCCTCTTGCATGAAGTTTTTGGGTTGATATTCCTATTTCTGCTCCCAGACCAAATTGGGCTCCATCAGTAAAAGCTGTCGATGCATTTGAATAAACAGCCGCAGCATCAATACGGCGAAAAAACATGTTTATTCTTTCCCTGTTTTCTGATATTATTGCTTCGCTATGCTTTGAACCATAACGTGTTATATGTTCCACAGCTTTATCAAAGCTCTCTACTGTCTTAACTGCCATTTTATAAGATAAAAATTCTGTTCCATAAGAATTTTTATCTGCAGGTTTCAAAAGATCTGAAGGATACTTCCCTTTAAGATGTTTCATTGCCTGTTTATCGGCATAAATTATGACATTTTTCTCAGCACATAATCCAGTTATATATGCCAGATCCTCAAGTCGTTTTTTATGAATAATCAGGCAGTCAAGTGCATTACATACGCTTACTCTACGTGTTTTTGCATTGTTGATAATGATTTTCCCTTTCTCCTTGTCGCCATATTCATCGAAATAAGTATGGCATATTCCGGCACCTGTTTCAATTACCGGCACCTGAGAATTTTCCCTCACAAATTCGATCAGTTCCTTTCCGCCTCGTGGTATTATCAGATCGATATATTCACGGGCTTTCATGAGCTGTGCCATTTCATTTCTGCCTGGTGGAAGAAGCGATACAACGCCCGTGTCAATTCCTTCCTCTTCCAGAACACGCTGAATTATGCTTACAATAGCTCTGTTCGAATTGATAGCATCACTTCCGCCTTTAAGAACACAGGCATTCCCCGATTTGAAACAAAGCGTGAAAACGTCGAGAGTAACGTTTGGCCTCGATTCATATATAATCCCAATAACACCGAAGGGTACTGAAACTTTCTTAATTATTAACCCGTTAGGTCTTACATTCTTATAAAGAACTCTTCCTACAGGCTGCGGCAATGAAACGACATTCCGTATATCTGAAGCAATGTTTCTTATTCTCCCTTCATCGAGCAGCAGGCGATCATAACGCGGATCGGAAATATTCATTTTTGTAAGATCCTTGAAATTCTCCTGAAGAATGAATGGTATATCTTTCTCGATAACATTGGCAAGTTTCTGCAATACATCATCTCTTTTTTCACTTTCGGTAACAGATAATATCTGCCCCGCTGTTGCGGCTTTTTTAAAAACTGGCAAACAATTCATTCTTTTGATGAAATTTAATTTTTATTACACTGCAGACTCTGCGCCTTCCTTCTGGTTTATCACAAGATAATTATAATGAACAAGAGGTTTATTACATTTTTGTCCTATATACATCTTTGCCTTTTCTGAATCGTATTCCGATTTTCCCAATCCAATAACTTCGCCGTCTTCACTTATAATTTTTACAATGTCACCTTTTTTGAATAAGCCCGATATGCCTGTAACTCCTATCAAAAGGAGACTGGATGCCTTGTTCCCAAGTAATGCATCTCTTGCTCCGCCGTTAATTATTACTTCTCCTCTGGTAAACGTCTCGGAATGAGCAATCCATTTCTTAATGCTTTTTTTGTGTTTCTCTGCCGGTACAAACTTTGTGCATGGAACATCTTTCCCTCTTATGATATCAGTTAAAATGGAATCACGCAAACCGTTTGCAATGAAGACGCTTATACCTTCAGAAGCAATTTTTCTTGCATTCAGATATTTTGTTATCATTCCACCGCGTCCTGTTTCCGATCGGTCACCAGAAATGTACTTTACTACATCATCTGAATTAGCCAATACTTCTTTTATAAGTTCCGAACCACTTTGACCGGGCACTCCTTTAAAGATACCGTCAACATTCGACAAAATGATGAGTGATTTACAATCCATCATTGACGAAATCAGGCCTGAAAGTTCATCATTATCGGTGAACATTAGTTCATTTATTGATATCGTATCATTTTCATTTACAACCGGAATCACATGATTCTCAAGCATCGCTGAAATGCAATTTTTCATATTGAGATAATGCCTGCGATCGCTAAAACTCTCTTTTGTTGCAAGCACCTGACCGACCTTTATGCCGTATTTTCCAAATAGATACTGGTAAGTAGCCATAAGCTTCACCTGCCCTATGGCAGCAAGTACCTGTTTTGCAGCAATCTCATTCGTCTTTTTCGAAGGAACAAGTTCCCCTCTGCCCGCAGCCACAGCACCTGAAGTAACAATAATCACTTCAATTCCGTTTCTGAATAAAATGGCTACATCTTCCACAATCCTCGAAATCCTCCAATTATTAAGTGTACCGTCATCCTGAGTCACAACATTACTTCCAATTTTAACGGTTATCCTTGAGAATTCCGACTTTCTGTTTTTTAAATCAAAACTCATTATAATGTATGTTTTTTATCATCATAATTATTTTTTGTGAATTTTGTCACAAAGTTAATATTTTCACTAAATATTTTAAATTCAGTTCAATTTTTTGTTTTTTTCTTACCTTACAAGCACAAAATTAATATATATATAAATATAAATCTTTAACTAAATGAGAAAGCATATTATACTTTGTTGTATCACTTTAATTATGTTGACATTAATTTCGTGCACTGAATCCGATAAAGTTTTCAAAAATATTAGTCCCGGCCTTTTGAAAGACAAAATTGCAGGCGGCTGGGGTGGAAAGATGATAGGGGTGACTTATGGTGCCCCAACAGAATTCAAAGCTCAGGGCCGAATTTATGAAGATTCGATAAAATGGAAACCTTCCGATATAAAGGGCAGCTTATGGCAGGATGATATCTATGTTCAACTCACCTTTATGATGGTAATGGATAAATATGGTATAGATGCTTTACCTAAGAAATATCAGGAGATGCTTGCTAAAGCTGAATACGGCTTATGGCATGCAAACATGCAGGCAAGAAAAAATTATTATGACAGTATTTTTGCCCCTTTATCCGGGAGGCCTGACTATAATATTCATGCCGACGATATTGATTTTCAAATAGAATCAGATTACATCGGGTTCATGTGTCCCGGTATGCCTGCAACCATAGTCTGGATTGCAGAAAAAACCGGACATATAATGAGTTATGGCGACGGATTGTATGGAGGAATATTTGTAGCATCGCTTTATGCTGAAGCTTTTTTCGAAAATGACATAGCAAAAATTGTTGAAAAAGCCCTGTTATCAATCCCTCCTGAAAGTGATTATTATAAAATCATAAAAGATGTTATAACACTGCACAATCATTATCCTGACAACTGGCAGGAGGCATGGAAAAAGCTCGAAGAAAAATGGGGCGCCGTTGATATTTGCGGTGCAGGCTCACCTTTTAATATTGACGCAAAACTTAACGGTGCATATATTGTTATAGGACTTCTTTATGGAGGCGGAGATCCTGAGAAAACTCTCGAAATTACAACACGCTGCGGCCAGGACTCTGATTGCAATCCTTCGAACGCAATGGCAGTGCTCGGCGTGATAAAAGGATTCAGCGGACTTCCTTCAGAGATGCAGGAAGGAGTAAACGCCGTGGCTGACTCAAATTTTATTAATACTGATTATTCTTTCAATAAAGCAGTGGAAAACACTTATAATTATGCGCTTAATCTCATTGAAGGTAATAATGGAAAAATTTCAGGAAGGAAAATCAAAATCAGAATCCAGGAGCCGGTACAGCCTGCTTTCCAGGTTTCTTTTCCTGATGTGGTATTCGACAAAAGGATCTCCGTATTCAATAGTCAGGATTTTTCCTTTAAAGGCAATTGGAAAATATACGAAGTCCCCGGAATAGATAATAAACCACTGAAACAATCAATATATTCTGAAAATGAAGGTGATAGTGTAGAGATAACCTTCACAGGAACAGGAATTTCCATAGAAGGAAACTGGTACAGGGACGGCGGAATAGCCAGTGTATTTATTGACGATTTATTCAACAGAGCCATAGACACTTATTACGATTATGCCAGACAACAACATACAACAAGTATCTGGCATATAATGAATCTGGAGCCCGGCAAACATAAAGTGAAACTTGTGGTAAGAGGTGAAAAACGACCTGAGTCGGCAGGTAAAAGAGTTTATCTGACCTCTGCAACAATATTCCGGACAGAGAAAAAGAAAAATGAAAATTACAAGTTTAATTTTAACCTCTCCACGGACGATGGCGATCAGCTACCTTAGATAACACGTCGAGGGCAATATTCACATCCTCAACAACCTGAAAATCATACATCCCGAGACAGACAAAATCGGCACCGTTATTGAAGGCATATTTAAGCCCTTCCTGAGGCCTTATGGCTCCTGCGGCAAGTACTTTGAATGCTATCCACGGCTCGGGAAGTGTTGCCATATAACGTATAGTCTCCTCAGGGTCGTAGTCGAAGATGTTATCGTTCCATTGCGGATTTGCCTGTGCCGACCAGTAATTATAACTGTGACATGTCTTCACCCAGAAATCAGGTTTCAAACCGTAATCAACACAAGCCTTTACCGCTTCAATCCGGTGCGCCCCTATCCCTGCCGGCTTCCCGTGTCTCCTTATCTCTTCGAGGCCAAGCCTGATCAGTTCCATACGCTCTCCGACACTCCTTTTCTTCGGATCGTTCCACTCGGGATTCGTAAAACGGTCGGTTATCTCACCCTGACAATAAAGAGCATCCCAGTCGCCGGCAAGCGACATCTCTATCCCTTTCTGAAAATCAAGATTCGTTCCGCAATCGGAGATAAATTTCATCTTCCCGCGAAATTCTCGTCTGTATTTCTGAAAAATTCTTCCCATCTGCGGATTTGAAATTATCGCATTCATACCGCATTTCTCTCCAAGCGCAAGTGTCTGCATCACTTTTTCGTCGGTATGATATGTCTTTACCAGTTTCGAAACATAGATAAGGTCGCGTGCATGAGCCCATCCTCCTATGAGATTGCCTCCCATAAGTAAACGGCTTAGCTCGAATTCGGCAGGCTTGCCGTCAGTATCAGTATATCTTATAATTCCTTTTGGAACCTGTCCTTTAAGGTCTTTTAGCGATAGGTAATTGAATTTCAAAAGCGTGGCACTTGTATTGGCATCCATCCCCTCTATCTTGAGCAATCTCTCTTCATAACTGTCCCATTTTCGTTTCTTATAAAGAGCATAGGCAAACGCACCTACAGCCGGAACAGAAACAAGGTCTTTCAGCAGTTCACGACGCCCTTTTGCAGGAGGTTCATCCGAAAACTCAGGTATCAGCTTTCTCGCTTTCTCTTCCTTCCACCTCCTGTACAGCCTGTCGAGCCCGAAAAAGTTCGAAGGCGATATAAAAATAAATGAAAAAAGGATAAAAAACTCAATGAGGTTTCTGTTTACCCACAAATATTCTCCTTCTGCCGGTACACCAAACATATAACCCGGAATTGGTGGATACGCAATAAAATAAAATAGAAGCATAAGAGCACCGCCGGCGCTTGCCCAACGCGATAACAGACCAAGCATCAAACCGGCTCCTACAAGTATCATCCCCCAGATATTCAGAAAATCAACAACCGACACAATTGTCGGGTCGTTCGCGATAGCATTAAACAGAGGCGCAAAAATCCATCTCGACCCCGCAAGGTATGGAGCCGAGCTCCAGTTGCCGGCAATTAACTTTGCAATGCCTTCATAAAGAAAATGCCACCCTACTGCAATTCTGACAATGGTAAGCAGCCAGCGACCCGCTTTATTAATAAAAAATCCTGATGAGTCCTTCATAAACAATAAATATGATCTCCACTATAAAAATTTCCAAATCCGGTTAATACTACTTTATCATCATCGGAAATAATTCCCTTATCTGCTTTTCAGATGGCCGGCGGCCATATTCGCATATCTCGAAAGCTTCTGCAAATTTTACCTTCTTTGCTCTTTCGGCTCCATACCATTTTACGAGTGATGCCATTTTTTCTTTACTTAGTTCGCCAGGCTGTCTTGTCTTTTTCAGCCATTCAAGTCTTTCAGCCTCACCGGCCGGAACTTTATCGAGTGTACCTGAAGTCCATGGAAGCCATTCGAACATCTGTGACACATGGGCGGCCAGAGCATATATTTTCTGATCCCACGAATCTGTTATATCAATAACGATATCAGGAGAAAAAGGCTGAGGTTTCTGAAAATTGTCTTCCATGTACAGGAACACAGGATTCCTTTTCAAAGGAGGTGTGTCAGGTACGATGTTCGGCACAATTACCATATATGCTGCATCCTGAACCAGTGTCGATGTATAACGATGGTCGGGATGGTAATCATTCGGCCTGTGCACTATTACGATATCGGCATTCCACTGACGGATAAGCCTGATAATCTCATCCCTTATTTCGAGAGTGGGCATCAGTTTGCCGTCGGGATGATCGAGAACCAGATATTTGATTCCGAAGCGTTTACCTGCTTCCTGAGCCTCGAGCTTGCGTATATTGGCCAGAGGTGCGCCTCCGATTTCATGATGGCCAGCACTGCCATCGGTAACCGAAACAAATAAAACATTATGACCTCTTTTTGCAAACTCAATTGCAGTGCCTCCTGCCCTCCCGTCACAGTCGTCGGGATGAGCACCAATAACTATAACATTGATTTTCTCCTGCTGAGAAAAAATGAGTAAAGGCACAAAAGCTAAAATAACCGACATAATTAAATTTTTCATAGTATACGTTTTTAATTTATGTTAATCAATTATTATTTAATATTTTATTATTAGCTTATAGATCAAGTAATATCATCTGTTTTTTCTTACCTTGATTCCATTTTTGCAACCGTCTCGTCAAATTTTCTCTCGAGAACCTGACTGAAAACAGCAGTTTTTTTCCATTCATCGGCGCCGTAAACACCTGCCTCAGTGTAATCAAATAGAATAAATTTTATTTTCTTTATAACCGACTGACTCCTGAACCTGAAATCGAATCCACCGGCATTTATGAACAAAGGATCGGCAATTATCGAGTGAATATCTTTCCCCGATTTTTGCCATTCGGAAAATGAATAAGTACCGAATTTTATATCCCTTGTGCGGGCATCCCAATAACAATTATAATCTGTTAAAAGATTGATTTTATGCCAGTTGCTACTAAATAGAGTTCCACTGTCAAAATAAACGATGTTATTTGTAAATGTGAATGAACGATGTTCTTCGATCCTTGTTGCCTGTAATTGTGCTCTTATATTTAAGGCGAAGATATTATTTCTTATTATATTTTCCTTTCCATAATGCTGATGAAAACCAGAATTTTTACAGCAATAAACCAGGTTATTTTCCATCGTTATTCCATAGGAACCCTCATCTGTATAAAGTCCCCATCCGCCATAATCAAATGAATAGATATGATGAATTGCATTGTTAGCGACAACAGTACCTTCAGATGCTCCAAGTGTGTAAACACCCCCCATGTCGCAAAGTTCTCCCCATCCCAGATGATGAATATGGTTATATGCAATAAGGTTCCGTTTTGACGGACTATATGAATAGCCCCAGACCCAGCCAACTGATATGCCCGAATAACGAAGGTTGGATATTTCATTATGTGTCAGCTTATTATCACTTCCATGGAAAATGATAATACCCACGGCACAGGGAAAGATATGACCTGCATCGGTAATTATATTGTTGTCAACGATGATATGATTTGTTATTTCGTCAGCCGACGGTCTGATAATCGTCTCTCCGATTTTCACTCCTCCACCCCCAAGGTCATGCATATAGCATTGATTTACCGAACAATAGCTAACAGCTCTGCGAAACCACACCGCATAAGTGCCGGTATGTGCTATTTCGCATTCAACGAAATCAATATTACTGGCAAAATCCAGAGTTATAGCCGCGCCAAGCGGTGCAGCAGCCTGAGCCGGCTCGTTGCCGTCGGCCGGAGTACGGTAACCCGAACACTGAAACGACAGGTTTTCAAATCTGATATATGAAACCTTTTTATCCACCGATTCACCGCTTATTAGTATCATATCTTCGATTACCGGTGCAATAAATTTCGTGTTTTCGATAGTCTCACCCTCCAGAGGTATATAGTAAAGATATCCCGATCTGTCGAGGTACCACTCCCCCGGCGAATCGAGAGCTGAACGATAATTTTCTATATAATATCTCGACTTACTGTTTAAAGGATTCCATGGCTTCATTCCCTCGCCGGCAATATATATCGAGGACGTTTCTCTGCTGTAACCAAGAATCCTCTTACGTGTATTATCCCAGCTATGATAAAAGATAATCAAGGCATCACGATAATCGTCATCCGAGAAGTTAGTGAAACATAAATAAGCCGAAGTATCGAGGTCGATTTTTTGCACTGCAAGCAATGGAGATCTTCCCGTACCCTTTTCAAGAACGGATTCCGTAACATTTTTTACTGTAAAAAATCCTTCATCCGGAGTCCGTGCTCTTTTTGCCCTCCGGCCGTTCACATAAAGCTGTTCGAAATATGAATCGTACCAGCCGACCTGAGGAACAAAGCACCTCCAGAGCCTGTCATTTACCTTCTCAAAACCTGTGAGTTCGACACCTCCTTTGAATACTGCCTTTGTCCCCTTTTCTGCTTTAATAATAAGCGGCGATGCTTCTGTACCGCTATCGTCAACAGTCAACAAAAGAGGTTGCATCATAAAATATTCACCTGGAAGGGCAATAATCTCAACGGGCCCGCCCGTGAAAGCGGTCTTACGTATCTGCCTCGCCATATTACAGGCTGCAGTAAGTGTTGCAAGTGGTTTTTCAGGAGTGCCTTGATTGAAGTCATTCCCTGAAGGAGATAGATAAATTTTCTGACAAAAAGCTTTTTCCGGCAAGAAAAGTAAAGCTGCCAAAAGAAAAATTAAAAAACAAAAACGTTTCATAAAAAGATATTTGTTTTAAAAATATAAAATATTCCGAAAAATTGTAATTCGATAATCATGCAATGGTCATTTTGTTGAATTTCTTAATGTTATATGTTTTTTGATAAATTAACTTATACTTACCAGAATATTGATTTGATATCCCAATCACAAAAGTTGCTATATTTAAAAACAATTTCAAATAAAATGATTTTTAAGAAGAGAAGATTATTTATAACCATCCTTTTTATAACACTTTTTTCTTATCATTCTATCAGTCAAACTATTGACACAACTTCATTCACTTTGATTTCACGGTTAAGTTTCTTTTCCGATGAGAAAAAGGGCGAGATGCTTCTTCATATCCCTCCGAAACTCAGGAATTCGAATCTTCATGTCACATTAAGAAATAACGGACACATTATCGGTGAATGGAAAGGTTTGTACAAGGAAGACATTCTGAGGCTGGCTTTCGAAATCAATGACTCTGTCGGTTCTGGAACAGTTGAAGCTGAAATCTCACGAGCCGGTATATCTAATCTGAAATATCGGTGCAGAAGCAAGCTGGTAATCCTTAGGCACAAACCCAATGAAGTAAAGATCGACAGATTGACAGGAGGACTTATAGTGAATCGCCTTCCTTTTTTCCCTTTCGGATTTTATACTTATACGCCAGTTCATCCCACCCTTCCTGAAGAAGAGGTTGTGAAAGGGTTCAATCTTATTTCACCCTATCAGAGGGTTTTGCCTGAAACGATGAATCAAAGAAAGGCTTATATGGATCGTTGTGCAGAGCTCGGTATGAAAGTTAATTATAATCTTACTTCGGTGGCAGGCGGAGGAGGCGTTAACTCAAAGAACGGAAAAATGGACGACGAAAAAAGAAGGCAACTTCTGATAAACGAAGTCAAATCTTTTATGGATCATCCGGCACTTCTTGCATGGTACATTGCCGATGAACCCGACGGCAATAAGGTAACTCCCGAAACACTCGAAGAAATTTACAGAGTTATTAAAGAAACCGATCCATGGCACCCCATAACAATAGTTTTTATGACTCCTTTTACAAAAGCAAAGGATTATGCGAATGCAATGGACATTGTGATGGCCGACCCCTATCCGATACCTGTTTTTCCGCCAACGATGGCAGGCAGTGCTGCACGAAGGCTTAAAAAAGAATTCGACGGCAGAATGCCGGTTTGGATTGTGCCGCAGGCTTTCGGAGGCGGAGAGCACTGGCTGAGGGAACCAACCATACAGGAAGTTAGAACCATGACATGGCAGGCAATAATTGAAGGTGCAACAGGTATCCAGTATTTCATCAGACAGGGCTTGAATGCTTTCCCTAAATCAACTGCAATGTGGAACGAGTGCGGCAAGATGGCAATAGAAGTAAATACAATTGTACCATGGCTGCTGACTGACGAGGAGAGCATACCTGTAACTTCGCTTTCAAAGGATATATCGGTCACTTCGAAGTACTGCCGCGGCCAATTACTTGTTGTGGCCGTCAATAATACGAACTCACCACGTTCCGTGCAACTCACCATAAATAAAAATATCAGCGGCAGGGCAAGGGTACTGTTCGAAAACCGTACTGTAACAGTAAATGCAGGTTTAATACACGACTATATTCAATCGTACGGTACCCTGGCATATATAATAGACATAGAGCCTCCCACAATAATAATCAAACCGTTCAAAAATAACCTGCTTGCCGACCCTGGATTTGAGGATATCACAAGTCCGGGTATCCCTTCAGCATGTTATGCCAGGCCCGGCACCGACCGCGGAGCAACATATTTCACCGACCCAAGAGTTCCGTTCGAAGGCAATTTTTCGCTTCGCCTTGTTACACCAAAGGAAAATTCAGGAGTCAGTCTTACATTTTATCCAATAAAAGTTAAACCGGGTAACTCATATATGATCTCTGTATGGGCTAAATGCGATCCGGAACAGCGATTAGCCGATTCACTTTCGAATTCGTTGAAGAAAAATCCCATGCCACAATATGCCGAAGTGGGACTCGGAGATTTTCATCGTGCAAGGTTTGTTCCTGAAAGTGAGTGGCGGCAATTTGTTACATTTATTACAATTCCTGAGGATACTGTACCGGAAATTAAAACAAATGTAATTTTCAGAATGCCGGGTCAGGGAGTTGGATGGTTCGATTTATTGCAGGTTATAGAAGATCCTATTAAAGTCGAAAGATAAAAGATAAAAAACTCTTAAATGAAAAGGCAAATAGTATTATCAGTCGCTGTTTTGTCGCTGATGTTTTTCAGTTGTTCGGTGAAAAAGGAGAATATAAATTACAATAACAATCCTGCTCCCCTTAAGCAGAATGCATATATCAAACTGCCTCCTGGCGCTGTAAAGCCAGAGGGATGGCTGCGTCGCCAGCTCGAGATACAGGCCGAAGGTCTGACCGGTTACCTTGATGATTTCTGGCCCGACCTTGTCAATTCGGCATGGCGTGGAGGTAACGGCGAGGCATGGGAAAGAGGACCTTATTATCTCGATGGGCTTGTACCTTTAGCCTATCTGCTCGATGATGGGAGACTTATTTCAAAAACCAAAGGCTGGATTGACAAAATAATTGCAAGTAGCACTGATTCAGGATGGTATGGTCCAACAAAAAACAAAGACAGGTGGCCCCTGGCAGTGGCAAACAAAGTACTGATGCAATACTTTGACGCCTCAGGCGATACTAGCGCATTAAATGTATTGATAAAATATTTCAGATATCTCCACGACACACCGCCCGACTGGCCCGATAAAGAATGGAGAG